>Ga0209330_1000113_pt1 | contig 39435 bp, 39 predicted proteins | sample JacPinW_OM2H0_O3_FD_187969 | JGI IMG/M metagenome (GOLD analysis project Ga0209330, IMG submission 187969) | Forest soil microbial communities from Algoma, Ontario, Canada - Jack Pine, Ontario site 1_JW_OM2H0_O3 (SPAdes) (version 2) | ecosystem: Environmental > Terrestrial > Soil > Boreal... | reverse complement strand
CCCCATGAAGTACAGCCTGCCGTTGTGCTGTGCGTGGCTATTCATCTGCTCGCCCGCCGCGGCCGCGAACGATCCGGCTAGTACGCCGCTGGTGATGCTCATTTCGGTCGACGGCATGAAGCCGGAAGCCGTGATCGACGCTCAGCGCCACGCTCTCAAAGTGCCGAACCTGCGGGCCTTCATGGCGGATGGCGCGTATGCGCAGGGCGTCCGCGGCGTACTGCCGACGCTGACCTATCCAAGCCACACCACGCTGTTGACGGGTGCCTCGCCGGCCAAGCACGGCATATTCGACAATACGACCTTCGATCCCAAGCTGCTCAATCAACGCGGTTGGTACTGGTACGCCGAAGATATCAAGGTGCCGACGCTGTGGGACGCTGCGGCCGCGGCGAACATCGAGACGGCGAATATCTATTGGCCGGTGAGTGTCGGGGCAAAGATCACCTACAATTTGCCGCAGATCTGGCGCGCCGGCACGGACGATGATCTCAAATTGCAGCGCGCCTTGAGCACCCAAGGCTTGGAGCAGGAGTTGTCGGCCGAACTCGGCCGCTATCCCGGCGGAATGGAGGAAACGGTCGCGGAAGACGAAATCCGCGCGCGCTTCGCGATCCGCTTGCTGGAAAAAAAGCACCCCGGATTCTTCACCGTCTATTTGACCGGATTGGACACTGAGGAGCACGCCTCCGGTCCTTTTAGCCCGAAATCGAACCAGACACTGGAACGATTGGATGCCCTGGTCGGATCGCTGCGGGCCGCCGCCGAAAAAGCCGCGCCCGGGCGCGCGACGGTCTGCGTCGTGTCCGACCATGGGTTTGCCGCGGTCGAGCATGACGTGAATCTGTACGCGGCTTTCCGCGAGGCGGGACTCTTCAGCGTCGACAAAGACAACAAGGTGACGGATTGGAAAGCCATGCTTTGGCCGGCCGGCGGCAGCGCCGCGGTGGTGCTCGCCGATCCCAAGGATGAACAGGTTCGAGCTCGCGTGAAGGGCCTGCTCGACAAACTCGCAAGCGAGCCGGCCAATGGAATCGATCGAATCTGGTCGCAGGAGGAAATGCGCCAGGGACGCGGCTTCCCGAACGCCGCGTTCTTGGTTTCGCTCAAGATCGGCTATGAAATGGCCTACAGCCTTTCAATGCCGCTGATTACTGCGCCCAGCAATCTGGGCATGCACGGCTATGTGCCGGAGCGCGCGGAAATGCGCTCTTCTTTCTTCATCATTGGGCCACACATCCCTAAAGGAAAATCCCTGGGGGAAATCGACATGCGGCAAATAGCGCCGACCCTGGCGGATGTGCTGCACATCAAGCTTGCCGGCGCCGAAATGGGGCCGGTGCCGCTGCACTAGCCCAGCGCGTTGTTGAGCACCGCCGCCAGGCGAACCGCCGCCTTGAGTAGCTGCGTGGCGGCATCTTTTTCGGCTTGGGCCTTGTAGGCCGGCGGCAGCGCCACCGATCCGCCGCTCTGGCAGGTTGGCATGGACGGAAGCGCATAGGCATCGTGCCGGCCGACCTCAAACGTGTCCATGGCCCAGCTCTGCGGTGTGCCTCGCGTCCAAGCCGTGATATCGGCCGCGCTCAGCCGCGCGTCGAGTTGCTCGGCGATTTGTGCGGCCGAGTGACCCAACGCATTGACGACATTCACATCCCAATAGGCATGCAGATTATTCTGTGCACCCTGCGGCGGAGAGAGTCCAATACAGTTGCCGCCGCGATCGTGGTGATCGGCGGCGTGCAGCGGCTGGTGCAGATCGCCCATAAAGTGAATTAGAAACTTTAGCGCCAGCAACCGTTCCGCCGCCGGTGTTGACGGGTTTTTGAGCTCGGCCGCGAATTCATCGATCTTGTTCACCACACAGTCCTGCGCAGGACCTTGGCTCGCCGATTGCCCTCCTTGCAAGGTCGGAAATCCGAAGCAAGCATCTTTGAGATCCGGCCGGTCGATCTCGATGTCGACAAAATGCCAGGCGGCGGTCTCGCGATGCGCGTTGCGGTATTTGTCCGCCCACGTTGCCCGGCTCGCAAAATCGCCGGCCGTCAGCGTGTCGGTGTCGCTCGCCAGCAGAGCGTCCAGCGCCGCTCTGGCCGTCGGTGATAGGTGCCGATAGGCGATCAGCGCGGTGACTTCATGGCCGAGATCGCCCCAGGCTAGTGCTTGCGAGCAGATCAACGCCGCGAGTGCCGCGGCCAAAGTGAGGAGGGACTTTCTCAAGCGCTTAAGAGAGGTCGGTCAATTGTCTGAAGAGAATGACCCGGGCTTTCTCCCAATCGCGCTGCACGGTCTTTTTCGAGGTTCCACGCTGTGCGGCGATATCCTCGAAGGTATAACCGCAGAAATATTTCAAATCCACCACCTCCGCGAGCCGCGCATCGTGCGTGGCAAGTTCGTCCAGCGCATCGGAAAGGCGGGTGAGCGCCGCTTCATCGCCGTCGGGTGCACCTATTTCCGTCGGCAATTGAGTGATGTGGAAGGCAGCACCGCGTTTCAGCGCGCGCCGCTCGCGCACCAAATCGATGATCAGGCCGCGCATGACCCGGGCCGCATAGCCTATGAATCGCTCGCGGTCGGGGAATACCGCGTCTTTTCCGGACATGTCGAGGTAGGCTTCGTGCAGCAATGTGGTTGGGCTGATCGGCGCACCGGCGCTGCGGCGCAACTGCCGTTCCGCAAGCTGGCGCAAATCGGCGTACAAAGCCGCAAACCGCAAGCCGTTGGGCGTCGCGGTGTTCACGGGAAACTCCGGCTGTGCGGGCGATTCCTCGGAACTCATCCCTTTTCTCCTAAGGCGGCCACCCCAAGAATGCCGAAATAGGTCCGCGCTGGCAAATGGCGCGCAGCGGCCCGGGCAGAGGCCATTTAACATTTGCTTCGCGCGGTACTTTTGGCGGGGCGCTCGCGACTATACTGCTAAAACTCTCGCCTCGCCCGCCTGGCGGACATATGCGTGGCTGAGCTTCGCCGTAGCGTCGCCCGTGTTGCCTAGCAGCGCGTCGGGGGCGCATCATTTTCGGTTCGGGCGACGATTTTTACGGGTATAGGAGCGTTCATGTCGGTATCGAGTGGTGCAATGGCGTTTTCGGAAGTCGCGCAAGTTAATCGTGCCGCGCTGGCCTTTCTTTACGAACACCCCCAATGGTTCGCGGCGATCTTCGCCGAGTTGGAGCGGCGCAAGGTTCCCTTCGACAAGATCTTCATACCCGACCATTTTTACGAGGTGGGCCCGCAGCAGCCCGGCTTCAAAGTATTGTTCAATCGCATGAGTCCGTCGGCGAACAGCCGCCAGCACGGCTCGGGAATCTTTCACACTTTGGCCTATCTTGAGCATCTGCAGCTGCAAGGTGTGCGCGTCATCAACGGCGCCAAGGCATTTCGCTATGAAATATCCAAGGCGGCCCAGGCTTCATTGTTGAAATCGCTGGGCTTAAGGTTCCTGCCCTCGCGCATCATCCATTCCGCGCACCAGGCGCCCGCGGCGGCTGAGGGTTTGCGTTACCCGGTCATCGTCAAGGCCAACACCGGCGGCAGCGGCAAGGGAATCACGCGCTTCAACACCAAGGGCGAATTGGCAGCCGCGGTCGCGGCGGGACAATTGGATCTCGGCAACGACAGCGTCGCGCTCGTGCAGGAATTCATTCCGGCGCGCGGCGGCTTCATCACCCGGGTGGAGACCTTGGGCGGCAAGTACCTCTACGCCATCAAGGTGCACCTGACCGGCGAGACCTTTGACCTGTGTCCCGCGGATATTTGCCAGACGTCCACCGGACAAAGCCTGGAAAACGCCTGCGTGGTCGAAGCCTCGAAGGCAGGGCTCAAAGTCGAGGGTTACGAGCCGCCGGCCAGGGTGACTTCGGACATCGAGCGTATCGTGCGCGCCGCCGGCATCGATGTCGGGGGAATCGAATACATCGTGGATGATCGGGACGGCAACATTTACTACTACGACATCAACGCGCTGTCGAATTTCGTGGCGGATGCGCCGCGCGTCATCGGTTTCAATCCGGTCGAGAATCTCGCCGACTATTTACAAGACGAGGTGCGCCGTGCCGGCTAAAAAGGGAATTCGCTACGGTTACTGGATGCCTGTGTTCGGCGGCTGGCTGCGCAATGTGGATGATGAGCACATGCAAGCCACCTGGGAGTACACCAGCAAACTCGCGCGTCGCAGCGAGGAGATCGGTTTCGATCTTTCGCTGATCGCCGAACTCAACATGAACGACATCAAGGGCATCGACGCCCCCAGCCTCGATGCCTGGTCGACCTCGGCGGCCCTGGCCGCGGTCACGAAAACGCTGGAGCTGATGGTGGCGGTACGGCCGACGTTTCATTTACCGGCACTTTTCGCCAAGCAGGCCGCGAATATCGATCGCATCAGCAACGGCCGTCTCGCCCTCAATGTGGTTTCCTCGTGGTGGGAGCAGGAAGCCAAGATGTATGGCGTCGATTTCGAGCGCCACGATGATCGCTATGGCCGAACCTCGGAATGGCTCGATGTCGTCAATGGCGCCTGGTCCCAGCCGAGCTTCAATCACGCCGGCAAGTACTACCGCACCGAGAACACGGTGCTCGAACCGAAACCGGTGCGCCTCCCGAGGCCGCCGATTTATGCCGGCGGCGAATCGGAGGCCGCAAAGAACCTCATTGCGCAAAAGTGCGATGCCTACGTCATGCACGGCGATTCCCCGGAGCACGTGGCGAGCAAGATTGCCGACATGAGCGCGCGGCGCGAAAAATTTGGGCTGGGGCGCATGCAGTTCGGCGTTGCCGGCTATGCCTTCACCCGGAAATCCGACAGTGAGGTTGCCAAGGAGATCGAGCGCATTACCGACGTCAAGCAGAATGCCAAGGGCTACGCGAACTACCAGCAATGGTTGCAGGGCACGCAGCTCGAGCAAAAGATGTCGATTCAAGAATATTCCGTGTCGAACCGCGGCTTGCGCTCGGGTCTCGTCGGTACGCCTGCGCAAGTGCAGGATCAGATCGGCAAGTTCGAAGAGGTCGGCGTCGATCTTCTGTTGCTGCAATTCAGTCCGCAATTGGAAGAAATGGAAATATTCAGCGACAGCGTCATCCACTAGATAGGAGCCTGGCGTTGGCGCCGCAAAACCTTGAGCGGCCGCTGGCGCTGCGCTGCGGGGCCTTTGGCGACATGGTGTTGCTGACGGCGCTGATTCGGGTTCTTCATGCGGAATTTCGCGCACCCGTCGATATCGTCACCTCAGGCTCCTGGAGCGAGCCGCTGCTGCGCGGACAGCCCGGGGTGGGGGAGATCTTCAGCGTGCGCAGCCGCAAGACCCCCTACTGGATGAGCCTCGATCAGCAGCGGGTCGTGCGGCAATTGCGCGCACGCGGCGCCGGACCGGTTTGGTTCTGCGACGGCGATGGGGCGGCCAGGCCGCTGATCGAGCGCGCCGGCATCCCGAGTAACTACATCGTGGATGTCAAAGATCACCCATTACTGCCCGGCGAGCATGCGACGCAGCAGTGGCGGCGACTGGCGCAGATCATGCCGGGCGCGGTAACAGCCCCTGAGAGCGGCATCGACGCGGTGCTTCCCGGTTGCTATCTAGAGGTAACGCCGGCGCAACGCGCACAACTCACCACTTGGCTGACAACACGGGGTCTCGCCGATCAACCTTTGATCCTCGTGCAGATCGGCAACAAGCGCACGATGCGGCGCGGCCCGCGTCGCCTGGCAGTTAACCATAAGTACTGGCCCAATGAGCGCTGGGCGGAGGTGCTGCGGTTCCTGCGCCAGCGGCATCCGCGGCATGCCCTGGTGCTGCTCGGCACCGGCCCCGAATTTCAGCTCAATCAGGAACTCGCCTCGCTCGCGGCAATCGGCGGATTGCACAACGTCGCCGATGACTTGCCGATTCCCCGTCTCGTCGCGCTATTGGATCGAGCCGCAGGTCTTCTGACCGTCGACTCAGGGCCGGCGCACGCCGCGGCCGCAGTCGGCTGTCCCCAGGTTGTTCTGTTTGGCAAAGCCTTACCGTCCCTTTATCGGCCCACGGGTACGGCAGGGGCCGACGTGCAACTGCTCACGGGGTTGATTGACGGCGAACAGAATATGCTGGGAATCGAAGCGGGCGATGTGATCGCGGCATGGTCCCGGCTCAATCTGCGCGGCGATTAGTCCGCACGCAGCGCCAGCCTACACGCGGCGCCAGCCCGCACGCCGCGCCGCACGCCGCGCTAGGGGGTTTTCGGCGCAGCGCCCGCCGGTACGCGCAGCATATCCTGCGTCACGAGCACCACACCCCGCTTGGTGATGAAAAAACGCTGCGCGTCCGTGGCGGGATCCTGGCCGATTTGCAGACCGTCCGGAATCATGCAGCCCTCATCGAGGATGCAACGCGTGATCTTGCAATGCCGGCCGACCGTCACCCCCGGCAACAACACGGAACTCTCGATCACGCTGGCCTCCTCGATGCGCACATCGTTCGACAACAGCGATTGCCTCACGAGAGCACCCGAGATGATGCAGCCGCCGGCGACCATCGAGTTCACGGCCATGCCGCGCCGGCCCTCATCGTCCAGCACGAATTTCGCGGGCGGCTGCTGCGCCTGATACGTCCAGATGGGCCATTGATGATCGTAGATGTTCAATTCAGGATTTAGGGAAACCAATTCCATGTTGGCCTCGTACAAGGCATCAACGTTGCCCACATCGCGCCAGTAATTCTGCGCGCGGGTTTCGACGTCATGAAAGGGGTAGGCGAAAACGCGCATGCGGGCGATGGCGGGAGGAATGATGTTCCGGCCGAAATCGTGATTGGTCGCTTCGTTGGCCGCGTCCTCCGTCAGCAACTTCTCCAGCCGATCCATGGCAATGACATAAATTCCCATGGAGGCGCGCGCAAACTTTTCATGACCGATGATCGGGTCGGGATTCTGCGGCTTCTCGGCGAATTTGAGCACCCGGTTGGTATCGTCGGTGGTCATGATGCCGAATTCATTGGCGCGTTCTATGGGCACATCCACCACGCCCACGGTGACATCCGCTTCGCAGGTCTCGTGGTAGGCGATCATCGGGCCATAATCCATTTTATAAATGTGATCGCCGGCCAGGATCAATACATGGGTCGGATTATGCGAGCGGATGAAATCCAGATTTTGGTACACCGAATCCGCGGTGCCGCGATACCAGTGCGGGCCGATCTGCTGTTGCGCGGGAATCAATTCCACGAACTCGCCCAGCTCGCCGCGCAGATAGCTCCAGCCGCGCTGAATGTGCTGGATCAGCGATTGGGATTTGTACTGGGTCAGCACCGCGATTTGGCGAATGCCGGAATTGACGCAATTCGACAGCACGAAATCGATGATGCGGAACTTTCCGCCGAACGGCGTGGCCGGTTTGCAGCGATGTTGCGTGAGAGCCTTGAGGCGTTCGCCGCGGCCTCCCGCCATGATCACTGCCAGGGTTCCGCTGGTCAAACGGCTGACATAGCGTCCGGTGTTATTGCGGGCAGCGTGTCGCATTGCCCAAAGCGTGACACACTCAGACGGCGCCTGCACCAGTTTCGCTCGGGCGTAGGCGGCGTTTGTTAGACTGCGTTTCATGGCGCCGTTGAAGCTGTGTATTTTGAGTTCGGAGATCGTGCCGTACGCCAAAACCGGCGGCTTGGCGGACGTCGCCGGCGCGTTGGTGCAGAATTTGGGCGCCATCGGGCACACTGTCCGCGCCTTCATGCCGCTCTATCCCGTCGTGCGCAGCAACTATCCGTCCTTAAAGGCGGTACGCGGCGTGCAGCGCGTGGCGCTCCCGATCGGCGACACCGACTATTCGTTTTCGCTGCTGACCGCGAACTACCCAAACAGCGACGTCCCGATGTACTTCGTTGATTGTCCGGCGCTGTTCGATCGCGGCGGCTTATATACCACTGATCCCGACGAGCATCGCCGATTCTTGCTATTCACGCGCGCGACGCTCGAGAGCTGCCGGCGCTTGGGATTCGGCCCAGATATATTTCATTGTAATGACTGGCACACGGCATTCTTGCCGCTGTACCTCAAGACGCTCTATCGCGGCGACGCGTTGTTGGGCCGGGCCAAATCGCTCTTGACGATTCATAACATAGGTTTTCAGGGCATCATCCCGAGCGGCGTCGCGGCGGATCTTGGCTTGGGTGCCGCGGTGTCGATGCTGGATCAGGGCGACATCGCGCACGGCGTGATCAACCCGCTCAAAACGGGAATCAAACACGCGGACGGGGTCAGCACGGTCAGTCCGACCTATGCGCGCGAAATATGCGATACGCCGCTCGGCATGGGTCTGGAGGCCGCTTTGCGTGAGCGTACCGACGGGGTGAGGGGAATATTGAATGGCGTGGACTATGCGGAATGGGACCCGCGCTACGACCCGCACTTGAGTGCTCATTTTTCGCCGCAGGATTTGCGCGGCAAGCTCATCAACAAGGAGATGCTGATCGCGACACTGCAGCTGAAGCTGTCGACCACGCAACCGCTGCTCGGCATGGTGACACGGCTGACCGAGCAGAAGGGGATCGACCTATTGTTTGATTCTCTTCCCGGGCTCCTGCAGGCACGCGATTTCGGACTGGCGGTGCTCGGCAGCGGGGATTCGAAGTATGCCGCCTTCTTCGAGGGCCTGGTGCAGCGCTTTCCCGACCGCGTGAGCTATAGCTCGGGATTCGATGAGCCGCTGGCGCATTTGATCGAAGCCGGCAGCGATATTTTCCTCATGCCCTCGCGCTATGAACCGTGCGGCTTGAATCAGATGTACAGCTTGCGTTACGGGACCATTCCCATTGTGCGCAATACCGGGGGTCTCGCGGACTCGGTGCAGCATTTCGATCCGAGCACGGGCCGGGGCACCGGTTGCGTGTTCAATGACTACGACGCGCCGGCCGTGCGCTGGGCGATCAATACGGTGCTCGACTGGTACGCCGATCCGCGTTCCTGGTTGCCGCTGATGCAAAATGCCATGGCCAAGGATTTCTCGTGGACCCGGCAAATCAGGGAATACGACTCCCTGTATCGCCGCTTGAGCTTGGCTTAAGCCCAAGCAGCGCGTAGCGCCGCCCGTACGGCAGCGAGTAGGTTTCGATCAGCCGCAGGTTCGCTTCTTGGATCCAACCGGGTAGAGCCGCTTCTCGCGAGAGCCTCGTGCGCCATGGCAACCCCGGCGGCGATTGATTCGGCAACTGCACCAAGAAAAGACTGTCGGGCGCCGCGGCGGCGTCCGCGCGCACGCGTGCAAGCCCGGTGTCATCCAACGGCCCCGGAATCCTTTCGACCGCGGTGCGCGCGTACATATCAATGATGGCGCGAGTGGTCTCGTCGGGTGCCAGCAAAATCAGGGGTCTGCCGGCAGTGCCGCGCTCGACGGCGCGGCTGATCTTCGCCAGGTCCTGCCAACTGTCCACTTGCCGGTACACTTGTGATGCGGGTCCAATGAGCAGCGCGCAGTAGGCGAGGACCAGGGCCCATTGAGAATAAACGCCGTGATCGCCGGCCGCGGCCCATGCGCGGACGGAAAAATACGCCGCGGCGAGCAATCCTAAGCCTGCGATCGCGATAAAGGTCCCGTGCCGGGGTATGGTGCTCCAGACATCGGCGCCGAGCAGCGTCAATGCCGCGGCAAATACGGCAACGCCGAGCAGCAGCAGCGCCGCCGTGGCGCGCAGCGCCCGGACGTCCCAAGGATCAGGACCCGGCAAGATCTCGCGTGCCCACCAGGCGACCAGCAGCGCAACTCCCGGCAGCGCCGGCGCGAAGTAAATATTCCGCGCCGTTGCCGCGAGCGACAGCAGGACGAGGGGCGGCAGAGAAGCGGCGATGGCGAAGCGCGCCGCACGATTGTCATGCCTCGAGGTTTGTCGCTGCCGCCAGGCGCGCCGTACCGCCGCCAGAACCAACAGCGTCCACGGAAACAAATACATGGGCAGCTCGAGCAGATACTTGCCCGGCGAATTGCGATGCGCTGTTGCGTACTGCAAATCGGGCGGCGCATCGACCGCGGCGAAGCGGCCGACCAAATTGTTCCAGAAGAATGTCTTCAGGTGTTGCGGGCCGTCAGCGCCGTGGTACACGTACCAGATCCACGGCAGAATGATCGCCGCTTGAATCAGTAGACCTGCATACAATTCCCAGCGAAGCAGTTCCCGCCAGCGCCTCTCCCAGATGCTCAAGGTCAGAATTGCCAACGCCGGCACCATCCAAGCCGCTGCGCTCTTGGAGAGGAATCCGAATGCTAACGCCGCATGCATCAAAAGATAGCCGCGCAGGCGCTGCCGGCTGGTGGTCGCGTAGAAGCCGATGTAGGCGCCGAGCAATGCGACCGAAACACTCGCCAGCAGCGGCGCGTCGGTGGCCAGCCAAATGGCGACCTGGTAGGACAGCAGGAAGGTGCTGACGGTCGCGGCGCCTACCAGGCCCGCGAACCGGCCGGCGCTGCGCGAAGCCAGCAAGCCGACGCTGAGCGCCGTGATCAATGCATAGAGCAAATTGGGCAGGCGCGCGATCCATGCCTGCTCACCCCAAAGACCCATGGGCACGGCCGCCAGCCAATAAGTTAGAGGCGGCTTTTCACAGAAGGGTTCGCCGGCCAACAGAGGAACGGCTTTGTCGGCCTGCCAGCTCATGCGCCAGGCGATGTCCGCCTCACGCGGCTCATCGGGGGTCCAATAGGCGCGGCCAAACATGCCAACGCACCATATCGACAGCAGCGCAACCCCGAGCCAGGCAATCATCGCACGAGGTTTGATCGAAAGTCCGAAGTGCATTTGCTGACTATACTTGAGGCGAGCCCTTGCTTAGGATGTCCTGTTGGCTCCCGTCAACGTAGGCACTCGCTAAATCCCAAGGTGGTTCGTGATCGAAGAGTTCTGTGATTGGTTGTCGAGGACGAATGTCAGCGTGGCGTTTCAATCGGCCAACTGGTTCGTCCCGCTGGTGCAGACCGTCCATATCATCTCCATCGCGATTCTCCTGACCTCCGTTTACGTCGTGAGTTTCAGGTTGATCGGCGTAACGCGGGGCGGCCAACCGCTGGCAGTTGTCACGGCCAAATCGACGCCTTGGGTCTGGATAGCGCTTGGCGTGCTGCTGGGCACGGGCATTCTTCTGACCATCACGGAGCCGGCACGCGAGCTGCTCAATTGGGCTTTCCGGGTGAAAATGCTGCTGGTTCTGGCGCTGGTCGGAATTCTGCTGATTGTGCAAATTCGCACGCGCGAGAGTCCCGAGTACTGGAATGCATCGCCCACGCGGCGTCGCGCGGCACGCGCCATCGGCATTGCCGCCGTGATCATCGGCGCAGGTATTGTGACCGCCGGGCGCTGGATCGCCTATGTTTGACCCAAACTTGGTGGCGCGCCAAGCCATGGCTCTGAGTTAAGCCATGGCTCTGGAACAAGTCTTGACGAGGCTGCAGGATCTCAGCCTGCCGACGCAGATTCGCGAGTCTGACTGGATGTTTCCGACCATCGAGACCGTTCATGTGTTCGCGCTGGTGCTGGTTGTCGGCTCCATCATGACCGTCGACCTGCGGCTGTTAGGTCTCGCCAACAAGGAACGCCCCTTCAGTCAGGTCGCTTCCGAAATGCTGCCCTGGACTTGGACGGCGTTCGCCATCGCGGCGCTCGCCGGGATGCTGATGTTTTCATCCAAGGCGCTCACCTACTACGGCAACATTCCATTTCGATTGAAAATGGTCTGCTTGCTGTTGGCCGGCATCAATATGGCGATGTTTCACTGGTTGGGCACGCGTCACCTTGAAACCTGGGATCGGGGTCGACCGCCCCGGTCGGCCAAACTGGCAGGCGGTGCGTCGCTGCTGCTGTGGGTCACCATTGTCGCGGCGGGGCGGTGGGTTGGATTCACGACTTGAACCCTGAGCGCGCCGCGCGGCAGCGCGGCCGGTGGAACGATGCCGAGGTTGGCCTGCGCTATCATTGAGTGATGCGCTTTCTCGTTGTCCTGATCATGGCATCGTTGTTGGTTGCGGCCGTTTTCGCCGCAGACAGCTACGCCGCGCGGCAATTGTTGCGTGCCGATCCAGACGCCTTGCCCGGCGATGCCATGTTGCTTCGATTTGCCGTCCGGCGCGGTAGACCGCTGTTCGAGGCGCGCTGTGCGGCCTGTCACGGCGCCTCTGGAACGGGCGATACCGTCAATGGCGTCCCGGACCTAACCGATAATGATTGGCTTTACGGGACCGGTCGCCCGGCGGAGATCGAAAAGGTGATCGACTACGGGATTCGCTCGCGCAATCCGAAGGCGTGGAATCTCGCGATCATGCCGGCCTACGCTCGGCCGCAGCCAAACCCCGGCGACAAGAACATCCAACCCTTGACGCCCGGTGACATCGGCGACGTGATCGAATTTCTCATGCGCCAGCAGGGCCGCCCCGCGGATGCGGTCGCCGTATCGCGCGGCGCCGCCCTATTCACCGGGCACGGCGGCTGTTACGACTGCCACTCGCTCGATGCGAAGGGCGATTCGGCGATCGGCGCGCCGAATCTCAGCGATGCCGTCACGCTCTATGGAGATGGCAGCCGCGGCGCGCTGTATATGTCCATCGCCTATGGCCGCCAGGGCGTATGCCCCGCGTGGATCACGCGTGCCAGCGCTGCGAGCATCCGTGAGCTGGCTTTGTATGTCTATTCAATTTCACATCCCGGTACGATGCAAAATGGCTCTTGATCAAAAACCCGAACGCGCAGCCTGGCGCGACCCATCGCAGATAAGCAGTGCCCGATCCTTCGTACTCATGGCGGCCGGTGTGCTCATCGGTCTCATTTTGGCCGGGTACTCGCTTTTTACCGCGCGCAGTGCCTCCACGCTGATTGTTCCCGCCGAGGATGTCGCCCTGGTGAATCAGCAGCCGGTGTCGCGCGCCGATTACCTCGCGCTGCTGCAGACTTTGTACGGGGTCGATTTGAGCCATGCAACCCAGGAACAGCGCCACAAGGTCCTGGATGACATGATCCGGGAAGAGCTATTCGTACAGCGCGGCAAGGAACTGGACGTGGCTTCGACCGATCCGGATGTCCGCAGCGCGCTGGTCAACGCGGTCGAGCTGGAAATCGCCGAGAACGCGATAACTTCGCAGCCCAGCGAGGCGGCGTTGCGGCAATTTTTCGAGACTCATCAGGACCGGTACGTCAGCGAAGGAGTCATGCGGGTCAGGGATCTGGTGTTCCCCGCATCTGCGCTTGCAGAGTTGCCGCGTGACCCGGAAGCGCTCAAGAAAGCAATCACCGATGCGCCAACGCTCGCGCATCTTAACGGCCGCGATTCCGGCAAAACCAAGGGCGAAGAATTTTATTTCGCGGCGAAAATTCACCTGGGTGATGAGCTGTTCGCAGCCGCCCGGGACTTGGGAAATGGCGAGGTTTCGCGGCCCATCCAGTTGTCCGATGGGATACACGTTCTCGACATGGAACAAAACCGGCATCCGGTGCCTTTCGGCTTCGCCGCGGCGCGCCCGCAAGTTTTGAGCGACTATCGCAACCAGGCGGTCGATAAACTGAAGTTGAGCGGTGAATCATTTCTTCGTAAACGCGCGAATGTACTGATCGCGGACGACTTGCGTTGAAGCGTGTTGCGGTTCTGTGGCTGATTTTGGGCGCGTGGGTCGGCGCGCCCGCCCATGCGCATGTGCGCAGCCAATCCCATTCGGTCTGGGAAATCAATGGCCGCCTCGTCGATGTGGTCGTCACCATTCCCGATATCGAGGCCAAACGGCTGGGGAGCGATGCAAGCCCGGTTACGCCGGAACGCTTGAGAGATTATTTGACGGAGAAGACCTACGCGCTCGCGGACGGCAAGCGGTGTGCGCTGGTTCCGCCGGTGGAGATCTTATCGGCCCTCGCGGGTTTCAGTAAATTCGACTTTACCTTCAAGTGCGATTCGGCCTCGAACCTGCAGATTCACTCCGGCGCTTTTTTCGATTTGGTCTCGAGTCACACCAACTTCGCGCAGGTGCAAAACGCGGCGAGCGGCGAATTTACCGAGCAGCTCATCACCAACGAGCATCAAACGATAGACGTGACGGGCGGGGAGGGCAGCCGTCTCAAGAATGCCAGCTTTTTCGAGTTCATCCGCATGGGGATGATGCACATCTTCACCGGCGTCGACCACATGTCATTTCTGTTGGGATTGGTGCTGATCTCGCGCCGCCTTCGCGATCTGGTCTTCGTCGTGACCGGTTTTACCATCGGGCACAGCTTGACGCTGGCACTGGCGGTCACCGGCATTTTGAGGCCGCACGCCGAGTATATCGATGCACTGGTGGCTCTCACCATTGCGCTGATCGGTGCGGAAAACATCGTGGTTCAGACCCGGCGGCCAAAAATAGCGGCGTTCGGCGTCGGTGCGTGCCTCTGCCTGATGGCTTTGTTTCAATTCTTCGGATTCGGCGGATTGCCGAGCCTTTTGTTGCTGGGCGCCGGACTATTTACCGCGAACTACCTTTTAATATCGGGCAACATACGCGACGCCGGCCGATTGAGGATCTTGGTGACCTTGGTGTTCGGACTGATACATGGCTTTGGCTTTGCCGCAGACCTGTTGGAGTTGCAGCTGCCGACTCAGCGCCTGGCCGAACTGCTGGTGGGTTTCAATCTGGGAGTCGAGGTGGGTCAGTTGGCGCTCGTGGTTGGTGCGACTTTGCTGGTGCTGGGATTGAAACGCCTGCAGCTTGCACTGCCGCGGCCCATCGTCGTCGATGTCGCTTCGGCGTTTCTCGTCGCGCTCGGGGTGTTCTGGTTCGTCAGCAGAAGCTACGCCTGATGCACAGGGACTGATATGCACCGGGACTGGATTATCAGCGTCGTTCTGCTGCTGCTGCTCGCGGCACTGTTCGTGATTTCGCTGCTGGCGGGCCGCATCTGGCTGCCCATCGGAGAGGTCTGGGATGGCCTGTGGTCCTTGGACCCCGGGTCCAAGGGTGCCAATCTCGCCGCAACCATCGTCACCCAGCTTCGTCTGCCGCGGGCCATCCTCGCCCTCGAAGTCGGCGGCGCCTTGGGCGTCGCGGGTGCTGTTCTGCAGGGAGTGACCCGCAACCCTCTCGCGGAGCCCGGCCTGTTGGGGGTTTCGGCGGGCGCCGCGCTCGGCGCCGTGATTGCCGTTTATTTTGGCTTCGCGACGCATTTCACGGCCGCCGCGCCGCTGCTCGGCTTGATCGGCGCATTGCTCGCAAGTGTGCTGACTTTTGCTCTCGGGCGCGGCGGCGGAACGATAACCTTGGTGCTCGCCGGAGCCGCCGTGTCCGCCCTCGCGGCCGCGGGAATCGCTCTGGCGCTCAATCTCGCGCCCAACCCCTACGCGGCGTACGAAATCATGACCTGGCTCATGGGATCGCTCGCGGACCGCAGCTGGAGCCAGGTGTTTCTGGTGACCCCGTTCATCCTATTGGGTTGCGCTATGCTGCTGTTCACCGCCCGCGGAATTGACGCCCTGACGTTGGGCGAGGCGCAAGCCATGAGTTTAGGCATTAATATTGAGCGGTTATATTTTTTGGCCGTATTCGGCACGGCATTGGCCATCGGCGCGGCCACGGCGGTGACCGGGGTGGTCGGATTCATAGGTCTGGTCGCGCCGCACTTGATGCGGCCGCTGCTGGGCCATCAACCCAGCCGCATCCTGTTTCCGGCGGCATTGTCCGGGGCGCTGTTGCTGCTATGCGCGGACATCGCAACGCGCTTGATTCATGTCGGAACGGAGCTGAAGCTCGGCGTACTGACGAGCCTGATTGGGACGCCGTTTTTCTTCTGGCTGGTCGTGCGGCTGCGCAAGACGGCGCCTTAGCAATACGAGGAGAATTCTTGTGACCGAACATGTTCTGGTGGAGAAATCCGAAAAGCTCTTGATACTGACGCTTAACCGGCCGGATAAAAAGAACGCGCTGACCCGGGCGATGTACAGGACGCTGGCGGATGCAATCACCGCCGCGGACGGCGATCCCAGTATTCGCTGCATTTTGATCAAGGCCCACGGCGATATGTTCACCGCGGGAAATGATCTCGCGGATTTTGCGGCAGTGGGTAATTCGACCTCCGCGCCGAAGCCGGAGGATGCCAATCCGCTGCTGCCCGCGCTGGCCAAAGCGCGCACGCCGATCGTTGCCGCGGTCAATGGCCGCGCGGTCGGCGTCGGTGTGACCATGCTCCTGCATTGCGACATGGTTTATCTTTCAGAGGACGCGTCGCTGATCGCCCCGTTCGTCAATCTCGCACTGGTTCCTGAGGCAGGCTCGAGCTTGTTGATGCCGCTGCGCATCGGGCATGCCCGCGCCTTTGAGATGTTCGTGCTCGGCGAACCGGTGAGCGCCGAGAAGGCGGTAAATTGGGGAATTGCGAATCGCGCAGTGCCGGCGGCCGAGCTGCATGCCGTCGCGCGGGCAACCGCGATCGCAATCGCGTCGCGCGCGCCTGCCTCGGTGGTGGCGACCAAATCACTGATGCGCGATGAAGCGGCTTTATTGGCACGCATGGTCCAAGAGTCCGGGCATTTCCTTCGGCAGCTCAAATCCGCGGAGTTCAAGGAAGCCTTCACGGCATTTTCCGAACGACGACCGCCGGATTTCAGTAAGTTCGGGTGAGCCCTTGATCGGGACGCTGTCGAGAGCCTGCGGCGCGGCGCTGACGCTGCTCTGCCTCATGAACAGCGCGACAGCTGCCGATCCCGGGCCGCAGCACGTCATGTCGCTCAGCATGTGTACGGACGATCTGTTGCTCGAGTTGTTGCCGCCGGAGCGCATCGCCTCGGTGACCTATTATTCGCGCGATCCCAGCAATTCCTACCAGTGGCCGCAAGCCGCGAAGGTGCGGGTCAATTGGGGTACTGTCGAGGAAGTGCTCGCGCAAAAGCCCGACCTGGTCCTGGCAGGAACCTACACCACGCCGGCGGCGCGATCACTGCTGAAGAAACTGGGCTGGCCCTTGCTCGAAGTGGCGCCGGCGGCGGATTTCGATCAGATCCGTGCGGTGACCCGACAAGTGGCGCATGCGCTTGAGCGGGACGCTGCCGGCGAATCGCTGATTGCGAAGATGGATTTGACCTTGCAGGAGTTGGCCGCCTCGAAGCCGCGGCAAATCATTCGCGTGGCGGCCTGGGGCGAAGGCGGATCCATTCCCGGCAAGGGCACACTGTTCGACGCCATACTGGAGGCGGCCGGCGGGGTCAACGTCGCGGCGACGCTGGATGGCCGCTACACGTCCTTCGAAGTCGAGCAATTGATCGCGGCCCGCCCGGACGTGCTTGCCTACGCCAGCGATATCGGCGATACGCCGGGACGAAACACCGAAGTCGCGCAGCATCCCCTCATCCGCAAGCTCTATTCCGGCCGAACCGTCACCTATCCCGGCGCGCTTTATAGTTGCGGCGTCGTCGAAAGCGCCGATGCGGCGGCGGCGCTGCGGAGCAGTCTCTTGCAAGCGGTGCACAGCGGCTCATGAGTCGCCTCGACGCGGCAAAGATTTTCGTCCGTCGCGGCGAGCGCGCGATTCTCGAGGACGTTTCGTTGCATGCCGAGTCCGGCGATTTTGTCGCCATTATCGGGGCGAACGGGGCGGGCAAGTCGACGCTGCTGTCGGTGCTGGCAGGATTGCTGAAGGCGGATTCCGGCGCCGTGATGCTCGACGGCATTTCCATTCGCGCGCTTTCCGGCACGCAGCTGGCGCGTCGCCGCGCCTATTTGCCGCAGAATCCCCGCTGCGAATGGCCAATTTCTGTTGAAAGACTGGTTGCCCTCGGGTTGACACCAACCTTGCCGGCACTCGGCGGTTTGCCCGCAAGTTTCGGTCCTAAAATTACCCAAGCCTTGCAAGCGTGCGACCTGCTCGATCATCGCGAGCAACCGGCAACCACGCTTTCCGGCGGGGAACTCGCGCGCGCCATGCTTGCCCGGGCATTGGTCGCGGATCCGGACGTTTTGATCGTCGATGAACCCATCGCCGGCTTGGATCCCAAGCACGCGCTCGATACGGCGCGCCGTCTGCAGCTGCTGGCGAAAGCCGGCAAATTGGTGATCGCTTCCATTCATGACCTGACGCTCGCGGGCCGCTATGCCAGCCGCATCTTCGCGTTGTCGAATGGCCGGGTGGCGGGCGATGGAGCGACGCAGGAAACCTTGACGCCTGCCTTGATCCGTTCTGCTTTCGAGGTGGAGGCTTGCGTTTCGGGATTGCCCGGAAGCATGTACGTTGACTACGTGCTGCGGCAGTGAGGGACTTGGCGCAGTGACTGGTCTAGGGTGGTCCGGTGAGCGTGGTGAAACCGGCAGTGATCAACAGAATCAGTGCGCCGACACCTATTTCCGCCAGCACAGAGCGCCGAAATTGGACCACAGCCCGCGCATCGCCCCGCAACAGTCTGGGCGTCAAAACCAGTTTGTTCCAGGCTGCAAGGCTCAAAAGAGCGGCGACTGCCAGCAGCTTGATTGCCATCATCCGGCCGTAATCGCTGGCCCAAAACGGCGCGGCACTGACGATCAACATGAGCAACAGGCTCGCGCCGGCTGCCACCAGTACTGCCACGACTCGCAATGCCAATTTTCCAAAGCGCGCGGCGGCCGCGGCGATTTGCGGCTCATGGGCGCCGCGCGCGATGATCAGTAATGGCGGCAACGCTCCCAACCAAAACGCCGCGCACAGGAGGTGCAGACACATGAGCAAACTGGGCGCCGTGTTCGACGCCATTCCATGAACGTGTCCCACCCATGCAAATGATGTCGGCGCGGCGATGGCGCCGGCGATCGCGGGTCCGCGAAACCCGGGGTTCTTCGACAATGCAAATAGGATGAGGGCCAGTCCGACAAGCCGCACGCCGCTCGCCCGGCCTTCACCCGCGCGCAGGATCATGCCTGCGAACGCACTGTCGAACATGCCGGACATTTCCCCGCTCATTGAACCGGCGAGCAGCAGAATTCGCAAAACGCTGGCGGCGACAGCGACGCCGACCAGGATGCCGATGAGCCGGCGGATCAGGCCGCGCTGCGGGTCGCGCAGCAGCGTGCCGCAATAGAGCGTAAAAAATACCGCGCCGGCCGCGCCTAGCGTCGCGGCGTACGTGACTGCCTTCGCGAGCACCGCCGCGACGTCCCAGCCACTGATCTCCATCTCAAACCCCAGTCGGCGCTACGGAGCGGCGATCGAGAATGCGAAGGTGCCCTTGGTGACGTGACCATCATCCGCCGCCACCGCTGACCATTGCACGGTGTAATTGCCAGGCGCAAGCGCCGGCAGCGTCAGGGTAAATGTTGGGCTTGCCTTCGCGCTTTTATCGAGGGGGACCGGAACTTCCTTGCCGTTTAGGACCAGTTTCAGCACCGCGAGCTGTGCGGCTTCGCTGAAATTGAGCGTCAGCGTTTTGGGCGCCTGGGTCAATTGAGCATGGTCCGCCGGCGAGGAGCTCTGCAGTTTCGCGTGCGCCATGCAGGGGCCGGCCGCGACGATGCCGCACAGAGCAAATGCCAAAAGGCTGTTTTTAAGCATAAATAAAAGTCCCATGGGTGTCGGAGTCGAACTTAGGCAATATACTACTCGAACAATATGATTCTCTACGACTACGGCTTCAGCTCGGCTTCGTACAGGGTGCGAATAGCCATGGCCCTGAAGAACCTGCAGTACACCTCGATCATCAAGAACCTGCGCTCCGGCGAGCACCGCCTGTCGGAATTTCTGCAGATCAATGTCCAAGGTTTCGTTCCCGCGCTTCAAATGGACGATGGCGTCGTGCTGACGCAATCGGTGGCCATCATCGAATATTTGGACGAGCAGTATCCGGATCCGCCGCTGCTGCCGGCGCAACCCCTGGCGCGGGCGAGAGTTCGCGCGCTCACGCAAGCGATCGCGAGCGATATTCACCCGCTCAACAATTTGCGCGTGCTGCGCTATTTGGAAGAGAAGCTTATTTTGGACAAACAGACCCGTGATGCGTGGTATCGGCACTGGATAAGCGTCGGATTCGACGCCTTGGAACGATGGTTGGCTCGAGACGCAGCCACCGGGCGGTTCTGCCATGGAAATTCCCCGACGATCGCGGATGTATGCCTGGTGCCGCAGGTGTTCAATGCGCGACGCTTCTCGGTCGATATGAATTCCTTTCCGCGGATTCTGGCCATCGATGCCGCGTGCAGAGAGCTGGCGGCCTTTCAATCGGCGGCGCCCGATGCGCCTCCGGCGAACTAGGCATCTCGGCACTGTGACATTGAGCGTCTCGGGCAATCGTCAGGCCGCACGAGCTATTTTCCGAAAGAGTAGCGCAGAAACAGCAACCGGCTCCCCTGACGGACGTCGATCAATTGGCCCCATAAAGGATCGCGCGGCGCGAACGTTTTGCCCATGACCAAGCTCATGCGCGAATCGCCGCGCTCTCTGCCCGAGAGCTGCGGTGCAAGAGACAGAAATTGCTCATCGATGAGGCGCGCCTTGTAGAACGTGCCCAGCAGGCGCGGGCCACCTTCGACCAGGACGCGCTTACCGGCGATGGCGCGACCCACCGCCCGCAAAATGTCGGCGGCGGGAATTTCGCCCGAACGGCGCTGGATCGCCTGGATCTGCACCGCATCGGGCACCCGATGCCGCTGTAACTGCTTTGCGCCTCGCGCCGTCGTAATGATCATCGCGGGGACTTTTCCGGAGGCGAATACCGGCAGGCGCAGATTGACGGTGCCCTCGGCGCTGACGATCACATTCAGGGCTGCGCGCGGCTTGGCCATCGCGTCGGTAAGCCGACGGAAATCCTCTCCCAGTTCAGGACAGATTGCCTGCGGCGTCCAGAGGTGTTCCGGGTCGGCCGCCAGCGTTCCGGAACCGACGATGACCGCATCGGCCGCGGCACGCAGAAGGCCCATCACCATGCGATCCTGGCTGCTGAACCCGCTGATATCACCGCCGCCGCTATGTCCCTTCACTTGCAGCGAGACGACGCCATCCAAGGTGCTGACGAAATTGCTGAACACATGCAGACCCAAGCGCGGCGTGGGCAATCGAAATGCGCCGTACAGGCGCGACAGATTCGGCGGCAGCGGTAAACCCCGGCCGCGTGTCGTTTCCATCAGCGTGCGCAGCGGGGTGATGGGTGAGGAGCGCCGCTTACGGCTGAGCATTCGGTGATTCCTCGTTATTTGCGCGCAATGGCCATATTGGGGTAGTCCCCGTCCTACGCGCAGCGGTCGTCGAAACCGCGCCGCGTTGCTGCTATGGTAGCAATAATGCGAATGATGAGCGCCGCCCTGAAACTGATTCCATTCGCGTTGGTGTTGAGTGCGGCAGTCGCCTCCGGCGCGCAGTCCGACGAGCCGCCGCAGTCTCCGCAATCTGCGCCGCAAACCGCGCCGCCGTCGCAAACCGCGCCGCAATCTCCGCCGTCTCCAGGCCCCGCGATTGGCCTTGCTGATTCCGCCGGACTTCGCGCCACGGTATTCGGTACCCCGCCGCAAGACATGGCATCTCTGCCCGCAAAGGTGCCGCTCTCCGAAATCCGCGCTGAGTTGCCGTGGCGCTTGCCTGTGCCGCAGGTTCTTTGGTTCGATGCCAAGCTGCGTGTATGGCTCTCTGCACAGGACAAGCCCGCGCCTCTGGCCATCGTCATTGCCGGCACGGGAAGCGATGGCAACACCAAGACAATCTCCATCCTGCGCGCAGCGCTCTATGGTGCGGGCTACCACGTGCTGACCATGCCGTCGCCCACCTCGCCGGAGTTTATTGTCTCGGCGTCGAGTACCGGCGTTCCAGGCGATCTGATGCGCGACGGCAAGGATTTGTACGCCGCCATGCAGGAAATCATTGCGCACTTGCCGCGCAAGGTTCGAATCACGGACATCGACGTCGTCGGCTACAGCTTGGGCGGCGCGAACGCGGCCATCGTCAAGTCGATCGATGCGACCGAGCAGAAGCTCAAGATTCACCGCGTCGTCATGATCAATCCGCCGGTGAGCCTGTTCTCCTCGGTCGGGCGTCTCGACCGGCTTTTCACAGCGACGATCGGCCCGGGCGACCAAGGGGTAGAGCTGCTCTATCGCCGGCTCTATGCGCAAATCGCGAATCTGTATCGAGCCTCGGACCGTCTCGAACTGGATGAGAATTTTCTGCTCAGCGCCGGCGCGGCGACGCTGAAGACGGACGCGGAATTTTCCCAAGCGATCGCACTGACTTTTCGCCTGCAGTTGGTCGATATGTTCTTTATCGGCGATTTGTACGCCAAGACCGGCGTGAGCACCGATCCTGCACATCCACCGAAGGTGGGCGACTCGCTCGAGGCCATCCAGCGCGAACTGCGGGCAAAACCCTTTGCCGAGTATTTTACGCGGGTGTTTGCTCCTTACTATCTCAAGCGCCGGCCGGATGCGACCAGCGCTTCCTTGATAGCGTCCAATCGCCTCGACATCATTAGCGATACTCTGCGCAGTGGCGGCGACTATTACGCGCAGACCACCAGCAACGACTTGATCCTCAACCGACGCGAGCTCGCCTGGCTGCAGGATACGCTCGGTTCCCGAATCGTCGTCTACGATCACGGCGGTCATCTGGGGGAAATCGGCGATCGTCAGCAGGTGGCCGACATGCTCGAGATGCTGTCGGGTGGCTGGCCGCGGAGCACCCAGTGAAGGCGGCGCTTCTCGTGGTGCTGCTCGCAGCGATGCTTGACGGCTGCGCCTCGCAAGTACTTTCCATCCGCACGGTCCCGGACCAAACACCGGCGGCTGACAACGCCGCCGCCGCGGCAAACGCCGCCGCCTTTGCGGAAGCCGCCGCGGCCGAGTCCGCCAACGATTCCCCGCAGGCGGCGCAAGAAGCGCCGCCGTTATTGACGCCGGCCGATGCGCCGTCCATGTACACCTATGATCCTTGGGAGCGCCTCAACCGCTTTACGTACCGATTCAACGCACGTTTCGACGAGGCCATTTTTCTGCCGGTGGCGGACACTTATGGGCGTGCGCCGCGGCCCATCCGCGCGGGCATCCATAATTTTTTCGGCAATCTTGCCGAGATCGACAGCATCATCAATTACACGCTGCAGTGGCGGCTGAAGTACGGTTGGCGCAGTCTGACGCGCTTGGCCATCAACAGCACCCTCGGTATCGGCGGCTTATTCGACGTCGCCACCAAACTCAAATTGCCAGGCACGCCCACCGGGTTTGCGACAACGCTGGCGAAGTGGGGCATGCATCCGGGACCTTATCTCGTGATCCCGTTGTTGGGGCCCTCGACGCTGCGGGATGGCGTCGGCTTTCTGGGCGACTACGGTACGGAATACGGCATCAATGTCTTTAATTTGTATCGCGGCGACGTCTCGTGGGGCTTAGGCACAGTGAACGCGGTTGATCAACGCGCCAACGTCAGCTTTCGCTACTATTCGGGCGGCTCGCCTTTTGAATACGAAACGGTCCGCTTTCTGTACGTGCGCCGGCGCTTGATCGAGGATGAGGGATTGCGCGCGAAGGAAGCGGTCAAGAAGCCGGCGGTCGAAGCTCCCGCGGGCAAGTGACCGCTCGACCGGTATGACCGGCGAGGACTGTGGCAGACTACCAGCGAGTCGGAAATTCCGGTCCGAACAAGGGAGTGATTTCTCGTGAAAAGTCCGTTACTGCTGGTCTGCTCAACAATCGTCGCTTTCGTCGGGCTCAGCGGCTGCCAGAAGAGCGACGTGACGGCCGCCGGACCGGCGCCCGTGACGGCGCCTGCGCCTGTGGCGGCGCCCGCCCAGCCGCCGCCTGCACCGCCACCCTTTCAAATCACCGCCAGTATCCAGGAACTGATGGATGCGGTCATTGATCCGTCGGCGGATGCGCTCTGGGATTCAGTCAGCATTACCACCTCGGCGAAGGGAACTGTCCTTCACCAGCCTAAATCCGATGAAGAATGGCAGCAGGCGAGGCGCTACGCGATCGCGCTGATCGAAGGCACGAATTTACTGGTCATGGATGGCCGCAAACTCGTGGCTCCCGGCAGTCCGGTGCTCGACCAAGGTACGTCGGGAGTGCTCAGCGCCGATGAGGGGCAAAAGCTCTTCGACACGAAGCACCCGACCTTCGTGCAATTTGCGCGGGCGCTGCGCGAGGCGGGCACCCAAATGCTCACGGCCATCGATAAAAAGGATCCAACCGGCATGATGAACGCGGGCGCGGCCATGGACGGCGTCTGCGAGAGCTGTCACTTGACGTTCTGGTACCCCAATCAGGTCATACCGCCCTTGCCGGCGGATTTTGGAGTGACCAAGGGGTTACCGCATCCGAAGCGAATTCCTTTAAGCCCCGGATGATCCGAAAACCGTCAGCGGCCGCCGGCGACATCGAGAATTGCGCCGCTCGTATAAGAAGCGCCATCGTCTAGCAGCCAAACGACGGCTTCCGCGACTTCTTCGGGACGGCCTGCGCGGCCCATGGGCGTGGTTGCGCCGATGCGCCGTGCGCGGTCGGGTTGGCCGCCGCTGGCATGAATGTCGGTTTCGATCAGCCCTGGACGCACGGCGTTCACGCGCACCCCTTGTTGCGCCAGCTCCTTGGACAGGCCGATCGTCAAAGTATCGATCGCCGCTTTTGACCCGGCGTAGTCGACATATTCAAACGGTGAACCCAAGCGGCTCGCCGCCGATGAAATGAGGACGATCGCGCCGCCGGCGCCGCCTCGATCCTTCGACAGGCGGCGAGCGCTCTCGCGAGCGCAGAGATAGGCCCCGTAGACGTTGACTTCGAACATGCGTTTGAGCCGCGCGCTGTCCATGTCTGCCAGTGGCATGGATGGCGCGACAATGCCGGCGTTGATCACCACGCCATCGAGGCGACCGAGTTTCGATTCAGCTGCGCCGAACATCGACACGACGTCGGCCTCCACCGCGACATCGCCTTGCACAGTGATTGCGCTGCCGCCGGCGGCGCGGACCTGGCGGGCAGCTTCCTCGGCAGCGGGCTGATCGACTCTGTAGTTGAGCGCGACGCTCCAACCCTTGCGCGCGCATTTGAGGGCTGTGGCGCGGCCGATGCCGCGTGTGCCGCCGGTGATCAGAATGGTTTTCATGGGTATCTCTGCGCCGTTTGTTCGAGATAATATTACGCCGTGCGAGTAACGCGTATCGAGCACGTGCAATTGGCCATGCCCGCCGGCGGCGAGGATCTGGCCAGGAATTTCTACGCGGGGATCCTAGGGATCAGCGAGACGCCGAAGCCGGCCCATCTCGCCAAGCGCGGCGGATGCTGGTTCGAACGCGGCGATCTGAAGATTCATTTGGGCGTGGAGACAGACTTCCGGCCGGCGCGGAAGGCTCACGTGGCCTTGCTGGTTGTGGACCTTCTTGAGCTTCAGGAAAAGCTCAGGGCGTCAGGATATGGGTTCAAGGAAGATGAGCCTCTCGATGGCTACCATCGTGTCTACGTCGATGATCCATTTGGCAATCGCATCGAGTTGATGGAACCCAACTAGGGTCCCGCGCAGCGTCACATTTATGCGGCAGGTGCCGCACTGCAAAAACATGCGTGAACTGCGTCGGAGTCCTGGCATTCGCTTGTATCAACAGCGGTTTCAGTCGCATAGCATTTGCACCATTGGCGCCTAAACCTAACGCGTTGAGGTGAATCGGGTACCTTGGAGCAAAAGATGTCGCGCGGGCAAAACCCGTTGGTCTTGATGATGGCGCTTTCGCTGCCTGGCGCAGCTCACGCGCTGGGCTTGGGCGAGATCCATGTGAACTCTGCTCTCAACGAGCCGCTCGCGGCGGACATCGAGATCCTCGGCGCAACGGCGGAAGAACTTTCCAGCCTGACCGCGTCGGTTGCCAATCGGGATACATTTCTGCGATTCCGTGCCGAACGTCCAGCCTTCCTCGCTTCGGCCACCTTCAAGGTATCGCACGACGTGAAGGGAAAGCCCGTGCTGCTCATCCGCTCGACCGACTCATTCACCGAGCCTGTCGTCAATCTGTTGGTTGATCTTCGCTGGCACAATGGCGAAGTCATTCGCCAGTATTCTCTGCTGCTGGATCCAGCCGGTTTCTCAGCAGCGACTCAAGTGGCCGCGGCTTCGCCGGTGGTTCCGGCCGCGTCGCTCGCTCTGCCGGCGCCGGCTGCCGCGGTGACCACCAGCACTTTGGCAGCGAACACGACGCGCACCACCACTCACGTAAAAATCGGCGCGAAAGCAACGCTCCGGGGTGTCGCTTGGCGCGTCGGCGCGCGCTCCGATTCCGATCTCAAGAAAACCATGTTGGCCATTTTCCGCGCCAATCCGAGCGCATTCGAGGGCAACATAAATCGTCTGCGTCGGGGTGCCGTGCTGACGATTCCTTCGGCGGCGGACATCTCAACCATATCCAAGGAAGATGCCAGCCGCGAAATTCAAGCACAGATGACGGCCTGGCGCGTCTCACCGCAGAAAGTGCACACCGCAGCCGCCTCGGTGCAGGCAATGCCGGTGCCGGCAATACCGGTGCCGGTGCAAGCAATGCCGGCGTCGGCGCAAGGCATTACTCCGGCTATGCATGCCGCCGCGCCGATTGCCGCAACCGCTTCGACAGACGCCGCCGATGCGCCCCGCGCAGAAACCAAGCCCGGCGGTGATGCGGCGGAGGCAGCGGCGCTCAATCTGCGGGTCCAGTCCCTCGAACAGGGACTTCATGACATGCAAGCTCAGTTGAAACGCGAGCACGACAAATTGCTCAACGTGCAGGCCCAGGTCAGGTACGCAGAACAAGCGGTGAGCGATCCAGTCGCGGCGGCCCCCGCCTCGCGCTCGTGGTCGCTGACGTCCTTGGTCGCAGGCTTAGCCTTGCTGGCGGGCGTTCTGGGCGCGACGTTCCTCAAGCTGCGTCGCCGCGCGCCGAAGATCAACGCCAACTCGATCTCGGCCGGCAGCGCACCCATGGTGGGCGAAACTTCGAATCCCGCTACGGCGCGCCGGGTGGCCGAGGAGCCGGCGCCGCGCGAAACACCGCGTATCGTGCCGCGGCCGACGCTTCAAGACTCGATTGAATTGAGCGCAGCGCGGAACCCCGTGCTTAGTGAGCCAAAGGCGAAGGCCAGCGAACCAATCTCCACGGCTCCGAACACTGAAGTCGCTGCTCCGGCCAAGCCCGTTTTCATTGTCGACGAGGATGAGCTGCGGGCAGCCTACGAAGACACCCTAGATCTTTCCGGCGAGACCGCGATTCTTCCGGAGAACCTGCCTGCCGCCACGGTCAATCTGGACGCGCATGCGCTACAGGCCGCAGCCGTCGCCACCGCCGATGAATCCGCCGCTGCTGACGAATCTGCAACGGTCATGGTCAGCGCCGAGGCGTTGCACGTCGACACCACCAGACTGGATTACAACCTGGTGGATCTCGATCTGACCGCTCAGCACGTGCAAATGCCGAGCGTCTTGCACGAGCGTGCGGTCGTCAAAGAGCGGCGCACCAATCTGGTCGATGTTCTGAAGAAGGCGGTTGAACGTGAACCCGACCGCCGCGATTTGCGCATGAAGCTGCTGGAGACCTACTACGCCGCTGCCGCCGCCAATCGCCAGGCATTTCTCGACGTGGTGCAAAAGCTCGCGCGGGACCGGGACCGCCTGGGCGAGGGCGAATGGGATAAGATCGCCTTCATGGGCAAGCAGATCGCTGCGGATACCGCTTTGTTTTCCGCAGACTCAGACGCGGAAGCGGAGGACGACAACAAATTGGCCGATTGCGCCTGAAGTCTGCCAAGACTTCGTTTGCCGCGGCAGTCACCGACGTCGGAGTCGCCTCAGGCCACGCCGCGTTCTTGCAGGAACTCGCTTAAGATTCTCGTGGTGTGACTCTTCCCGGGCTTGCGCGTGATGGCCTCAGGTGAGCCCTGCGCGACGACTTGTCCTCCGCCTGAGCCGCCCTCGGGCCCGAGGTCGATGATCCAGTCGGCTTCCGCCATGATGTCGAGATTGTGTTCGATCACGACCAGCGTATTGCCGGTGTCGACCAGTCGATGCAGCACGCGCAACAGCTTTTCCACATCCGCCATGTGCAGGCCCACCGTGGGCTCGTCGAGCACGTAAAGCGTGTGCTGCCCCTCGCGGCGCGCGATGTCTTGCCCGAGCGCGTCGGTGCGCACTTTCGCAAGTTCGGTGACCAACTTGATGCGCTGGCTTTCTCCGCCAGACAAGGTCGGGCTGGGCTGGCCCAGGCTGAGATAGCCTAATCCGACGTCGGCGAGCAGGCTCAACGGATGATGCACGCTGCGCTGCGCCGCGAAGAACGGCAGTGCGTCCTCGACACTCATCGCCAGTATTTCGCCGATATTCTTGCCTTTGAACAGAATGCTCAGGGTCTCCGGATTGAAGCGTTTGCCGCCGCAGACATCGCAAAGCACCTGCACATCCGGCAAGAAACTCATTTCGATGCGCTGCATCCCCTGGCCTTCGCAAGCCTCGCAGCGGCCACCCGCGGTATTGAAGGAAAAGCGGCTGGCGGTGAATCCACGCATGCGCGCCTCGGTTGCATCGGCGTACAGGCGGCGAATCGAATCCCAGAAACCAATGTAGGTCGCGGGGCAGGAGCGAGGCGTTTTGCCAATGGGGGTTTGATCGACCTCAAGCACCCGGCTGATCGATTGCCATCCTGAAATGGCGTCGCATCCCTGGAGCACCACGTCGGATTTGCGCGCGCGCGCCGCGCGGCTCGGGCGCGCCAACAGGCGCTTTAGATTGCCGAGCAGCACATCGCGCGCCAGAGAGGATTTGCCCGATCCCGAAACGCCCGTGATCACCGTCAGCCGTCCGCGCGGAATTCGTGCCTCGACTTTGCGAAGATTGTGCAGATTTGCACCGAAAACTTCGATCATGGGCGTTTCGCGGTCTATCGGGCGCCGTCGCGATCGGGAATGCATCAGCGGCGCTGACAAACATCGGCCCGTTACGGAATTTGCGAGGTGCGCCAGCTGAGTTGCAGTGCCTTGTGCAACCAAACTCCCGCCGCGGGTTCCCGCGCCCGGGCCCAGATCGATCACGTGATCGGCGCGGCGGATCGTGTCCTCGTCGTGTTCCACGACAACCAGGGTGTTTCCCTTGGCGCGCAGCCGATCCAAGGTATCGAGCAGCGTGACATTGTCGCGCGGGTGCAAACCGATGGTCGGTTCGTCCAGAACGTAGCAAACGCCCTGCAGGTTCGATCCCAATTGCGCCGCCAGACGAATGCGCTGCGCCTCGCCGCCCGACAAAGTGGGCGCGGCGCGATTCAATTGCAAATACCCCAGGCCGACGTCGCACAGAAAGGTGGTGCGAGAGATGAGTTCCGCCAACAGATCGCGTGCGATGTCGCGTTCGCGGCCCGCCAATTTCAATTTGGCGAGCTGCGCGGAGAATTCCTGCACCGGCAAGTCCGTGAGCGCCGCGATGGACCGGCCGCGAAATAGCACGTGCAGCGCAATGGAGTTCAGGCGTTGCCCCGCGCATTGCAGGCAGGCCTCGAGCGGCGCGTCCGCATCTTCCCGCCACATCGATTCTTCGCCGCTTTGCTCGGCGTCGAACTGCGGCAACTGCAATCCGGTGCCGAAGCAACTCTTGCACCAGCCGTGCTTGGAATTGAACGAGAACAGGCGCGGGTCGAGCTCCGGGAAACCGGTACCACAGTTCGGACAAGCGCGCTTGGTCGAGAAAACGGCGGCGTCGGATTCTGCAGCGGACTCGGTGCGCACGTGAACCACGCCACGTCCGTGCTGCAAGCCTAAGTCCAATTGTTCGCGCAACGCGGGTTCGCCTGCGGCGTTGACCGTCAGTGTCGCCACCGGCAATTCGATGTTGTGCTCGATGAAGCGGTCGAGGCGCGGCCACTTCTTGGTCGGGATCAAACTGCCGTCCACGCGCAGGTGGGAGAAGCCCTTACCCCGCGCCCACTTGGCGAGCGCGGTATACAAGCCCTTGCGCGCGACGATCAGCGGCGCCAGCAAGGTAATACGCTTGCCGCGGTACTCCGAGAGCAGGCGTGCCGCGATGGCATCGACGGATTGAGGTTCGATCCGGGCGTTGCAAGCAGGGCAGTATTGCGTCCCCAGCTTGACGAACAGCAGGCGCAGAAAGTGATAGATCTCGGTGAGTGTCGCCACCGTGCTCTTGTGTCCGCCGCGGCTGGTGCGCTGCTCGATCGCCACCGTGGGTGGAATGCCGAAAATGGCATCTACATCGGGGCGCGAAGAAGGCTGCACAAATTGCCGCGCGTAGGCGTTCAAGGATTCGAGGTAGCGGCGCTGGCCCTCGGCAAACAATATATCGAATGCCAGCGTGCTCTTGCCGCTGCCCGAAACGCCGGTAACGACCGTGAATCGGTTTAACCCCAAGTTCACGTCGACATTCTTGAGATTGTGCTCCCGGGCCCCGCGAATCTCGATGGCCGTGGGTTTTGCCCGATGCGCCGCGGTGTTTGCATAGGTCAATGCGCCTGAGTCGCGCACCACCTGACTGGCTTGGTCCTCTTCGATGAGTGCGCGCCCGGTATGCGAGCCAGGGATACTCGAGATCTGCGCCGGCGTACCGACCCCGACGATGCGTCCGCCCGCTTCACCGCCCTCCGGGCCTAAGTCGATGACCCAGTCGGCGGCGCGGATCACATCCAGATTGTGCTCGATGACGAGGAGCGAATTGCCGGCGTCGATCAGCCGTCGAAAGGCACGCAACAGTTTGGCGACGTCGTCGAAATGCAGGCCCGTCGTCGGTTCGTCGAACAAGAACAAGGAACCGCGGCCCGCGCGCTCATCGCCCGCGCCGTTCTTGGACGCACCTTTCTTGGGCGGCCTTGAGCGGACGGCGCTGTCCGCCAGATGCCCAGCGAGCTTGAGGCGCTGCGCCTCGCCTCCGGACAGCGTGGGAACGGGTTGACCCAGGCGCAAATAGTCGAGTCCGACTTCGGCCAGCGGTGCCAGCCGCAGACACACTTCCTGGTCCGCGGAAAAAAACGCCAGCGCTTCGGAGACGGTGAGCTCCAGCACATCGGCGATGCTCTTGGGAGGGAAGTCGCCTCGAGACAACTTGACCTCGAGCACATCGGCGCGGTAGCGGCGCCCGTCGCAATCGGGGCAGCGCAAATACACGTCCGACAGGAATTGCATTTCGACGTGCTCGAAGCCGTTGCCGCCGCAGGCCGGACAGCGGCCATTGCCGGCATTGAAACTGAAAGTGCCTGCGGTGTACTTGCGCTCGCGAGCCTCCGGCAGCTTAGCGAATAGCTCGCGAATGGCGTCGAACGCGCCGACATAACTCGCCGGATTCGAGCGCGTCGTGCGGCCGATGCGGCTCTGATCCACCATCACCACGGCGTCGATCAACTCCGCGCCCAGCAAGGCGCGATGCTGGCCTGGGTTTTCCGTGGGCTTACCCTTGGCGCGAAGCAGCGCCGGAAACAAAACGTCATGTACCAGCGTGGATTTGCCCGAACCGCTGACGCCCGTTACGCACACCAGGCGTCCGAGCGGAATCTCCGCGTCGATGTTCTTGAGGTTGTGTTCGCCGACCCCCTCGAGCCGTAGGCAACCGTGCGACGGCGCGACGCCGCGCGGCGCGAGCGGCGGGATCCTGACGCGCTTGCGCCGAAATAAATAGTCGGCGGTCAGCGATCCTGATGCACCGTGCAAATCGCGCAGCGGTCCATAAAACACAATTTCGCCGCCGTGTTCTCCGGGCCCGGGTCCGATATCGAGCACCCGATCCGCCGCCTGGATCACCTTGGGATCGTGTTCAACCACGACCAAGGTGTTGCCCGCGTCGCGCAGGCGATGCATCACGCCGACGATGCGTTCAACGTCCCGGGGATGTAATCCAATCGAGGGTTCATCGAGTACGAACAGGGTATTGACCAGCGAGGTCCCGAGGGCGGTCGTGAGGTTGATCCGCTGTACTTCGCCGCCGGATAAGGTGCGCGACTGGCGGTCGAGATTCAGATATCCCAGGCCCACGTCGGTCAGATATTTGAGGCGTGCGCGAATCTCGCGCAGCAACAGCTCGGTGGCTTCACCCTGCAGCGCCGGCAATTCGAGGGCAGCAAAGAATTTTCGACATTCGTCGATCGGCCGCAGCATCAAGTCGCGGATGTTCACGCCGGGCTTGCCGACCCGCCAGAGCAATGCTTCGGGCTTGAGGCGAGCGCCGCCGCACGCGCCGCATTCGGTATAGGAGCGGTACCGCGACAACAGCACCCGAATGTGCATTTTGTACGCCTTGGTTTCGAGCCAGGCGAAGAAGCGCCGCACGCCGTACCAAACCTTCTTGGTCCATTCGCCTTCGCCCTCGATCACCCAGGCACGCTGCGCGTCGGTCAGGTCGCGCCAGGGGGTGTCGGTGGGAATGCCGCGCTTGCGCGCGAAGCGCATGAGGTCTGTCTGACATTCCTTGTAGGATTCGGTCTGCCAAGGCTTGATGGCGCCCTCGCGCAGGCTCAGCGCCGTGTCGGGAATCACCAAGCCATAGTCGACGCCGATGCTGCGGCCAAAGCCGCGACAGGTGTCGCAAGCGCCGATGGGCGAATTGAAGCTGAAGGTGCTGGGACTGGGGTCCTTGTACTGAATATCGCAATCGGCGCAATGCAGGCCGGTCGAGAAGCGCCACGGCGCCGCGCCTTTGCCGGCGGCGGCTTCGTGTTCCGGATAGACATCGATGCGCCCCTGGCCGACTTTGAGCGCCGCTTCGATTGCCTCGGCGGCGCGCCCAGTGTCGGCGGCAGACCAGCGAAAGCGATCTTGAATGACCTGCAGCGTGTCGCCGCGCTTCTCATGAATTCGCGTGTAGCCTTGCGCGGCCAGCAACCCCTTGATTTCAGCCTCCGTGAAATTCTTCGGGATCGGCACCGGAAAGGTCAGCAGTAGTTTTGGATCACCGTTCTCGCTCGCCAGCACATTCAGCTGTTCTTGGACGCTGGCGGGCGTGTCGCGCCGCACGGCCTGCCCGCAAGCCCGGCAGTGCAGCACTGCGGCGCGGGCGAACAGTAATTTCAAATGGTCATTGAGTTCCGTCATGGTGCCGACGGTGGAGCGCGAGGTGCGCACCGGGTTGGTCTGGTCGATGGCGATCGACGGCGGGATGCCTTCGATGCGATCGACCTGCGGCTTGTCCATGCGATCCAGAAATTGGCGCGCGTACGGCGAAAACGTTTCGACGTAGCGGCGCTGGCCCTCGGCATACAGCGTATCGAACACCAGCGAGGATTTTCCGGACCCGCTGACGCCCGTCACGACGATCAGTTCGTTGAGCGGCAGCTCAAGATCAAGATTCTTGAGGTTGTTCTGGCGGGCGCCGCGGATGCGGATGGCGTCCGAGCGGGGAGGATCGAAGGGTGGCATTCCTGTAAGTTTACAGGACGTGTCAAGCCCGGCCGGAACGCCGGCTAATAGCCCGAATTCGATTGCTCAGTCTCGGCCGGTTAGAATAGAGACGTCATGGCGGCAAACAAGAAGAATACGATTGAAACGCTCTTGCTGCGCATAACTGTCGTTGATCCGCCGCCGGATATCCTATGGGCGCTTCAGCTCGGGCAGGATGAGCTGGTAAAACCCACTTCCAACGCCAAGACCCGGATCTCCTTCGACTTTACGGTGGACGTAGTCGAAGACTCTTCCCCTAACGGCTTCCGTCTTCGCGGTCCTGCAGTTCAGGGCCGTCCCGGCGGGCGCTTCGTTTACTTACGCATTGGTGTGTATGCGGGTCAGGTCGGCACGGCGATCGCGCGACGTGCCAAGATTGGGCTGGAAGGCATAAGCCGCAAGCTGGTGGAAGCCGCGAAGAAAAAGCCTTCCGGTATGTTGGCGGTTGAGTTCGCGGGGACGGATCGCAAGGGGGAGCCGGCCTGCGCAACGGTGCCCTTGTTGGGGACGGGCTGGCACGTTGTATGAAGCAGTCTCGAACAATCGGTTGGCCTCTTAGGAGGGCGTAGATCCATGGCTCTCACCCAAGTTCGATGTGGTTGCGGTGTCGTCGAGGTGCAATTGACGGGCGCGCCGGTGGCGCAATATGTTTGCCACTGCGTTGACTGCCAGGCCGTTCACGGCAAAGCCTATCCGGTTGCCCTTTACCCAGCATCTGCGGTTGTCGTGACGCAGGGCGAGACTGGCACTTTTACTCTGAAGACATCTCCTCGTACCAAGTGTAGCCGCTGTGGAACCTACCTCTTCGCCGAAGTGCCGGGCCAGCCATTTTGCGGAGTGAACGGTGATCTCCTACCGGAGGGTCGATTCACCCCGGAATTTCACATTCAATGTCGGCATGCCACTGCTAGGATAGAAGACGACCTGCCGCACTACAGAGATACACCGACGAAGTTTCGCGGATCAGGTGAGCTGATGTCGTGGTAAACGTGGCGCAGCCTGACGATCGGTTCGAGCGATCGCGGGGATGGAAGGACAGGGAACGCGGAGTGCGGGGGAGCTTGCATGAGTTTTCCCTGGTTTTGTCGGCTATTTGTAGTCAGGTCGTTCAATCATCGGAGTACACATGGAAGCACCAACAAAGATAGATTTGGCGTTGGATCACCAGTTGGCACAAAGACGGGAGAGTGCGCTTGCTGCAATCGCGAGATACCGGACGCCCACTGGAGCTGCGGTTATTCCGGTCTGGTTCGCTTTATTTGTGGCGCTTCTCATTGCTTTTGTTCCGAACTCAAAACCGAACCCGATTCCGTATGTCGTTGCGATGTTGTCCTTCGCAGTCGTCTGGGTCACGGTCAGCGTGGTCAGGAACAACCGGCGATTGGAGGCAATAGTGCAATTGATTACTCAGAACGACTCGCATGGCGTCGCAAAGGCCTAACAATTGGCCCGAGAGATCGCGCGAGCCGTGATTGCCGCAGCACGTGGCTGGGCGAGGAAAGGGAACAGGACGTATGGCATTGAGTAACATCAATAGTCCGAAGATGGTTTCGGTCTTCTTGATCTTCGGATGGTGCTGTGCGTGCTCGACCCCGGGACGCACAGATAAGACCGAGTCAGTTGCGGGACACCTGGGCTATGAAGGTTGTCGGCTGTCGAAGCCGCTCACCATGGCTCAAGTAATGGCAATGGATATGAGCGGTGGAAATGGGGCGAATCGTGCGCATCCGGACTGGGATGCGCTCATTGATAAGTACGCAGCCGGGGATCAGGTCTATTTTGTAGATTGTAGGAAAGCGGAGCGGTCGAGCATTGTTGCGGGGACCACCGTGTACGTGCTTGTTCGGGCTGGCGTCGTTATCGCCCGGGCATCAGATGCGATGCATGAGTAGTCAGGCGGCGAAACCGGAATAGGGGTCACGGATGAAAGCATGGATCGCGATTCTTTTCACGGTTAGTCTGGTTGCGGCCTGTTCCGTGGCTTCTGTATTTCTGAATTTCAACCTCATTTGGATTCCCTTGGTATCTGATCATGCGCCACAAGATTGCGGCGGCACGGCGGTGCTGAAGGATGCGGCCCCTGTGTCTGAGAGCAGCTAAGATTTATGGCTGACGTTAGTGTACGAGAGGCGATATCTGCGGCGATTCGCTATTGGGAACCGCGCCGGCTTTTATATAACGCGGTGCTGCTCATTGTGGTCGCGACGGTCTTCGTGCTGGGCCTTCCGATTTCTCGGAGCCAACTCAACGTGAACCTGTTGCTGTTCTTATTCATCATGGCTGTGCTGGCGAATGTGGCCTACTGCGCGTGTTATGTAGTCGATGTCGCGGCGCAGGTGTCGGACTTTCGAACTATCTGGCTGCGATTTCGCTGGACGCTTTTTGTTGTTGGTGTGGCGTTTGCGGGCGTGCTGACCTATTTCTTTGCCACAGGGATATTTATTTCGCGCGAGTGATGGTGAAACGCACGTTGAGATTGCAGCTACCAATCGTTTGGAGCCATAGCGGCCAATGACACGCCCGACAATCTTTCTTCATACGCTCGATTCTGAGATGGCTTATGACTACCGAGCAATCGAGACTGGGACGCAATAAGTGGGAGAGAGTAGGCTTGTCGGAGAGGAATTGGATATGGTCTTCGTCAAGGACTAGCGTGAGTCTAGCAATAGGCTCGAGCGATCGCGGAGAGGGAAGAGGAGCACGGAAGGGAGTAATGATGTGATGACTAGCGCCCCCGTTTGCGGCAATTTTGCGTCTCAGCTTCACGCATGATTCGATGGTGTGCGAATTTTGCTCCGTGGACCTCAAGGCTCGCAATGGCGTTCCCGGTGACTCATGAGCAATCGTAGCTTTTTAATGGTTATCGCGTTGCTGGTAAGTGCGGCGACGCTTGCGCACGCTCAAGGTTCTGGGATCACTGACCAGCTAGCTGCGGCGGAGGCGATATGGAAGCGTGCGCCCTTAAGAAGCTACGAATATACGCTTCACTATGAAGCGTTCGTCGTAGATACCGAATGCGACTCCCCTACCTTAAGGACTCGTGTTGTTAACGGCGTCGTGATGCGAACGGCGGGCTGCCCGGCGCTACGGTCCTCCTACTCCTCGGTTCCGAGGATCTTTCAATTTATAAAGGAAACACTGGCCAAACATCCGGATAAAATTGAAGTCACCTTTGACGAAACAAGGGGATACCCCGTGAGGGTCTTTGTCGATCCCAAGTCGGATATAGCGGACGATGAGTTTTATTTTGAGGTGAGCGACTTCAAAGTGCTGAAGTGAGCGAGCGCGAGTCGCATGTTTGGTAAATTAGGCTGCGCAAAATTCCAAAAAGCGACCGCCTGGGTCTTAGCATCATTGCGTTGATTCTTGCCCTGCTGGCCGTCTCCGGTTTCTTGAATGCGTTTTTTTGGCTTCAGCTCAGTGCCATCCGCCGGACGCGCCCGTGCAGCTGCGCGCCGGTGTGAACGCGCTGGCCTCGCCTGCTGCGTCTGTTTCTGCGATCTTCCTATGGCCTTTACCTCCTGCGCGGTCGTTTCTTGCAGCATTTAGCTAGTACCGACGAGCGTTATGTGAAGTTGCAGAACAAGCTAATTTGCCGCTATACTACCGTTCACTCTCGACGGAAATATACGGGATTTTAGCATGAGTAACGGGGCAGTAATTGATGAGGATGCGGCCCGCCTTTATGAGGAAGCGCGGCGGCACTTGCTCAAGAATGAGCCGTTGCGCGGGGAGTCGGGGGAGAGCGCCGCTCGCACATTGAGCGCCGGCGAGCTCGATGCACTGAAAGCGGTGGGATTGACCAGTGCGCCTTTCAGTGAGGGAAGCGCGCGGGATCCGCTGACGCGGTCTATCACCGATTACATGGCGCTGCTCGAGACGAGTTACTCGACCTCTGAAGCGGCCAGTTATTTGAAGGTCGACGCAAGTCGAGTTCGGCAGCGTTTGCGCGAGCACAGTTTGTTCGGCATCGACTACGACGGTGAGAAGCGTTTGCCGCGGTTTCAGTTTGAACGCAAACAAGTGCTGCCGGGAATACGCGAGGTCATTGCAGCGTTGCCTGCGGATTTGAATCCGTTGGATGTGGCGGAGTGGTTCTTATCGTCGAATCCGGATTTGGAAATTAACGCGCAAGAGATGCCTTTGAGTCCGCGGGAATGGTTGCTCAAGGGGCATGCGGTTGAAGCAGTTGTTAAGCTCGCCCAAGGTTTTGAGTAACCCGCGATAACGCGTCGTGGCTAAGTTTCCAAGCTCGCCGGGCGTGCACGCACTGGCAAGATTCGCTCCGGCTATCGACACGTTAGGGGCGGGTACGATCCTGGCGCGAATTTATTACTCGCGAGGTGATCACCCGCAAGTCTGGAATCAGTTTCGATATTTTGGTCCTCTCAATTCCCGGTGGGACCATCACACCTCGGGCGCTTCCGGAAACCCGGAAATGCAATCACGCGGCATCTACTACGCCGCGCGTGATGCGAAGACTTGTCTCGCGGAAGCCTATCAGGCGACGCGGCGCATCGATCGCGTGTTTCAGTCGCCGCGGCTGGTGGTGTTCGAAACTCTAGCGAGTCTCAAATTGCTGGATTTAACCGGGGATTTCGCGACGCGCATGGGAGCGTCGATGGCGATTCATTCGGGCAGTCGGAGGAGGGCGCGCGGTTGGGCGCGGGACTTGTATGAGGCTTATCCTGAGATTCAAGGCATTTTGTATGCGGCGTCGATGCATGGCGGTCAGCATGCGATCGCGCTCAATGAGCGGGCGTTGAGGGAGCCCTTCTTTCCGGCGCATCCGTTATTTCATCGGTCGCTCTCCGACGACATTCTTTTGGATCCATTGAAACACGCAGCAAGCGCTCTGGGCTATGCGTTGAGGTAAAGCGGCGATGTTCATACGGCACTTTCGTCGTCCGATTATTTGTTATGCGATTTTAGTCTCTGCGCGACCGTTCTAGCCCAGGTTTGAACGCTCAGCGCGTGGGGCGCGGATTGCACCCCACGCGCGCATGTTGCTAGCGGCGGACCCAGTGTCCCGGCGCCATGCGCCACCCGCCTCCATAGCGCACCCAAGCGTGCGGCGCCCAGTAGTAGCCTTGCCGACCCGGGCCCCAGTACCCGCCCACCCAAACATGGCCGCTGCCAGTCCAATTCCAATAGCCGGGGAACCAGACGTAACCCGCCGTCGGAGCCACTCCGACGACCTCCACGCGCGCCGCGGGTGGAGCGATCGTCACCACGCCGCCTCCGTAATAGCCTGGTGCTGGGGCGACAACGCAGCCGCCCAGTAAGGTGGCCGACAGCAATGCCGTGGCAGCCAGAATCTTGATTCCGTCGAAAGACCTCATAAGCTCTCCAAATGCTTAGCCGATAAGTGCAATAACGCACAGGGATGAAAAAGGATGACGTGGCCGCCGCCTGCGCGCCGCTCAACCTGATCGGTAGGTCGTTTAGTCACCCGCCAGGCAGGTGTGCACGTCACAGTGCTGAAGGATTTTCCTGGGTCTTTCGTGGGCACTTCGGTACCATCATTGCCTATGTTGTACAAGGAAGTTTCGTGAAAGGCCCGTCGCGCCGCGTTCTGATTGAGGGCGGTACGCACACGCCGCCGGCGTCAGATAAGGTCATTGTTGCCGTGGTAAGAGACGCGGCGGCTCTGCTCAAGGCGAGCGGGGAGCTCACGGTTCGCGGCGGCATTGCTACGACGGTTCTTGCGCTGTCGCTCGCGGTGCTGGCGTTACTCGGCGTCCTGGCATTCCATTTTCCAGAATATTTGACAACACCGGAGCTGCGTCGTCAGTACTCCGTTGACTTCCTACGTCATGCGCTATTCGTCGTGTTGCTAATCGCAGGCGGACTGTCTCTGACGAACCTAATCATTGGTCGACGCCGCAATTTGAACGCACTGGCCTTTACCATCGTGGTTGTGGCAGTGGCGCTCGGCGGTTCGCGCGTGCCGGTTGGCGACTTTCCGAACAACACCCCCTATATCGGACTCGACTGGTTCATTCTCGACTTGCTCGGGTCCACCCTGATATTCGTACTGCTCGAGAAATTGTTCCCGTTGTACAAACGGCAAGCCATTTTCCGCGCCGAGTGGCAGACGGATCTCACGCACTTCGCCGTCAATCATTTTCTGGTGGGCTTGATACTGCTCACCGCGAACTTCG
>Ga0209330_1000112_pt1 | contig 39581 bp, 29 predicted proteins | sample JacPinW_OM2H0_O3_FD_187969 | JGI IMG/M metagenome (GOLD analysis project Ga0209330, IMG submission 187969) | Forest soil microbial communities from Algoma, Ontario, Canada - Jack Pine, Ontario site 1_JW_OM2H0_O3 (SPAdes) (version 2) | ecosystem: Environmental > Terrestrial > Soil > Boreal... | reverse complement strand
TAGTCATTATGGCCCGTGAAACGAGAATTTTGTTCTCGTTGTAACCACGTTGTAACGTCCAGTTGCAGCATCCGGGTGCGATGGAATATCAAGGGCGAACCCTTGGCTAGTTAGTAGATCGTGTACCCCGGCGCCGGTGTCCGCAGATCGGGCTTCGTCGCCATCAGCAACAACGCTCCCTCGCGCTTGAACGCCCGCAGATCGTCCAGACTATCAAACGATTTTGTCTTGTAGTCGTCCGGCGTGGGCGTGTCGTCGGGTATGCGGCAGGCCTCCACATTTTCGAAGGCGTGTTTCTTGAGCAGATCCACATATTCTTCCTGCGAGCGTACGTGGACCGGCACTTTTAATTTATCCACCCACTGCAGGGAGTATTGATTATCTCTATATAGATTTATCAGGATAAATAATTGTCCCCGAGGTGCCATCACGCGAAACAGCTCCATCAGTGCGCGGTCCTGATCAGGGTAATAGTAAAATGATTCGACCGACAACACTTTGTCAAAGAAGTTCTCTTCCCACGGAATCTGCTGCGCCGAACCCCAGACATAGAGCACGTTATCGAAATCCTTCGAGGCGGCGCGCGCCTCGCGAATCATCTCGTCGGCAACGTCGAGACCAACCACCTGACCGAATCCATCCGGCCCTTCGCCCACCAGCCGCGCCAGCAATCGCGTCGCCCACCCCGAGCCACATCCCAGGTCTAACACGCGCTCCCCGGGACGCAGGTTCATTCGGCGAATCGTCTTCGCTGTAATGTCGAGATGGTGGCTCTCCATCTTCGGGCCTTCGCCAGCCGCGGCCCAGCGGTTGAATTCTTGTTGGAGTTTCTCGTCGGGAGGCAGGGATTTGTCAGGCATAGAGCGTTCAAACGCGGACCCCCCTGCGACGATGCTGCTTGGCAGTGGTCACGAAGCCTCTAGTATCCAGTTCTAGATTCTCGAAATACTTCTCCGGGTGGGCGCGACCGAAGAATCGGGTAGGGGCGTCGATTCATCCCCACGGACAGCAACCTGCGCGCCGCACACTCTGCGTGCGCGCATCAGTCGGGTGCCACTTGGCCTGGTTTACCTCGCTGTTCATTCTAGCCGCGCCTTACCTCCGGAATACAACCTCAGGATCTCGGTCTCTATAACTTCATCTTCTACCATAAAGGAGAAAAATCATTAAACATCCTATTTAGGATATGGGATTGTATAGGATGTCACATGATGAAAAGGGTTGTACTCGATACCTCGGTGGTCGTGGCAGCCTTGCGGACGCGGGCGGCCGCAGGAAACGCGGTACCCCCGCTGGTGGCAAATCGGCGGCGGGTCCCGTTGGCTACTCCCCCGCTCTTTTTGGAATATGAGGACGTGCTGAAGCGTTCGGAGCAGCGCATTGCGCACGGCTTAACATTGGAGATGGTTGACGAGTTCTTGGCGGAACTCGCGGCATTGGTCGAACCGGCAGAGTACGTTTTCTCTGGCGGCCGCAGGTTCGGGACCCGGGCGACGAAATGGTTCTCGAGGCCACGATCAATGGCCGAGCGGATGCTTTGCTGACATACAAAAATCCAAAACTTTGCAGTGGCAGGTGAGCGATTCGCAGTTTTAGTCCTTCGCCCTCCTGAGTTGTCAAAGATGGCGAAATGATGAGCAAAGCTACCTATCCCTTAAAGCTCCCCTCTCGATCAAGAAGGCGGCGCAGCGTTTGGCACAGGAGGACGGAGTCTCCCTGAATCAATCAATGGATCGCTTCGGCAGCGGCGGAAAAGGTTGGAGTCATGGAACCCGCGATTTTGTCAAGAAACGCGCCGGCGATAAGACCGGCGACCGGCTCATGGAGTTTCTTCACAACGCACCCCATGTTCCTCCTGAACCTGAAGACATGGGGTGACCCCGGACCTGCACAACTGTAAGCTCGGCTTATCTGCCCGGTGGGGCGGTCGGATGTCTTCCGTTGTGTGCTAAAGTTCTCTCCTCATGGCGACACGTCCTCCGAATCTTCCGCCTCAATCGAACCCTGGATCGCTCTACTGCCCAAACTGCGCCAAAGAAGTAAACGATCCTCTAACCTGCGGCGATTGTTCCGCCGTCATCTGCCGCAGCTGCGGCACCCCGCTCGAATCGCCGGACGAACTCGGGATGGGATAATGGAAACTCCCGCCGCACCCACGATCGAAACGCCCGCCGTCAACTCCCCACCCACATTGGTTCGCGGACTCAGCCTGCTCGATTCCGTTCTCCTGCTGGTCAGCGGCATTATTGGCTCCTCGATTTTCCTCACCGCCAAAGATATTGCGGGCCCGCTGACCCAGCCCGTGCTGTTTTTGCTGGTGTGGGTGATCGGCGGCGTAATTTCACTTTTTGGCTGCGTCGCCTTCGCCGAACTGGGCTCCATGTTCCCCGAATCCGGCGGCCAATATGTTTATCTCCGCGAGGCTTATGGCGATCTCGTCGCCTTCCTCTACGGTTGGATGCTATTCGCGGTCGCCAACGGCGGCACGATTGCCGCTCTCTCCGTTGCTTCCGCCGCCTACACAGGACAAGTCTTCCCCATCGTCTCGCAGGAGCACGTTGTGCTCGAGTTCGCGAGCATCACCATCACTCGCGCGCACATATTCGGTCTGATCTTGATTGCCCTGGTTACTTATGTGAACATCGTGGGCCTGCGCTGGGGAACACTTCTTCAAAATCTTTCCACATGGACAAAATTCGCCGCTATGGCGAGCTTTGTGATTCTGGGATTCGCCGTCGGCAAAGGCGACTGGTCTCACTTCCACTCCGACGGGGTTGGTCTCACCATGGGGCTTCATCCCACGCAGTTGATTTCCGCGATGGGCATCGCACTCATCGCCGTGTTCTGGGCTTACGACGGATGGGTTTACATCACATGGGTGGCGGGCGAGGTCAAAGAACCGCGCCGCAATGTGCCATTGGCCATGGTGATGGGCGTGATGGTGGTCGGCGTGATCTACATGGCGATGAATGTGACCTACCTGTACGCGCTGCCGCTAAGCGAAATCGCCAAGCATGAAACCATCGCCCACGCCGCCGCCGCTGCGCTGTTTTCTCCTCATGCCGCCGTGTGGCTGTCGCTCATGATTGCGGTCTCATGCTTCAGCGCCGCCGCCACATGCACACTCACCGGCGCTCGCGTCTATCTTGCGATGGCGCAGGACGGTGTCTTCTTCCAGCGCATGGCGGTCATCCATCCCAAATGGCGCACGCCCGCCTTTAGCCTGATTGGACAAGGCATCTGGGCCGCACTCCTCACGGTCAGTGGCCGCTACGATCAGCTCTACACCTACGTCATCTATGGCATGGTGCTCTCCTACACGTTGACCGTGATTGGAATGTTTCTGCTGCGCTGGAAGCGTCCTGATATTCCGCGTCCCTACCGCTGCACCGGATATCCATGGCTCCCCGCGATCTATGTGTTAGTCGGAACGGCTTGGACGCTGAACACAATAATCACGCGCCCAACCCAAGCCTTCTGGGGCACTGCGATCGTGCTGGTCGGCGTGCCAGGATATTTGTACTGGAAGCGCAGCAGCCGCAAAGCCGCAGTGGGGTAGAAAATGTTTGAACGTTACCCTGAGAAAGCTAGACGCGATCTTCTTCGGGCGTTATGAAGCCTGCCAGTACGGCTCGCCGGAAATTGACACTGAGCATCCGCTCCTGGGTCTATTGCAGAAGGATAATGCCCTCCATCGTTGGCTTCCGAAAACAGATCCCGAGTCGCTCCGCTGCCGCGTCGATGACGAGCATTCGCCAGAGCGTCCGTCGATTTCAACCAAGGTTGATTTACCTCTCAGTGCCGCCGCTTAGCCAAACAGATTTTAGATTGCAGTTGGTCGGAATGGTTTCGGCAACTTCGATACAAAGCGGAAGAAGCTGGTAGACGGTTGGTTGCTGTAGACCCGAAGTATACAAGTCAAATTTGCTCGCAGTGTGGGTTCAAGCATCCCGATAACCGCAAGACCCAGGCAGATTTTGCGGGCCTGTCCTGTGGGTATCAGGACCATGCAGACCACAACGCGGCAACATATCGGCTCCAATGAGCCGCCAAAGGTGGAAGGGCTCAATGTTTCAGGAATGTCTCGTGGCAACCTTAGACGCTAACGTGAGCGGAGTAACGCTGTGCGTAGTGGAGGAATCCCCGCCCTTCAGGGGGCGGGGAGGTTCAACCTCTGGTGCGGGTTACAAATCAGTCCACCGGCCACGTTTTCTATGCAAGAACCCACGACCACAGCACCATGGCAGTAGGCACCGAAAGCGCTGTCGTTTCGACAAACTTCGATGTTCCTTCGGGAATGGGGACCGGAGCAAGTTCCCTCGAAATCGTCGCCAACGGAATAGCCTCGCCCAGGGTTCGTCTAACCGTCAACTGGTCCACAGGTCGATCAGAAAAGATTGATGGACCTGCAAGATTCCGTGGAATATTGCACGGCCAAGAAAAGCACCCTGAGAATACTCAGGGTGCGTTAGTAACTGCCAGTTCCGCGACGAGCCCACTACTGAGGTTTCTTCTGCTCCTCCTGCTTTTTTTTCTCCTCAGGCGTTTGCGGCTTAGGCTGCTGCTTTGGCGGAGCTGGAGCAGGCTTTGCAGCCGCCGGAGGAGGAGTGTGCTGCTGCGGACGCTCGCTTGGCGCCGGGGGTTGCCGAGGGGCTGGCTGAGCCGCAGGTGGACGATCATTCCGTGCCGGCGGAGGAGTCGAATGAGTGGGCTCCGGCCGATTATTGGGCTCCGCAGCGGGTGGCCGATTCGGGGCTGCTTCCGGCTTATTTGGTTGCGCAGCAGGGGGCCGGTTGGGAGGAGTTGCTTCCGGGCGGTTGTTGGGTTGCGCAGCGGGTGGCCGGTTGGGAGTTGCCTCCGGGCGATTGTTGGGTTGCGCAGCAGGGGGCCGATTGGGAGTCGCCTCCGGCTTGTTCGGTTGCGCCGTAGGTGGCCGATTATTGGGCTGAGTGGGTGCAGGTCGATTATTCGGTTGTGCTGCGGGCGGACGATCGTTGCGCGCCGGCGGCTCGGCCGGTCGATTGGGAGTTGCTTCCGGCCGATTGTTGGGCTGAGTTGGTTGTGGACGGTTTGGCTGCGCCGGTGCTGGTCGATTTGATTCCGCCGGACGCTCATTCGCAGCTGCAGGCGGGGTTCCCGGCCGATTTCCTGGCGGAGTTCCCGGTTGGTTCGCAGGGGACGCAGCTGCAGGTTGTCCCGGTCGCCCGGAATTTGCCGGATGACCGGTGGTCGGAGTCGCAGGTTTTCCCGGTGGCGCCTGCTTTACCATCGGATGGGACGCCGCGGTATTGGCTGGACGCAGACTCTGCACTTCATGCTTCGCTAACGGTTGTCCAGGATGTGCGGCCAATGCTTGCTGCTGTTTGACAAAAGGTACTGGTGGCGGAGGCGGCGTTTTCTTGGCAACGACTTGCCGGCTTGCAACTGCCGCAGGGGGCGCAGTCACGTGGCCAGCGGTCGAAGCCTTCGCCCCGAGAACGCTTTCGCGCGTTGGAGCCACAGCAACTCTCCCACTCACCGGTGCCGATGCGATCTGTTGTGGACTTACTTGAACTCTCGCCTTCGCCACCGGCTGCGCGCTGGTGAACGCGTGCTGCGGAACCACCATCACCGCCCCTTGGACGCTGCGATTTGCGTAGGTCACATTGGTGATGTTCGTGGTGTTGTGAACGATAGTTGTGTTGTAGACGTTGGTTATCTGGGTGACGTTCACGGTCGTATTACTGACATTGACGCGATTCACATAGCCTTCGCTCACGTGATACGAGGGCACATAAACTTCCCGCGGACCGAGCGGGAACCAGCCCACGTTGCCGCCGAAGCCGCCGGGGCCTCCGCCAATGAACACCACCAGTGCAGGAGCATAGACAGCGTGCACTGCCACGGGACCCGCCACCCATCCCCAGCGCCCGCTGACGCTAACCCAACGGCCGTAGTGGAACGGAGCGTAGCCCCAAGAAGAGTCGTCGACCCAAGTCCATCCCCAGGGTGAGATCCAGTCCCAGTGTCCTTCGTGATAAGGAGCCCAGCCTTCATCGACGTGGTTGGGGAACCATACGTGTCCGTAGTTGGAGTCGTCGCGCCAGTCGCCGTTGTCGTCAAGATCGTCGTAGCCAACCACATCGGGCGCGAGGTAATGCGAGGAGCGGGAATAATCGTGGCGATGATCGCGGGTTTCACTCCAACTGTCAAACTGATCCGCGTTGCCGATCTGCTCTACGTCGGCGTTTAGGGAATCGGTGCCGCTGAACGTGCCGGCCTGTCCAGCGTGTAGGGTGTAGGTCTGACCGTTGCCTGTAGCTTGGCCCTCGCCTTCCCGGATGGTGACGACGGTGTTGCTGCCATCTTCGCTGGCATCGAATCGGTAGTGTCCGGGCTGCGAGACGGTGAATGCCAAGTTTGGCGTGTCGACTTCGAAGTCGTCATTGTTCTCCAGGTTGCGCACGGTGATGCTAATTGAACCGGATGTGAGCTGGATCTGAACCGTGTTGTCATCGAGGTTCAGGAAGGAGAATCCGGTCTCGGGGGCGAGTCGGATTACGGCTGAACCGAGTTGCACTTCGGCGCGCGAGTCCTTGTCGGCCCAGAGTTTGTCGCCGGTGGTCATAGGACGATTGTCGACCGCTCCGACCCAATCCTCTTCTCCCGCGGGCTGGAAGGAAACGGAACCTTCCATGTAGCCGAGGCGAGCGACGCGACTCGGCGGATCTTCCTGGTCCTGATCTTGAGCGGATGATTGCTTCGGTAGCGCAATGGTCGTGAGCACGAGCACGAGCAAAGCGCTGAACCAGCTGAACTTTCTTAGTTTCAGTTTTGTTTTCATAGACGGTTTATCTCTCCCAAGCTTTTGCTTCGAGTTTTGCACGAAACTGTCCTCGCCAACCCGATGCTGGCGGAACTTCGCGTCAACGTTGGATGCCGGAAAGGGCCGCTGCAGCCAGAATCTTCTAAAGCGTGCCTGCAGCGATACAGGTTACAGCGATGAAATGGGGAACAGGGTCGGCACGCTCAATGCGATTAAAGATAGCAGGTTGGGGTGACGGTGCCTATTGGGACTGTGGATATCTGGGTGGAAATAGTTTCCCGCACAAGCCCCCATTTCGACTCCTGCTCTGTGGGCCTTCGCCAACGAGGCAGCTCCCAAGAGAACGGGCGGGTGAGACTAGCGTCTCATCATGAGACGGCAGTCTCGCCCGGAACATTCTGCAGCGCCAGTACTGATGCTAACTCACTGAAAAATATAGCGCCTGAGGGCTAATCCTTCCGTTCCTTATGATGGTCTCGGTCGTGCACCTGATTCTGGCATAACCGCGTGTTCTGGCTTCCCCATGGCTCTTCCTAACCGGGAAGAGGGGGAGCCCAACCGCACTGGGGAGTTCTGTCGGAGGGTTATAGCAGGTTCTTCTACTGCGCTTCCATTTTCCCTGTCGGACCGGGAACTGTAGTCGGAATGGGATTGAATTTTTAGCAAGGGGTACTATCGCTTGGGGCAAAGCGGGACAGCGAAAGGGCGGGCGAGGGAGGCCAGTAGGGTGGCCGATCTGGCGCGTTTTTTCCCGGAGGCGACGCCGGTGCGGATTCCCGTGCAGTTGACGCGCAGCAGTCCTGCCAGTGAAAGCCAGGAAGTAAGCACGGTTGGCTTGACGGGGAGTGTCGCGCCGGAGGGTATTGAGCGTGGGAGCGTGACGCCAGCGACTGCAATCCCAGAGAGCACCGTGATCGAATTCGGGACATCGCGGGAAGTCCTGTTTGCCTGCACCATGGCGCTTGAGTTTGCCGACGTGTTGCGGCTGCGCAATTCCGACGGCTCCCTGGATACGGAAGCCTCGGTCGTGGCGGTGCAGTATCACCCTGGGGCGACGGTCGTGGCGGCGCGCTTTCTTAAGGCAGTTCCGAACTGGATCGTGAAATCATGACAGCATCTTCATCCTCATCCCCGCAGCCTGAATCGGCTGCTCCAGATTTTGCGGCGCAGTGGTTGAGTGCGCGCCGCCTTCATCCTATTTATGCTCAGGTGGCGCGCGAGTTTGTAATTGACGCCCCGACTTTCGCAGCGCTCGAGGAGCCGGTGGACGCGCCGGATCGCGAGACGGTGGAGCATGCGCAGAAGTGGCTGTACGACATGGATGAACGCATCCAGGTACACCAGCTGCGGCAGTTCCTGCAGACCAGTTCGCTGGTGGACAACGACGGCCTGGTCGCGCTGTTACAGCACTTTCTCGGAAAAACCACGCACACTGATTCCTCTCGCGACAAAATTGATTTCCTGCTGGTGCAATATTTCAGCCAGCTTGCGCCCAGCGAGCTTGACGACAACGCGGCAGACCTGGCTTACGTATCGCAGGGACTGGAGCCGGTGTTGGGCAAGGTGGAATTGAAGGCTCCGGTGTGGTTGAACGCGCTCGATCGCGTGCTGGATTCCGCGGGGCGCTGCCGGTCGCTCGACGAATTACTGCACGGCGGGGTGCTGGAGCAGGGACGCAAGGCCAAGGCGCAGGCGGGCGATTTATTTTATTTGCCGATTGCGCTGGTGGCGTTCACTCGCTTTGGATATCTCATGCGCCGCGTGTTCTTTCGCCTGATGCTCACCGATCTCAACAACATTCTGGACGGGCTGACCGAGTTAGAAGAACAAGGCGTGGAGGCAATTGACTGTCGGCGGGCGCAATTCTCGGCGAAGGAGCCTATTGTCAGGCTGCGCATGATTTGCCAATCGTGGAAGGTGATGTTCCAGGCGGAGTATTCCTCAGGGCAGCCGCTGCGGATGCTGGTGGATCTGCGGGCGTCGGTGGACGCCGCTCTCGGCCGGGGTAGCGAAGCTGAAGCTGGAGAGAAGGCTGCGGAGGCGACTGCCGCCGCCAAGGCCGCGCCATCGAGGGCAGTAGCGGCAAAGAATGCTGCGCGGGCCGCGGCGGCCAGTGAAACGTCAGCGCCGGCAGATGCTGCACCGGAAGCGCCGGCGGAGCCGAAGGCCAAGTTCGCTGTGGCGAATGGGGATGCTCCCGAATTTGAAGTCTCGGGTAAGGCGGCGGAGTGGAATCCGGATGAGGATTCACCGCCGGGGCGGAACAAATAAGCTGAGTCAGAGATGCAGGCCCCCGCGGCGGGCGGGGGAATCCGAACATAAGGAAGCGTGAAGTGGATCGTCCGACTGTACTGGTTATCTCCGACGATGTTGGGTTCTCGCGAAGTCTGACTGCACGCTGGCAGACTGAACCCCACGTGCCCACGTTTACGGTACTCAGCGGAGATTTGTGGCCGCGCACGATCGAGGATTTCGAGGTTGCCATCGTTGGTCCGCTGCGTCGCGAGTTGTTGTCCATCATTATTGAACCGCTGCACTCGACGTTACGGCCGCTGTTTTGTGTGTGTGAGAATGCGGCGACGGCGAAACTGGTACGCGAAGGCTGGCCGCGGGCCTCGGTGCTGCGGTGCGATGAAAATTGGCTGGATGTGTTGATCCCAGCCGCGGGTCAAGCCGTGCACAGGGCCGCCGCCGAAGCGCGCGCGCGCGCTGCTGAACAGCAATGCGCGGCTCTGGAACGGGAGGCGATGCTGGGCCGATACATGCTGGAAATGCGGCATGGTCTGAACAACGCGCTAACCTCGCTGTTGGGAAATTCGGATCTGCTGCTGCTCGAGCCCGGCAGTTTCTCGGCTGAGGCGCGCGGACAGATTGAAACCGTTCGCAACATGACTTTGCGGATCCACGAGACGATGCAGCGGTTTTCGTCGTTGGAAAAAGAGATGAACGTTGTGGCTCTGCAGGCGGAACGGGATTCCGACAAAAGCCGTCTGGCAGCCGCTGCGGGCGCATGAAACCGGGGACGTTGTTGCCGGCAAGTGGCCGTAAATTGGATGGTCGGAATAGTGCCGGGACGATAAATTCATTTTCGCCCGGCAATTGTGATGGTTTGATCGTTGTAGGTGGGCAAGTTTTCGCCCCGCGCCGGGAAAGGCACTATGCATAAGTCAATTGCGACCAGCACCATCCTGGAACACGAACTCTCCGAGCTGCGCCTGCTGGTCGAACGCCAGACGGGAGTCGTCCTGGACTGTCCCACTGGCGCGCTGGCGGCGCGCGTCGCTGATTTCATCGAGGCGCAGGAATTGGATTCATCCACCACGCTGATGGAGCGGTTGCGTTCTCCTGAGCAGGATCCTTCGATCCTGTCGACGCTGCTGGACGGGCTGGTGAATACGAATACGGGATTTTTTCGTCATCCCGGAGCGCTCAATGCTTTGACGCGGCAGGTGCTGCCACAACTATGCACTCGCAAATCCGCGGATAGCCCGGGGCCGATCCGCTTATGGAGCGCAGGCTGCGCCACGGGAGAAGAGACTTACTCCATCGCGATGGCAGTATGTGACGCGATGAATCCTGTAAACGCGAATGTGGCGAATAACGGCAACGGATCAGGCAACGGCGCCGGCAAGATTCCACGAAACGGAGGCATCCCCGACAGTTTTTCAGGCACCGGAGCACAACCGGCTCCGAAGCTGAGTTCGGGATGCTCGATTCACATCGTCGGTAGCGACTTGCTGCCACGCAACATTGCCGCCGCGGATCGAGGCGTGTACCAACAGTCGGCGCTGGAGGGCCTTCCGCCCGCGACGATTCGCAACTATTTTTCGAAGATCGGCACACCCGTGGTGGCAGCGATTCCGGTTCACGAGGACGCCGAGTTCGATAACGACTTTGCCGCTAAGTCTCAAGCGGTGGTGAGCGCGCACCTGCTGGTGAAGCCGCGCCTTCGCAGCCTGGTCACATTCAACTGCATGAACCTTGCGCGCCCCGGCTACATCGGCCGTTTTGACTGCATTTTCTGTATGGATGTCCTGCCGCATTTCTCGCGTGTCCAACGACTCGCGATACTCGAGCGCCTGCATCTCTACCTTGAACCCGGTGGATATCTTTTTCTGAGCCAAACCGAAAGGCTTTTGGCCTCGAATCTGAATTTTCGCTCGGAAACCTTCGACGGCTACACTTTCCACCGGAAGCCGCTGGCGGCCAGTGCGGCTTACGGACGGTAAGAAGCTTAGCGCAGTGGTCGCAGAGGACCGCTGTCGTGCCACATTTCAGGCAAACAAGAACTCCTTCGTCCTTAACTCCTTAATCGTGTCCCTCAGCTTCGCCGCCTTCTCGAACTCAAACCGCTTGGCCGCCTCGCGCATGTCGCTCTCGAGTTTCACGATGTAGCCATCCAGTTCTTCCTGCGATTTGAATTCTGGCATGCCTTCAACTTCGCCGCCTGTCAGGTCGGTGTAATCGGCGGCGATGATTCCGGCCAGTGTCATATCGAGTGGTCGGACGATCGATTCCGGAGTGATTCCGTTTTCCAGGTTGTATGCGGTCTGGATCTCGCGGCGCCGCAAGGTTTCATCGATAGCGCGCTTCATGGAGTCTGTCATGCGGTCAGCGTAAAGAATCGCACGGCCGCGCAGATGGCGGGCGCACCGGCCGATGGTCTGGATCAACGATCCCCAGGAGCGAAGGAAGCCTTCTTTATCCGCATCGAGAATCGCCACCAGCGATACTTCCGGCAAGTCGAGGCCCTCGCGCAGAAGATTGATGCCGATCAATACATCGAACTCGCCTTTGCGCAAATCGCGCAGGATCTTCACTCGCTCGAGCGTCTCGATTTCCGAATGCATATAACGGCATTTCACGCCCACTTCGGCATAATACTCAGCGAGGTCTTCGGCCATGCGCTTGGTTAGCGTTGTGACCAGGACGCGTTCGCCCTGCTCCACGCGGGCTCGAATCTCATGCAGAAGGTCGTCGATCTGACCTTTTACCGGGCGCACTTCGACCTCGGGATCAATCAGGCCCGTGGGCCGGATGATCTGCTCCACCACTACGCCCGCCGATTTCGTCAACTCATACGGACCGGGAGTCGCCGAGACATAAACCAGTTGATTCGTACGGTGGTCAAATTCCTCGAACGTCAGTGGACGGTTGTCCAGCGCCGAGGGCAGCCGGAAGCCATACTCAACTAGCGTTTCCTTGCGCGAACGGTCCCCGGCATACATGCCGCGCAACTGCGGAATGGTCTGATGCGATTCATCGACGAACAACAGATAGTCGCGTGGAAAATAATCCAGTAGGGTTGGCGGAGGTTCGCCTGGCATGCGTCCGGTGAAATGCCGCGAGTAATTTTCGATTCCGTGGCAGTAGCCCATGACCTTGATCATTTCCAGGTCAAACTTCACGCGCTGATGAATGCGCTGCGATTCGACCGCGCGCCCTTGCTTCTCCAGTTCTACTTCCCACCAGGAGAGTTCTTTCTTGATCGATTCCACCGCCGACGCTCGAGTTTCCTCCTTCATTACATAATGCGTCTTTGGATAAATCGGCAGCCGCATGTATTTCTGCTTCACCGTGCCAAACAGGGGATCAATCTGGGCCAGCGACTCCACCTGATCTCCCCACAATTCGATGCGGTAAGCCATGTCGTCATAAGTAGGGAAGACTTCGATCACGTCGCCGCGCACGCGAAATGTTCCGCGGCGGAACTCGCCGTTGGTGCGCTCGTAAAGGATGTCGACCAGCTTGCGCGTGATGTCTTCGCGCGTGATCTTCTGACCTTTTTCCAGAAACAGCATCATGCCGTAGTAAGCCTCGGGAGATCCCAGGCCGTAGATGCAGCTCACCGAGGCCACAATCAGAGCATCGCGGCGCTCAAATAAAGATCGGGTCGCCGAGAGGCGCAGCTTATCGAGTTCATCATTGATGGTGGCTTCCTTTTCGATGAAGAGGTCGGCGGCAGGAACGTAGGCCTCGGGCTGGTAGTAGTCGTAATAAGAAACGAAATACTCGACCGCGTTGTGCGGGAAGAAATTCTTGAACTCGTGATAAAGCTGGGCCGCCAGCGTCTTGTTATGCGCCATCACCAGCGCGGGACGGTTCACCGCCTCGATCACCTTGGCCATGGTGTAAGTCTTGCCAGAGCCTGTGACTCCCAGCAAAACCTGATGCTGCTCGCGGTCGTAGATGCCGCGCAGAAGAGATTCTATCGCGCGGCCCTGATCGCCCTGCGGCTTGTAGTCGGAAACGAGTTTGAAGTCCATGAAAGAAGTTCTTAGCCTTTAGCCACTCCTTGCGGGAAGTGGCAGGTCCAATGTGGGGACAGGCGCCCTCGGCTGTCCATGGCGAGCAGAGCTCGGCTCGGTTCTTCTCGCCAACGAGACACTGCCCTCACAGAAAGCAATTTCGCGTAGTGAGAATCTTTCTATTATAACGCTGTCAATGGGCATCCCCATCGGCAGTCCCGGGCCTACGACTCCGCCAGCGCCCGGTGCACCAGAGAGATGGAAATCGATCCTTCGCCGACAGCGGAGGCTACGCGTTTCACATTTCCGGCGCGAACATCGCCGACCGCAAAGACGCCGGGCAGGCTGGTCTCCAACATTTGCGGGGCGCGGGGAAGCGGCCAGTTGAAGCTATGGGAAAGGGGATCAAGATCCCGGCCGGTGAGGATGAAACCTTTGCTATCGAGCAGCACGCAGCCCTTCAACCAGTCGGTATGCGGCGAAGCTCCCGCCATGATGAAGACGTGCCGGATATTATGGGTCGATGTCTCGCCCGTGTTCTTGTTCTGCCAGGTTACTTGCTCCAGCTGGGTGCCACCGGCGAGGCCGACGATCTCGGTGCAGTAATGCATTTCGATCGCGGGATTTTCTTCGATACGTTGGGTCAGGTAGCGGGACATCGTGTCCGACAACTGTGCCGAGCGCACCAGCATATGAACTTTACCTGCGGTTTGCGATAAATAAACGGCCGCCTGTCCAGCTGAGTTCCCGCCACCCACCACGATCATGTCATCTTTCCCGCACAACTGCGCCTCGATGTAGGTGGCTCCGTAATAAATGCCCTGGCCTTCAAACTGAGTCAGGTTTTCGATCTTGGGTTTGTTGTACTGTGCGCCACTGGCGATGATCACGGTGCGCGCGCGAATGACTTGGCCGGAGTCCATGGTCAACTCGTAGGGACGCCGATCGCAGTTCAATCGCGTTACGCGGGCGGCGATCAGCACCTTTGCGCCAAACTTTTGCGCTTGCACAGCGGCGCGCCCGGCCAGTTCGTTTCCGGAAACTCCCATGGGGAAGCCCAGGTAGTTTTCGATCTTGGAACTTGATCCCGCCTGCCCGCCGGGAGAATCGGCCTCAATCACCAGAACGTCGAGACCTTCCGATGCGGCATAGACGGCGGCGCCTAAACCGGCTGGCCCAGCGCCGACGATCGCCAGATCCCGCAGGTCCGATTGTGTAATAGGGGAATTAAGTCCGAGGCATCTGGCTAATTCCTGAATCGACGGACTGCGCAGCACGGTGTGGTTGTTGCAGATGACGACGGGAATTTCTTCAATGGTGACATGAAACCGGTCGAGCAGTTCCTGCGCGCTGGTGTCGGTGTCGAGATCGACGTAGGTGTGTGGGTGTCCATTGCGGGTGAGAAACTCGCGCAGACGCAGTGTCTGGGCTGAGTGGCGGGATCCCATCAATACGACGTTTCCCTGTCCACGGTGGATCAATGTTACCCGTCGCAGGATGAAGGCGCGCATGAAGATTTCACTGAGCTCGGCATCTCGGGCGACCAGAGCCCGCAAATTTTCGCTGGTCATTTCCAGGAATTCACCGCTGGCCGTGACCCGGCCGCGCATCAGCCCGCGGCGGCCGGAAATCATCGTCATTTCCCCGGAAAACTGGCCAGCCTCATGTTTAACGATCAGGTGATCGCCGTGCAGGTCAGGCTGCACGATTTCCATGCTTCCCGAGAGCAGTACGAAAAACGGGATGTCGCTGTCGCCCGGCTCAAACAAGACGTCGCCCGCTTTCACTTCTCGCACTTTGCTCAGGGGGCGGAGTCGGTTGATCTGTTCGGCGGTGAGAACTGGGAAAGCCTCACCACGAATGTCGGCGGACAGAGGCGTTAGCTGGGTGGACATGATTTCTCCCGCAAGAAACTAAACGATCGAGATTACCAGATGAGGCCGGCCGAGGTGGGGGTTCAGAGGGTGAGCGGATTTGGGAATACGCGGCGCCGAACCGGCATTTCAGCAGGGCCCGAAACCGCCGCTTATTTCTTCTGAACATCCTCGACCGCGAGAACCCTTGAGGTAGCGCGAAACTTCTTGTAGTCGCGGAAACTCTGCTCCAAATCGACATTGAGGTTCTTCAGCAGGGCGAGACGCACGTCGACTTTTACCGTAAGTTCTCGCGGCAGCCACACTTCTTCGTTCACCCGGGTTTGCTCCAGCATGAAGCGTGAACCCTTATGAAGGCGAGCCAGGAACAGTCCCCAGGAAATCGTATCCAGGCATTCCACGTCCATTTTGGCGAGTTGGAAATCACTCTTGTCGATCCAGACCCGCCCGCGGAATTTCGCGAGAAACTTGGATTGCTTCATATGAGGCACGAAGCCCGGCCGCGGCTCGCCGTCGATTACCCAGGCCTCGCGTCCGCCTACCAGTTCCGTTCGCACGAGCTTAAAGTTATAGGCATCTGCTACTTCGAGAACGAACTTGCGATCCTCTTCGCGACCTTTCGCCTCTTTTTCCTGGCGTTTCTTGCGCTCGTTTTCTGATTCATCCTTGCGTTTGTTGATGATCTTCTGAATCTTCTCTTCTTCCTTTGCCGCGTCCTTGGCGTCGAGTGGCTTATCGTCTTTTTCTGTCAGCCGCTGCACCTGCTCGCCGTAAAGCTCCATCACTTCGTAAGTCTTTGCTTCTGTCGATTTCACCTGCCCCTTGCCATCGAGTTTGTGTTCTTCGTCGCGTTCAATGTAGGTGTAATTGCGCAGCCTCTTGTCGTTTTCGATGTCCTTGTCGGCGACCAGGCGAAGAAGAAGCTGCATCTGCTCCTGCGAAAGCGCACCCTGAGCGTCGGGCCTCAGGTCGGGCAGGGATGTGATGTCCGGCGCTTCTGCGGAGCTGCTGGCAGCGGGAGCTTCGACAGACGGGCGTTGATCCTGGGGAGCGTGCGCCAGCCCAGAAGTTAGAAGCAGGAAGAAAACGACGACGCGATAACCCACGTAAACATTTTAGCTGTTATCTTCTATCTTCGCCGATACAAAGCAGGAGGCGTGAAGGTCGGGACGGCGCGCGTGGCATGTAGAAACAAAAATTATACAAATTGATTACGAAATGGTGACAAGGTAGCATAGCGTAAATCCTACCCTTTGTTTCGCGCTCCCCATGAGACTTGCAACTGAACCTTTGGCGGACGGCCCTCGCACTTCAACTTCCAAGGAGAACCGACCATGTCCCGTTTTATAAGCCGTACCTTAACGCTAATCGCCGCCCTCGGAGCGATGCTGATGTTTATCTCCAGCACAGCCGCTGCTCAATATCAACTCATAAACCTAAGTTCGAACCAAGTCAAAGCGGCTCGACACACCGATCCGCTGCTGGTGAATGGCTGGGGACTCGTGCATGCACCTGGCTCACCTTGGTGGGTGAGTGACAATAACTCCGGATGGTCGACCCTTTACAATGCCTCCGGAGTGGAACAAGGACTGAGGGTATTAATCCCTACGGCTGGTAACGGCCCAGACTCGCCAACCGGAGCTAACGGCCCTGGTTTGCCGACGGGCGTTGTCTGGAACGCATCGACGACCAAGGAATTCCAGGTCCAAGGATCGCCATCAATTTTCCTATTTGCCACGCTCGATGGAACCATCAGCGGGTGGACGCCCCAGGCAAACCTCAATCAGGCGATTATCGCGGTAGACACCTCGACCAGTAAAACTCCATCGGTATACACAGGGTTAGCGATCACAAACAAGGCGTCAGGGAACCGCCTGTACGCTGCCGATATGGCGAACAACAAGGTGGATGTGTTCGACGGAAACTTCAGCCTCGTGATGTCTTTTACCGACAGCACCCTGCCCGCGGGCTTCGCGCCGTTCGGCATCCGCGACATAAATGGACTTGTCTATGTGACCTTTGCCAGCGTCAGCGGTGGGAGTGGCGGCTTCGTCGACGTCTTTAAAGAAGATGGCACGCCTGTGACTCCGGGGAAGCCTTTGATTGAAGGGGCGCCGCTCAACCAGCCTTGGGGGATTACTGCGGCCCCGGGAGCGTTTGGACCGTTGAGCAATACGCTGCTGATCTCGAACAATACCAACACTGGGACTATCAATGCTTTCGATGGCACGAGCGGAAAGTTCGTGGGAAGGCTTAAGGACACGACGGGCAATCCGATTGCGATTGACCAACTATGGGGAATTGATTTTGGCGATGGCACGGGCAAAAACGGCGGGAAGAACCAGTTGTTCTTTACGGCTGGTCCGAGCGGCAATCTGGCGGGAACCTTCGGAGTAATCGCGTTCCAGTAAATCCGGTGGAGCGTTGCGCGTGTGGGCGGGACGATTCTCTTCGGATCGTTCCGCCCTTATAGCATTGGAGGGCGCCCGCATTAACCGTGGTTCTTCAACGCTTTGCCCAGACACTCCGCTTGAAACAGGCGCTCGTCGGCGCGATGCAGTCGCTTTGCCATAGCCGGGGTGATCAGCGGGTAATGCTTGATGTCGAACAGGTGATACACGATGAACCATACCGGTTTGTCGGTGGTCATCCAGTTTTGGCAATCGAAGCGTTTCAAATTGACCGGAACCGAAAATCGCCGCAACGTGCGCTCCCTCCGCAGATTGACGTAAATATTGAAATAACTCAAGGCCAACTCGCGCAGGCTACGATGGATGGGCTCGCGCCAGCGGCATCCGGTGTAGTTGGATTTCGCGACGGCGCCCCAACATCCGTTCTCGCGAAAGATGGCGATCACATGATCGGTGTCGTGTTCAGCTTCAAAGTCAAGCAGCAGCGGAGGATATCCATTGGCCCGCAGTGCCGCTGCGGCAAAGATTGCGCCTTCCAGGCAATGCGCAGTCTGCTCTGCTAAAACCCGTCGCGGAGACCATGCCGTATCCGCAAGGTGATAGGGAACATCGTCCAGAAACTGCTGAATGCCGTGGGGATCTTTCAGGCTGCGCAGCTTGCGTAGTTCGGAAGCGGTGAACCCAGTCGAATCGCTCATCGTCGCATGAGTCTACACGAGGGCGCGGCCGCAGAATAAGCAAAAGGAAAAGACGTTTTTTCAGGCAAGAACTTCGGCGAGTTCGTCAGGCGCGTCCACGAGCACGTCCGGGTGGCTTGCCTCCAAGGTATGCGGAGCGAAACCGTAGCTCACGCCTACAGTCCACAGACCGGCATTGCGTCCGGTTTCGACGTCTACGTGGGAATCGCCAACGATCGCAGTTTCTTCCGGACGCACTCCGTTTTCCTCGAGCAACTTGCGCGCGCCTTCTGGGTCGGGCTTCTTGGTGGCAAAACTATTTCCGCCATAGACCTGCGTAAAGAATGGGCCCAGACCGAGAGCGTCGACGATAGCGCGAGACGGCACGACAGGTTTGTTCGACAGCACCGCCAGCTTACGAAGAACCCGGTTCGATTCCCCAGCCTGATCGGCGGTGGGGCCTGGGCGAGATGAATTTTGAATTGCGCTGAGCGATTTATGTATGCCGGCGTACACCGTGGTGTGATCAAGCTTATGTTCGCGATAGTAAGACAGAAAAAACTGCAGCCCTTGGCGCACGATCGTTTCATCGACTGCCTCTGGTCCGAGAGCGCGCTGAATCAGAATCGGGGCGCCATCCCCCACGTAGCTGGCGATGACGTCATCGGGTAATGCAGGCCGTCCAATATGGCGTAGGGCCGCGTTGACTGAGTGCACCAAGTCGAGGCGCGAATCGATTAAAGTGCCGTCGAGATCGAAGATCACCAGCTTGATGTGGCGGGGGTTGAAGGCTCTTCGGAACTGGATCATCGGCTTCCAGAATAAAGCACGCGACCGTCGATCGTCAGCCTTCGCCCGAAAGCGACACGCGATGGCGGCCTGCACTTGGTATGAGGCTCAATCACGTACTTCTTTCGGAAAATCCGCCTTGTCGCACCCTGCCGAACTTAGCACCGACGCCCCGTATAATTCCGGCATGGCGAAAAGTTGGAGGACGCGTCTTATTCACTCCGATGTGCATGTGCCGGAGGGTTACCGGTCGCTGGCCAGTCCGGTATTTCGCGGATCGACTACATTATTTCCCGATGCCGCTTCGGTCGATGACAGTTGGGATCAGTACGAAGTGGGTTACACCTACGGTCTGTACGGTACGCCCACGACCCTCGAACTTGCGGGAAAGATTTGTGAGCTTGAAAAAGGTTATCGGACGATCATCACGCCCGGAGGGCAGGGCGCGATTTCGCTGATTAATCTTGCGTTGTTGAACAGTGGCAATCATATTCTGATTCCCGAGAGTGTCTACACGCCCAACCGGCAATTGGCTCGCCATGTGCTGCGGCGGTTCGGAGTGGAAGCTGGTTTCTATCCCCCAGAAATTGGATCGGGAATTAAAGATCTGCTGCGCGAGAACACGCGACTGGTATGGTGCGAGAGTCCGGGATCGATCACGATGGAAGTGCAAGACGTGCCTGCCATCTGCGAGACAGCACACGCCCACGGGGTGCTGGTGGCGCTGGATAACACGTGGTCCGCGGGCGTGTACTTCGACGCATTTGCCCATGGGGTCGACATTACGATGCAGGCTCTGACCAAATATGTGGGGGGACACAGCGACTTGCTGATGGGTTCGGTGACGGTGAAAGATCCGCAACTCTACCAGCAGTTAGGAGCGACTCAGCAACTGTTGGGGAGCGCGTCCTCACCGGACGATTGCAGCCTGGCCCTGCGCGGCATGCGAACCATGGCGGTGCGCCTGCGGCATATCGAGGCCTCGGCCCTTCGCATTGCACGTTGGCTCGTGTTGAGGCCCGAGATTGAACGCGTGCTTCATCCGGCGATTGAAAGCTCGCCAGGGCACGATCTCTGGAAGCGCGACTTCACGGGATCGGCAGGCGTCTTTTCCATCGTCTTCAAACCAGAAGCCACGAAGGCCGACGTGCTGGCATTTGTGGATGAGCTGGAGTTGTTCGAAATTGGCTATAGTTGGGGCGGAGTAGCGAGTCTGGCCGTGGCCTATAACTTCCAGGGATCCAAAGGACGTCCGGCTTATGGGCATCGCATCGTGCGGCTGAACATTGGACTGGAAGATACTGAGGATTTGATCGAAGATCTGGAGCGCTGCCTGAAGCATCTGAAATGAAGCCAGGAAGGCGCGATGCTGACGACGACGATAAGATATTTGACAGCCTAGCCGGACCTTGCTGGCCTGGTCCAACCCTGACCTGGTCCAACCCTGGCCTGGTCCAACGGAACTTCGACTTCAACCCGAGAAAGAGGCGCAGTTGGCGCCGGCCCGGCGGGGGATTGATCCGGGAGAACTTGTGCCGCCTGTTCTCAGCCGCTATTTGCAAAACGACACTCATTTCGTCGAGGCGGTCAATCTCGGGCCTAGTATCGGCCTTGTGGTAAGCGGCTGCAGCGCGGAGAGTTGAGGTCGTGGAACTGGTTCGCATGTGCCGCGGTGCCCAAGACTGGCCGTAGAATCTTGGTTTATGAGAATCCAGAGTTCACTCTGGCCTTTCAGACCGGGCGCCGGACGCTGCAGGTTCTGATGGCGAGAACTTGCCTGTTTTCCAATCCCTCGTTCCCATTTACAATGCAACCTGCCCACTCGCGCTCTGCACCTTAGTTTTCAGGCGGACATCTAATAGGTTTTACCCAGGGAACCGGATGGCGACGACAAAAACCGACCCCAAGCTTCCCCTCACGGGCAGCAAGAAGTCCCGTAATTATGAGGGACTTACACGCGAACAGCTCATCGATCTCTACCGCATTATGTACACCTCCCGGCGGATTGACGATCGGGAAATCATGCTGAAGCGGCAGCAGAAAATATATTTCCAGATGTCCGGGGCTGGTCACGAGGCTATCGGGGCTGCGGCTGGAATGGCTCTTAAGGCTGGTTACGACTGGTTTTACCCTTACTATCGCGACCGGGCACTGTGCCTGGCGCTGGGGGCAAAGCCACTGGAGATGTTTTTGCAGGGGGTGGGAGCGGCGGACGATCCGAGTTCCGGCGGGCGACAGATGCCTTCGCATTGGGGATACAAGCGGCTCAATATCGTGACCCAATCCTCGCCCACAGGATCGCAGATTTTGCAGGCGGTGGGATGCGCGGAGGGCGGACGATACTTTGCGCAACATCCGAAAGCTGTCGAAGTCCCGGCCTCTCAAGGGGACGAAAAATCCGACTATCGTCACTTCAAGGATGTGAGTTTCCGCGGCGATGAAGTCACCTACGTTTCCCTGGGCGACGGCACCACCAGCGAAGGTGAGTTCTGGGAAGCGATGAATGCCGCTGCGCTGAACAAGCTGCCCGTAATTTTCTGCGTGCAGGATAACGGCTACGCGATTTCGGTACCGGTGGAAGTGCAGACCGCCGGGGGCAGCATTTCTCGTTTGGTTTCGGGATTCCCGAACTTTCATTTCGAAGAAGTCGACGGCACCGATCCGGCGGCCAGTTACGGTGCATTTCGGCGCGCCACGCAATATTGCCGAGAAGGTCACGGACCAGCCTTCGTTCATGCGCATGTAATTCGTCCCTATTCGCATTCTCTTTCCGACGATGAGCGACTGTACCGTCCGGATACCGAACGGGAGCGGGATGCGGCCCGCGATCCGGTTTCGCGCACCCAGATGTTTTTGCTGCGAGAGGGAATCCTCGACGAAAAGGGAATCAACGAACTGGAAAAGAAAGTTGAAGAAGAACTACAAGTTGCGGTGGACCAGGCTCTGGCAGCATTGCCGCCCGCACCGGAGAGTGTCCTGCAGTATGTGTACTCCCCAGACATTGATCCAACTTCCTCGGCATTTGATACGCCGGCGGTTGCCGGACCGGATTCCGCCGACGGCAAGAAACCCGTAGCCAAGACCATGGCCGATCTGATCAATACAACGCTGCGCGACGAAATGAAGCGCGACGAGCGCATCGTAATCTTCGGCGAGGACGTCGCGGATTGCAGCAGAGAAGAATATCTGAAACGCAAGCTGGTTAAAGGGAAGGGCGGAGTTTTCAAGCTAACCTTCGGCTTGCAGTGCGAGTTTGGCAACGACCGGGTGTTCAACTCTCCGCTGGCGGAGGCCGCCATCGTGGGCCGCGCGACTGGTATGGCGACGCGCGGACTGAAGCCAGTGGTGGAAATCCAGTTCTTCGATTACATCTGGCCCGCGATGATGCAGATTCGCGACGAGCTTTCGGTGATCCGTTGGCGTTCGAATAATGCATTTTCCTGTCCGGTGGTCATTCGAGTTGCGATCGGCGGATACTTGACCGGAGGCGCGATTTATCACTCGCAATGCGGCGAGAGCGTGTTCACCCACATTCCGGGACTCAGAGTTATTTTCCCTTCGAATGCATTGGATGCGGCGGGTTTGCTGCGCACCGCGATCCGCTCCGACGATCCCGTATTGTTTTTGGAACATAAGCGGCTCTATCGCGAGACTTTCGGCCGCGCGACCTATCCCGGACCGGATTACATGATTCCGTTCGGCAAGGCGAAGATTGTGAACGCGGGAACGGACCTGACAGTAATCACATACGGAGCCGTGGTGCCGCGGGCGCTGCAGGCCGCGCAGAAGATTGAACGCGAGCATGGCGTGAAAGTGGAATTGATCGATTTGCGCTGCCTGAATCCGTTCGACTGGGAGACGATCGCAGCGTCGGTCACGAAAACGAATCGCGTTCTGGTGGCGTACGAAGATACTTTGAGCTGGGGTTACGGAGCGGAGATCGCAGCTCGCATCGGCGATCAGCTTTTCGATCAACTGGATGCGCCGGTGCGCCGGGTGGCCGCTGCCGACACCTTTGTCGCCTACCAGCCAATTCTGGAAGACGCCATCTTGCCGCAGGCGAATGACCTGTTCCGCGCCATGAAGGAACTGGCGGAGTATTGATCGAGGTGTACCAGGCCTTATTCGATTCCTCACCAGACTGTAGGTTACGAAGGCTTTCTTCCGAAGCCTCTTCTCGTTGATCGTTCCTCTCTACGGTGCTAGGCTGCCAGCAGTGGGGTCGACAACCATAAATTCTGTAACTGCTGACAAAGGCCGGAGCACGGGCGCGCCGGGGTGGCTGCAATCGGCTGCGGCGGAGGTGTGGGCCAAGTTTTTGCTTGCGCTGGCGGGATTGGCGCTGGCGTTTGGGGCAGCGCTTTTTTCGACCGCGTCGGGCGAGGCGGGACATCTGTGGGCGTCGGTGATTCTGGCGGCTGTGGCGCTGTTGATGGCGGCATTTGTAGGGCTGGTCACAGTGCCGTACCTGGCGCGGCGCGTAGCATTGGAGCGGCTGCGGCAGACGTTCCATTATGAAGTGACGAAGGCGGGCGTGGTCTATGTGCTGGTCACGCTGGTGATCGGCTTTGCGGCCCAGAACACAGGAAACAATCTGCTTTTTATCGTGGTGTCAGCAATGCTGGCGGCGATTTTGGTCTCCAGCGTGGTATCGGCGCTGGTGCTTCGTGGATTAAGACTGGATGTGCGTCTGCCCGATCACGTGTTTGCCGGGCGTCCGGTCGTGGGAAGAATCGGGCTCCGCAATTCGCGGCGGTTGTTGCCGTCGTTTTCCGTTCGCGTCGTGCCAGCGCGCAAGGAAAAGAAAGTCCGCAAGCAGTGGCGATGGGAGCCGACGACCTTCGTTTTCCCCCTGAATCGTCCCCCGCAGAATCAGTGGGTGAGGTTGCGGGACTATCGGGTGCGGCGGGTCGAGGTGGCAGGGGCTCCACCGGGAATTTTCGAGGGCATGGTTTACTTTCCTTACTTACCTCCGCAAGTTGAGTTGACGGCGGATCTGGAGTTACGCTTCGATCGTCGAGGGCGCTATTGCGAATCGAGCTTCGGAGTGGCGACGCGGTTTCCGTTCGCTTTCCTCACCAAAACGCGGCACGTTGCCCTGCAGCGTGAGATTCTGGTCTATCCTCCGGTTGAACCCCCGGACGAGCTGTTTGAGATCCTGCCGCTGGTACGCGGTGAATGGGAAAGTTTTGTGCGCGGGCGCGGATCCGACCTATACCGCATCCGCGAGTACTTGCCGGAAGATTCGGCGCGCCACGTGGACTGGAAGGCGACGGCGAAGTCGGGCTCTCTGAAAGTGCGTGAATTCAGCCGCAAGGACGAACGCAAGCTTTGCATCGTCTTCGACAACCCTCCGGCCGGACTGATTTCCGATGCGGCCTACGAACGGGCGGTGAACCTGGCGGCGTCGCTGGCTTGGCATTTTTCCTCGCAGGACGCCGAAGTCTCATACGTGGTGACGGGGTCAGGACGCAGCGTGGAGCTTAATGAATTCCTAGCACGGCTGGCGGTCATTGAGCCAGACAGAGGCCCTGACGATGATCGACCGCCTCGGCTCGGAATGCCGCATGAAGATGCTCTTCGAGAGATCGGCCTTGGCAAGAGTGAGGAATATAACATCGTCCTCACCGCGCGGCCGTCCGGGAGCCTGCCCACATCGTGGTGGAACTGTTCCTATTTCGTGTTTCTTGGGGCGGAAGGCTCAACTCGCGGCAGTGAGACCGTCAGATAGGTCCGAATCGAGCTTCGGACGCGGCGCCTTCAGTCCCTATATTCTTCCCGGTTTCCTCAAATGGTCCCCCCCTTTGATTTTTTTCTTTTTCCCCAACTGTTTAGCGCTTCCCATGCATCTGATTTGGGCATATACTCGCCCCCCGGTGTGGCTTTTTGGGGTGCTCGGAACTTACTACCCCGGGAGGATCCAATGCGTATTTGTGATCTGATCAAGAACCAGGAAACTTACCAGGCAGAAATGGGGCAGACGGTATTGGAGACGGTGCGTGCCATGGTGGAACGCAACATCGGCGCCGTACCCGTCTTGCACAATGGCAAACTAGTTGGGATTTTTTCCGAGCGCGATCTGATGAAGCGCGTCGTCGCGGAGGGTTGCGACCCTCGCAGTACCTGCCTCGCCGAGGTCATGACCGACGACCCCCTCACCGTCAACATGCATGAGGAGCTGGAAAACTGCATGACCATTATGCGGCGGCACAGTTTTCGTCACCTGCCCGTATGCCATGAAGGACAGTTGGTCGGCATGGTCTCGCTGCGCGACATCCTGTTGCACGACTTGAATGAGAAAGACGATGAAGTGCGCATGATGCGCGCCTACATCCACTCCGTGCCCGATGCTTAAAGGGAGCGAGGCGGATGCACTTCGCAGGCCGGCGCTGAGAGTGTATGGGGGACTTCAAGATTATGATCACTTTAAACCCCGACCTGGGCTCGACCGCTCCTTCTCTGAACTGCTGGCTTCAGCAAATGGCACACTGGTAACGTTACTTTGGATTACCTGAGTACATTGAACGTCCGCATCAAAAGGTTTAACTTCTCTTAGTCACCTTATTTGTTCAATTGAGCACTGCCTGTTTCTTGCCGGCCATTCGTTCTGAACATCTGGAGAACTGTTGCGATGAGCGACAAAATCAAGATTTTTTATTACGTTCTCTGGGTGGCCCATCCCATTTTGCAGACGGCTATCGCGGCGGCTATGTTTCGCTACGGCCGACACCGGCAGTTCAGGTATTTTTTCGCTTACATCGTTGCCCAGATTGCCACCTTTGCAGTGGTCTTTCCAACTTATCGATACAACCTTACCGCTTGGCCTTACCTCAGCTGGCTGAGCACCGCCATTAGTGTGGCTTTGGGCTTCAAGGTGATCCATGAAGCCTTCCTCGACGCTTTCCGGCCGTTCCACACTTTGCGGGACTTAGGAACTGTGCTGTTCAAGTGGGCCGGACTGGTCATGCTGCTGGTAGCTGGTGTGGTATCGGTTTCCACAAATTCGTCGGATACAGCCCCTTGGGTGCAGGCTATCCTCACCGCGCAACGCTGTGTTCGCATTATTCAAGTTGGCATGGTGCTTTTCCTGATCTTCTTCGCCCGCTACCTGGGCGTGAGCCGGCGGCAGTACAGCTTCGGAATCGCTTTGGGGTTCGGTTGTTTTGCCATGGTAGAACTTTCGCTGGTGGCGTCCTGGGTGGGCGATCACTTGAATAATCTTTCGATGGGCTTGGTCAACATGGCCGCCTACAATTGCGCATTGTTGGTCTGGTTGACATATACTCTGGCCGAGAGCCCCGTCCGCGAAGCCCCGGCTAACCTGCTGCGACCCCAACGTTGGGAGCAGAGCCTGACTGACATTCATCATCCACTACCCGCGGACTCTTTGATCCCAATGTTTGAAGGCATGGTCGATCGCGCTCTGTCGCGAACGCAAACTTCGCCTTCGATCCCGCAAGAAAGCGTCGCTCCCGCCAAGGCGGCTGCCGCTCAGGCGGGTGCTGGCACGAACAGCGCTTTGGGCCTTCCCAGAGTCTCCGACGGCGTCGCATCGACCAAGTAGCCCCGGCCTTTTCAGAATCGCGGCGACGGATCTTCCCGGCAGACACCTCCTGAGTGCTGTTTTCGCCCAAGAATAATTCCGGATTTCGTAAACTCCCGTTTTTCGCCTGGCCGAGCCCAATATCGCCTGCGGCGTGGATTGCAAGTTGGGTTTAGACAATGATTGTGGGCTATTGATTAGGAAGGACTTGTCGGCTTGGTGAAGGCGTTCCGATGGCCTTCATAATTTCCCGCTAAAAATTGTGGCTAGGAAGAATCCGGGGATTCGTACAGGGGGGCTTGACTCGTGCCGTATAATCCTCCCGCGTCGCAAAAAGCTTATTTTTCTTAGGCCTAGACGCGATAGGAGAAAACCCAATGAAGCAAGCGATCAGGATTTCGATCCTGATGTGTGGATTAGTGGGCACATACTTGGCAGCCGCCGTTCCGCAGGTTCCCGCCCCGGACGGAGGGCCGATAGCTGTATGCCCACCCCAACAACAACTGCAAGGTAGATGCGTTGCGTTACCACCAACGGTAAAGTAATAATCATCGAAGAACGGCTATTGCTGCAAGGTCACCAAAGTAACGAAACGTAACTTGGGCCGAACCTAGGGCTCGCAATTTTTGGGCTGACGGACTCATATAAACCGTCAGCCCCGTTTTTTTGGCGGAAGCTTTGCTACAACCCGTTTTTCTAGTTCTAGTAAGAAGGATGCTGCCGAACCGCGGCTTCAACCGCGCGCCGCAACTGCTCTCGATCCTTGATAGCAGGCTGGCAGGCAAAGCCGGAACACACAACCGCAAACACCTTCTCTGATTGCAATTCCGGCAGATTCGGAACCGTGGCCGCCAGGGCCGGGGGAAGATTTGCCGCGACCGCCTCATTTGCCGTCAGCCTGATTACTGTCTTGTTGAAAGCGAAAGCCGCATTGGCCGATGCGGCGAGACCAAAGCCTTCAGCGTCCACTGTACTTTCAGAAATCACTACCACCTGAACCGGATTCTCCAGGAAACGCGATACGGCGATTCCGTAAGTCGCGGCAAAAATTCCAAACTGCCCCACCACTTCGGCAAAGGTTTCGAGCGTCTGTTCCGCCTTGTCGCGATAAGATGCGTTGCCCGTGTAGTCATGCAACCGCAGCAACACAATCGCAGCCAGGGGATTGCCAGCCGGCGTGGGAGAATCCTGCAAGGGCTTGCGGCGCGTCGAGAGCACCCCCAGGCTTTCGCCGTCGCTGACCGGCGCGGCGTCGAAGAATCCTCCTGAAACCGGGTCGAAGAATTTTGCAATCATCGCATCGGCGATGTCGCGCGCGAACTTGAAATAACTGAGGGCAGCCGTAGCCTCGTAAGCGTCGAGGCAGGCCAGCGCCGTGGCGGCGTAGTCCTCGAGCAGGCCCGCAACTTCGCGGTGTGGAGCATTCGGATCAGAATAAGCGACGACGTGCAAGAGTCGCGAGCCGGCCTGTGTGGCGCGGGTGCCCTCGCCCGCGTGTGCTTGATGCTTCCACGCCTCCGCCAGAATCCGATCCAGCGAACGCAGGGCAAAACGGCGCGCCTCGGCCAAATTCAGCACCTTCGCCGCTTCCAGATAGGCCGAAACACACATACTGTTCCATGCCACATAAACTGTCTTGTCCAGGTAAGGAGTCTGTCGCTGCAAGCGCGCGGCATACATTTTCTTCTTTGCTGAATCCAGAATCTGTTTCACTCGCTCAACGTCGAGGCTCATGCGGCGCGCAATCTCGTCGATCGGCGCACGCACGTAGAGCACATTCTTTGCCGGATTGTGGTGCATCTCGCCCACTTCATTGATGTCATAATGCAGGGCCGCAACTTGCACTTCTTCTTCGGTCAGGACGGCGCGGGCCTCGTCCAGCGTCCACGTAAAATAATCGCCATCATCGTCCATCGAAATGTCGGCATCCTGCGAAGCATAAAAACCGCCACGTTGCCGGTCGCTCAGCCACTCGTCCATCCAGCGAATAATGTCGCGTGCGACATTGGCAAAGCGCTCCGAGCCTGTGGCCTGATAGGCATGCACATAGTTCTTCAGTAACTCTGAATTGTCGTAGCACATCTTTTCGAAGTGCGGCACCACCCAGCGCTCGTCGACCGAGTAACGATGAAATCCTCCCGCGAGTTGATCGTAGACGCCGCCATTGGCCATGTGCTCCAGCGTGGTGACAATCACGTTCCGCAGGTTTGCGTCCTGGGTTCGAGCATAACGCTCGATCAATACATCCAGCGCCGAAGGGTGCGGAAATTTAGGCGATTGCCCAAACCCCCCGTACTGCGCGTCGAACATCTTGAATGCGGATTCCTGAATTGTCGTAATGCTGCTTGCCGAAACCCGGCCGCTGCGCCCGGCAAATGATTCCGCTTGCGCAATCGTGCTCTCCACCATCCGTGCCTGCTCCATTACATCGCCGTTCTTTTCCTTGTAAGCGTTGGCAATGCTGAGCAGCACGCGCTTAAAGCTTGGCCGACCATATCCATCGCTGGGCGGAAAATAAGTTCCACCATAAAACGGCTTGCCATCGGGAGTAAGAAATGCAGTGAGCGGCCATCCCCCCTGCCCGCTGACCGCGCTGACCGCGGCCTGATACCGGCTGTCGATATCGGGACGCTCATCGCGATCGACTTTCACCGCGATGAAATGCTCATTCACGATAGCGGCCACTTCCGGATCGTCATAAGACTCGCGGTCCATCACGTGGCACCAGTGGCACCACACCGCGCCAATGTCGAGCAGCATGGGCTTGTTCTCCCGCCGCGCGGAAGCGAACGCGTCTTCACTCCATTCGTGCCACTGGACGGGCTGGTGCATGGCGGATCGCAGGTAGGCGGAAGACGCGCGAGCCAGGGAGTTGTGGGTCGTAGTGGTCATGATCATTACAGTCTAAATGCACCGGGTGAGTTGACGTCAGCCGAATGGGACCCTGCGGCTTCAAACCAGCCGCTTCGCGATCGTGCAGTATAAATCAACCGCTTCCGCAAGTTGCTGCTTATCGATGAACTCACCATCGGTATGCGCGACGTGAATCGATCCCGGACCGATCAGCAGCGGCTCACCCCAATTTGTCAGCGCGGGAATATCGGTGGTGAACGCCGCGATCATCGTGGGCAAACCGTCGACGGTGCGTAGGCGCAAAAAGGGAAGTTCCAGTGGAAACTTAACCTCCGCTTGATCGCCCGCAGTCTGGAGAATCTGGCGCCGCAGATCGCGGGACGGACCAATGAGACGGTAGAGCAAATCCGCGTGCGCGTAATCAGGAATCACGTTGGGCGCGCGGCCGCCTTCGATTAATCCAATATTCAGAGTGCATGCACCGATCTCCCCATCAGAGGGCAACGGCATCGCACGCAAGCGCGTGAGCACCGCAATCAGCTTGTCGATCGCCGAGTCCCCGAGTTCTGGATAAGCAGAATGCGCCATCCGTCCGGAAGCGGTGACCTCCGCTCGCAAAGTGCCTTTCGATGCGAGGGCGATGCGATTCTCTGTCGGCTCACCATTGACTACATATTTGTAGCGCCGCGCTGAATCGTTTGCGGCGTATTCGTTGGCGACTTTCGCGCCCAGACTGTCGCGCTCCTCCCCTACCACGAAGAGCAATCCAACATAGATTCCTTCGCGCCGTAAGCGTTCCGCGGCCGCGACCTGCGCGGCGATGATTCCCTTCGCGTCGCACGAGCCGCGTCCGTAAATGCGCGCCGCGTCTTCGGAGGAAGGAATGAACGGAGGAACTGTATCCATGTGCGTGGAAAAAACGACCTCTGGATTTGGCTGCTCCGGCGATGTGGCATAGACGTCAAAACGGTTCTCTTCCACAGGAATTCTCCGCGTCTGGTAGCCGATGCGGCATAGTTCTCCATAGAGATAGTTTCCAGCCGCAGCTTCATTCCCAGAGATGGATTCGATGTCGACGAGCTGGCGAGTGAGCGTGATAGCGTCCATTCGAAAAGGATAAACCACAGCTTGCCCAGCGGCGACGAGTTGAGTCAATCATGTAATCTAAGGGCTGTGAACGCGCAGATTTCAACCATCAAATCGCTGTTCATTGACGGCCCCGCAGGAAGGCTCGAAGCGCTGTTGAACGCAGGTGCTGACAATGCAACGCATGCAGCGGTGGTCTGTCATCCCCATCCTTTGTTTGGCGGAACGCTACATAACAAGGTTGTGTTCCATACCATGAAGGCGCTGAACGGTTTTGGTTTTCCCGTCCTGCGCTTTAACTTTCGCGGCACCGGACTCAGCCATGGAGAGCACGATAACGGCAACGGGGAAGTCGAAGATGTCCACACCGCCCTTAGTTGGCTCGACGCGGAGTTTCACCTGCCCTTGATATTTGCGGGATTCTCTTTTGGCGCAGCGGTTGGGCTGAAGGCCGCGTCTTCGGATGCGCGCGTGGAAGCATTGATCGCCGTGGGAACCCCAGTTGTACCTGTGGCCGCCGAGGCGGAAGCGCCGCGGGTTTACACATTCGATTTCTTGCGCGACTGCGTCACGCCGAAATTGTTTGTGAGCGGCGCCCGCGATCAGTTCGGTCCCCGGGCGAAGCTGGAGGCCTTGCTGGCTTCGGTGGCCGAGCCGAAAAAGCTGGTCGTGATCGAAGGCGCGGATCATTTCTTCGAAGGACGCTTGCGGGAACTGAGAGAAGCAATCGAAAGCTGGGTGCGGCAAAGAATCGCTGGAAAACCTTCAATCTAGCTTGTCCCCATGTGCGATGCAAACCGAGATTCGTTATTTCGTGGGATGCGAGATGCCGCGTGCCGGATTTTTCTTCATGCGCTGGCCGAGGCTTCGATTGCCAAGGGGTTTGCGAGGCAGGTGCACTGCGAACGCGGGATTTTGCGCGTGCGTGAAGATCTTTACCAGCTGCAAACTTTTTCACGGGTCGTGGTGATTTCCATCGGAAAGGCTGGACATACGATGGTTGAGGCGCTCGCGCAGCAAATGGGTGAGTCCGCGCTTGAAGGTATTGTGGCAAGTTCGGTCGAGCCTGCTTCGCAGGTGCGCGGTTTTCGTTATTTTTGTGGCGGGCATCCGACCCCGAATGCCGAATCCATTCATGCGGCGAAGGCTATCTTGAAATTGCTGGACGCACAAACAGCGGCCTCGCTTGTGATTTTCCTGATCAGCGGTGGCGGATCATCAATTATCGAGAAGCCTATCGACGATGAAATCTCGCTCGGCGATTTGATCTCAACCTATCGAGCCCTGGTGCATTCGGGGGCACCGATCGCGGAAATCAATGCTATCCGCAAGCACATTTCAGCGGTGAAAGGTGGAAGACTGGCGCCAGCGGCATTTCCCGCGCAGCAGGTTTCGCTCCTTGTGTCGGATGTTCCGGACGACAGGCTCGATGCTTTGGCCTCCGGTCCGACGATGCCCGACTCAACCAGCGTGGAGGATTGTTACCGCATCGCGGAGAAGCATGGCTTGCTGCCCCAATTGCCGCACTCCACGAGAGAGCTTTTTGAGCGCCGTGCGCTCGATGAAACGCCGAAGTCCGACGATCGGGCATTCTACCGTTCGCGCTGGTGGCCAGTGCTTTCGAACCAGACCGCCGTCGAGCAGGCGAGAGCCGCGGCCGAGAGCGCAGGATTTGCGGTGCACGTGGACAACGTTTCTGATGATTGGGACTACGAACGCGCGGCCGAGTATCTACTGAAGCGGCTTCGCGAACTAAGAAAAGATTTTGGGCGCGTGTGCCTGATTTCCGGCGGCGAAGTGACCGTGAAAGTCACTAACGGAGGCATCGGCGGACGCAATCAGCAGTTTGCGTTGGCATGTGCTGGGAAGATTGCCGGCGAGAATATTACTGTGCTGAGCGCAGGGACCGATGGCGTGGATGGGAATAGTCCTGCAGCAGGGGCGGTAGCGGATGGAAGCACGGCCGCGCGCCTGCGGGCGGCGGGTCTTGACGCGCGCACGGGGCTCAATAAATTTGACGCTTACCCGCTCTTCAGCGGGCTGGGTGATGTGATTGAGACCGGGCCTACAGGGAACAATCTCCGCGACTTGCGAATTCTGTTGGCTTATTAAGAGCCGATCCCGAGCAACCCGAATTCACGCCAATCCGCGCATAAGATGTGCAATTGAGTTCACACGGCAAACCCCTGGTGGCTCGAGCCCCCCCGAAACGGCGGAGAATAAGCTGTTTACGCACGCCCCAGGCTGGCATTAGACTTGCCCACAGATAAAGCGTTGGGGAGAGAACCGCACAACGTGCTTTATAGTCTCTGGCCATGGTTTCTGCTTCTTGCGATTCCAGCCACTGCTTCTGTGCAGTCTGCGTCTCCTCGTCTTAGCCAGATGGTTTTATCGGAGCGGGAACACAAACTTTGGATGACTCCGATTCGCGCCTCCGAGTTCAGCGAGGTGCGGCGCGCGAGCGCGCGGGCGCGCTGCGAGGACACTCAGCCTCCCGAAGCTCTAACGACGCCAAATCCGCTAATGGTTCCGGCGGCTGCTGGAATCAAGGTCAAGGTAAGCTTCATCATCGGTGCTGATGGACGTGTGCACAGTCCTCTCATTTTGCAGAGCGCCGGGCCAGTGGGTGACCGAAACGTCCTCGAAACTGTACGGGCCTGGCGGTATCGTCCCGCGACCTGCAATGGCGTGCCCACCGAAGCAGAAGGGAAGATTGAGTTCTTCCGCCGCTAGCGTCGCTGGCATGGGCTAGAATGAATCATCGCTCAAAGTCAATAAGAGCACGGTCGGAATTGTGGATAAGAGCAAGAAACCCGGACAGCCAACCGCCGCAATCCCAGCGCAGGATGGCGTAGAGAATGAGTCCACGGTGAGCCCAGACAATCCAGCGTCAGGCGAGCTCCATCAGCGTTTCTTTCCGGAAATGCGGCGGCCCAAGCCCAATGACCAAGCGATTGCCGCGGCTCTGGAGGCCATGCAACGCCTAACCATCAATCTGGATTCTGAAACCGCCGCGGAGGAAACGGCGGCCCAAACCACTCGCAGCGCTTCCGGGGATTGTCCTTCCTGCGGACATCATAACCGCGAGGGAAATAAGTTTTGTGGCATGTGTGGACTTCCTGTGGACGCCGCGTCCAATGCATTGCCCGCTCGCGGATCGCCTGGGTTCGACATCCGCGCGGTGGAGTTACCGGATTTCGCCAGGGAATTAGCTCAAAATCCGCTACCAGCGGCGGAAGCCCAGCCAGAAGTTCATCCGCCCAGTGGGGCGGCTGTGGGCGCGCATCACTATCACCATCATTACCATCATCACTATTTCCCGGGCGGAGTTGAAGGGGCCGGTGCGGCGCTGCGAGTCAATGCGCCCGAGAGCGCGCGCGAAGCGGATCGCCTACGCGTCGCTGCTGCTGCCAAGGGCGAGCCGATGAGCCGCAGCGAGGCTGCCGTGCGCCGGCTCACGCAGGAATGGGTTTTGGCCTGCAACACGCGCCAGCTCGATGAACTGTTGGAACTCTACACGCCCGATGCTGTGGTGCTGCGCTCCAATCTTCCTCTTCTTCGGGGCGCTTCCGCGGTTCGAGAGTTCTTTTTCTCCGCCATAGAATCCGGCTTAGGAGAAGTGGCGCTTGAACCCATCCGCGTGGAGGTGGTTGGCGATGTGGCGCATGAAGTCGGACGCTACAGCGCGCTGGTTCCCGGTACTGCGGGCAAGCGCCGCGAAGAGCGCGGCAAATACTTGTGGGTCTTCGCCAAGCAGAGCACAGGGGATTGGAAGCTGGTTTCAGAATGCTGGTCGAGCGATCTTACTCTTAGCAGCGCGGAATCTGACATTCCCAAAGCTATTGTTCCTGCGGCATCAAAGCCTCGCAAGGTTTAACTCTTAGCTGCGGGCTTCTCCGCCTTGCTGATCTTCGATTTATTCACGGCTTTACCAAAAGCTTCCCCAAATCTCCACGCAACTGTTCGAGCGTCTGCATCTGGATCGTGCGCATGCCGAGTTTTGCGGCGCATTCCAGGTTCAGAGCGCGGTCATCGATGAAGCAGCACTGTTCTGGATTGATCTGCGTGATCTCGAGTGCGAGGCGATAAATACCACTCTCTGGTTTGCGCAATCCGACGAAGCAGGAGCTGACAAATACTCGAAAGATATCGCGCAGGCCGAATTTCTTGATGCGGTACAAGTTTAGCTCGCGGGATTCATTGTTGATGGTTCCCATAAAGTATTTGCCGGAAGTGGCGAGATCGCGCGCGAAGGTGAGAACATCCGTCATCGGCCGCGATAACGACAACATGTAATCCCGAAACTCTTCGCGGGTAAATGAACGGCTGCGGTAAAAGACAGTACGATCGAGATAGTCGTCGAGCGAGATTTTGCCACGCTCAAATGACGAGACAACCATTTCGTGCCGCCCGTGAAACTCTTTTTCGTCGAGTCGAAAGTGTTCGAGTGCGGCCGCGCGTTCGGTGTGATCCCAGGCGTTGGTGAGAAGAACCCCTCCAACGTCCCAGAAGATGGCGTGAATCTCTGACATTTTGAAGCCTCATTTAAGTACCACAAATGAGAAAGCCTGTTGCCTTTTGGAAAGCGCGTCTCAGCACTGCAAGCTAAGGAAGGGCAACCCGGCAAGAGAAACTGGTCAACGGAAGACATCTGGCGTCCGGAAAGATTCGAACTCTCAGCCTTGCTCCGGAGGACTTGCCGCACGAATCATCGACAGTTTAGCACCGAAGGCGATGTTTTGTGAGATCCCGCGAAGTAGCTTCCCGATGATCTGGAGATCGATCGTTGCCGCGCGCCTCTGGACGAGCGAGTCTCCGTGTGCGCCGTTCCCTGCCTTGGCTGGAAACAAAGCGTTCGGTATCGAACAGTCTGCCACGCGTCGGGCGTTTATAGTCTGTCCACAACCGACTGCGGGAGCGTCTGACCTTGACCATGAAGACACCGCCCCAAACACCCTGCTGTCCCTACTGTGTTCTGGGCGCGGGATTCCGGGTAATGAAAGTTCTCCAAAACGGGCGACAGATTTGCGAGAGTTGCGGCCACATCATTTTTCCGAACGACAGAGCGTTCAGGTGCCCCTGCCCGAAGTGTCTGGAAGTGAACTTCTCTCCCAGGATTCGCCGCTTGCGACGGAGCTAGGTCGTCGGTTTTCGTCAAAATGACGCACCAGCCGTGGCGGGCTCGTCACACCGGTGCAGCGCAGCGCAATCAATGCGGCTTTTCGGCCGGAGGACGACTCGCCGGCCTTGGGGCTTGGCGCTGTGCCATCTGCTGCTGCTGGGCAGCATGCTTTTGCTCGATCTTTTGCGTTTGCTGAGCATGGCGCTGCTCCATCTGTTGTTTCTGCGCATCGTTGTAGTTTTTCTGGGCCGCCTGCTGGTGTTCTTTTTCCTGTTGCTGCTGGAGTTTCTGGTGATCCTGCGCTTGCTTGGCAGCTAGCTTGTCCTGCTGTTTCTGATATTTCTTGTCCGCTGCCTCATTACCTGTGTTCGGCGGTGCCGCCTTGTGCGGCTGCAATTCGTTGGCATGGTTGTAGGTGTTGGGATGAGCTTCGGTAGCATTTCCCGGAGGGTTTTCCGTACCGGGGCGAGCCTCATTTCCCGGTCGCGATTGGTTGCCGCGCGCGGCATTAGCGGGAGGAGCCTTGTATTCACCGCCTGCCTGTCGAGCGGGTACAACGGCAGTTTTGAAATCACCGGGTTTGGCAGTGGCCGCGACCGGCGGCTTGCCATGGTTGGCGGAAGCGCGAAGCTCGGGATTACCGCGGGCTGCCTGAACGTGCTGGGTTTGCGCGGGTACCGGGCCGACATGGCGTTCCTTAGCGTAGGATTCTTCCTGCGGCGTAGGGCGCGCTTGGACCCCACCGTCACCACCGTTATAGCTGACATGGGTTTCTGTGACATTGGTGACTCTTACGTTGTAGGTATTGTGGATAATGGTGGTATTTACATGATTCACGTAGGTGTTATAGGAGAAGTGATCGCCCTCCCAGCGGCCGCCTTCGTATCCGAAACCCCCGTAGCCGAAGCCGTAATTGATGCCACCATAGAAGCCCACCTGCGGGCCCCAATATCCTTCATGGAAAAAGAACGCATTATCGCCCCAGCCCCAATAACCCGGGGTCCAAAGGAAGCCCACCTGTGGCGCTTCTACCCACGTACCGGGCACCCAGTAATAGCCGTCATCATCATCGTAGGCCCAGTAACCGGGCGTCCAAAGATAGCCATCGTCGGGACAGACGGGCTGGTCATAGACGGGAAGCGGAGGAGGGCCGAAGCTAACGGAAATGCCGACACCGATTTGAGCGAACGCAACGTGGGAAACAGCCAGCAAGACAAACGAAAAAAGCAACAGGCGAAAAGCAACTGTAGTACGCATTTTGCTTCCTTCTGCCCACCCATCCTTAGAATATGGCCCGGCACGGCGAGACGCTCCCAGGCGCGGATTTGAGCGGTGCGGTAGTCAGACGTGGTGGACAACCTACATTCAAGCGACTTGGAAAAACTCGCGATAGGGTTCTGCCTGTAGGAGTAAAAAGGGAATACCGTATGCCTTGGCAGCGTCAGCGAGCGTTCCGCGATCCTCCCCAGCTGCTCGATACACTCTCTCTACCAGGTGATCTGGCAGCTTTACCGGGGTGAGGGTTAGCTTGAGGGCGTTGTTCTGGGTAGAGATTCCGCAATACCTTCTACATCTGAAACTGCAGAAGTGATTGGAAGGAAAGGAGAAATGTGGTGCGCCCGGAGAGATTCGAACTCCCGACCTATTGCTCCGGAGGCAGTCCAAACAGCCTTGGCCAACGCGAAATCAAGCAGTTACAGTCGCTCTAGAGTGGCGTTATACGGCACTATCGGCTCTAACTGAACAGATTCTGCACCCAGCCCCCACTCTAAAGAAACCCAGACGCGACAAGGAAATATCCAAGATGAGCAAACTTAGGAACCGTTCAAATAGTCCATCAGCCCAAGAAAGCGTATTTAGGACGCAGAAAGAGATATGTCGACACCAGATTTCACAAAGCTTAACCGGCGAAAGCAGATGGACGATCACAGGGACTGTCGAAGCGAGAAGAATCTCGCCGGGTATGCGGCGAGCACAAGCACCTACAGCGTGGAGAACTCGTCGGTCAAAGGTGCTTTGGCGCGGTTGATCAAGCAAGCCGTGCCTGCGCACGTAATGGTTCGGCGAATTGCTGAAGGGTATCGGCGTACGAAACGAAGTTTTTCCAGAAAGAAGGCATAGTGACGGATCAACGGGACGTTGTTGCATGGTCAGAGCGTCGAGAGTACCTAAAGCTCGCTGCCGAGTACGGCCAATACGTCGAACCAGACGCCAAGGTAAGCACAGGCGAAGTTCGCCCAACATTTGTTTTGATAAACGGCATCACCAAGCCCAGAGTCCCCCCGGACAATCGAGCCTGGCATCAAAAATCGCGAAAGTGTTTTACGCACGATGGTTGCGCCTGATCAGAATGTGAATCACGCAAATTTCGTGCTAATCAACGGAATCACAGGAAGGAAAAAATAAATGCTCGCTAACGCTATGCCGGAAAATGAGGAAGATGATCAGACCCCTCAGACGACGACTTGAGGCGACGGCCAATCCCTGTCGACACCCCGCCCATTGATCCGGGAATAACAGCTAACGGCTCACAGCAGGCGAGGGCAATTCCGCTCGGTTCGACTGATGACTCTTCGAGTCCCGGTCGGCCAGTATTGCTGGCCTTATCCCCTGCGGGTCGCGCAATTCCTGTGGATACCTCGGCGGCGAGCGAGCCTGCCGTCGTGCCGAACGCGAGAGCTATTCCCGTTACTCCTGCTGCTACTGCGGTAACGGCAATTCCGATCACGCCGGGGAGCACAGAAGATTTAGAGAATCGTGTATCCGCTGGCTCGCCGATGATGAGGGCAGGGATCAGAGGGACACCAATCCCTGTACAGCCGGAAGAATCTCCATATCCCGCTACAGCGGCGGATAATGCCGCGCCCGACCCAAATCACGTTTAAAAGTGGCATAGCATCCCTTTGGGCTAATGCAAGGAATATTCAACATCCAGTGCCGCGGGTATTAGCGGAAATCGGCGCAGGCCTGGCTCGCGGCTTAGACGTTGCTGGCCAGGCCGTGGGGCGAGTTATTCCGGCCATCGGCGGCATAGAAAGTGCCATTCCGGGGACAACTTTAAACGAGGAATCAAAAGCACGCCAAGAGGCTAAGCAGGAATCGCAGCAAGCCGCACTCAGCAAAACGGAAGCTGATACCGCAGAAACTAAAGCCCGCATACCACTAACGGAGGCACAAACGTCTGCGATACCGGCTGAAACAGGGCTGAAAGAAGCTCAAACAAGAGCATTAGAGACTCCCAAGCCAACCTTGGAACGATGCACGAGTCACTATCACACTGTAATCGAATCGCCAGCCCCGCATTTCGATTTACGCGGAATCTTTCCAGCACTCAATGTCGGCCTTGATCTTGGCTATCTCCGCCGTGAAAACATTCCCGCAAGTGTGCGCTACCGTACCGCATAATTCGTTGGGGCGTACTAGCATGATCGCCATGCCGCGAAAGCCATCTGTAATGATGCCGTACTCAACCAACGTTCTGGATTACCCCTGCACGATGTCAGGGTTCGAAAGAGAAAGTCTGGCAGCAGAGGCGAAGCTCAAGGCCGAACGGGAAAAACAGAAGCCGCCAAAACGCCTTGTTCAAAATTGACCATTCCAGCGGATGGCGTTGAGATATTGTTTTTTGGGACACTATCGTGCCTTCTCCCTTTGAAGAGCGGCTCAGGATTTTGTGGCTAAAGGCCGGGGCCGCGACCGATCCTGCCGAGAGAGACAACCTTCTATTGAAATTCAGAGATGCCCTGCATGAGCACATCGAGCAACGCAGAGCAGAGGCCAAGAAGCTTGAGATCGCGGCAAGCTGAAATAAAAAAGCCCCGATGCCAGTCGGAGCTTCGTAGGTATGCGTGCCTCAATTCAGATCGTTACATGAGGTGCGTCCGTGTTAGGCGGGACGAGGGGATGCTTCACGCGTAAGGTGCGGTAGGTATTTCTCAATTGGCTTTTAAATCTTTATTGTCGCAATCATCGAGAATGTAGAGACACGTATCGTTCCAGTCGATTATTTTGGCGTCAGCGCGTTGTGACGATTCGAGGTTGCCCAGTCCTCCACGCCCACCAGGCACATGTGAAACGCTGAGATGTATAGCTTCCGATTCGCAGACGGCGGTATGGTAGCAAAAGCTTGCGCGCCCACTACTTGTACTTTCGTAGGCCAGGAGAAGAACCTTG
>Ga0209330_1000111_pt1 | contig 39711 bp, 33 predicted proteins | sample JacPinW_OM2H0_O3_FD_187969 | JGI IMG/M metagenome (GOLD analysis project Ga0209330, IMG submission 187969) | Forest soil microbial communities from Algoma, Ontario, Canada - Jack Pine, Ontario site 1_JW_OM2H0_O3 (SPAdes) (version 2) | ecosystem: Environmental > Terrestrial > Soil > Boreal... | reverse complement strand
CTCGCACCGCGGCGCCAGCGGTAACCCCACGACACGGGGATGGCTTGGCATGTCCAAATTCCAAAGCCCGGAGGAAACAATGAAGCGCTTTATCAGTGTCTGCGCATTACTGTCAGTTCTGTTGTGGTTAACACCCGTAGTACACGCTCAACAATCCAGCGCAATACAGCCCGGCACCCAGGTTCGGCTCACGATGGCCAACGGCCTGAGCAGCGGCGTTGCCCATGACGGCGATCCTTTTACCGCGATCGTCGCCGAACCCGTGTTCGTCGGAAATCAGCTTCTGCTTCCCGCTGGAGCGAAAGTCCACGGTACGGTAACCAGCGTCAATCGCCCGAAGTTCTTCGCAATTTTCCGCGGCGGCGCTTCAATGAATCTGGTCTTCAATTCCATTGAAGTGGAAAGCCGGATCTTCCCCGTGCAAATGAGCATTCTCTCGCTGTACAGCGGAGGGGCAGACTCGGAAAAGAAACGCAAGGACGTAAAGATGACAGAAGGCGTCGTGATCGAAGAAAAGCGCGATATCAAGGGCGATCTGATGACTGGTGGCCTGGGTACGGGGGCCGGAGCTCTCGTGGGAGTGTTATTTGCCAATGTCGCACGCGGTACCGTGATCGGGATCGTCGGCACGAGTGCTTACATTGCGATCAAGAAGGGTAAGGACGTCGAGCTGCCGGCGCAGACTGGCATGCTTGTCCGGATGGATTCCACCATCTCACTTCCGGCTTCGCTGCTGCACAATGCGGCTTACACATCAAGCGGCAAGTAAGAGGGAAATCGCGCGACCTGGAGGATGTTGGCCGGGCTCTGCGATCGCTCGCCTCGCTGGAGCGAAAACATGACTTGGTTCGTGGCTTGCCAGCCGAGCCATGGACCCGGTCAGCTTCAGAATTAACGGCGCGTTCCTCTAGTTGAGTCTTTGAATTCCGAGATTCCACAAATTGTGCGGTTGCAATTTCTGCGCCCCGACCAATATTGCATGATTTTCCTGATGCACTCGAACGACGCGAAACAAAGCCGACTTCGAACTCATCTCTTCGTCGCCGTTCTGACGAATCACTCGAATAGCGACAACAGCCTCTGGCGCCACCTCCATACGCAACCGGAATTGGCAACCCGAATCGCTAATGTTGAATGTTTCCGTGCGTTCGGTGAAGAAGCGCAAGGAGCAGTCAAATCCGCAAACCTCTATCGTCAACGCTAATGGGGCGCGATCTTCGCGTCGCCGATCGTCAGTGGTGACGGTTCCAAGCTGTTGCCACTCCGCTAGCTGCTTTCTCATAGGACCCATCCTTGAATGCGCCGACTCGGAAGACACCGTCATATCCGGAAACACGAGAAGTGCAGTCTATGCAGCGCTCAAAGCAGACTTTCCATTTGCCGGGCGTTTAAGAAAACGGTAAAGGCTCGTGCGTCCGATTCCCAAAACTTGCGCAGTGCGCACGCGATTGCCTTTACACATGTCGAGCACACGCTGAATGTGAATGCGCCGGACTTCGTCAAGCGGAAGCGGCCGCCAGCTTTCGTCGGAAGCGGAACCACGCCGATGAGGGTTCTGCATATGTTCCGGAAAATCTCCGACGTCAATAAAATCCGCCGCAGTGGTAATCGCGGCGCTGGCGATGACGTTCTCCAGTTCGCGAACATTCCCCGGCCAGTCGTGCTGCAATAGAAGAATCTGCGCGCGCCGCGTGAGTCCTTGAATCGGTTTCCCGTAGGCCTCGCTGTATTTCTTTAGAAAGTGCTGCACGAGAATGGGAATATCTTCAGGACGTTCTGACAACCCCGGGACTCGGATTTCGATGCTACTCAGACGATAAAAAAGATCTTCACGGAAACGGCCGGCAAGAACCTCGGCGCGAAGGTCGCGGTTTGTAGCGGCGATCAAACGCACGTCAATCTGTTTCACTTCGGGCGAGCCCACGCGCTGAATCTCACGGTTCTGTATCACGCGCAATAGCTTTGCCTGCATGTGCAGGGAAGTTTCGCCGATTTCGTCCAGAAAAACCGTTCCTCCGTCCGCGTATTCGAAAAGGCCGGGACGCGTTTCCGTGGCTCCCGTGAAAGATCCGCGCACGTGTCCAAAGAGCTGGCTTTCGAGCAAAGTGTCAACCAGCGCCGAACAATTGCACACCGCAAAGCGCTCTTTCGCCACCGGACTCATCTGGTGCAGCGCGCGCGCAATCAATTCTTTGCCGCTCCCGGTCGGCCCGGTGATCAACGCGTTGGTATAGTGCCTCGCAATTTTTTTCGTCAGGTCGAAGACTTCCAGCATCGCAGGGCTTCGGCCCACGATGCCGTGAAAGAGAAGGTTATCGAGGAGTTTGTCCTCCAAATCGCGGATTTGAGATCGCTGGGTGAAACTTTCCGCCAAATCGTCCAGAGCCTTCATGAGCCGCGGATAGTCCACGGGCTTGCAGACGAAATCGTAAGCCCCGTGTTTGATGGCCTCAATCGCTGCATCTACCGAGTAATAGCCCGTGACCAGCACTACGAACATTCCAGGGTCGCATTTTAAAATCCTCTCGAGAAAGGCCAGACCGTCCATACCCGGCACTCTTACGTCGGCGACCACTACGCGACATGCGCCCGTCTTTACGCTCTGCAACGCGTCTTCCGGGTCCGTTGTGCCGACGGTTTGAAAGCCGGCCTTTTGCAATTGTGCGGTGGTGAGATCTACTTGGCGAGATTCCCCATCGAGTACGCACACAGAGAGATTCTTTCGCGCTGACTCGACTATCGGTCGTTCTTCGACGGCTAGCATGATGCTGATGTATAGGCAAGGCCCGTGCCGTTTCGCGACATGGTTAAGAGTTGCCGGACGAAAAAAAAAGACGCGGGCATTTGATATCGGCTCTCGTTTAAGAGTCACGTATTGTTAGCTTTAATCGAGACGGAGAGGGGGAGAGCGACGATTCGAGCGAAAAAGTTGCTGTTTCACCCAAGCATCTTTTCTTCCCTAATTGGTCCCGTGATTCCATAACGGAACCAGTCTAAGGGTTTCTTAATATCCGCTTGCTGCATCGGAAGCTTCAACAAGTGCGGTTGCACATTAATTCGCGAGTTGCTTCTGCGCTTCGCCGGACTTCGACGCCGAACTAGCCCCGCCAATTCCGTCCGGGCCGGTGCTGACCTTCGGACGCAATTGGCTGAGACGCACGCAACCGCGGCCCTCTGAATCTTTAAGGGCCGTGCCCAACACGCGATATGCGATCGGAAAGTTGGCCTTCCCCGAGGCGATGTGGATCAACCGCACGAATACGAGGGAGCTTTCGTGCAGACGTGAGAGAAGTTCGACGCTTTTTTCGCCCGCATCTGTCCACCGGAGCATTGCCTTTTCGACGAAGAAGAGTCCTTTTACAGTCCAGCCCGATACCTCAACGCGATAGCTGTGGGGTCCATCTATTGATGAATTCATTGGCCCTCCCGCGTGCAGGTCATTGCAGAAGCAATGCCAAAGAGTTGTGCTGGAAAACATGCGCAGGGAAGGACTTAAGACCCGCTCGAGCGGCTTGTTAGTCTCGCGGTCGTGCTTATCGAAACATCTGTTCGTTTCTGAACCAAGCCGAAACCGACGTCTCGCAGGATGCGATCGCTAGCCCCAATGCGAGCCCGGATATAACACGTTCAGGGCGAACCTGAAGATGAAAGGAAAGATTTTATCGTACGCGTACCAGGCCAGTACCAAACCGATCATTCCAAAGCCCTGGCTGCGCGACCAATCAACGAATTTCAACGCCGTGCTCTCGCTCATAAACAGCGTGATTCCGGTGTTCCCGTCAAGCGGAGGCACGGGAAGAAGGTTAAAAGTTCCGAGAAGAAGATTCAGCAAGAAAATGATGCTGAGAAAAGTAGCAGCAAACCCTGCAAGGCCAGGGCCGGAGGGTTCCGTGATGCGTGTGAAGCTGACAAATTCCGGCATCCTGAAATATCCAAAAAATATTCCAGCGCGAATCGCCAGCGCGGAAAGGATCACCAGCGTAAAGTTCGCAGCGGGGCCTGCGAGTGCCATCCACGCGGCGCGCCGTGGGTAGCGCTGTTGCCACGCGGGATCGTACGGAGCGCTGGCCCACCCGATCATCCAGTGGGCCAAAAAATAAGAAATGATTGGAACCACGACCAGTCCAAATGGCGAGCGGCGGATATGCGGAATCGGATTCAGCGTCACCTGGCCGCCGTGAAACGCGGTCGTATCTCCGCCTATCTTTGCGGCCAGGGAATGCGCGCCTTCGTGGCACGTCGTGGAGAAAAGGAAAACGATGTACCAGATTACGCCAAGGATTAGGAATTCCGGCGTGAACTCCGAGCCTTGCATCTGCATGATGGCGCCTAGACTAGAGCCTTCGCAGATTTTGCGCAAGTTCTACCGCCGGAGCCCCCATTTGAATTCACGGCCGCTGAGTTTCGCGCCCATGAACGCCCGGCGCACTCGCTCCACTAAACTCCCTAATGCACAGCAATATTGAAATTGGCAAAAAAATGTGACGAGATGATCGACGTCGGCGCAACATTGCCGGTGCTGCCGGGCGCGAACTTTAAGATATTGTCGCCGTTCAGAACGTAGATGTTTCCGTCGCTATCCAAACTGAGATTTCCGATTCCAGTCATCATAGTTGCAAGACCTGAAATCGTCCGAATTGGCGCAACATTTCCGGTTGAACCTGCGCTGAACTCCAGGATGTCGGGTAGCCCATTCCCCGAAACGGTATTGGCCACATAAATGTTCCCTGCGCTGTCTACTGCAACGCCAGCCACACCTTGGATTGTCGTCTCAGAACCGTCGAGACTGCCGGTCGGCGCCGCATTTCCCTTGGAGGCGGCATCGAAGATAAGAACCACGGGTGAGTTCGCAACGTAGATGTTACCCGCGGAGTCCACAGCGACTTGTCCAGGGAAGGAGATATTCGTCGCATCTCCGCCGATGACCTTTATCGGTGCGACGTCGCCATCGGATGTGGGGGCAAAAACAGAGATACCCTGAGATATAACTCCTCCCATGTTAAGCCCTGAAGAGACATAGATGTTTCCGGAGCCATCCACAGCGAGTCCGCTGATCGAGTTCTGAGTGAAGCCCTCCAGCCCGGTTGTGGCACCGGTAATGTTTCTTTTCGGAGAGGCCTGCCCGCTCGCTCCGGCTCCGTAGACTAGAATCTCCAACTGTCCTTGATTGCCGGGGTTATTGCTGAAAATCACGCCGCCCACATACAAATTCCCGGCCCCATCCACCGCCAATCCCTGGAACGTGATTTTATCTGGTCCTGTGAGTGTCGAAATTGGGTTGACGTTTCCGTTCGCATCGCCCGAAAACTGCATAATCATTGAAACCGGCGGAGCAAAGAGGTTGAGAACCTGCGTGACGTAAACACTGGCAGCCGCAGGACCGCCTCCAGTTCCACCGCCCCCGCCTCCGCTGCCTCCACTGCCTCCCCTGCCGCCGCAGTTAGCCGTCAGCAAAATTAAGATGAAGGCGCACAGCAGGACCGCCATCCGTCTGCACCATCGCATAATTTCTCCCCTTAATGATGCCCACTGAGTTTCATGGCCGCGTGGTAGTGCTCGCCTAGGCTTTGGAGCAACGACAATCTGCGCGAGACGATCGCCCAATCTAGTTCTTAGGTGTTCGTCTGTCGCGGGGCGCGTACACTACCGATCTTCGAAATCATTTCCCCGCTGCGCGGTAGAGGGTCTCGTGACAGGGCAACAAGGCTCCCACGATTGCGCCAATTACGGCTCCGGCGCCTGCGCCGATACCGGCTCCTTGGGCGGCGAAGTCGAAACCGCCACTGTTGCCGTTGCCCCTGCCCGCCGCCGCGCCGGCACCTGCTCCCACTCCCGCTCCCACCGCCGCGCCAACAGCCGCGTTCCGAATACGATGCTTGTTTTCCATGAGCTTCACGACCCGGACGTCCTGTCTCTGGATAGTTTGCTCGCCTCCTGCCGCTTGCAAGGACATCCCCGTGTCGTTGACACTCACAAACGTCCCGGAGACTTTTTGCGAGTTCATTTCAACCACTTGAATTCTGTGTCCAGCCCCGAGCGCGCTGAGCTTCTCCCACGCAGACTGATTTGTTTGTGCGAAAGACACGAACGGCATTGCCAAAACGCAGAATAAGACCCAGAGTTTTCGCATACTTCTCCTTTATTGAGGCTTGCGAACTACTATCAGCGCGACGGGCGTGCCGTCGGCGTCCGGCAAAGGCGATCCGGAGAGCGGAGTAAGCGCTCCGGTGGTTTGATCGATTGCGAATGCAGAAAGGGAAGACCCTTGACCGTTCGAATTCTGGGTTTCCACGTAGAGAAATTTACCCGAAGGATCCACCGCCGGTGGTGCAACGGTTATTACGGTTGATTCGGTCGTAGATCCGGCAAGTATTGAAAGCGCGCCGGTCCTCGTGTTGATACTTAAGCCTGGGACGTTCCCATCAACATCATCTACATACAGAAATCGGCCCAATGGATCCATCGTTAGAGAGGTGAGATCGTTCACGCCTGCCCCGACTGAGAAAGGAGATCCCGTCACCGAATTGAGCGAGCCCGAACCTGGGGTGATGCTGAAAGCCCAGACATTCATCGGTGTATTGCCCGGTGTAAAGTTTGCGATGTAGACGAATTTTCCTGATGGGTCTACGGCTACTGCGCGCGGGTCGGTATTCAGTTGGCTCGTCCCTAAGGAGAACGGCGACCCGGTAACCGGCTGCAGGATGCCCTGTGAGTTCATTGAGAAACTGCAGACGTCTCCATTGGAGGTTGGACTTGATGCAAAAACAAAACCGCCGGCGGGATCTGTCACGATGGCGTTTGCGGTGCCAGGATTGTTATCTCCAGGGCAGGCTGCCTGAGAAATTGGAGTCAGTGCACCTGTCGTGGCATTGATGCTGAACTCCGAGACGCTGTTGGGGGCGGACGGGTTGTTGCCGTCACCACCGAAGTCCGCGGTGTAAAGAAATTTTCCCGTAGAATCGACGCTTAGTGAGAGGGGCGATAGTCCACTTACGAAAGGCGAACCGGGGACTGGGGTGAGAGCTCCAGTTGTGGGGTTGATTGTGAATGCGAATATGTCGTTTGTAGGAGTGAGGTTTTCTAAATTGCCGGCTTCGTAGAGGAACTTGCCAGTAGGATCCACTGCCAACGAAGTAGGCTGCGCACCCCCTTGGAAAGGAGATCCCGGAATCGGAGTAAGGATGCCGGTATTCGGATCAACGGAGAAGGCCGAAATGTTTCCCATCGTGACGCTTACCCCGATGCTGTTTGCTACGTAAACGAAAGCAGGTATCGCGGCAGCTGCGGTTCCATTGATGACAAAACCGACCGGGTTCGATGTTCCGCCGCCGGGCGCGGGGTTGACGATCGTAATCTGTGCAGCGCCCGCAGCAGCGACGTCTGCGGCGGAAAGGTTGACCGTGAGTTGAGTGGCGCTCATCTCCGTGGTCGCGCGGTTGCTGCCGTTCCACTGTACTGTCGAATTCGATACGAAGCCCTGGCCCACTACGGCAATCGTTACTCCGTCGCCGCCTGCGTTTGTGTTCGGCGGTGTGACGGACGAGATGCTCGGAACCGCATTCGGCGGGGTCGGACTGGATCCCGTTGACCCCGGGCTTCCCGAACCTCCGCAGCCTATTAGCGCAACCAGAAGCATGCCCGTGACGAGCATTTGGCAAACCCACCAAGTGGTGACCCACACGCGATACTCTTTTCGATCTTCAGGATCGGTGGTTTCGCGCGCGAGAGGGGAGCGCCCAGGAACTTGGTAGCCCTTGGCACACTTTTCTGGCGTCCCCAAGAGTGTCTGATCCGCAAGCGCCTTGCTTCTCATTCTCTTTCCTCCCAAGAAGCCATACCGAAGCTGCATAGGGCAGAGGATGCCCGATGATTGACAAACTAGGGTTGGTTCGGCAGAAAGGCAATGCGGAGAGAGTAAGCAAAAGGTTAGTTTCTGGTTAGGGGCCAGGTTTAAGAAAACGAGTAGGTTACTGGCTACATTGATAATGAGATTTCGGTGCCGGAGCTGCGGTTACGCTGTTAGAATCTCGAACCAAGGTGGTTGATGTCACTTATTGTGCCAACTTCTCCTAATCTTCGGTTTGGTCCGTTCGAGTTGGATGTTGTTGCGGGCGAACTTCGAAAGGCCGGCATCCTCATAAAGCTCCAACCGCAGCCGTTCCGCGTGCTTCTGCTGCTAGCGAATCGCGCCGGAACGGTGGTTACGCGAGAAGATATCAAGCGAGATCTGTGGAGTGATTCGACATTTGTCGATTTCGACCATGGAATAAATTTCGCGATAAACCAAATCCGAGCAGCTCTAGCGGACAGTGCCGACAGTCCCCGGTTCATAGAAACTCTTCCGCGCCGGGGTTATCGGTTCATTGCCCAGGTCGAATACGAACTCTGTCCGGCGGAAGACTCCATCGTTCGAGTCGTTTCCGCCCCGGTCGAGATAGTATCCGCCCCACCTGGTCGCCCGCGCTTGATGCGCACCGCCGCCGCAACCGCCGGCGCCCTCGTCGTACTGCTCGCTGGCTTACTCCTTTACCGCTGGCTCTCGCCCTTGCCTCCTCCAAGAGTCCTGCGCACCATCCAGCTCACGCACTACAGCCATCTCGATGGGTGGAGCGAACTTGTGTCGGATGGCGCTCGCGTTTTTTTCCTCGCGAAGGAGGGTGATCACTGGAATCTGATGCAGGTTCCGGTTTCCGGAGGAGAATCCCAACCTTTCCCATCGCCGTTCCAGAACACTCGCATCCTGGATCTTTCGCCGGACCACTCAGAATTTTTGGTTCAGTCGTTCACTGCCCCCGGATCGAACTTGGAATTTTGGACGCTTCCGGTGGTTGGCGGATCACCACGACGCTTGGGGGACATGACCGGAAGGGACGGGACCTTTTCCCCGGATGGAAGGAATATCGCCTACGGCAAGGTCGACGGCATATACATGTGCACCCGCAGCGGAAACGACGCGCACCGGATCGTGAGCCTGCCCGACGTTTCCTGGGGATTGGCCTGGTCTCCTGACGGAAAAACCCTGCGCTTTACCTTGGATGATCAGAAAATTGCCAAAGCTTCTCTCTGGGAGGTGTCCCTCGATGGCACGAATCTCCATCCATTGCTTCCTGGCTGGAATCACACCTCCAACGAATGCTGCGGCCAGTGGTCGGTTGATGGCAGGTATTACTTTTTCTTGTCCACTCAAGGCGACGGCCCGTTCGGAAACTTTAGTGTTTGGGCGCGTCGGGAGAGGCGAAGCTCTGCGCTTTGGTCAACACCCGGCGCGCCCGTGCACCTGGCTGCAGGTCCGATGAATTTTGGGTCATTTATTCCGACCAAGGATGGCCGGCGGTTGTTGATTTCAGGCTTTACAGACGATCAAAGCGACTTGCTGGCGCTGGCGCCCGATAAGAAAGCGTTTTTGCCGATGCTCAATATTCCCGTGGTTTACAAAGCGAGCCTCGCTCCGAAAGGAGACTGGCTTGCCCTAATCCTTCCGGGCTGGACTCTCTGGCGCAGCCGGAAGGATGGCTCCGAACGCACGCAATTGGCCGCAGATTTCCCCGGTGGCATAGACTCGCCACGCTGGAGTCCGGATGGATCCCGCATCGTCTTCGAAGGCCGGTCTCAGGACCGGCCTTGGAATATCTATCTGGTGAATGCTAACGGAGGGTCGTCGCAGGAATTGTTGCCGAATGACGAACTTCATCAATTCCCGGATTGGTTACCCGATGGAGGATCGATTGTTTATTCCACACCTCGAGCCGGTGGGGGATCTGGTCCCGACAACAGCGGTATCTTCGTCCTAAACCTCGAGACTCGAAAAACGACGAAGTTGCCCGGATCGGAAGGTTTGAGGAATCCTCGGTCGCTATCCGGCAGCCAATATCTCGCCGCGCTGTCCGAGGACCAAAAGAAAGTGATGCTGTTTGATTTTCAAACGCACGAGTGGAGAGGAATCGCGAGCGGTGGCAAATCATTCTATTACCTGGAGTCATCGCAAGACGGAAAGGATCTCTATTTTCAAGATTCGCTTGAGGCAGGACAGCCTCTCTATCGCGTGCATGCTGGGGATTGGAAACTCCAGCGGGTGATGAGCTTTGAGTCCCTGCTCGAAAATGGCGTCCTTCGCTGTAGATTCGCGGGCCTAACACCGGATGGATCGCCGATGGTGTTGGCCACCCGCGGCGGCGGCGATATCTACCAACTGGACTTGGACCTTCCTTGAACTTGACCACTCGCTCCGTCCCGCGCTCGTCGCGCAGAAATATCTTCTCGCCGTCCGGAACGGCGTTGACATCCGCTTCGCATCGACGCTAAATCGGAATATCTTGAGCTATAGGAGTTCTAACTTGATCGCAATCGGAGGAGAATTGGCTCCGGGGCCTGGACTCGAACCAGGATAACCAGCTCCAAAGGCTGGCGTGCTACCAATTGCACTACCCCGGAATAGTTGAACGACGGCATAAGATTATGCCACGTAGGATTAATTAGGGGAAATCGCTGGAACTGCCAACCGAATCATCCGCCGCCGAAGGGGCAACGCATCACACCAAGCGCAATTTGGACGCACGGAAGTCTTCAGGCAGTTTAAGCCGCGCAAGCTTCGAACGTAGGCGGCCCACATCCAGTCCTGCCGATTGGCAAACCAACGGAAAATCCCGCTGGTCCTTGAAGAGATAATCCTCGGCTTCACGCTTGCGCCGAAGCGGGCCGGACACCCATTCCTGGATCGTGGTCAGGACAACAGCCTGCCAAAGCCGCATTTCCATCAACTTCTCTTCATTGCCGATAATACGGTCTTTTGTTTTCATCGGGCCGCCCTGGATTGGTTTGATAGCCGAGCGACAGCAATATTCGTGCCGACCCACCAGCTTGATCGGATCTTCTTAGTCAGATGTGTTCTTTCAGTGAAGTCGAAAGATTCTACAAAGGCAGGACTTAGCTTCTGGGCAGTTACCTAGGCAAATTCAATCCAACCGGTCTGGGAGAAACAAGGAGATTGGCCGGAATTTATTCCCAACACAGGTAGGTTTTGCACGAACCCAGCGCACCCCGGTTTCTAAGCTATCGCCGTTTTTCGAAGCAATTCGGTCCTTTTCGGCTGACTCACGATCGGTCTGTCTCCTGCGGGACAGGGTTTGCCATCATGCCCTGCTAGCAGGTGTTTCACCAGAGCATCAATCCTCTTGTGCTCTCCGCGAGTCAGCTCGCTGTCCTCGTAGAACGATAGATCCTTGGACCTGCGGATTTCTCTTGCCTCGCGAAAGGCGGAGTGGGCCTCTTGCAGGATGCAACTCAGGGCCTCACACTGAATCTTTGTGGCCATGGCGCGAAATTTTACAATGGCGGGCCAGCGCCTCAATGGTACGGAAGTACCATGCCGGGAACGAATCACGATACTTCGCCTTTTCTTTTTTCACTTTGCGAGTCAGCTTTGCTTTCTCGGTACCTTCGCGCCTTTTTTGCGCGCCTCGGAAAGGCCGATGGCGATTGCTTGCTTCCGAGAGGTTACTTTCCCGCCTTTTCCGCCCTTGCCTGACCGCAGCGTGCCGCGCTTTTCGCGGTGCATAGCGCTTTTCACGCTCTCGGCCGCAGCTTTTCCATATTTTCTCCTCGACCCTTTTTTCTTCGCCATTTCATATCCTCCTGCGAGTTAGATTAAGAATCGTGCGGAAAGTTACTCAGCCATGCGATTTATTCACTCGCGTTTCGCATAGAGTCAAATCGTTGACAGTTTCACGACTACCGCGTCGAGAGCGCCGGCTCAATCGTTTTTTGGATGCGTTGTTTTATTCGCTGCGTCCTTCAGGCAGAATATGGGCGCAAAACCGAGGGGTCTATGAATCGCAACGTATTCGCAGGACTATTTCTTCTCGCCGTTTCGTTTGCTGTCGCTGGCGTTTACGCTGCTGCCGACGAGGCTCCGCTGGCGGGTTATTCGGTTGAATCGTCCCGGGTGGAGCGCGATTGGGAGCAGAAATTTCGCGCTACGCCCAATCCCGCTAATTTGCGCGCTTACATGCAGCGGCTTTCCGCGCATCCTCATAATGTTGGTTCGCCGTACGACAGGGACAATGCGGAGTGGATCCTGGCGAAATTCAAAGAATTCGGTCTGGATGCTCACATCGAATCCTTCAGCGTTCTTTTTCCCACGCCCAAAGAGCGCCTGGTTGAGCTCGTTGAAGGCGGCCCGCACTTCATAGCCAAGCTGCAGGAACCAGCGGTAGCCGAAGACCCCACGTCGAATCAGCAATCGGAGCAGCTCCCCACTTATAACGCGTATTCCATCGATGGTGACGTTACTGGCCCGCTCGTCTACGTGAACTATGGCATCCCGGATGACTATGAAACTCTCGAACGAAATGGCGTCTCGGTGAAAGGGGCAGTTGTCATCGCGCGCTACGGTCATGCATGGCGTGGAATCAAGCCGATGGTCGCTGCCGAGCATGGCGCCATCGGTTGCATCATTTATTCTGATCCGCGCGACGATGGGTACTCTCCCGGCGTCACTTATCCTGAAGGTCCGTACCGTCCGAAAGAAGGAGTGCAGCGCGGGAGCGTCCAAGACAGCACCGAATTCATGGGCGACCCTTTGACTCCAGGAATCGGCGCGACGCCCGATGCGAACCGCCTCCCCCTAAAGAATATTCCCACGCTGACCAAAATTCCCGTCCTTCCAATCTCCTACGCGGATGCCGAGCCATTTCTCGCCGCAATCGCCGGACCGGTTGTTCCTGCTGCATGGCGTGGGGGCCTTCCTATCACTTACCGGCTCGGTCCTGGTCCGGGAAAAGTTCATCTGAAAGTTTTTTCCAATTGGGACATGAAGCCGCTCTACGACGTGATCGCAAAAATTCCCGGCGCGCAATTTCCGGACGAGTGGATACTTCGCGGCAATCATCACGATGCATGGGTGAACGGCGCGGACGATCCTATCTCCGGCCAGGTCGCCCTTCTCGAAGAGGCTCGCTCGCTGGGTGCTCTAGTCAAAGCCGGGTGGAAGCCCAAGCGCACGATCATTTACTGCGCATGGGACGGTGAAGAGCCCGGCCTCCTGGGTTCCACCGAATGGGCTGAAACCCACGCGGACGATCTTCGGAAACGTGCCGTCGCCTACATCAATTCGGATTCGAACGGGCGCGGCTTCCTTGGGGCTGAAGGTTCACATACCTTGGAGAAATTAGTGAACGATGTTGCTCACGACGTTCAGGATCCGGAGACCAAACTGACAGTATGGAAGCGCTGGCAGCTCGACAGCATCAAGTCCGCAAGCTCCGCGGAAGAACGGCAAGAGCTGCGCCAGCGAAAAGATATTCGTATCGGCATTTCAGGCGGCGGCTCGGATCACGCTTCGTTCCAGAATTTTCTGGGCATCGCGGTGCTTGACATCGGCTTCGGCGGCGAAGATGGAGGGGGCGTCTACCATTCCATTTATGACGATTTTTACTGGTACACGCACTATGCCGACACCGATTTTGTCTACGGCCGTACTCTTTCGCAATTTAACGGTTCGATGGTAATGCGCCTCGCCGACGCGGATTTACTTCCGTTCGATTTCTCCAATTTTGCCGACACCGTGCAGACTTACGTCAAAGGGCTTCAAACTTTTTCTACAAAGTTGCGAGACGATATCCGCGAACGAAATCTGGAGATCGAGGAAGGTGTTTTCACTGCAAGCGCCGATCCGAAGAAAACCTATTCCCCTCCGAAAAAGGAGGACCTGCCCCCTTATCTAAATTTCTCCGCGCTTCAAAATAGCGCCGACGCACTCTCACGAAGTGCCGGCGAGTATCAAGCGGCTCTGACCGCAGCCGACGAGAATGGCGGCAAAGCGCTGGCGTCCGCATCTATCGCTGAGGTCAACGCTTTGTTGATTGAAAGCGAACGCAAATTGACTACTCCCGAAGGCCTGCCAGGACGGTTTTGGTACAAACACCAGATCTACGCCCCGGGTGTCTACACGGGGTACGAATCCAAGGCCATTCCCGCCGTTCGCGAAGCCATCGAACAGAAAAAATGGAAGCAAGCCGAACAGGCTATGGCCAGCGCCGCTGCCGTTCTACAGGCGGAATCGGCTCTGGTCTCGTCCGCCGCTGCAAAACTTTCCGCTGCCTCTGCAGGCGCAAAATAAATGGCGAAGGAATAGCTTGATGTTCGACGTGTTCACCACCCCTTCGGGAAGCTTTCCTGAAGCCCAAAAAACGTACGGGAAAATAATCGCGCTCCTACAGTGTTTCTACGCTGCTCAAATCGCAAAACCGTGTAACTCCTTCGTGCCTTTCACATCTGTACTCCTAAGCTCGCAGATAGAGCTCACGGGCCACTTTTCTTGAGCGGCTCAGCAGCTGTCAAATCTTACGGAGGGCACGTCATGAAAAGATTCGGAGGCATCAGCGCTGGTTTTGGCGCCGCAGCTCTGCTTTTGCTTTTCGGTTCCACCTTCCCCACCCAGGCGTATCAGGAAGAGCACCCGCAGGAAGAGCATCATGAAGATGCCAAGCCCGCTGAGAAACCTAAGCCCACGCATGATCAGGAAGCCAAGCCTCCCAAGGAGGAAAAGCCTCCGAAGGATGCAAAGGCTCCTGATAAAGCCAAGGACACCCACGAAACGAAAACTGTGAAGCAATCTGCCACTCGTACGGAGACCAAGACGACCGTAAAGCACGGCCCCATCGAGAACGGCCGCATCCCCGACGCTCAGTTCCACTCACACTTTGGGCGTGAGCATACGTTCCATGTAGGACACCCGGTAGTGGTGGAAGGCCAGTCCCGATTTCAATTCGGCGGCTATTGGTTCGGCTTTGGGGAGCCATGGCCGGTTGGTTGGGCGTATACCGACGACGTTTATGTCGATTTTATCGATGGTCAATACTACCTGATCGATCCCGTGCATCCGGGTCTTCGGCTAGCCCTGGTCGTGGTGGTCTGAAGCTGTATATAGAAAAGGCCCCATCTTTTGCTCAGACAGAGGCTGGGGCTTTTTCTGTTTTCCAGACTTCTCTGCTTCGGCTATGGAACTCTCTTCGATTTAAATTTACTGCGTCAGTTTCCAAGGCTTTCGATACAATTGTCGCGCTGTCCCAGTCCACGAAGTCGTGCGGGCAGGAACGTGGAACTCTCCGGGCTTTCCTTTGGGTGGACGTTTGCACGATAGCCGCAGCCATGGTCTGTTGCTGCGGACATTTCTCGTCTGCGGTCTGCTTTATTGCATGTACCTTGTGACGCGGACGGCCGTCGCCGCGTGGTACTTCCGAAAAAAATTGCCGCAGGATATTCAAACCGCAATCAAGTGGGACCCGGGGAATCCGCAGTATTACGACGCGCTCGCTACGCTCACTCACCTGTATTCCAGCGGCGGGAATTCCGGAGAGGTCGTCCGCCTCTGCGAAAAAGCAACACAACTGAGCCCGCAAGATGCATTTTACTGGGCCGATCTTGGAGCGGCGTACGAATGGGCGGGGCGAAACAACGACGCCTTGCATGCCTTCGATCGGGCTCGCGAGCTCTTTCCAAATTCTCCGGAAATCAATTGGAAAGCGGCAAACTTCTACGTCCGTACCGGACACATGTCAGATGCGCTCGCTGCGCTGCAAAAGGTTCTGCTCGAAGATAGCGCGAAGGAGCGCCAGGTATTTGTCCTCGCAACCAACGCGACGGACGATAGCCATATGATCTTGGATGAAATGCTGCCGCGGCGTGCTCCTGTCATCCTGGACTATCTCAATTTTCAAGTTGCGTCCAACCAGATGGAAGCCGCCCGGAAAACCTGGTCAACACTATTGGAACCAAAACTACCGTTCGAGCTAGCTCAGTCATTTCCTTATCTCGATGCGCTCATTCAGCATCGCGATGTGGATCATCTCACGGAGGCCTGGGCCGCTCTATGCGTCCGCTTCCCTCAAGAGGTCTGCGCCCGCGAGTCCAAGCGCAATCTAATCATCAATGGCGAGTTCGCATTCGCGCCGCTGAACGGGGGGCTCGACTGGCGAGTGATTCCGGTGGAAGGAGCCGCGGTGAGTGAGGATGCGGCAAACGGCGTCGACGGAACCAAATCGCTGCGTTTCGATTTCGACGGCACACAGAATCTCGAGTACGGCCACGTCTTCCAGTATGTGCCGGTAACACCCAACACCTTTTACACCTTTTCTGCCTACATGCATGCGCAGGGAATCACCACCGACAGCGGACCAAGATTCGAGGTGCTCGACGCTTACGATCCTTCGAAACTGTCCCTCTCGACTGAAAATATAACCGGTAGCTCTGACTGGTCCGCGTACCGGTTGGAATTCGACACCAAGCCCGATACCCGCATGTTAATCGTCAAGATTGCCCGCCCGTTAAGCCACAAGCTCGGTAACCGCCTGGCTGGCACGGCTTGGATTTCTCGTGTCACCCTCATACCTAAATAGAGTGCATCGCACCGTGCCTGTGGGGTAGCGTCCGAGCGGTAGCGCTTATATCCTCGCAATCTCAAAAAGTCGATCCAATTCAAACCCGGCGGATTTTGGAACTCGTGGAACATCACCATGGTCCTAGAACCCCATGTTGCTCGCCTGGAACTGCCATCTTCATTGGTTTCTTTACTCGAACGGATTTGAGTCAGATTATGCGGTGTTCGGAGGGCGCTATCCCTCTGTAGCGCGCAAAATGTACAAAAGCTTCTTCAGCCTTCGTGAGAATCCTTTCAACGTTAATGTAGACCCGCGTTTTTTCTTCCCTACGCGACAAACCGAAGAAACTCTGCAAAGACTTGCTTACGGGATTCAGAATCGCAGAGGCCTCATCCTTCTGACCGGGGAGGTCGGCACGGGCAAGACGATGATGCTCAATCAGTTGCTCGATTGGTTGCGCCAGTTGCGGACCCCGACGGCGTTTGTCTTCAATTCGAATCTGGGCGAAGGCGACTTGTTCAATTTGATGGCGTGCGATTTCGGAATCGCAACCGAGCCGAGCGATCGAGTGAATCTGCCGATCCGGCTTAACCGCTGGTTATTCGAGTGCTACCGCACCGGCGCCAGTCCCGTTCTGATCGTGGACGAAGCGCAGGGCCTGCCTTTTGAGAGATTCGAGGAAATAAGACTGCTGCTGAACATTGAGACTCCTTCCGAAAAAATGCTCCAGATCGTGTTTGCGGGCCAGCCGGAATTAGAGGAGAGGTTGAACCTGCCGGAAGGCCGCCAACTCAGGCAACGAATCGCGGTCCGCTGCAAAATCAACGCGTTGACCGCAGAGCAGACCCACGGTTACATCGAACAACGGTTGCGAATCGCAGGCGCCAGCGGAGCGCCAATCTTTCAGCGTCAAGCTATGGATGCGGTTCATTTTTATGCGCGTGGAATTCCACGGGTCATCAACCTGATCTGCGAGCACTCGCTCATTAATGCGTACGTCGATCAACTGCGATCGGTGCCGGCGTACATCGTCGACGAAGTGGCCAGCGAGTTTCAGATTCACGACGCGTCGGTTTGTCCCCCATCAACCCAATCAGCTTTTGAGTGGACACGGACGCGGTCCGTCCTAGCGCGTGACCCGGCTGAGACGGAACTGGCTCACGCCGCTGTAGCCGGAGTTTCGTCTCGCTTTCCCGACGCTATGCCCGGTAATCAACCCTGCTCCACCTCACGAGCACTACAGGCGACGCCAGCTAGCTCTGAGGCCTCTGGGTTCTTGAGCGTTCCTTTTCCACCATCCGCCGTATCCGTGTCAACTGAACAACGGGGCCATTGGCCATTGGTGCTGCCCGCCCCTCTGCCCACTCAACGTGCTCAACATGTTTCTGTAGACGCAGTCACACCCGGCTCGACCCCATTGCCCAGGGTAGTTATCTCGGTCGAAATGAATCGGTCAGCCACTGAGGCCGTCGAGACCCGAAGGCCGGGGAACCGCAGACTGCAGCGTCGTTGGATCCACGTTCCGCCCACGTGGCAAACTTGGAACCGCTGGTGGTCCGCGCGCCGGGATGAATGTTTATCTCTTCTCAGGATCCCAGCGCTACGGCGCATCACGGCGTTTCTGACGCAGTGGTTGGGGCCGGCAAAACCTCGAGTGCATCGGACCAGTTCAATCCGGCGCTGGCGAAATGTACCTCATAGTCGCAGTTCGACGTCCGCTCCTCTGCACCGCCATTTGCTGAGTTCGATTGATAGAGACGTGGATAACTTCGTTGAAAGGGCGCGGCAAGGAGGGACTGCAATTTTCCGGTGGTTACAGCAGCCGCTTAGCTCGCCGCATCGACGCTAGGAGGAACGGGTTAACCCTAAGGCTTCGCTTCATCCGGTGCGGAAGGCTGTGGTGTTGCCGCCACTGGCTGAACCATCGGTTGAGCCGAGACTTGCACAGATCGCGTCTTCGGTTTTGGTGCCTCCGCGCCCGCCCCAAGTGATGGCGGAAAGCTCAGGACCGCGTCGCCGTGAACGACGACGCGGAAACGCTGCTTGGTCGCCTTGATGGCCGGATTGCCTTTGTGAAAATCCGATGAGAAAAACGGATAGCCTTCAAAATTTCGCGTGTGGTTGTTTCCTGGTTGCTTGGAAGAAAATATCACAGGAATGTGATCGCCGCTGACGGCGACAACATCCTGCATGAACCACGCCACTTCACCGGAACCGCCGTGCGAACCCGGCTGCTTCACGGCCAGAACGCGCGCGCGAGCCTCTGCGCCCCGCACAATGACGGGCACTCCGTTAACGACCAAATCCTCAGCCGCAAGCATTTCCACAATCATGCCTTCGCGAACTCCCTCCGGCCAGACGTTGCCATTGAGCTCGACTTCGAGCGGCGTGCCGTCGGGAATCCTTACGTCCACGGTCTCCGGTGCCTTCTGCTCAGGCTGATCAGAAGCGACGGGCGCGGCAAGCATCGCTAGAATTACAACGTCCGATAGGCCTGAAGCTTTGATCTGCAGAAGCGCTTCAGGCGATGTGTCGAAGGCACACCGGCTGGACTTGATTTTTCTCAGAATCGGTTCGGAACCGGCGCGCTCTCTAGACATGGCTACGATGTCGGCGTTCGTCAGGTAAGAATCCAAATGATGGGCAGTTGGGCCGGGAACTGGCGCGGGTTTGGGTGGGATGCTCCCCGCCGGCTCGGTCAAACCGAAACTAAAGGGTCGTTGGGGCGGCGGCGGAACATCGGAGAGGTCGCTATCGCGCACCCAACCCACTCTGCCGTCGAGAGTGCGGATCTGAGAGTAGCCCTCGGAGTGGCTGAGAACTTCCACTTTTTCTTCGCAACGCAATTTACCGAGTTCTTCGAATTTCTCGGTCGTCCTGTACACCAGGAGATAGGAATCGTACGTCCCGCACTGCGCATAGCTTACCGAGCCGGCGTGCGCGGAGGTCGCGGCAGCCGCAAAAAATCCAAGCATTAGAATTCGAGCCTTCATCCTGTGCCCCAAGTTCCGGCGGCCGTCGGATTTGCGCGGCTCCGGATTCACCAGAAATGAGACTGCAAAGATATTTTCGCGAGACTATCGTCAGTCACCAATAGTACTTTGTAACAGGCTGGCCTCCCGGGCTAGGACAGGTGCCGCCGCAACGGTGTGGTAAAATGCTCGTGTCCAAATTCCGAAATTCGAAAGCGAGGGCTCTGTGGAGAGAAAATGTCTCTCGAAGCAAACTACCCGGCGGGAAATCCTGCGAAGCGGAAGCGCACTGGCGGGCGCCAGCGTGCTGGCTGGGTTGATACCCGGCAGCCTTCTGTCGCAACCGAAACCACGGGCAGGAAATTTGCAGCAAGTGGCCTCCTCCGCTGATCGCATTGCGCAGATGAAGGCGCAGATGTCCGCGATCCCTCTGGTCTCGACAAAACTCCGCGACAATATCTATCTGCTCTCCGGCCCCGGTGGAAACATGGTGGTCCTGAGCGGTTCTGACGGAAAAGTACTGGTGGATTCGAGCTTCGCTCCCGTCGCGCCAAAGATCAAGCAGGCCATGGACGGCTTCGGCGGAGCTCCGCTGAAAGTCTTGATCAACACTCACTGGCACTTCGATCACACGGATGGAAACGAAGCGATGCACCAGGCAGGCGCAGTGATCATCGCGCACGAAAATACCCGCAAGCGCCTTTCCACCGCGCAGGACGTCGCCGCATTGGGTTTGCATTTCGACCCGTCGCCCGCAGCAGCATGGCCGCAGCAGACGTTCACGGAAGGCACCAAACTGTATTTGAACGGCGAACAGTTAACCCTTGCCTATTTCCCGCCGGCACACACTGACTCCGACATCTACGTCCGCTACGAGAACGGAAACGTCCTGCACATGGGTGACGTTTGGTTCAGCGGTACTTATCCCTTCTTCGATTCAAGCACCGGTGGCAACATCGACGGCATGATTGCAGGCGCCGCCCGCGGATTGGGCATCGCAGATGCCGACACGAAAATTGTTCCGGGCCATGGCCCCGTCGGGGATAAAGCCGTTCTCGCCAAGCATCATGAAATGCTCGTAACGGTGCGCGATCGTGTGCACGCGCTCAAGGTGGCCGGCAAATCCAAGGATGAGGTCATCGCTGCAAAGCCAACCGCCGACCTCGATAGCACGTGGGCAAAGGGAATGGTCAACGGGGACTTCTTCGTCACGCTGGTCTATACCACGCTGTAGGCTTACGCCACTTTGTACCTTGGCTGAAAGATGAGGCAGCATGGAGACGCTTCTTCGAGACTTGCGCTACAGTCTGCGGATGCTGGCGAGGACGCCGGGTTTCACAATCCTGGCAGTTGCCACGCTCGCGCTCGGAATAGGCGCGAATACGGCGATCTTCACTGTAGCCAATTCAGTATTGCTCCGCTCACTCCCCTATAAGGATCCTGGCCAACTAGTTCGCATCAGCACTAAGCGCGATGGCACTTGCTGCGTTTCGCTTCCATATTTCACTCTTCTATCCGCCACGAATCGTTCCTTTTCGGGCGTGACCGCATATCAATTCGACGCAGTAAATCTCGCTGTACCTGACGGCGCAGAGCAGATCGACGCCGAGCGTGTGACCGGGAACTTCTTCGACGTTCTCGGTGCGAGGTTGGCCGCCGGGCGGACCTTTACGGCCGCGGAAGATCAGCCCGGAGGCAATCGGGTGGTGCTGATCGGGTACGAATTGGCCGCGCGCCTCTTCGGCGGAGCGCAAAACGCAGTCGGCCAACATTTGGCGCTCGATTCCAGGGACTACACGATTATCGGTGTTGTGCCCCCGAAGTTCGGCGTGCAGTTGCTCGGTCGCCGGCCCGAGATATGGATGCCCCGCATCATCGAATTCAGTCTGACGACCCCCGCTCGCGTTAATCTCGGTGGAATGTATTATGAAGCCATCGGACGTTTGCGCCCCGGTGTAACCAATGCGCAAGCTCGCGCCGAGACCGAAGTGATCTTTCAGCAGTACAAGCAAGATAAGCCGGGCAATTTTGACGCGACCTCGGACGTCGCCATGACTGTCGTCAATCTTCAGTCGAATCTTGTCGCGAATGTTCGTCCAACTTTGCTGATTCTTTCGGCCGCCGTAGGCTTCGTTCTGCTGATCGCCTGTGCCAACGTAGCGAGTCTTCTTCTTTTCCGCGCACTGATGCGACGGAAAGAGTTCGCCGTCCGTAGCGCGCTGGGAGCTCCGCGTTCGGTCTTGATTCGCCAACTGCTCACCGAGAGCGTGTTGATGGCGGTCATGAGCGGCGGCCTCGGAATCTTTCTTGGCTACTTGGGCACGCGATTTCTCGGAACCTTTACGCAGACCAACTTGCCTCAAGTGGCCGATGTGCCCATGGATTGGCGCGTGCTCGCGTTCACGCTCGCGATTTCTGTGCTGAGTGGAATTCTCTTCGGACTTACTCCATCGTTGCAGCTATCCCTGCCCAATCTCGGTGCGGTGTTATCCGACGAAGGGCGTAGCGCGACTGGAAGCCGTCAGCGCAATCGTGCGCGCAGCATACTTGTCGCCGCACAGATTGCCCTTTCGATGGTTCTGCTAATCGGTTCCGGCTTGCTGATACGCAGTTTTCTTCGCCTCCGCACCGTTGCGCCCGGTTTTGACCCTAAGAACACTTTGACTGCACAGACCTTCCTGCCTCCGGCCAGCTATCCCCAACCTGCCGACCGCATCGCCTTCTATCAAAATGCGCTCCAGCGTCTTCAATCGATCCCCGGCGTAGAATCCGCCGCCATCTCCACTGCGTTGCCCGTCCTCCCCACACACGGCGCGCCTGCTCGCTTTGAAGGCGAGCCGGACCTGGATCTTGGCCGCAGGACAGTTGTCCTGATCGAATCGATAAGCCCAGACTATCCAAAAGCGATGCACATGCCGCTGGTCGAAGGGCGCGCGTTCGACGGGCGCGACGATGCCGCGTCGTCCCCGGTTGTCTTGGTGAACCAAGCCACCGTCGGGCGCTTCTGGCCTAACCAGGATCCGATCGGCAAACTCGTGTGGATAGGCAGATTTCCTCCGTGCCAGGTGGTCGGCGTGCTCGGAGATATTAAGAACGACAGTCTCGCTTCGCCTTCGCAGCCCGAGGTTTTCTTTCCGTTTCCTCAGCTTGCTTCCCCCATGCTATATGTCACCGTCCGCGGCTCCATGGATCCGCATAACCTGGCGTCGGCTGTGCGCGCCCAGATTGTTGCAGTGAATCGCGGCCAGCCAATCACCGATGTGCAAACCATGGAGGAACGCCTCGAATCGGCGAGCGCGCAAACACGGTCAATGATGCTGTTGATCGGCGTATTTTCGGCGACGGCTTTGATCCTCGCGGTGGTCGGAATCTATGGCGTCATCGCGTACTCTGTCGCGCAGCGAACGCAGGAGCTGGGCATCCGCATCGCACTCGGCGCATCCAGCGCCGATATTTTTACGCTTGTCATCGGTAACGGACTCAGACTCGCTCTCGCCGGAATCTTCGTCGGTCTCGCGGCCTCATTTGCGCTCACGCGCTTGATGGCCAGCCTGTTGTTTCAAATCAGCGCAACCGATCCGATCACGTTTGCCGGAAGCGCTGCTGTGTTTACCATCGTCGCGGCCCTGGCAAGCTATTTGCCGGCTCGGCGCGCGATGCGCATCAATCCCACCGACGCCCTTCGTTCTGCCTAAATCGGTATCCCCAGCTCTTTCGTGTTAACCGCGCGTCATCATCCGCTAGTTCTCGCAGCCTTCACGTTCGCTATTTCTCCTGTTGACATGCCACATGTCTCGCGCGATACTCCTGTTTACACGCCACAGGAGGCCGCATGGCTGCCGATAAATCCGATATTCTCCAGGGCACTCTGGATTTAATGGTCCTAAAAACTCTCGATGTCATGGGCCCCCAACACGGCTACGGCATTGCCCGCCGCATTGAACAAATCAGCGAAGAAGCCTTGCAGATCAATCAGGGCACAATTTACGCTTCACTCGTGCGTCTGATGCAGAAGCGCTGGATCTCCGGCGCTTGGGGTACCTCCGACAATAATCGGAAAGCCAAATTTTATTCCATCACCAGAGTTGGACGTAAGCAGCTCAGCACCGAAGCCGAAAATTGGGAGCGAATCTCCACAGTTATCGGCCGCGTGCTGCGCCTCGCGGACCGGGGATAGACAAATGTTTGCCTGGATCAGAGCGCTCGCTTCTCGAACTCGCGCGTGGCTTTCACCTCGTGACGTGGACCAAGACTTCGCTCAGGAGCTACAGTCCCACCTCGACATGCTGACGGAGGAAAATGTCCGTAGGGGGATGCCGCCGCAAGAAGCCAGACGCGCCGCTCGCATCAAACTCGGTGGAGTCACGCAACTGAGAGAAACCAACCGCGAACTTCATGGATTACCCTTCGTCGAGACATTTTTTCAAGACGCGCGCTACGCGTTACGCATGCTGCGAAAGAGTCCCGGTTTCACCGCTGTGGCCGTGCTCACTCTCGCTCTCGGAATCGGTGCGAACACTGCCATCTTTAGCGTCGTATACGCCGTGCTGCTAAAGCCGTTGCCTTACGCGAATCCCAATCAATTGGTCAGCGCATTTTCGGCGAACACGCAGGAAGGAATTCCGGAAACTGGCACTTCGTATCCGAATTTTGAAGCGTGGCGAGCACAGAATCATGCTTTTAGCGAGCTCGCGACAATTAATTTTCACCAACTCACACTCACCGGTCGTGGCGAGCCTTCCGAGGTGGACACCTGTGTCGTGACGCCGGAACACTTTGCGCTTCTCGATGTGAAGCCGCTCCAGGGGCGTGTTTTTTTTCCTGAAGACGGCAAGCGCGGCGCTCCTCCTGTCGTAATCGTTAGCGAGAACCTGTGGCGCGGGAACTTGGGAGCAGACCCGAAGATCCTTGGAAGCTCGATTATCCTCGACAAGCGTCCGTTCACGGTCGTTGGAATTATGCCTGCGGCCTTTCGCTCTCCTTTTATCAACAGTAAGCCGGAGGTCTGGATCCCGCTCGTTCAAGACCCCCTATTTGGAAGTTGGATGGCCCGGCGTGGAGGGCATTGGCTAGCAGTCTTTGCCCGGCTGAAGCCCGGTGTTTCCATCGCGCAGGCTCAGGCCGAAATGGACGCGATCAGCGATAGGCTTGCGAGCGAATATCCAGCGGAGAACAAAGGCTGGACCGTCCGTCTAGTGCCGATGCAGAAAGAAATTGTGGGAGACGTTAGAACCGCGCTGCTTATGATCCTGGGCGCTGTCGGCCTCGTACTGCTGATCGCCTGCGCCAATATCGCTAACTTGCTTCTCACGCGAGCCACTTCTCGGTCGAGGGAAATTGCTGTTCGCGTTGCCTTGGGAGCCGCACGCGGCCGAATTATTCGCCAGTTGCTCAGTGAGACCGCAGTCCTCGGTCTGCTCGGTGGAATCATCGGCATAGCTCTCGCCTACGCCGGAGTTCAAGTACTGACGTCGCTGATTCCTGACAATTTGCCGCGCTTGAACGCAATTCGCGTTGACAATTTCGTCTTGGTTTTTGCGCTGGTCCTTTCCGCCGTCGCAAGCGTGGTTTTCGGTTTGGTCCCGGCGATATTTTCCGCCGATTCAAATATACAAGCGAGTCTTCGCGAAGGCGGCGGCCGCTCGGGCGAAAGCGGGAACCGCCGCCGCGCTCGCAATCTTCTTGCAGCAGTGGAAATTGCTCTCGCTATGGTTTTGCTGGTGGCCGCCGGTTTGCTACTGAGGAGCTTTTCGAAACTCACGGCGGTTAGCCCGGGGTTTGATGCACAGCACCTCGTGAAGGCCGAAATTTCACTGCCGCAATTTCAGTATTCCACGCCTCAACAGTGGATCGCTTTCTCTGACGAATTGCTCGCGCGAGTGCAGGCTCAACCGGCAATGCGAGACACCGCTGTCGCAGTTCCGTTGCCGATAGTGAACGGCAAGATCAATCTTGGGTTCGATATAATGGGCACTCCGCCGGCGTCCGAAGGCGAATCCCGGCTTGCTGACTACGCCTCCGTCAGTCCGGAATATCTTCGTGTGATGGGAATTCCACTGCTCGCTGGCCGCTTTTTCAACCAGCAGGATATCCACTCAAGGCCGCGCGTTTCGGTGATCAGCAAAACCTTTGCGCAGCGTTATTTTCCAAATCAGGATCCCATCGGCAAGCGGCTCAATTTTGGCTTTCCTCCCAATGGCGACGTCGACCGCGAAATCGTCGGAATCGTCGGTGACGTGCGCGACACGTCTCTCGGTGACGCTCCGGGGCCCATGATGTACGTGCCATACGCGCAAGCGCCTTTGTGGGGCGCGAATTTGGTGGTCAAGAGTACATTGAGCACATCCGCGGTAGGAGCGGCCATCCGCCAGGAAGTTCAAAAAATTGATAAAGACTTGCCTATAACTGAGGTAGGGAAAATGCCGGACTTTATCGACGCTTCCATCTCACAGCAGAGGTTTCGCACGTTGCTGCTGGTTCTTTTTGCCTCCATTGCATTGATTCTCGCCGCCACCGGAATTTTCGGGGTGATTGCCTATTCCGTCGCCTGCCGAATCAACGAAATCGGAATACGCGTCGCGCTCGGTGCTTCTCGTAGCGCGATTCTTCGCATGATCTTGCGCGAAACTCTGCTGCTTACACTGGCTGGACTGCTTGTTGGAATACCGTGCGCGTTCGCCGCCGCGCACTTGATTGGCCATTTGCTCTTTGGCGTGTCCGCGCACGATCCTGTTACCCTCGCAGCCGTCGCGTTCATTCTCGCTGCCGTGGCAACTCTGGCCGGCTTCGTTCCCGCGCGCCGCGCCATGCAAGTTGACCCCGTGATCGCCCTCCGCCACGAATAACCCGAAAGAATCGCCTGAAAACGAAACTTTTCTTTCCCGTCATCCGTTTTGGATATGGTGAGTTGAAATACCAAACCCAAAGAGGCGCTTACCCCGATGACAGATTGGATGTGGGGAGATACACTCTGGCACCGAAACGCGCCGATTTCACGCTCCGGTCGCGCGGAACTTCCTACGTCGGTGAAGGCCTCGGGAGGCGAATAGTTCATGAAAAGGATTGTTGTGCTCGCGCTGCTCATTCTTGCCACGGGCTACGCCGCTCGTGCTCAAGACATCGTTGGAGATTGGCAGGGCACGTTGAAGATTGGGACCTCGGAGTTGCGCCTCGTGGTGCACATCACAAAGGGCGATGACGGCAACCTAAAAGCCACGATGGATAGCATCGATCAAGGCGCCAACGGAATTCCCATTTCCTCCATTTCTCTGCAGGACTCCAAGCTTTCCTTCACGTCGGAGGCCATCCACGGCTCCTATGAGGGCACGATTAATAAGGGAGCCACTGAAATCACCGGAACTTTTACGCAGGGAAGTCCGCTTCCGTTGGACCTCACGCGCATGGCCAAACGGGCGGACGGCGAACGCAGGCCTGTGAAGCCATCCGACATCGACGGCGCCTGGGCTGGCGTGATCGACACCGGCACATCCAAACTCCGGATTGTCTTTCACATCACCAACACCGCAGATGGTCTCGCCGCGACAATAGACAGTCCCGACCAGGGCGCCAAGGGACTCCCGGTTACCGTGGTCACGCGCAATGCTTCAGCTCTGAAGCTGGAGCTGAAACAAGCGGACGCCGTCTTCGAAGGCAAGATCGACAAGAATCTCACGTCGATCGATGGCACATGGTCGCAGCGAGGCGGCTCTGTGCCCTTGACCGTGAAGCGCGTCGTGGATACAGCGCAACTTGAACGCCGCCGTCCGCAGAATCCGGTAAAACCCTATCCTTATCGCGAGGAAGATGTGGCCTATGCCAACAAGGCCGCGAGCATTACGATCGCCGGCACACTTACGATTCCGCCGGGTAACGGACCGTTTCCTGCCGTGCTCTTAATTGCGGGCTCGGGAAGAAATGACCGAGACGAAAGCTTGGCGGGCCACAGCCCGTTTCTCGTGCTCTCCGACTACTTGACCCGAAAGGGAATCGTCGTTTTGCGCGCCGACAAGCGCGGCGTAGGAAAATCCGGAGGCGATTATGCTACGGCCACAACTTCCGACTTTGCGAGCGACGCCGAAGCAGGAGTCGCGTACCTCGGGACTCGGCCTGAAGTTGACCGCCACAAAATCGGGCTCATTGGTCATAGTGAAGGCGGTGTGATTGCGCCGATGGTCGCGGCGGCCGACCCCAACCTTGCCTTCATCGTAATGATGGCCGGTTCGGGCGTCTCTGGCATCGACATCATCGTCGAGCAAACCTTGCTGATTGCCGAAGCTAGTGGCCAAAGCCACGAAGAAGCCGAAAAGAATGCTGCGGAAGAGCGCAAGATTCTCACCCTGGTGGAACAGGAAAAAGACGACGCGGTGCTGACGAAGAAACTGCGTGAAGTTCTGGGGGATAAGATTCCCGAAGCGACTCTAAACAATCAGATCAAAGCGCTCACCTCTCCGTGGTACCGCGAGTTCATCCAATACGATCCCGCAACCGCCTTACGAAAAGTCACGTGTCCGGTTCTGGCCCTCATCGGCGAAAAAGACCTGCAAGTGCCTCCGGACCAGAATTTGCCCGCGATTCGGAAAGCCCTCGAAGCTGGCGGCAACAAAAACTTTGAAGTCGACGAATTGCCCGGCCTGAACCATCTATTCCAGTCCGCCAAGACCGGCGCTCCGAGCGAATACGGCGAGATCGAACTGACGATATCTCCCGTTGCACTCGAAAAGATCTCGAGCTGGATTCTGAAGCAACCCCCTCGTAACTAAATATGGCTTTGATTCTAAGTGTGGGAAAAATGGTCAAGCCGGTATTTGACTTACAGCGAAATGGTTCGGGAAAAACCGCTGCTCTGCCGGCGGGAATGTTACTTGGAAACTCGTGCCTTCAGTTTTACACGCCCACTTTCTATGCTGACCGTGTACTCGACCTCCTGGCCCCCCTTGTCCTTAAGTTCTTTCGTCTTTTTGCGGACGAAACTCTGGAAATCCTTCAGACTGGGAGCGCCGGCCTTTTCTCCGGTTTCCGCGCGAGCGTCAATCAGCTTCTGATAAAGCTCCTGTACCTTTTCTTTTTCACGCTCCGGATCCGAAAATGATGCGGCGAACGCTTCCGCCGCTTTTCTCTCTGCCACGGCAACTCCATGTGCCCCGGACGAAGCCGCCAGCGGGTTAGCTGCCAGTTGGCGCAAGCGTTCCGCCTCAATTGCTTTCGCCGCTGCGCCGAAATGGCGTTGCTGGCCGCCCGTTTCCTTCTGCATGGTTTTCTTGCGCCACATGTCCACGTATTTTGCATACGTCTGCGCAAGATTGTTGTAGCGAAATCGCTGCGCGAAGCTCAATTCGGCAGTGCGCTCGTTATACCGCCGCAGAAGAGATTCCACTCGCCACTGCGTATCCGCAGGAGGCCGCGAACGTCCGCCGCCGAAGTACTGTTCGTACTCGATCTTCAGCGTGCGAATGTCGCGCTCGATCTGATTTAGCTCTTCGTCAACTGTAGGCATGGTTGGGTCGTATGCAATTCCAGCCTAGGTGCTGCGGCAGCCCGCGTCAATGCGTGCGTACGCAGCTATGTCGCAAGAGAAATCCCCTGGCTCTGCCTGTTTGCCAGTCGGTTTCCCCTTGTGTTCAAATACCCCAGCAATGAAGCCGTCTACAAAATCCGCGCGAAAGGCTCAAAGAGCTTCTTCCGCCGTTATGCGGGGAATTCCTTCGGTTGATGAATTGCTGGGACGCCCTCGCCTGCTTGCTCTCGCCGAAAACGCCGGCCGCAGCTTGGTGACACAGTCTGTCCGTGGCGTCCTAGCGGATTTGCGAGCTGTGCTAAAGAAGGGTCGCGGCACCGACGACGGAGCGTCGGCCGATTCCGCTCAACTCGAACTACAGATAATCGCCAAAGTTGAAGCCGCGCTTGCACCGTCATTGGTCCGCGTAATCAACGCCACCGGCGTGATCCTGCATACCAACCTCGGCCGCGCGCCGCTTTCCTCCCAGGCAGCCGCGCACATCTCTGAAATTGCAACCCGCTATTCCAATCTCGAATATGACCTCGCTAGCGGCAACCGCGGTCAACGCGACGTTCACACCGCCCGGATGTTTGCGGACCTGGCTGGCGCGGAGGCGGCTATCGTCGTCAACAACAACGCCGCCGCCGTATTTCTGGTGCTGAACACTCTCTCTAAGGGCGCCGAAACTATCGTCTCTCGAGGCGAACTGATCGAAATTGGCGACGGTTTCCGCATTCCGGACATCATGGCCGAGAGCGGAGCGATCGTGCGCGAAGTGGGAACCACTAATCGCACGCGCATTCGTGATTACGAACGCGCCGTCACGAAAAACACCGGTCTGCTCCTTCGCGTCCACCCCTCGAATTTCAGGATGACCGGTTTCACCGCTGGCTCTTCACTCGAGGAATTGGTTGCGCTCGGACGCCGCTCGAAAATTCCCGTCTTCGAAGACCTGGGGTCGGGATGCCTTGCCAATCTCACAGCGAGTGGCATATCAGAGCCGGTGGTGGCGGCAAGCTGTGCCGCCGGAGTTTCGGTTGTCTCGTTCAGCGGAGATAAATTGCTCGGAGGGCCGCAGGCCGGAATCATCGCTGGGAAAAAGCAAATCATCGAACGCATCCGGCGCAATCCACTCTTCCGCGCTCTGCGTGTGGATAAGCTCACTATCGCCGCCCTCGAAGTTACCTTACGTGCGTACTTGCGAGGCGCGCTCGATGAAATTCCCGCGCTTCGAATGATTCGTTTCGATGCCGAAGCCGTCGCCGAACGCGCTCGAAGCTTCGTCGCACAATTGCAGGCATCGGTAGCCAAAGATGTGACGGTCAGAATATCTGAGGGGTTTTCGGTGATTGGCGGTGGTTCCACCCCGGATCAGCAACTTCCCACTAATCTGATTTCGATTACGAGCGCGCGCCATTCACCCGACGAACTGGAGAAACGCTTGCGCAAGCCCGGCAACGCCACGCCCGTGATCGCACGCATCGAAAACAAAAAGCTAATCCTCGATCTCCGAACCGTACTCACGAGCGAAGAGCCCGAACTCGCCACCGCGCTCGCTTCGGCACTCAGCTGATCGCATCACAGTCTATTAATCACGCTTGCCACGCAACCCGCACCGAATCCGTTGTCGATATTCACCACGCTCACGTTCGACGCGCAACTGTTCAACATTCCCAGCAGTGCCGTAAGCCCTCCAAAGCTCGACCCATATCCTGTGCTGGTCGGCACCGCAATCACCGGCACTGCGACCAATCCTGCCACCACACTCGGCAGCGCTCCTTCCATGCCTGCCACGCAGACGATGACCCGCGCCTCCGCCAGTTTCTTCCGGTGCTCGAGCAGCCGGTGCAGCCCTGCGACGCCCACATCGTAAACCGCTTCTACTCGATTGCCCATCGACTCCGCGGTAACCACCGCTTCTTCCGCCACCGGAATGTCGCTGGTGCCTGCCGTAACTACCAAAATCATTCCTTTGCCGCTCGTCAACCGCGTGCGCTGAATCGCGATCGCGCCGGATAGCGGATAAAACTTCGCCGCGCGAGCTATCTTTTTCACACCGGCAAAAATCTTCTTGTCCGCGCGCGTAATTAAAATATTGTGCGACGCTTTCGCGCGCAACATTCCCCGCGCTATCTGGCTCACTTGTTTTGCAGTCTTGCCTCTGGCGAAAATTACCTCGGGATAGCCCTGCCGGAGTGCCCGATGATGATCGATCTTCGCAAATCCAAGATCTTCATAGGGCAGCCCGCGCAGCCGCTCCACAGCGGCTTCCAGCGTGACCTTTCCACTTTGCACTTCAGCCAGAAATCTTCTAACGTCTCGCTCGTCCATAATTTCTATTCACTCGAAAGCATCCACTTGGCAAAAAACTCGCGGCACCCGCATTCTACCATCGCTCGCAAACCTGCCACGCAGCCGTCTGTCTAGGGTCCGAACTTCGCATTCTGCATCACGTGGGTTCCATCTGTGCTAGAGTTGCGCCCAGTCAGGCGTCCCACCCCAACATCGGAAGGCGCCTTGTTGTCCATTCACTCACCTTTGGAGGCACAATATGTGGCTGCTTTGGGAAATTTTGATTGGTATCCTTGTCGGTTTCATCGCCGGACAAATCGTAAAGGGCCGCGGCATGGGCGTCTTGGTTGATCTGATCGTAGGAATTATCGGCTCGCTCCTCGGCGGCTGGATATTCGGCCTGCTCGGGCTTGCTGCCTACGGATTGATCGGACAACTCGTGATGGGCGTCGTCGGCGCGGTGGTGTTGCTGCTATTGATCCGGCTGATTAAATGATCTTGGCGGCAAGAGGGAAGGGCATGCGCGGCTCGCTGCATGCCCGGTAACCCAGCAAGGCGTAACAAGCACGGATGGGCGGGATTTTTACCCTGAGCGCTGCCGCGCGGCAACCCTGCCATAAGCTTGATTTCTTCGGGGGTTCCATCCCTGAGCCCTGCATCGAACCACTTGTCGATATTACCTACTGCGTCTAGTTCTCTGCTTTTCCCGTCACATCAATCACGGTCACTGGCCCGTATTTTGCCAGAGCATCCTGAATCTGCTTGCGGTCGCCAACCGCTACCCACTGCATGTGGCCTAGGTCAATGAATTTCTTTGCCGCTTCTTGAACGCCAGCCGCATCAATCGAGCCAATGTGATCCGGATACTTGTCCCAGTAATCCAGCGGCAGTCCGAAATGCTGCACGGTCAGCCAATCGTTCAAAAGCTGGGCCGGCTGTTCCAGCGACAGCGCAAAATTCGCGATGATCGCCCGATGCGCATCGTCTAGTTCGCTCTGCGCCACCGGCTCGTTATTGATGCGCTTGAATTCAAACACGAACCGCTCCATCGCGTCGCCCGTCACTGTCGTACGCACTGGGGCAAAAGCGAACCAGTCGCCGGGATAAACGTCGGCATTGAATCGGCTGTACGAGCCATACGTCAGGCTGTGTTCCTCGCGCAAATCGAGGAAGAGCCGCGCTTGCGGTCCGCCGCCTTCAACTTGGTTCATCACCACCAGCCCGTAATATTCCTTGTCGACGCGCCGAATGCCCCGATTCCCGGCGACGATGTACGTCTGCACCGAAGCAGGCCGGTCAACCAGCGTGATTTTTGTCGCCTGTAGTGTTGCCGCCGGGTACGCCGCCGCTGATTCCGCCGCGCCTTTCCACGCTCCAAAATATTTTTCAACCATCTCACGCATCTCACCGCTCTTGAAATCCCCCGTTACTCCCAAAATCGTATTGCCGGGAACAAAATGCTTGTCGTGAAACTTCTTCAAGTCTTCCGCGGTCAGCTTTTCAAGCGACGCTTTTGTCGCCGACGTAATTGCCATGGGCGTGTCGCCGTACAGCACGCGCCGGAACGCTTGTTGCCCCAGAAAATTTGGATTCGCGAGCCGTGCTTCAAGACCTGCTTCTTCGCGTTGCTTGTACTTCTCGAGTTCGCTGGCCGGAAACGCCGGATGCAGCACCACGTCGCTCATCAGGTCGAGAATTTGCGGCGTGCTGTTAATAAGCCCCGAAGCATTTACCGACGTATAGCTCGCCCCAAATCGTGAGTTCGCATCTAGTGACGCACCTAGCTTGTCCACCTCTTCCGCGATCTGCGCGCTCGTTCGGTGCTCGGTACCTTCACGCAACATTTCCGCCGTGGAAGATGCCAACCCCGGCAAATCCGCGGGGTCCGCAAGCTGTCCCGGACGGATCCACATGGTGAACGCAATCGTCGGCAGCTTGTGATCTTCCTGCAGCACGAGGGTGAGTCCGTTCGGCAGCGTCTCGATTTTCGGCCGAGGAAGCTGTACCCGCAGTATCTCCTTATTCACCGGGGCTCGATTGAGCCGCTGGACTTGGCTCAAGGGCGCGGATTTGTCCTGCCCCTGTCCTTGCGCCTGCGTGATCGGAGCCGCAAAAATCAGCGCGGCAAAAAGCGAGGCGGCGATCGCGGTACACGTCGTGGCCTTCGAAACCAGTCTTCTCATCGCGCCTTCTCCCTCCGCATCGATTTTCCCAATTGGCTTCAGGTTTGCTGCGCTCATTTTCCCGCCTTTGGCGCGGCGGACGCATCAGCCGCGGCCGGCAGCGTGATCACCACGGTTCGCTGATCGCGCACTAGAAATTTCTTCACTGCCGCATTCACCTGATCCAGCGTCACCGCATTTTCCTTATCCAGAACGGTGTTGATCAAATTCGGATCGTTATAATAAACGGCGTAGTTGCTGATCAGGATCGCCGTGAACAGGGAAGACCGTCTGCGCTCGATGAATTGCCGCAAAAGCTGTGTTTTGGCTTTCGCCAATTCGTCTGCAGTCACGCCGTCTTTCACTACCGCCGCGATTTCGTCGTCGATGCCTTTTTCCAGATCCTCAACCTTCACTCCCGGGCGCGGACTTGCAAAAATATACAAAAGGCTCGCTCCGATCCGCTCATCGCCCTGCACTCCCACTTCTGAAGCGAGTTGCTTATCCTTTACCAAGTGCTGGTAGAAACGCGAACTGTCACCCTGGCCCAGAATGATCGCCAGTTGCTGAATAGCGTAGTTTTCCGGCGTGTTGCCCGGGGGAATGTGATACGCCATGATTATTTGCGGCAGGCGCGCCAGGGGATCGTAAACAGTTTCGCGGCGCTCGCCGTAGTGCGGCTCCTCGTCCAGAAGCACCTTCGGCGGCTCGGGCTGCGACGGAATTCCGCCAAAATATTTCTTAACCTTCGTCAGCGCTTCGTCTGGATCGAAATCGCCTACCAGCGTCAGCACCGCATTATTCGGCGCGTAGTAGATACGGAAAAAATCAGACACGTCCTGCACCGTTGCCGCGTTCAGGTCCGCCATCGAACCAATCGTGGAATGCTTGTACGCGAAATTGTCGTAGGAAAGATTGTCCACATCCAGTTGCGCTCGGCCGTAAGGCTGATTGTCGATGCCTTGCCGCCGTTCTTCCTGCACTGCGTTGCGCTGGTTGTCGAGGTTCGCCTGCGTGATGCTCAGCGATTTCATTCGGTCAGCTTCCAGGAAAAGCCCGAGGTCGAGTTGATTTTTCGGCAATTCCTCGAAGTACGTCGTGCGGTCTTCGTTCGTAGTACCGTTCATTCCACCGCCATTGTTCAGCACTTGGATGAAATGCTCGCCCTTGCCTACGTTCTCCGACCCTTGAAACATCATGTGTTCGAAGAGGTGTGCAAATCCCGTGCGGCCCGGTCGCTCGTTGCGGCTCCCTACGTTGTAGCAAACGTCGATGGCATACACCGGCGCGCTGTGGTCCGGCACCAGAATCACGCGCAGCCCGTTGTCCAGCTTCACCTCGCGAAATTCGAGCTTCGGTAGTTTTATATCGTTATCCGCCGGCGTCGCATTCAGCGCCGCGCTCAGCCCCAAGCACATGGCGAGCCCCGCGAAGAGAACGATGGCCGATCTACGTTTCACAAACATCTTCACACCTCCAAAATATCGTTACCTATTGTGCATATTTTCAGAACTACTGGCAAATGTGTGCGGTTGAAGACGGCAAATTCCTTTGCAGCTGTCTTAGCGCCCGCATCTGTTTTAGCAACGGTTCGTTCCGACGGTGAAATATACAGTATTCTGCGCTTATTTCACCGGATTGCCGTCCGCGTCAATTTTGTGAACTTCACCGAGGTTCAGCTCAACGATACCAGCCTCGACCTTGCTCATATCTCCCACCACCATCCATATAAGATGGTTGGGCTGGATATACTTGCCAGCGACTACGTTGGCGCTCGCCGGGGTAACCGCCATGGCTTTCTCGGTGTAGGTGTTGAAGTAGTCTTCCGGCAATTTGTACTGCAGAATCCTGCTGTAAGCCCCGGAAAGTTGTTGGACGCTCTCGAACGATCCCGGGAGGCCGAGCGTAGCGTTGTCCTGCTCGTCCTTGAGTTCTGCCTCCGTGATTGGCTTGTCGCCGGTGATGCCCTTGTACTCCTTCACCAGCTCGGTTAACGCCTCTTTGGTTTTGTCGGTCTGCACCGGCGAGATGCTAAGGTACGAACGTTGGCCGACCGCGGGTTGCAGAACGCTGCGCACGCCGTAAGACCAGTGCTTATCCTCGCGCAGGTTCATATTGATGCGTGAACTGAAGTTTCCTCCGAAAATGTCATTCACCAGTGCAAGCGAAATATCGTCTGGGCTGTTCGGTGGCGGCGCCAGTTGTGCGCCGATAATCAAACTCTGCCCGGAACCGGGCCGGTCAATGAGATAGACCACGTCCTTTTCCGGCTGAGGCACCTCCGGAATCGTTCTGGGCGCGACATCGCCGGGCTTCCATGAACTGAACAGCTTTTCCAGTTTCGGGGTTATTTCGGCCAGGCTTGTATCGCCAACGATGAGCAACGTCGCATTGTTCGGCTTAAAAACGCTCTCGTGGAATTTGACCAAGTCTTCGCGGGTCATCTTGCTTACGCTGGCTTCCGTTCCGGTTCCTGTAAACGACCCCGCATATGGATGTCCTTTGCCGTAGAGCAGCGCGGGCATCACACGGGTGGCCATCGAGTTGGGAGTAACCTTCTCGCGTTGAATTGCAGCAAGGCGATCCTTCTGCAGACGGACAAACTCCTTCTCCGGAAACGCCGGATGCAGAATAAGGTCGGCGTAGATGTCCAGCGCCTGGTCCATGTTCACCTTCAGCGCGTTCAGATCGACTGTCGCATAATCCAGGTTGGCGCTTGCGTTGAACTCCGCACTGAGCGATTCCAGTTCCTCGCCAATCTTGAGCGAGTCGCGCGTGGGCGTGCCCTCTTCCAGCATACGCTGTGCAAAGCTGCACGTTCCGGGTGCACCTGCGGGGTCTGCCGCATAGCCGCTATTCACTATGAGAGCGAAGTTCACCACCGGCGCGGTGTGCCGCTCCGCTACGACAACTTTCAAGCCGTTCGATAGCGTACCTTTTTGCATTGGAGGCAGCTTGAGCGACATCGCGGGGCCAGGTGCCGGCTCTTTTGAGCGGTCCGTCGGAGCATCTGCTTTCAGTTTGTTGGAATACGGGTGCACTTCCAAAACGTAATCGCCATCGCTCAGCCAATCATCGGCCGCTTTCTTCACCGTGGCAGGTGTGGCCGCGCGGATCTCTTTTAGGTAGTCCTTATAACAATCGGGATTTCCTGTGAAGGTCTGGCACTGCGCCAGAATATCGCTCTTGCCGCCGAAACCGCCGATGCGCTCCATGATCCGAGCATATCGGCCAAAAATTTGGGTCTTGGCGAGTTGCAATTCTGTTTCGGTGGGTCCGTTCTCTAGAAAATTTTGTAACTCCTCATTCGCGCTCGCCTCGACGGTTTTCAATTCCACGCCTGGTTTCGCTGTTAGCGTCACGTAAAACTGTCCGGCGATTTCGCTGTCTCGAACGAACGCGGTAGCGCTGGTGGCAGTCTGATCCTTGTAAACCAGGCGCTTGTAAAACCGCGAAGTTTTTCCTTGTCCCACGACTTCAGCAGCCAGCTCCAGCAATGCTTCGTCCGGTGAAAAAGCCTCGGGCACGTTCCAAACGCGGTACAGCCGCGCCTGCGGAACACGATCCTGCACCGAGTCCCGGTGCGAGCCGTTGCGCTTGGCCACCCAAGCTTCGCGCTTCACGATGGGAGGACCTGGAGGAATTTCCCCGTAGTACTTCTCCACTTTCTGGCGTGCTAATTCGGGTGTGATATCTCCGGCGATGACGAGCGTCACATTGTTTGGGCCGTAATACGTCTTGAACCATTCCTGCACGTCGCTCATGGACGCCGCGTCGAGGTCTTTCATCGAGCCGATGACTGTCCATGAATATGGATGGCCGGCTGGGTAAGTGTTCTCGGTCAAAATTTGCTGAGTGACGCCGTAAGGCTGGTTTTCGCCTTGGCGCTTTTCGTTCTGCACCACGCCGCGCTGCAAGTCGAGTTTTTTCTGATCCAGTACGCCGAGCAAATGGCCCATGCGGTCGCTTTCAGCGAACAGCACGTAATCGAGCATGGAGGTTGGCACGTTTTCAAAGTAATTGGTGCGGTCGTTGTTCGTCGTGCCGTTCAGGTTCGTCGCCCCGATGCGCTCCATCGCGTTAATGTAGGTGAAATTGAAGTTGTCACTGCCGCTGAACATCAGGTGCTCGAACAGGTGGGCAAACCCGGTCTTGCCGGGCTTCTCGTTTTTCGATCCCACGTGATACCAGGTGTTCACTGCCACGATCGGCGCTTTGTGGTCTTCGTGAACCAGAACCGTCAGCCCATTATCGAGCACAAATTTGGTGTAAGTGATGTCCGGAATGGGTATTTTCTCGCTCGTCGCAGCAGGCGCGGGCGCCTTAGCTTTCGGCGCAGAGTCCGACTGTGCGTAACTACGGCTTGAACCAAAGATCGCCACCATCAAAACTACGAGCACGCTCGCGAAACTACTTACCGACTTATTTCTCAAAGTTTTTCTCCATGTGAGATATCCAACTCCAGCGCGCGGTACCGACCCGGACGGCGACGACAGCTTCCTTCTGCGAATAGCGGGCCTATTGTGCACATTTTTGTAACGGCTGGCAAACGTCACTTTCAGGTGCGACGTCGAGCCATACTCTTGCTTCACATCAGAGCTCAACTCAGGAAATTGGAGACGGCGCTACCCAAGGCGGGTCCCGCAGCCAGCGCCCGCCGCGGCGAGCTGCGCCCGCTGAAACGCGGGCAATCAAGTACCGTATGGAGGGTCGTTGTCGCGGCTGCCGGTTCGCTACCGGGTAATGCGATAAGGTGGAAACGCCGTGGTGTTGGATTGTGGGTCGTGGCTTCAGCCACGACATAAGGCCGCGAAGTGAGGGGCTTTAGCCCCTGAAGTTCCGCTTTGCGAGCCTTTAGATGGACGGCGGTTGTGCTGCGAGGTTTCGTTACAAAAAAAAGCGCCGGTCGCTAGACAGCCGACCGGCGCGCTGCTCGAAAGCAGATTTAGGTTAGTTTTCCAGTTGCACTTGCAAGATCTCTCCCGCCAGCCGGGTCATCCGTTGCGAACTCGGCCCCGTCCTCTGACGCAACGCTGTTTCCATGCGTCCGATTGCAATCGGTTTGCGGTTGAGCACCGCAGGCACCGGCTCATCGGCCAACTGAACTCGCTCGATACGAAGGCCAAGCGTGCGCTCGATTTGCATCAACTCCGAGCGTTGTTCGCGCCCAAAGAGTGTCGAAGCAATTCCGCGTTCGCCTGCCCGTCCGGTTCGTCCGACGCGATGAATGAAATTCTCCGCAATATCTGGCAAATCGTAATTGATCACGTGCGCGATATCCTGCACATGAATGCCGCGCGATGCCAAATCCGTCGCGATCAACACTCGAATGCGTCCCTGCTGAAATCCAGCTAGGGCCGCCGAGCGTTGCGATTGAGAACGTCCGCCGTGAATCATCGCGGCAGCAATTCCTTCGCGGTTCAAGCTCTTGGTCAGCCGCTCGGTCCCATGCTTCGTGCGCACGAACACCAGGCAACGTCCCTTTTCTTTGGCCAGCAATCGGTGCAGCACTCCGAATTTTCGATCGCTCGAAACTTCGAACGCCTGCAATTGCACATTTTCCGACGGCTTCAGTATCGACCCGAACGCGAGCCGCACCGGATTCCGCATGTAGTCGTGCACCAAATGTGCGACCGACGCTTCCAGCGTTGCTGAAAAACACATCGTCTGGCGCTCTTTCGGCAGCACTGTTGCAATCCTGCGAATCGCCGGGAGAAATCCCATGTCCAGCATGCGGTCGGCTTCATCCAGCACCAGCACACGCAGCGAACGGAAGTTCACCAGCTTGCGGCCGAGAAAATCCTCCAGCCGTCCCGGTGTCGCCACTACCACGCGAGCGCCCTTGCGCAGCGCGTTAAGTTGCGTTCCTTCGGACAAGCCTCCGACCACCAGCGCCGCCGGCGAAAGCTGCTTGCCTCGCAACGCGTCGTACTGCGCCACAACCTGCATCGCAAGCTCGCGCGTAGGAACCAGCACGAGTGCCGCAATTCCGGGCGTGACCTGCTGCAATAGCTGCTCGATCATCGGAATCAGGAACGCAAGAGTCTTGCCCGTCCCTGTTTGCGCCGTGGCAAGTACATCCTTGCCTTCCAGCGCCTTCGGGATTGCCGCTGACTGCACCGGAGTCGGTATCGAAAACCCGGCTGCTGCCAGCCGCTCCTTGGTGTAAGCGGAAATCGCCATGTCTGAAAATACTTCTACTTCTGAAATCACTTCTGTGGAACTTTGCATCATTTACCTTTTTGTCTGGCAGGCCGTCGCCGCGCACACACACCATTTAGGCGGGGCACAGCGATCGGCTTATAACCAGTTCTTTTGTTTTAAATTACGCTGAAGACTTACGGAGAAGACTGATGGCGGGTGTTCTCAGATCAACTACTACCAGAGGAACCGCACAACACAACCGCGGTATT
>Ga0209330_1000110_pt1 | contig 39866 bp, 34 predicted proteins | sample JacPinW_OM2H0_O3_FD_187969 | JGI IMG/M metagenome (GOLD analysis project Ga0209330, IMG submission 187969) | Forest soil microbial communities from Algoma, Ontario, Canada - Jack Pine, Ontario site 1_JW_OM2H0_O3 (SPAdes) (version 2) | ecosystem: Environmental > Terrestrial > Soil > Boreal... | reverse complement strand
GGGTTGTGAATACGGCAGCGGCGTGAGTTGCTACGGCAATCACAAAGGCGGACCCAAGCAGAGCTTCGTGGGATTCATGGCCTACAACCGCTTCTGGTTTCACAAGGACATGTTCGCGGTAACACTGGGTGGAGGAAAGATCAACAACCCAGGGCGCTATCTAGTACTGCTGCCGCCGATCAACGGAGAGTCCGCCATTACGGCGGCGACGAACTCACCGTACTTTACCGAGAATCCCGGCGATCCCTTTAAGGCGTGGGACTCGTCATTCACGTTTGACTATATGCCCAAGCAATACATCACTTTTCGCTGGGAGTACGACTATCGCCACGCAAATGTGCCGTACTTCTCCGGCCGCGGCGGAATCACGCCTCCGGGCGGGAACAACGGTTTCCCTCAATTTTTCGCTTGTAGCAACGGCTCATCGTCCGGGCAAACGGCCCTCGGACCGGCAGAAATGGCATGTGGCACACCCGGCAGCAGGGCTGGCGTATTCTTCCCGGACCTTCGCAGGGATGAATCATTTATCGATATGTCGATCTTGGTGAAATTCTAGATTGCGAGCATCTGAGGGCCGAACTTGATTTACAAATTCTGAACCCTTCGCGCGGGAGCGGAGTTGAGTGAAGCCGCTAACAATCTTTGGACTGTGCGCCGTCACGGCGATGCTGCTCTCCTACGCGATGGAGAAACGCAGTCCGTGGTTCATCCTGGCGTTCGCTGCATCGTGCCTGATGGGATCGGCTTACGGTTTTCTGCAAGGTGCCTTGCCATTCGGCATCGTGGAAGCTATCTGGGCGGTAGTAGCTTTGCAGCGATGGCGCGGCGCACGTGTGAGATCGCCCGGAAGCAAGATGCCGACATGACTTCGTAGAAGCAGTCGAAGTTATGGTCGAGGGATTTGCTCTGGCTTGTTGGCGTCCAGTCTTTATTCTTGCTGGTTGAGGGAGTGAGCAGCCATGCGCGGTTTTCTCTTTTCCTTTAAGACCCGTCTTTTATGACGAAATCCTTACGCCTTCCTTACACATTCCTAACTCTCCCTCCGGTAACGTCACATATGAAACCGAGAGACGGTTGGTCTGGTAGCGCCGGCGCGAAGTCGCAGTGGGAACAGGCCGAAATAAATGATGAACCTCTGCAGGGGGCCTAAGGAGTAAGCAGCGATGCGCGATTTTATTTTTGTGATGTGCGCGGTCGGATTTTTTATCGGAGCAATTGCGTACGTATGGGGTTGTGAACGGCTGAAGTAGGGAGCTAGAGCGATGACGGAGAATGTAATTTTATTGGGAGTCTGCGTGCTGCTGCTGGCTTACCTGGTGGCGGCGCTGCTCTGGCCGGAGAAATTTTAATTATGACCGCGAATGGCTGGTTTCAAATCGGGCTGTTTTTGCTCGTCATTCTGGCGCTGACGAAGCCGCTGGGCGCGTACATGGCGCGTGTGTTCAACGGGGAACGAACTTTCCTGGATGCTTTGATGCGTCCGCTCGAGCGGTTGCTCTATCGCGTGACCGGTGTGGACGAAAAAAGAGAAATGCGCTGGACGGAATACGCCATTGCCATGCTTCTCTTCAGCGGCGTATCAATGGTCCTTCTCTATCTGATTCAGCGTTTTCAAGTTTGGCTGCCGTGGAATCCACAAGGCTGGGGAAATGTGGCGCCGGATTTGGCGTTTAACACCGCAGCGTCGTTTACTACGAATACGAACTGGCAAGCCTATTCCGGCGAAACAGCGATGAGTTACTTCACCCAGATGGCCGGGCTTGCGTACCACAACTTCATGTCCGCAGCGACCGGGATAGCTCTGGCGATCGCAGTGATACGCGGAATCGCGCGGCGCGAAAAGGAAACCATCGGAAATTTTTGGGTGGATATGACGCGCGCGATCTTGTGGGTACTCTTGCCCGCTTGCTTAGTGGTTGCGCTGTTTTTCGTTTCACAAGGAGTGATTCAGAATCTCAAGCCCTACGCTAAGACACAGCTTTTGGATCCGCAGACAGCACAGGTGACGGGAGCGGACGGAAAAACGACACAACAGCAAATAACCGAGCAATTGATTCCGCAAGGTCCCGTTGCATCCCAAGAAGCCATCAAAATGCTGGGGACCAATGGCGGCGGGTTTTTCAACGCCAATAGCTCGCATCCTTACGAGAATCCTAATCCGCTCACGAATTTCATTCAAATCATTCTGATTTTTGCTATTCCCGCGGGGCTCACCTACACGTTAGGCCGCATGACCGGCTCGCAAAAACACGGATGGGCGGTGTGGAGCGCCATGGCAGTGCTCTTTGCGGCGGGCGTGATTTGCGCTTACACGGCCGAGTCGCGAGGCAATCCGTTGCTGCAGGGCACGGACCAGAAAGTGAGCGCTACCCAGCCAGGCGGCAACATGGAAGGAAAAGAAGTGCGCTTCGGTATCGCGAATTCAGCGCTGTTTACGACCGTGACCACCGACGCAAGCTGCGGAGCGATTAACGGACAACACGATTCATTCACTCCGCTTGGCGGCATGATACCGCTGATTAACATGATGCTGGGCGAAGTGGTTTTTGGAGGCGTGGGCGCCGGGCTCTACGGCGTGTTGGTGATGGTTATCCTCGCCGTATTCATCGCGGGACTCATGGTTGGACGCACGCCTGAATATCTTGGAAAAAAAATCGAAGCGTATGACGTGAAAATGGCCATGCTTTCAGTGCTGATTTTCTCCTTAATCATTTTGGTATTCACCGCGATCGGAGTGGTGACGTCTTACGGGAAAGCCGCCATTTCAAATCCGGGCCCTCATGGCTTGTCGCAAATCTTGTACGCCTACACCTCAGGAGCGGCGAATAACGGATCGGCGTTCGCGGGAGGAAACTGGAACTCGCTTTGGTACAACGTCAGCATGTCGTTTGACATGTTACTCGGAAGGTTTTTCATGGTTATTCCGGTGTTGGCCATCGCGGGAAATCTGGCGCGAAAGAAAATCGTGCCCGAATCCGCCGGGACTTTTCCGGTAACGACGCCGCTGTTCTCCGCTCTGCTGGTTAGCGTTGTGCTGATCGTCAGCGCGCTGACGTTTTTCCCGGCGCTTAGCCTGGGGCCGATTCTGGAACACTTATTGATGAACGCCGGCAAGGTTTTCTAAAACTACGATGACCATTACATCCAATCCGGTAAAAAAGACTTTATGGACCTCGGGAATCATCGCCGTGGCGATCAAGGATTCGTTTGTAAAGCTCAATCCCCGCACGCTCATGAAAAATCCGGTCATGTTCGTGGTGGAGGTGGGATCCGTCGTCACCAGCGTCGAGCTCATAAGCGATTTGGCGCGGCACGGTGGCAAGTTCGGGTTCGAGCTTCAAATCACGCTATGGCTCTGGTTCACTGTGCTTTTTGCGAATTTCGCGGAGGCGATGGCTGAGGGGCGCGGAAAAGCCCAGGCCGAAACGTTGCGCAAAGCCCGTCTGGAAACGATGGCCAAGCGGCTGAAAGCGGACGGCGCGTTGGAAGAAGTATCCGGATCGAAGTTGAGAGTCGGAGACTTAGTGGCCGTTTCAGCGGGCGAATTCATCCCGGGAGACGGCGAAGTGGTCGTTGGCGTGGCATCTGTGGACGAATCCGCAATCACGGGAGAATCCGCTCCGGTTATACGCGAGTCCGGCGGCGACCGCTCGGCAGTCACTGGCGGAACACGTGTGCTGTCCGACCAAATCACGGTGAAGATCACTGCGAATCCGGGAGAAACATTTCTGGATCGAATGATCAAGCTCGTTGAGGGCGCCGAACGCCAGAAGACTCCGAATGAAATTGCGCTAAATATTCTGCTCGCGGGCCTGACGATTATTTTCCTGCTTGCCGTGGTCACACTTCAGCCCATGGCCGTCTATAGCGGTGCTCCTCAATCCGTTTTCGTGTTGATCTCGCTGCTGGTCTGCTTGATTCCTACCACTATCGGCGGGCTGCTATCGGCCATCGGGATTGCGGGAATGGATCGCGTGGTCCAAAGAAACGTCCTCGCCATGTCCGGCCGGGCGGTGGAAGCCGCGGGGGACGTGGACACTCTGCTGCTCGATAAGACCGGCACGATCACGCTGGGGAATCGGCGCGCAACAGAGCTCGTTCCCGCACCCGGTGTGAGGGAACAAGACCTCGCCGATGCAGCGCAACTTGCCTCGCTGGCTGATGAAACTCCGGAAGGCCGTTCGATCGTGGTGCTGGCGAAGGAAAAATACAACCTGCGTGGCCGTGAGCTCTCGTCCTACGCGGCGACCTTCATTCCATTTTCGGCGCAGACCAGGATGTCAGGGGTCGATCTCGACGGGCGCGAAATTCGCAAGGGCGCTCCGGACGCCATTCTTCAGCACTGTTGTCAGCCTGGCGGCCGCGCTCCACTTGAGGTGGAAGAAACGGTCAAGGCGATTTCAAATGCCGGAGGCACGCCCTTGCTCGTAGCAGAAGATCGCAAGGTCCTGGGCACCATCTACCTGAAGGACATAGTGAAGGGCGGAATGCGCGAACGCTTCGATCAATTGCGCGCGATGGGAATTCGAACTGTGATGATTACCGGTGACAATCCGCTGACAGCGGCGGCCATCGCGCGAGAAGCTGGAGTTGACGATTTTCTGGCGCAAGCGAAACCGGAGGACAAACTCGCGCTGATTCGGCGCGAGCAAGCGAAGGGCAAGCTGGTGGCGATGACCGGAGATGGCACGAATGACGCTCCGGCGCTAGCTCAAGCAGACGTTGGCGTGGCGATGAATGCCGGAACGCAAGCCGCCAAAGAAGCGGGGAACATGGTGGATCTCGATTCCAACCCCACAAAACTGATCGAGATCGTGGAAATAGGGAAGCAATTACTGATCACGCGAGGTGCGTTGACGACGTTTTCCGTTGCAAATGACGTTGCGAAATATTTTGCGATCATTCCGGCGATGTTTGCAGGTGCATTCCCGCAACTCGGCGTACTGAACGTGATGGGGCTTAAGACGCCGCAGTCGGCGGTGCTTTCCGCCGTGATTTTCAACGCGCTGATTATTATCGCTCTCGTTCCACTGGCTCTGCGAGGCGTGAAGTATGTCCCGTCAGGAGCGGAAGCGCTGCTGCGCCGCAATTTGTTGATCTACGGCTTGGGGGGCGTGATCGCGCCGTTTCTGGGAATCAAGCTCATCGACATGATCATCACGCATATTGGTTTTGCATGAGGCTAAAGTGAAAAGAAATCTACTCATTTCGATTTGGATGACTCTGGCGACTACGGTGCTCTTGGGCATCATCTATCCGCTGGTAGTAACGGGACTCGCGCAGGTGCTGTACCCTCACCGCGCGAATGGAGAACTGATCGAATCTCGGGGCAAGCTAGTGGGTTCGAGGCTGATTGGGCAGCCGTTCACGTCTCCGGGGTATTTTCATTCGCGGCCGTCGGCGGCGGGCCCTGCCGGCTACGATCCGACGCAATCGGGCGGATCGAATCTCGCCCCTACGAACAAAGCGCTGCTCGACCGCGTTTCTGCAAGCGTGCAGACATTGCACGCCGAGAATCCAAACGCGCCGATTCCGATCGACCTGGTCACCGCGTCAGCATCAGGATTAGATCCGGACATCTCTCCAGCTGCGGCCGAATTTCAGATCCCTCGCGTGGCCAAAGAACGCAAGATCAGCGAGGAAGACTTGCGAGCGCTTATACGGCAACATACCGAGCAACGCCAGTTCGGATTTCTTGGCGAGCCACGCGTAAATGTGCTCGTGCTAAATTTAGAGCTGGACCAAATTCACCCGGCGCGGTGAATATTATTCGTCCGAATCAGCGGCGGAATTATCCTTGGGCGGGTCAAATTTGTACCCTATCCAAGGTTCGGTGAGAATGTAGCGAGGTTTGTGCGGGTCCGGCTCGATTTTTTTTCTCAATTGATTGATGAACACGCGCAGATATTCAGTTTCTTCTCCGTAGTCCGGCCCCCACACAGCTTGCAGCAGGCGGCGATGCCCCAGCGTCTTCCCGCGGTTTGCAACGAGATGCCGCAACAGCTCGAATTCCTTCGGAGTAAGCCGCACCGGATTGTTTTTCACCGTGACCACGCGTTTATCGAAATCAATCTTGAGGTCGTCGCTCAAGAAACTCGGAGTTGCATCGCCAGGGGCGCTGCGGCGGAGCGCGGCGCGGATGCGCGCCATCAATTCCTGCACTCCGAAAGGTTTCACCACGTAGTCATCGGCCCCCGCGTCGAGCGCCTGCACTTTGTCGCGCTCGGTGTTCCGGATGGTAAGCATGATGATGGGCACGTCGCTGGAGGTCCGGATTTCGGCGCAAGTCTCAAGACCGGACATTCCCGGCATATTCACATCGAGGATGATGAGGTCGGGCCGCTCGGCGCGAAGCTTTTCGAGAGCCTCCTCTCCGCTGGCGGCTTCGACGACAGAATATCCGTGAGAAGAAAGAGTAGTGCGCATAACGCGGCGGATTTGCGGTTCGTCATCAACGATCAGAATGGTGCCCGCGTTCATGAGTGTGCCGCGCGGTTTTGATCGATCGGCAAAGTAAAAGAAAAGACCGACCCCTGTCCGCGCTGGCTGGTGAGGCTCATCGATCCTCGGTGAGCCGCGACGATGGCTTTTGCAATCGGCAGGCCCATGCCGGTACCTTGGACCAGGAATCGCTGATCTTTGCCGCGATAAAATTTCTCGAAGATCAGGCTTTGCTCCAGATCGTCGATACCGGCCCCGCGATCGGCCACGCTGGTGACCAGAAATTCGCCGCTCAACTCGGCGGTAATCGTGATGGGTGCGTCTGCCGGAGAATATTGATTGGCGTTCTCGATTAAATGCGAAAGCGCTTCTTTTACCAAGCCTAAGTCCACACGTACATGCGGGAGGTCCTTTGCAACCACGACTCGCACGGTGCGATTGCCCAGAGTCGATTTGCATTGCGCCAAAGCGGCATCGATTACGTCCTGGATGGATGTGGGCTCAAGCTTGAGTTGCACTTCGCCTGCATCTAGCCGAGCCATTTCTCCGGCTTCACCAACCAGCCGGTTCAAGCGGTCGCTTTCTTCATTGATTACGACGAGAAGATCTTGGCGTTGCGCGTCGCTTAAGCCGGAGTTCGTGAGCAGGTTCGTTACCGACGCCTTAATCGAAGTGAGCGGAGTTCGCAGGTTGTGCGTGACGGACTCAGTCAGGGCTGTACGCAGACGCTCGCCCTCGCGTGCAGCCTCCGTCAGCCCGAGTTGCTCGATGGCGCGAGCGCGCTCCATCGCGACTCCAATCAACGTACCCATGGCTTCCAGCGTCTGGCGTGAAAGAACCGAACCGGAAATCCCCAGGCTGCCGATCGGACGCACTCCCAGCCGGACGGGAACGAAACAGAGGCTGTTCGGAACGTCAATCACCGGCTCTTCGCGAGCGACGATAGCTTTGAGGCTGTCGATATCGAGGCGCGGAATCACCGGGCCCGAGCGATACACTTTCTGTTTTTCGGAAAGCAACAGCGCAGCGGCGCCTACTTCGAAGGTATTTACAATCTGCGCGGGAATTCGGTTGAGCAACTGAATCACGTTGCCGGATTCGAGCAGAACCTGGCTGAAAGCGTACAGTTTTTCGATTTCTCTCCGGCGCGCCGAGGCATCCTCAGCCTTCTGGCGGGCCTGGGTGGATAAGGTGCTGGCCAGGACCGAAACCACGAGGAAAGCGAAGAGCGCAACCCAGTTTTGGGGATCCGCGATGGTGAATTTCCCCACCGGAGGGAGGAAATAATAATTGAACGCAAGCATTGCCGCGATAGACATGAACACCGAGACAGCAATGCCCCACGCGGTGGAAACGGCTAAAATAGCGAGCAGAAATGTGAGAGCAACTGTGGTGGGATTAACCGGAAGCACGCGGCGATAGAAGAAAGAAATTGCGAGCACCAGGCCTAAAGCAGCCGCAAATCGAAGAAAGCGATACAGAAATGGCTCGCGCACGTATGCCATTCTATCGTAGCTTTAGCGCTCGCTCGCGAAAGAGATTAGGCGCATGCCAAAAACTCCCGAAGAATGGCTGGCGGTATCTAAGCCGCCGGAAAAATCCAAAGGCATACTGAAGCTGTTTCTCGGCTATGCGCCCGGCGTTGGAAAAACGTACAGCATGCTCAGCGAGGCGATCCGGCGGAAGAGCCGCGGAGAAGACCTGGTGATCGGCGTGGTGGAGACGCACGGCAGAAAGGGGATTGCGGAATTGGTGCCGCAACTCGAGAGCGTCCCGCGCCGCAAAATCGATTACAAGGGCACCATTTTCGAAGAGATGGATACCGACGCGATCATCGCGCGAAATCCGCAGGTGGTTCTCGTGGACGAACTCGCGCACACGAACATTCCGGGCAGCAAGCATCGCAAACGCTATGAAGACGTGCTCGAAATCATAGGGGCCAAGATCGACGTTCTTTCAACTCTGAATATTCAGCATATCGAAAGCATTGCGCCGACCGTGCGAGCCATCACCGGAGTGCAGGTCCGCGAAACCGTGCCGGATTGGGTTCTGCAAATGGCGGATGAAACGGTAATGATCGACTTGACCCCCGAAGCTTTGCAGAATCGCATGAAGCGGGGCGATGTTTACGGCGGCGAGAAAGTGGAGCAAGCGCTGAAGAATTTTTTCCGCCGCGGCAATTTGATCGCTCTGCGCGAATTGGCTCTCCGCCAAGTAGCGGAACAAGTGGACCGCAGCCTGGAATCCTACATGGTAGAAAAAGATATCCGCGAAAGCTGGGCTGTTCGCGAACGCATCGCGGTGTGCATCAGTGGCAATCCGAAAGCGCAATATCTGGTGGCGCGGGCGGCTCGCATGGCGCGTCGCATGGACGCCGAACTCTACGCCGTGCACGTTGACGACCGGCCGACGGACGAGCAGGAGGAAAAAGCCCTCACTGCGAACCTACAATTCGCGGAAAGCCTGGGAGCCAAACCGGTGCGCCTGAAAGGTGAGAACATCGCCGATGTCACGGCACAATTCGTGCGAGATAAGCACGTGACGCAGGTCATTTTCGGCAGGTCCGCGATAGAAGGCTGGCGAAAACTGCGTTACCTGAATGCGATCAACCGATTTCTGCGCGATGCTCCCGCTGTGGACGTACACATCGTGACGCAAGAGCCCGACTAGGCCTATTCGCCGCCGCTATTCGTTGTCAGCGGGGACGTCGAATTTTACCAGGTCGGACTGAAAGCCCTTGGTCTTGACCGCTCCGTAAGCGATCCCGATTACCATCCATATGCCGCCGGCAATTTGTGCGGCAGGACTTAGATTCAGCCAGATGAAAAAGCAAATTAGAAATCCGAGAACTGGCGAAACCAGATCGGTCCAATGCTTTTCTTTGGCGCGCAGGAAATAGCGGGTGAATGCCGCAGCGTTCACTCCCATAAAAGCTATCAGTGCGCCGAAATTAAGCAATTCCGCGCCGCGTTCGTAGCTGATTAGGAACGCGCCGGTCAGAGCGAGAGCTCCGACGAATATGACGTTGTTTCGCGGGATGTGATTCTTGGGGTCGATCGCGCCAAAGAATTTCTTGGGGATGCCGTTACTGCGTCCCATTCCATAGAGCAATCGCGACGCTCCCAGTTGCGAACCCATTCCCGACCCGATATTCGCGATCAAAACGGTGAAGTTCAGCAGATGGAAGAGAAAGAATCCGCCGGCGCGCAAGGCCACGAGCGGAAAGGCAGATTCAACTTTGTCGGGAGGAAACGGACTCGAACCCCACACAAGCTGCGCCGCATAAACTTCGAGAGAGGCCAATACTCCGGTGATTACGCAGACCAAAACCGTGGCAAGCATAATGTTTCGCCGGGGATTCTCGACTTCTTCCGAGAACGTCGAGATCGCGTCGAAGCCGATATAGGTGAGGACAGCAATCGAAGTGCCGCGAAAAACTCCGCTGAAACTGAACGTCTGCGGATTGTAGAAGGGCTGCCAGAAAAAGCCCGCACCGTACTCGTGCAATCCCCAAACGAAGCGGATTACGAATGCAAAAAATATCACCACGACGATGGACATCCCCGCAGCCAGAACATCGTTGATTCGCGCTGACGTTTTCACCGCACGCAGGTTAAGAATGGTGAAGCTAACCGCATATGCCGTAGCCAGCACCCAGTAAGGCACGCCAGGCAAAATATTTTGCGTCAACTTGCTGCAGATCACCGTGCAGATTAGCGGATTCAAAATATAGTCCATCAACATCGCCCATCCGGTGACGTATCCAAGCGCGAGATGAATTTCCTGGCCGACGTAAGTGTAGGCCGAGCCGGCGCTCGGATACGCGCGCGCCATTTTGCCGTAGCTGACGGCGGTGAACAGCATAGCTACCATGGCGATCAAAATCGTGGTGACAACGTGCCCGCGAGCAGCGTTGCTGATAACGCCATAAATGCCCATCGGGGCGATCGGCTGAATGATTACGATGCCGATGATGATGAGGTCCCAAAGGTGCAGAGTGCGTTTGAGTGTGAGGGGCGCGGCCGTGCTTGTGTTGTTGCTCATTCAGTGGTGACCGACTTCACAAGATTCCTGGGATGGTCCACATCGCAGCCGTTCAGCGTGGCGAAGTGATAAGCAAAAAGTTGCAGCGGCACAACTTCAATAATCGGCAGGAGTAATTCCGTCGCAGCAGGAACGTGAATGATGCGGTCCGCAAGTGTGGCGATTTCGCGGTCTCCTTCTGACGCAATTGCGATTGATTGCCCGCCGCGGCCCTTGATGTATTCGAGCACCGAAAGCGTTTTCTGGTATCGCAACACGGAATCCGGATTGGCCGGATCGCGCGTGGCCAGAACGACCACCGGAAGCGTTTCGTCCACCAAAGCGTTCGGACCGTGGCGCAGTTCGCCCGTTGGAAGTCCTTCCGCTTGGACGTAGGAAATTTCCTTCAGCTTCAGCGCTCCTTCACGAGCGATTGCATAATGAACGCCGCGGCCAAGAAATAAGAACGCTTTTGCATCCTTATATTCGCGAGCGCATCCGGCAGCTTGCGCGTCCCAGGAAGGAAGAGCTTTTTCGATTTCTCCGGGTAGCGCGTTGAGAGAATCCAGATGCGCGCGCGCAACACCGGAAGTGATGCGCCCGCGTTTGCGCGCGAGGAACAATGCAAAAAGATACAGAATCGTTAACTGCGACGTGAAACTTTTTGTCGCCGGAACAGCTTTCTCCAGCCCGGCAAACGTGTGGAGCGTGGCGCTTGCTTCGCGGGCGATGGTGGAATCGGCCACATTTGAGATGGCCACGGTCTTAGCGCCGCGGCTGAGCGCTTGGCGCTGTGCTGCTATGGTGTCGGCCGTTTCGCCCGATTGCGTGACGACCACTACGATGGGTTCGGAGTCTGCGTGCGTCGAGCGGTAGCAATATTCGCTGGAGTATTCCACGTCCACCGCAATTCCGGCGAGGTCCTCCATCATAATTTCGCCCGCCAGGCCGGCATTCCGGCTGGAGCCGCTGGCCGCGATGATGATCTTCTTGAAAGCGAAAATCGCGCTGTCAATTGCTTGCAGCGCGTCGGGGAAAATAAAATCATCCCGAACGTTGCGGCGGATGCATTCACGAATCGCGTGCGGCTGCTCGTAGATTTCGCCCAGCATGGAATTAGGAAACTTACGGGGCACTGAAGCACCGGGCTTCGAAGTCTCGTCAGGCATCAGCGTCCGCCGCCGGAAGTCTGTGGCGAACTCGCGCCGTCTTCCTTCAAAGGGATCGCCGTTGCGACCACGTTCCACCCGGCGATGGTGAGTTCGAGCGGACCCGAGACCTCTGCGGTGGGAAGGTATCGCGCGGTGATTTCGCGAGACTCGCCGGGCATCAACTCGATGTAATTGTCGTCCCAAAAGATCGGAAGGATTTCCGCATGTTGATCGATCTTCTGAATTCCGAAGCGCACTTGAAATGCCAAATGGTCGCTGGGATTCTTGACTGTCACGCGAACCGCCGAACCGTCCGCAGCTGTTTCTCTAGTTTCAGCAACTTCGAGTTTGACCTTGGGCAAAGTCTGAAGTGCTGTCAAATCTTCGTACGACGATACCGGCGTGTATTTGTAAGTGGTTTTCCCCCATTCGTAGACATTCTTCTTCGGAGAAAGCCAATAAAAGTTGGTGCTCGCGATTTTTCCATCGCTAGTCTGAAGCTCGAGCTTTACGAAGTACACAGGAGACGCAGGACTGAAAGCCTCGGCGGGGAGCGTGAGGGCTCTCGTCACCCCGTCTGCGTCCACGTCCGCTTGAACCTGTTTCGAAAACCTCTCGTGCAAGGAATCATCGTAAACACGCGCTGTGACGGTTAGCCCGGTAAAGTTCTGATAGAGGCTGTTCACCACTACGATGCTGTTGTCGTCGTACGAATATTGAACGTGCAAAGGCTCGCAAGCTTTCTTTGTGCCGAAATATCCGCCGGCCGGCTGCTGATAGTAATCGTAAAGATGCCAGATCAATGAAGGCCACGCGTTGTTGAGCATCCACTGAATAACTCCGGTGGAAGTGTACTTGTTGCGGGAATAGGCCTCGAACATGGCGCGCTCGCCGTCGTAAGCCATGGCTTGCGATTTGATTTCGTAGTCTTCAAGTCCGGCGGGAGGACCGTAAATTGATTTCATCGCGCCGTCAAAGTGGCTAAGATCCCTGAATCCCTCAGAGCCCGCGTGGTAATTCCAAAAGGAATCTTCGGGCCATAGGTGTTCCGCCGGAATGAATTTGCGCAGGCAGCTCACCAGCGGAACCGCCGGACCTGGGCCGGTTTCAGTATTGAAGCCAAAAGCTCCGCCGTATTTGTTGATGTCAATCAACCAATAATTCGGCGGAACATAATCGTATGGGCCCGTCATTTTTACGCCGGACTGCCCGGTCAGCGAGGTCGGCGTCGCCGATGCAGAAGAAATATAAGGATTCGGCCAATCGGTTTCTTTCAGCACCTTGATGTATTCCGTTTCAACGTCCGCTGGAGGCGGCATGTCGCTGCCGTTTAACCAAACCAGCATGCTGGGATGGCTGCGCATACGCAGGATTTGGGAGCGCAACGATGCGGAAGCAATTTCCAAATCACCCGGTTGCCAGTGTTTCCACAATTCCCAATGATCGCAGCAGCACCAGCCGGCCATGATCAACACGCCCTGCTCGTCCGCTAAATCGTAAAACTCATCCGTCTCCATTTTGCCTTCCAGGCGGACTGCGTTCAGGTTCAACTCGCGGATGTAACGAAAATCGGTTTCGAGGCGTGCGCGATCCGTGCGAAATAACATATCCGGAGACCACCCGCCGCCGCGAATCAGGATTTTCTTTCCGTTCACATAAAATTGCCGCGCGCCCTGAGCATTCAACTCCGAAGTAATCTCGCGGATACCAAACCGCACAGTCTGTTCATCGGATGAATCGTCTCCTATGATGAAACGCAGGCTAAGCTCGTGAAGATCCTGCGCGCCCATGCGATACGGCCACCATACTTTGGGATTCTTGATACGCAGTTGGGGGAATTCGGCAGGAGTAAAGCGAACTGTGCGCGTTTCTCTCGGCTTCAGAACCAGCGTCTGGCGAAATTTCACATCATCGAACCGGCCGTCCAGAAAACCAGTGACCTGTTTGCCGCTGGCGTTCCGCAATTCGGTCTCCACGGTGAGTTCAGCTTCGTCCAGCGCCGCGGCGGGGAAGTGAGTGACCACCATCGGATGGCGGATCGCGACCGCTTCGCTGCTTTGCAAATAAACGCTGCGCCACAACCCCATATCTTTGTCGGGAGGCGCGGGGTTCCAATCAACCCAGTTAATTCCGAGGTCTTTCTCAGTCTGCGCGATAGTTTCCACCGCAAGCGCGTTTGGCCCGCTGCGGTTTACGATCAGGCTGATGTCGAAGTCATACGTGCGGTAGGCTCCGGCTATCTCCTTCACGCCCGCCAGCAGTTGGCCGTTCAGCCAGATATTCGCGTGGTTGTTGATTCCGCCAAAGTGCAGCCAAACGTGCCGGCCGCTATAAGACGCGGGAAGCGTGAATTCGGTGCGATACCACCAGGGACAGCGGAAAGGACTTTCTCTCGGCATGGGCAACAGCGAAAAATTCTTGCTGATCGGATAAGTTGCTCCGGGAATATCGCGGAGGTTCTTGCCGTAGTACGGGTCGGGATAAGTTTTGTCGGCGACTAGAGCGGCCACAACTGTCGTGGGAACAGTCGCTGAATGCCAGCCGTTCGTTTTGAATCCCGGAGCCGAGATTTGCTCGCCCATGGCGAGGAATAGGCAGGAAGACTGCAGGGCCCAGCCTTCATGCAAAAACATTTTCTTTTCTGATGCCTCGGGCTGATTCGCGGACGCGGTACGCGGCGTGAAGGGGAAAATCAGACAAAGAAAGATCGCGAGGGATGAAGGCAGAATGAGGCGCTCGACCGGCAGTAGTTTAGAAGACATTCCCCACTCCCCAAAGCTCTGCATTTGAGTAAGGACGACTGAATGCCACGAAGATGGATCGCTGCAAGACCCTTATCGATTTTATTAAAGTTTAATAAACTGACGTATTATTCCTAGCCTGCACCTAGTGTCAAGGAAAAACACCCGTCCGTCTTCAATCCGCCCCGGCCCAAGGTACCGAGCGCGAGGACTCGCGCACCACGAGTTCCGGCGCGAGTTTTCGGTGAACCACCTCGAATTCGCGCTCTTCAATAGTCGCATTAATGGCCTCCAGGACAATTCCGACGGACGCGCTCCCCAGCGCTTCCATGGGCTGCCGCACCGTGGTCAGCGAGGGAACCGACAGCCCGGCGGGCATCACGTCGTCGAAGCCGATCACCGAGCAATCCTCCGGAACCTTCAAACCCGCACGCGCCAATCCGCGAATTGCACCGAACGCGGTCATGTCGTCGAAGGCCATCACCGCCGTAAAACGTTTCTTGTGCTTCAGGAGTTCTTCGATAAGTTTGAAGCCGCCTTCGAAGCCCGAATTTGGGTCGAGCGAGTCTGGCAAGTCCACCACTAGCGCCGGATCGATTTCCAAGCCCACCGAGCGGGCGAACGAACGCACACCGCGCCAGCGCGGCGAACTATCCACAAGCATTTTGGGCCCTCTAATGAAAGCAATCTTTCGATGGCCGAGCGAGTAGAGATGTTCCATCGCCAAATGCGCGCCCGCCTCATTGTCCGTCATCACCGAACTGATGGAGCCGCTGCTGAGTTCGCGGCCGATCATCACAGCGGGGATATTTCTCTTCTCCAGATCCGCCAGCACTTCGATGTCGACAAAAAGCCAGTTGGCGACGAAGACCAGCGCCTCGACGGGGCGGGCGAGCAACATCTCCAGATATCGCTCGAAGCGGCCGCGTTGATTGTGGACGTCCGTGAGAATCGGCAGGTAGGAAGCCTGATACAGCGTGTTTTCGATTCCGCGAAGTATTAACGTGCAAAACGGATCCGTGATGTCGAACACCATGACGCCCACCGTGCGATTCCGCTTGGCGCTCAGGAAGCGCGACACCGTTTTCGGGCGATAGGCCAGTTTTTTTGCAGCCCGCTCTATGCGGTCCTTGGTGGATTGCGGAATGTACCGCGCCAGCGGAGCATTATTCAAAACGATCGAAACCGTAGCCGGGGAAACGCCGCTTTCCTGCGCCACGTCGCGCAGAGTGACTCCGGATTTCACGGCCTTTCGGCGTGCCAAAAATGCCCCCCGGCAAATCTGCAGCAGCTTGCGAGCGTTCGCACATCTTTACCACAGCCGGAGCACTGAGGCCAGCAGAACAAGCCTCTGCTATCGATCGAGCAGGCAAATGAGGGAGCGAACAAACCAGAAGATTTGTTTCCGCGAGCCGAAAACTAGAAGTTAAACGTGCGGAATTTGAGAGATGTTCCAGCCGCCGCCGATGGCTTTGATCAGGAGCACGCTGGCGGTCATTCGACGCGTCAGAATTGTCAGGGCCGTCACTTCGTCGGTTAGCGCTGCACTTTGGGCCGTTGTCACTTCTAGATAATTTGCGACGCCGCCCTTGTAACGGGTAATAGACAACTCGACGGAGTGCTTTGCCGCGCCTACGGCAACATCCTCGGTGTGTGCCTCGTCTTGCAGAATACGCAACGCCGCCAGATTGTCTTCCACTTCCTGAAATGCGGTGAGTACTGTCTGACGGTAGTTGTCGATAGACTGATTGTAGGCAGCTTTTGCTTGCTCCGAATTGCCGCGCCTACGCCCTGCATCGAACAACGTTTCAGCGGCCGCTCCGCCCACAGCCCACAGACCGCTCGGGCCTTGAAACAGCGTCGTTACGGCAATGCTTTCAAAGCCGCCGTCTCCGGTAAGCGTGATCAGCGGAAAATAGGCAGCCCTGGCGATGCCGATTTGGGCATTGGCGGCCTGCATTCGTCTTTCGGCCGCGGAAACGTCGGGTCGCCGCTCGAGCAAATCGGACGGCAAGCCCGGGGGAATGGCCGGTGGTGGAGTGTCCAGGGGCAAAGCCGCCAAAACGAAAGTCGACGGTGGCTGGCCGATAAGAACTGCAATCGCATGTTCGAAGGCGGCGCGCTGAACTCCTTGGTCAATCAATTGCGCGCGCGCCGTTTCCAATTGCGTCTGCGCTTGGGCCACATCTACGCCCGAAGCAAGGCCGCCGTTAAATCGGCTCTGCGTGAGTTCGAGAGCTTTCTGGAACGCATCCACTGTCGAGGTCAGAAGCTGTATTTGCGCGTCGAGACCTCGAAGCTGGAAATAATCCAAGGCAAGTTCCGCGTGCAGGCTCAGGGACACGCTGGCAAGATCGGCGGCGCTGGCTTGGGCCTGAGAGCGGCTCTGTTCCACAGTGCGGCGAACGCGGCCCCAAACGTCCAGTTCATAAGAAGCGTCAATTCCAGGGACCTGGAAATCGTTGAAAGTTTGCGTGCTTTCGGAAACTGCCAAAGGGCGGTTTTGCGAGAATCGCTCGCGCGCGATTTGGGGGTTGGCTGTCACGGTAGGAAAAAGAAATGAGCGCGAGATACGTACCGCTGCGCGTGCTTGCAGAAATTGCGCTTGAGCTGACTTCAAGCTTTGATTTGAAACATCAATTTTCTCTTCCAGACCGTTCAGTTGAGGGTCCTGATAGACCTCCCACCACTTTCCTTTTAGCGCCTCGGCGCTGGGCTGCGCAACCTTCCAGTCTTTGTTCTCTTTGTAGTCGGCCGGGACATCAGTGTTGGGCCGAACGTACTTTGGCCCAACTGTGCATCCACCGAGAAGGAAAACCGCGAGGAAGAACACGCGACCGGAACGCTTCCAGTCCGTACTTTTTGGGACGAACGTACGCAATGTGCCTTTCTTATTTGCCGGCATAGCTGATTCGCCAGATTGAGTTCGAACCGTCATCTGTGACCATTAGCGATCCGTCTTTCGCCACAGCAACACCTACGGGCCGGCCCCACACTTTTCCGTCCGGCGTAACGAAGCCGCTTAGAAGATCTTCGTACTCGCCATTGGCCTTGCCATCCTTGATCGGCAGGAAAACAACCTCGTAGCCCGTGCGCACCGAGCGGTTCCAGGAACCGTGCTCGGAGGCAAAAATGCCTCCGCGATATTTTTCGGGAAATTGGCTCGCTCCGTAAAATGTTAACTCAAGTGAAGCATTGTGCGGCTCCAGCAAAACGTCCGGCACGATCACTTTGTCCTTCAATTCCGGATGCTTGCCTTTCAGTCGAGGATCTTCGTTCCCGCCGATGTAATACCAGGGCCAGCCGTAAAAGCCGCCTTCTTGAACGTGCGTGATGTAATCCGGCGGAAGATTATCGCCTATATCATCTCGTTCATTTACGGAGGTCCACAACACGCCGGTCGCGGGATCAACCGCTATGCCGACAGGATTGCGGATTCCCGATGCGTACACGCGCAAATCCGAGCCATCCGGGTTGGCTTCAAGAATATTCGCCCGGTGATATTCAGACTTGTCTTGATCGGTATTCGCGACATTGGTGCGCGAGCCGACTGCAACGTACATTTTCTTTCCGTCTAGCGAAAACGCAATATCCCGCGTCCAATGCCCGCCGCCGCCGACGCGTTCGAGCCCGCTGGGCAGATGCTCGATTACTTTTTCTGGACTGCTGTCAGCTTTGAGGTCGCCATTTTGGTACGCAAAGCGCACAACCGAATTCGTATTGCCGACGTAAACGAATTTGGGATCCGGTCCCGGAGGGTAAAACGCAATACCAAAGGGACGTGTTAGTCCGGTCGCAAAAGTTTCAGTGGTTTCGGGTTTCCCGCCGGCATTGATCCCTCGGAAAACTAGAATGCGGCCGGGCCCGCTATCTGCCACAAACAAGTCGCCATTGGGCGCCGTCCGAATCAATCTTGGATTCCTCAAACCTTCGGCGTAGAGCTCCACTTTGAATCCGTCAGGGGCTTGTGGCCACGCGTTCGATGGACGAAGCACCACATGTGCATCGTTGTCGGAGGAAGGGGTCGCATATGGTTGGGGCAAATCAGCCGCGGAAATGCGATGAACGCTTCCGGGTTTCTCCATGCGGAAGTCAGTGAACGGCCCGTTTTGCCCAGATGTCTGCGCCAACGCGCGCGCTTCGCGCGCCGCCGACACAGTGCGATACGTAACCATCGACACCAACGCGGCGAAGAGGATCACCAGGATTCCCCAAAACGAACGCCTCATGTCTTTCCTCCTTCAAAGATCATGTCAATCCTAATCTCCAAGTCGAAATCAGATTGCGCGATGAACGCCGCCTGCCAGGCGGCAGCTTTACTTCTTGGGCGCGCCCGATTGTTGCGGATTGGATTGCGGCTGAGCAGCCTGCGGCTGACCGGCCGACTGTTGGGTCTGCGTGATCTGAACCTGCTCGCCATCCACCAAAGAGTCCGGCGGATTGACCATCACGTTCTCTTGTCCGCTAAGTCCGGAAACTACTTCAACGTCGCTCCCAAAATCGCGCCCCAACACAATGGGAACCAGCGTCGCTTTGCCATCTTGGACTGTGGCAATCTGCAGTCCCTGCGCACGGAAAATCAGCGTGTTTACGGGAAGGATAAACGTGGGCACGGTCTCCGGAAGCTTCAGGTGAACCTCCGTATACCCGCCGGGAAGGAGCTCGCCCGAGGCGTTGTTCACATCCACCTCCACCAACAACGTCCGTGACGACTGCTGAATCGCATTCGCGGTGCGCACTAATTGCCCTTTGAACCTGCGGCCGGGAAATTCGGCTAAGGTGAGATCCGCCGAGAGGCCGGGTTTGGCGGCTTGCGAATATTGCTGAGGAACGTTGATGTACACCCGCAGCACTTGCGTCGATTGAATATGAAACATCTCTCTCGCCGCGCCGCCGCTGCCGGAATCGATCAGTTGCCCGATGTCCGTGTTGCGCGCCGTGATAATGCCGTCGAACGGCGCATAAATTTTGTTGAACGCCTGGGTTTCCTCGAGCCGCCTCACATTGGATTGCGAGGCCGCCACCGTGGCTTTCTTTGCTTCGAAATCACCGTGCGCATTATCCACGTCCTGTTTCGACACCGAGTCTGTGTTCTTCAGGCCGTCGAAGCGGTCCGCCGTAATCTTCGAGAGATTCAGGTTCGCTTGCGCCGTATTCAGATCCGCACGCGCCACCAGCAGTTGCTGGTCAACTTCCGGTGTCTCAATGTCCGCCAGCAACTGCCCTGCCTTCACGTGTCCGCCGATATCTACGTACCATTTCTTTAAATATCCGTTCGTGCGCGCGAATATCGGCGCGTCTTCAAAAGCTTGCATGTTGCCGGGAAGGACTATCTCCTGCTGCGGGTCGCCCCGTTTGGGATGAATCACGACCACCGCCGGAATGGCCAAATCGCGAGTTTCAGTGCGCAGCGCGGCTTTGGCCCTTAATCGCGGCACCACGCCCATCACGACAATGCCCGCCACGATAATCGCCACGAGGACCGCAATCACCACGCCGTGGCCCGAACCTTCCGTCTTTCGCGCAGGCCGATCGTATGACTCTTGGGGAGGAGCTTTCTGGTCGCCGGCGGCTGCGGCTTGCGGGACTTGTTTCTCTGGCTGGTCAGTCATCGATCCTTCTTCCTTTTGTCACTCTACCCTTAGATGATTCGCGCTGCACGCCGACCCGCTCGCGCCGCCGTGAAGTCAGGTTATGCTCTCGCCGCCCGCCATCCGTGCACGATGCTAAAAAAGACCGGCACAAAGAAAAGAGTAGCAACGGTGGCAAATAAAAGTCCACCGATCACGGCGCGGCCCAACGGCGCATTCTGCTCGCCGCCTTCTCCAAGTCCCAGTGACATAGGCAACATACCGATAATCATCGCCAAGGCCGTCATGATGACGGGCCGAAAGCGCGTGTACCCGGATTCCAAAGCGGCTTCCTCCGCGGTTTTACCTTCATCGAGCCTTTCTCGCGAAAAACTAACCACCAGAATGCTGTTGGCTGTCGCTACACCCATACACATGATCGCGCCGGTGAGAGCGGGTACGCTGACCGTCGTTCTCGTAATGAAAAGAAACCAAACGATCCCGGCCAAAGCAGCAGGCAGCGCCATCAGGATGATGAAGGGGTCGAGCCAGGACTGGAAATTAACCACGATTAGCAAGTAGACAAGCAGGATGGAAAACGCGAGGCCCCACAAGAGGCCCGAGAAGGATGCTTGCATCGTGGAAATTTGGCCTCGAACGATGAGTTGCGAGCCCCGCGGCAAATCTTTCTTGCTGCGAGCGATGATCGGTGCAATTTCCCGTGCGACAGACCCGAGGTCGCGCCCCTGGACCGCGCCGTAAATGTCGACGACGGGCTGAACGTTGTAGTGCGAAACAACGCCCATCTCCGCTCCTCGGCTCACCGATGCAAGGCTGGCAAAAATAGAAGGCGGTGCATTCGGATTTGGGCCGGTCACTGGAATATTCTCGAGATCTTGAAGGGTGTCGATTCTATATTGCGGCATCTGAGCCGCAATGTTGTAGGTCACTCCCGTCTTAGGGTCGAGCCAGAAACTGGGAGCGGTCTGAAAACTTCCGCTGAGCGAAATCAAGAGGTTGTTCGCGACATCGCGCTGCGTGTATCCGATTTCCTGAGCTTTGGTGCGGTCGATATCAAAATGCAGCTTGGGCTGATCGAACGGTTGCTGGATTCGGAGATCGGTGGTACCGGGAACGAATTTCAGTTGATTCATCAACTTGTCCGCAAACTCCCGGTCGCCCACCAAATTTCTTCCGACGATCTGAATATCGATTGGAGCCGGCAGCCCGAAGTTCAGGATCTGGCTGACCATGTCTGCGGGAAGAAAATAAAATGTGACGCCGGGGAAATCGCGGCCGAGCCGCGTGCGTAGGTCGTGAACGTATTCTTCCGTGGGACGATGTTTTTTCGATAGCTCCACCAAAATGTCCGCATCGCCGGGTCCAATCGGCGCGGAATTGCTGTAAGAGAGGTTAAAACCGCTGTAAGGCAGCCCAATGTTATCAATGATAGTGGCTAATTCTGATTTGGGAATCATCTGGCGCATGTCGTCGTCCACGCGCTCGCAGATTGCCGCCGTCTCTTCGATGCGAGTTCCGGTCGGCGCTCGCAAGTGAAGCTTGAATTCGCCGCTGTCTACAGCGGGAAAGAAGTCCTGCCCCACCATGGGCAAAAGTGCGAAAGACAGCACGCAAGCAGAGAAGAAACAGACCACAAATATGCGGTCGTGCCGGATGCAAGTTTCCAGCAGCCGGTGATACCCGTCCCGCAGTTTTTCAAATCCATGTTCGAACCTTTGCTGGACTCGCACAAAAGGGTTGCGAGATTTCGGCGCTTCGCCATGGCTCTCTTCAATTTGAGCTACCAGCAGATACTTGGCCATAGTCGGCACCAGCGTCCGCGATAACAGATAGGACGCAAGCATGGCGAAGCACACCGCTTCGGCGAGCGGAACGAACAGGTAGTGCGCTACTCCGGAAAGAAAAAACATCGGCACGAAGACGATACAGATGGAGAGCGTGGAAACGAAGGCAGGCACAGCAATCTGCTGCGCTCCATCCAGAATGGCTTGCACGATTTCCTTGCCCTGGTCGATGTTGCGGTTAATGTTCTCGATTTCGACCGTTGCGTCGTCCACCAGGATTCCTACGGCTAACGCCAGGCCGCCGAGGGTCATGATGTTGATGGTCTGTCCCAGAGCGCTCAGAACGATAATGGAAGTAAGAATCGAAAGCGGAATCGAGACAGCGATGATCAGCGTGCTGCGCCAGCTTCCCAAAAATACCAGGATCATGAACCCCGTCAGGCACGCAGCGATGATCGCCTCTCGAACCACGCCCTTAATCGACGCCAACACGAAAATGGATTGGTCCGAAAGCGGTTTAATTTCGAGCTGAGGCGGCAGGCCGGCCTGGATTTGCGGCAGCAACGCTTTAATGCCGGAAATGATATCGAGCGTGGATGCGTCTCCGTTCTTTTGAATCGACATCAACGAGGCGCGCTTTCCATCCACGTTCACAATGTTGGTCTGCGGAGGAAATCCATCTCGTACTTGCGCTACATCGTGGATGTATATAGTGCTGCTCCCAATTGTTTTGATCGGCAGATCGTTGAGTTCGGCCACCGTGGCAGGGGCGCCATTCATGTCCACTTGGTATTCAAACAGCCCGATTTTCGTCGTGCCCGCCGGCAAAATTAGGTTCTGTAGGGTGAGGGCGTTCACCACGTCGAGCGGAGAAAGCCCTTTCGACTGCAGCGCCGTAGTATTCAAATCCACTTGAACTTGCCGTTGTTTGCCGCCATAGGGATACGGAATTGCGACGCCTGAAATCGTCACAAGCCCCGTGCGGAGAAAGTTCAACCCAATGTCACCTAATTGCTGCTCCGATAGGCCCTTGCCCGAGAGAGCAAGCTGAAGGATGGGCACCGTCGACGCGTTGTACGTGATGATAAAAGGCGGCGTGGTTCCCGGGGGCAATGTCCTCACGATGGGCTGCGATATCGCAGTGACCTGAGCAATCGCATTGGCCACCTGCACTCCCTGGTGGAAGAAAATCTTCACAACCGCGATGCCGGCCAGCGATTGCGATTCAATGTGTTCGATATCATTGACCGTGGTGGTCAGCGATCTCTCGTAGTTGAAAATAATTCGATTGGACATCTCCTCGGGAGACAGCCCGGTGTAGTTCCAGATGACGCTTACAACGGGAATATCGATATTGGGGAAAATGTCTGTAGGTGTACGAAGAATGGCGACGGGACCAAGGATCAGCAATAAAATCGACATCACCACGAACGTATAAGGCCGGCGTAATGCTAGTCGAACTATCCACATTCAAGGGACCTCCGAAACCGCCCGGTAAGCAGAAGGAGTCTTCTCAAGCGGGTCTGACGTGAATGCAACCGCATTATTATCGCACGCAGCGCCGCAAAAAAAACCACGGTCAAAACCGGGCAAAGATGCCCCGCGAAACGCGAGATTCGCGCCGCGAGTACGCACAAATCGCGAACATAACCGCAATCACACCGATGCGCAAAACAATTACAAAGTCGCAACTTTTCCGGAATCCAGGGGTTCATTTAGTGCGTCTAAAGGAGTGGCCCCAACCCCGTCGATTGCTGTCAGGAATTAGACGCGGGGCGGAGAGGAAAGGGTCCAATGCCGGTTATCGTGATAGTGCTTATGTTTCTGGTCCTGTTTCTGCTGGCGGTCATAGCCATGATTCTTGGCCCGTTTCTGGGCGTAGGCTACGCGCTCTGGAACTTCAATCACAGCCACGCGCAGGCACAGTGTGCTTCAGATTTCCGGCCAATAGAGCCGAAAAACCGCATCGATTCTCGACATCGCTCGCCGCAACGCTGACTTAATTCGGCAACGAATCGCCAATTGAACGCCAGTGGCCGTTCCCTGAACTTTAGAACGAAAGTACTATTTTCGGGAAACCACCTTCCTAGCATTCCCACCATTCCCAAATTGGATTTCGTAGGCTTCGAACCCGAATCATCTATCAATTAGCAGTAAGTCGCGCCGTTCTAGAGTTTTGGGACGAAAATCTTGCTGAATCCATAGCCAAGTCAGCAGTGGCCTAAATGGTAGAAAAAATGCATAATCACTCTCGACACAGGGGCCCAGCAATTCCATTCTGTCGTCAAATCAGGGGAGATGCAGCAGTTTCGGACATTTGGGGCTAAGTTTGTACGGACGATTGACCTCCGCCGTTTGGGAGCTTTGGTAGTCTTAGCTCTAGGCGGTTTTTCGGTTTGGATGGCGCTCTCTCCGAGCGGTTCCAGCCAAACTGCGCCTGCTTATACTTCCTCGTTTATTTCCTCTAATGGCCAGGATCTTCCGCAAACTTCACCCAACGGGAGTGACTCTGCTCGCGCGATATACCCGTATTCCGTGATTCCGGGCGGCGTGGAAAGCGCCTCCGAATTAAGGAATTCGGTCGCGCACGATCCTGTTGTAGCAACGCATTATGGTGACTTCGACATTGCGAGAGCGCGAGTGGTTCGCTTGAACCAAGATCGCCTGCTTTACGTGTCCTACCGTCTCGGCAATAGAGTGTTCTGGTCAAAGAACCGATTAACGCTTCTCAAGGGTGAAACTGTAATCACCGATGGCGAGAACATGGCCAGAACTCGCTGCGGAAACCGTCTCGCCGAAGCTCCAGTCGGCCCAGTGCTGGCGGCAGAGCCCGCGTTTGAAGCGGCTCCTCCGGAAGTAGCTCAGGTTCTTGCCGGAGCACCCGCCTTGCTGGGAGCGCCTTTTGTGCCGGGCGACGTTGCTTTGGCTCCGCCTCCACCAGATTTCGGAATTCCTCCTGGCTCCGGATCTCCAGGCGGCGGGATTTTCACACCTCCCGGTGCTCCGATTGGCGGAGGTGGCGGTCCTCCCTCGCACAGGGTCACTCCACCTCCAGGAACTCCGCCGCCGATCCCGCCACCGCCGCCAGTTCCGACGCCAGAGCCGGAAATGTTGCTAATGCTCGCGACTGGAATTAGCGGTCTTTGGTTTGGTCGAAAGAAGTGGAAGGGGTAGTAGTCGGCTGGACTCGGAGCGCGGGGTGAAACTCGCCGTTGTGAAAACGGCAGTCAGCGCCGAACTCACTCCATCGGCAATCCAACATAGTTTTCCGCCAGCGTTTGTGAAGCGGCGCGCGAGCTAGTGACGTAATCAAGCTCGGCTAGCTGGCGGCGGTGGTCAAACGCGTTCTCGTCTTCCCACAGGTGCAGCATCGAAGTCATCCACCACGAAAACCGTTGCACTTTCCAAACGCGCCGCAAACAAGTTTTCGAATAGGCGTCCAGCAGATCCTGACGGCCCGAAGCATAGTATTCTACCATCGCTCGGGCGAGGACTCGGACGTCTGCAACCGCCAGATTCAGTCCTTTCGCTCCCGTGGGCGGGACAATGTGCGCCGCGTCTCCCGCAATGAATAGCTTGCCGAACTGCATCGGCTCGATCACCGAGCTGCGCATCCCGGTCACACCTTTCTGAATGATGGGTCCTTCGGTCAGCCTCCAGCCTTCGGTCGACGCGAGCCTGGTGTGCAGTTCTTCCCAAATTCGTTCGTCGGACCACTCCACTAAGTTTTCGTCCGGCTTGCACTGAAGGTAGAGCCTGCTGATCTTCGGCGAACGCATGCTGAGCAGCGCGAACCCGCGCTCGTGATAGGCGTAGATAAGTTCCTCGGACGAAGGCGGCGCTTCAGCCAGTATTCCCAGCCACGCGAAGGGATAAATGCGCTCGTAGAGCCTGAGCACGCCGTCCGGAATGGACGGCCGGCAAATACCATGAGAGCCGTCGCATCCCGCGATGAAATCGCAAGCGATCTGCTGCGCTTCGCCGTCCTTACGAAATAAAATCGTGGGTTTCGCCGAAGATTTCGTCTCGCCGAAATCGCGAATGCTCACGTCCTCCACGTCGAAAAGAAGCTGCCCGCCCGACGCCAGCCGCGCTTTCACCAGGTCTTTGATCACTTCGTGCTGCGCGTAAATCATGATGCCGCGCCCGCCGGTGAGTTCTCTGAAATCGATGTGGTGCGTGCGTCCGGAAAACCTCAGATTCACTCCGTAATGGACCAGCCCTTCCCGGCGCATCCGTTCACCCACGCCGATTTCTTCCAGCAGGTCCACCGTGCCCTGTTCCAGCACCCCGGCGCGCACCCGCTCTTCGCAATGCTCGCGGCTGCGAGCCTCGATCACCACCGACTCGATGCCCTGCCGATGCAACAAATGCGAGAGCACCAGCCCAGCCGGTCCCGCCCCGACAATTCCTACCTGTGTTCGCATGGGACTACTGAGTGTTTCCTCTGAATTTTTGGACGCCCCGAGCCGCGAATGTTACCATGCGGCCTCGTCTTGGTTGTACTCGGAGAACGCGAAGAATGCTGGTAAGCCGCAAAAAACTGCTGGTCGAATGGGGCCACTGCGATCCCGCTGGCATCGTCTTTTTCCCGCAGTATCTCGCCTGGTTCGACGACTGCACCACCGCGCTATTCCTGGACGCAGGAATGCCCATTCAAACTTTATTCAAGCAGCATGGCGTAATAGGCTTTCCCATCGTGGACCTGCGCGCGCGCTTCATGCTGCCCTCAAAATTTGGCGACGAACTAATCGCGGAGTCCACTGTAACGAAATTCGGCACAAGCAGCTTCGTCGTTCGCCACCAAATCTCAAAAGCAGGCGCCCTGGCAGTAGAAGGTGTCGCAACCCGCGTCTGGACCGCCCCCGACCCCGACGATCCATCCAAAATGAAATCCCGCCCCCTCCCTAAAGAAGTCATCGACCGTCTTTCCGCCGCCAACCCCAACACAGACACCAACCGCGGCAAGTAGGCAATGTCTGATTTCGGACATCCATACCCCCTTCAAGCGATCGGCAAACGTTCGCACGAGAAGTCCTCTACTCGATCTCAGTTCTGCATTTCCCCATCCCACGGCGAAACTCATGCCTCGCGAGATGTATATCAGCAGTAACACTCGGCTATTCGCGCTGGTTTGACAAGAAGTTAGGCATAGACAACAATGAGTTTAAATGCGGCATCCTATTCCGCTTTCTTCTTACATTCTCATATTTGAAGTTGTTAGCGTTGTTACTCTGCCCCTACTTTTGCTGGGAAGCGGCCGGGTCCCCCAGATGAAGATCGTCGCGAAGGTGTGGGGTTGCGTGCTCGTTCTTGGATTAGTTCTGCAAATCTTCGCTATTGGTTACGAGCGGACATATACCATCCCGATGCAATGGTCCTTGGACGTTCCAGACGAAATTCGCAGCGAGGTCAGGCCAGTGCCTGGTTTTACCAACCAAAAGACCGTGGTATTCAGTCGCCCACCATTGACGGAGGCATCGCCAGGAAACCACGTTTGTTATCAAGTCATTTTCTCCGATGCCCTTGCTGAGCGGCTGCAGAAATTGCATCGTGACGTCGTGCTCGTGCAATACGACGTAACATTCCGGTTCGACACGCCCGTGTTCTATCGGTCGCCGAGATTGCAGGGAGATGACAGGAATACCATGATGGGTGGAATGGGCTACATGACCCAAGAACGACGTGGAGCCTCAGGATTCACATGCTTCCCTGGGCCTGGTCTGTTCGACTGATTATCTTCAGTCGATTATTTGCGGCAGCCACACCGCCAAATCCCGATAAGTCGGATCATCCGAACCGGATCCATCACCCCTCACGTCATTTGCATAGGTTTCGGCTTGGCCGGATCGGAGTAGTCGTAAAATCCGCGCCCCGCCTTCCGGCCGTTCCATCCTGACAGCACCATGCGTTTCAGCAGCGGCGGTGAAGCAAAACGCTTCTCCTTGAATTCATCGAACATGATGTTGGCAATGTAATAGGTAGTATCGTTGCCGACGAAATCCAGCAGCGCCAGCGGGCCTATCGGATGCCCGCAGCCGAGCTTCATCGAGTTGTCGATGTCTTCCACCGACCCCACGCCTTCTTCCAGCGCGCGCACCGCGTCGAGCAGGTAAGGCACCAGCAAGCGGTTGACGATAAATCCCGTGCGGTCCGTCGTGCGTACTGGTGTTTTTCCCAATCGCACAGCAAACGCAACCACTTCTTCGTTCACTTTCGGGTCGGTCGCAATCGTGCGAATCACTTCCACCAGTTTCATCACCGGCACCGGATTGAAAAAGTGCAGTCCCAGGAACCGGTCGGGCCGCTGTGTAAACGTCGCCATCTCCGTAATCGAAAGCGACGAGGTGTTGCTCGCAAAGATCGTAGCCTTCGGGCAAATTTTATCCAGCGCATTCCACAATTCGCGCTTCGCCGGAAGCTGTTCGATGATCGCTTCAACCACGATGTCGCAATCCTTCAAATCCTCCAGATTCGTCGTGCCCTTCAGCCGGCCTCGCACTTTGTCGCGTTCCACTTGCGGCAGAGTGCCTTTGTCCACCAACCGCTGAAGATTCTTGTCGATGGACTGCAAACCCTTTTCAACTAGCTGCGGTGAAACCTCGCGGACTGTGACTTGGCATCCCGCGTTCGCCGCCACCTGCGCAATTCCCGATCCCATCAGCCCGCATCCCACCACTCCCACTTTCTCAATCGCCATTTATTCCTCCAGAATAATTGTCGTCAGATATATATGCCGCGCAACCTTGCGGACTGCATTTCTTTGCAAACGCAAAAATCGCTCTCGGATCGGCAGTGAGCCGCGTGGGAATCAATTACGCCGCCAACCGGTATGCCGCAAGCCGCTATGCCGCCAACCGCGAAGGTTAGCGTCCCGCGTCCATTTCCGCGAAAACTTCCTGCGCGATATGAAACGCGGCATTCGCCGCCGGCACTCCGCAATAGATCGCAGCCTGAAGCAAAACTTCCTGAATCTCCTCGCGGGTCACGTTATTATTTGCGGCCGCGCGAACGTGCATCCGAAACTCGTCGTTGCGGTTTAGCGCCACCATCATCGCCAGTGTTAGTAGACTACGTGTGTGCCGCGGCAGCCCGGGACGCGCCCAGATCTCTCCCCATGCATACCGCGTGATCAAATCCTGAAAAGGTTCGCTGAACGGAGTCTTCGCCGCTTCCGCTTTCGCAACGTGCGCGTCGCCCAGAACCGCCCGCCGCACTTTCATCCCGGAGGAATATCGCTCGCGCTCGTCCATTATTTCGCCTCCGGCTCGGATAAGAATTTCAGCAGCGCCTCGGTGAATTGCGGCGCAGCTTCAATGTTCGATAAATGCGCAGCTTGCAGCACCAGATAGCTCGCGCCGGAAATCCCGTCAGCCACAATTTTTGCATCCGCCAATGGAATCACCGGATCCAGCGCGCCCGCAATCACCAACGTGCGGGTCTTTATGCGTGCGAGATCGCGGCTCTGGTCCATGTCTCTGATCGCGGCGCAGCATGCCGCATAGCCTTCCGGCGGCGCTTGCAACAACATTTGCCGCATCGCTTCGACCACCTCTGGCGATTTCTTTACAAAATCTTCGCTAAACCATCGCAGCACAACCGTCGTCGCGATTGCAGCCATTCCGCGCTCTTTCACGTCTTTGATACGCGCGTTCCAACCATCCGCTGTGCCGATCTTCGCGGCAGTATTGCACAGCGCGAGTCCCTTGATCCGATTCGCGGCATTCACACCCAACCAAATTCCAATCATCCCGCCCATGGAAAGTCCGCAAAAATAGGCGCTATCGATTTTCAGCGCATCCAGTAACGCAACAACGTCGCGGCCCATCTGTTCAATCGTATAGGGCCCAGGAGTAACAGTAGAAAGCCCGTGTCCGCGGGTATCGTAGCGCAGCACGCGAAACGTTTCGCACAACACGGCCGCCTGCGGATCCCACATCGACAAATTTGTGCCGAGGGAATTAGACAGCACGATCACCGGCGCATTCTCCGGCCCGTCAAATCGGTAATTCATTCGCGCATCACTGATTTCAGCGAACGACATGTTTCGCATTCTCCGCGCCGCAAATCATCGCTTCTGTTTCCGGTCCGACAAAACTTTTTCAACCATGGCTTCCGCCGAACCAGTGTAATTTTTCGGCTCGAGCAGTCGCTTAATATCTTCCGCCGAAAAATGCTTCCGCATTTCCGCGTCTTCGATCAGCGCGTCTTGAAAAGACCGCGAATTTTCCGCCGCGCGCCGCGAAGCCTTCTCCACGATTTTGTGCGCCGGCATACGCCCGATTTTCTCTCCCAGCGCGACCGCGATCGCCTCAGCCATGATCAGCCCGTGAGTGATTTCCAGATTTGCGTTCATCTTCGACGAATTGATTTCGAGCCCGCTCAATACCTGAGTCAAGTGCGCCAGCGCCCCAGCGGTCAGCGTGCAAATTTCGGGCAGCGTTTCCCATTCGGCGTGCCAGCCGCCCAACCCGCGTTCGTGCTCCTGCACCATCGACGTCAGCATCACGGATACCAACGCGGGCACTCGAATCGCTGCCGCTAAAACCACAGCCGAGCCCACAGGATTTCGTTTCTGAGGCATGGTTGACGAACCGCCGCGTCCCGGCGCAGCTGGCTCGGCAGCTTCACCTACTTCCGTTTGCGCCATCAAGGAAATATCGCGCGCAATTTTTCCCAAAGACCCGACCAAAAGTCCCATCGTCGTAGCCACTTCGGCAAAACGGTCGCGGTGTGCGTGCCACGGCAGGTTCGGAAGCGTCAATTTTAATTCTTCAGCCAGAGCCGCCGCCACAGCAGGCCCGCGATCTCCCATCGCTGCCAGCGTGCCTACCGCTCCTCCAAATTGAAGCACCAGCACCCGCTTGCGAATTTCTCGAATGCGTTCGCGATGCCGCTCGACCGCCGCAAGCCATCCAGCCGCCTTCAGCCCCAAAGTGACCGGCGGCCCTTGTTGCAGCCATGTGCGTCCCGCCAGCAGCGTCGATTTATGCGTGTCGCAAATTCGCGCGATAGCATCGCACAATTTTGCGAGCGCCTGATCCGTCAGGTCGAGAGCATCGCGCAATTGCAGAACCGTGCCCGTATCAATCACGTCCTGGCTCGTCGCTCCCCAGTGGACAAATCCGCCAGCCTTCTCATCGGCTTTCGTAACCAGCGCCGTCAACTGCTTCACCATCGGAATCGCCAGATTCCCCGCGAGAGCCGCCTCTTGCGCCAGCGTCTCCATCGAGAAAAGTTTCGCGTCGCATTTGGATTCGATCTTCGCCGCGGCAGCTTTTGGCATGACACTTACGTGCGCCAAGGCTCGCGCCAGCGCGGATTCAAAATCGAGCATGGCTTGAATTCGCCGTTGGTCGGAGAAAATCGCGCGCATCTCTTCCGTAGTGAAGAGATGACCCAGCAGGTAAGTTGGCAGTTGCGTGCTCAAAACTCAGTGCCCTTCATAGCGTGTCCTGCGGGATATCGTACCTCGCAAGGCTTTCGATTTTGACGGTCAGAGCATACTCCAGCTTCCACATCTCGAGCCTAAACTTTTCCGGTCCGAACGACACGCAAGTCTGCCTGCGGCTCTCTAAGCCTACTCAAGGTCGCGGAACATTTCCTTAGGCGTCTTCCTGGCGTACAATGCCTCTGAAATTGCCAGCTGAGCAACGGAGGAAAACTATGCTTGCCGATCGCGTGGAAGTTTCCTGGGACGCCGCCAAATCTCAGTGGCTAATCCGTATTACCGAGGGTGAAGAGGTCCTTCGCCGCCATATCGATTTGCCGAAAACTGCAGACGACCAAGCCCTGCGCGCCGCAGCCCTGGAAACCGTCAAGGATGAAGGCTACGATTTCGACGCCTCGAAATTTAGCATCCAGCGTTAATCCACGACGGTACGGTTTCAGGGTCCGTTTAGTCCACTTGTACCAGCTCAAATTTTGGTTTGATGACACCCAGAATCGCCCACGCTTCCCTCTGCGTGCGAACCACGTGCAGATTTGGACGCGTCTCCTGTCCTTGCAACTCAAACATTCGCGCCATGCCAAAGGCTTGGGCGGTTGGCGCAATGATGCAACGCTTGCGGCTCGGGTCCGCCAGGACCGGCGGCAAGTTTGCCAACTCGCGAATCGTCTGCGCAGAAACTTCTAAGGAGGTAACTGAAGACATATCCGTAACGGTAGAGCGTGGATTTGTCAGCGCTATGTATTTTTCGGAGATTCGATAAAATTCCTTCAGAACTTCATCCGTAATCGTCCCCACGAGCAGTCCTCGAAGGACGTGATTCGCAGAGTCGAACTCGAAGTGATAGGCCATAAGACGTCCCAGGTCATCCGGAGTGCCTCGATACTCCCACTCCTTCAGGTGAATTGCAATTAACTGACGCCGCACGCAACCGCTTGGCGATAATTGGTGTCTAAGATTCGCAGAAGCCGGGCCAGATGGCCGTGCGAAAAATGTCGGAGGCGCGAATGCGAATGGTCCCGATGTGGCGCCGCGACCGGCATGACGCTTTAGGTTTTCTCCTGCGCCCGCTTCGCCGCTCCGCTTTGGATTAACGTCTCGCAAGCCTCGTTGCACGTGCTGCGAAGTTGCCGCGAGATTTTTTTGTGAACGCCCTCGGCCAGCAGCATCATCGCCGTTCCGTGAATCAGCGCGCCCAATGCCAATGCCAGCCGCGCGTGTTGTTCCGGAACGCCTCCCAGGTGCACCGCCAGACGTCTCTTGATTATTTCGAATGTTGGCCTGGGTTCGCGGCTCGATAGCCTCACGGCCCAGTCTGCTGTCAGCAGCCGGTATTCGTGAGGATGCTTCATGGCGAAATCCAGGAAGCGCCCGCACGTCGCGGCTGGGGAACAGGCCGGCTTTAAGACGGATACCAGTTGTTCTAGCGCCTGCTTGTGCAGCAGCATCACCAGATCGCTTTTATTGCGAAACCTCTGATACATCGTCGGAGTTGTTGTCCCCGCTGCTCTCGCAACCCTCCGCATGGTCAGAGCGTTTTCTCCTCCCTTGCTCCACAACCTGTACGCGGCGCTTAAGACGCGGCTTTCCAGTTCGGCATCGGCTTTTCTAGGCATAGGAGCGCTCCTTATAGATTGGCCATTGCGCCGCATTGTAACCTTTACATTGTTAATATAACAATGTATAAATTATAAGTTTGTTCGGGCCTCAGTTGCACGTCTAGAGACACGTTGTCCGAAATTAAAGGAGCGAAAGAACCAGTCATGCATCATTTTCACTACACCGTAAAAACCCACGCAACCCCGGCGCTGGCCTGGGGCGTTTTTTCCAACTGGAACCTCTGGCGCAAATTCGCCAGTGTCTACGGAGAAATGAATTGGTCCGAGGGGAAACCCTGGGAAGTAGGAAGCCGTATGCAGATCGGAATCGTGCGGCCTTTCGAGACCGTCATAGACCACCTGCTCATTTGTTGTGAACCGGCCCGCGAACTCGGTTGGATCGCCCGTTGCCTCGGAATGACCATGAGCCAATGGGTCGAGTTCGAGCCGCTTCCGTCCGGAGGCACCCAAGTCCATACCTGGGGTGAGCTAAGTGCGTCCGACCTCAAAGCCGGCGGCTGCACCGCCGCGGAACTTCACGCTGTCTTCACCGAGACTTGGTACGAGAATTATCGCCTCGCGTGCGACGAATTAGCAGCGGCAGACGCTGCAGCCTTGACCACCTGAGAGCACCCTTCCACTAAATACACAATCGCGGAACGCGGGGAAGCACACTTGCTCCCCGCGAGTTTTTCTCGAACCGCTACAATCACCTGGCTGCGAGCTTTGGGGTATACTCCTGCCCTTCGCATCACTGGAACGGGGGCAGGCGCATTCATGAATTCGTACGGCTCGGCGTCATTGGCGCTTTCATTCGGCCTGTTCGTCGGCCTCTTGGCTTGCCTCGAGCTTGGTTACCGCATCGGGCGCTACAACTACAGAAAAAATAACGCGTTGGCTTACGAAGGCACCGGCACGCTCGAAGGCGCCCTGTTTGCGCTTCTTGGCCTCCTATTGGGCTTCAGCTTTGCGGGGGCGACGTCCCGCCTGGATTCCCGCCACCAGCTAATCATCCGCGAAGCGAACGCCATCGAGACCGCTTACCATCGCCTGGACCTGCTCCCCGAAAGCGATCAGCCTACGATGCGCCAATTGTTCCGCGACTATCTGGAGGCGCGAGTCCAAGCCTACGAAAAGTTCGCTCATCGGGAAGCGTCCGCGCAGAAATTCGCGCGTGCGTCTGAAATTCAGCAGCAGATTTGGTCTGTCGGGTTAACTGCCAGCCAGGCAGATCCATCTCGCGAAGCCACCAGGCTTTTGTTGCCTGCGCTGAATGATATGGAGGACGTCACCACTGCGCGCACCATCGCCCTGGAGTTGCACCTGCCCGCGTTCATTTTCTACCTGCTGATCTGCATTGCGCTTCTCACCTCTGTGCTCGCGGGCTACGCCATGTCCAAACGGCAGAGCCGCAGTTGGCTCCACATCCTCCTCTATTCCGCGATCATATCCGTCACCATCTACGCCATATTCGACTTCGACAATCCGCGCTACGGCCTGATCAAAGCGGACGCCGCCGATAAAGCCCTCCGCCAGCTCCAAGATTCAATTCGATAAGCGGGAAAACTCCCTCCAGCGCTCGATCTGAAACGCTCTAGGGATGCAGCGAATCTCCAGCCTCTCGGCCCTGTCACATTGATATGTTGCGCAGCACTCGCAATAATGATATGTCCGAAGGCGACGCTATAAAATCCAGCTGCCGTGCGTCGAAGAATCAGTAACAATCAAAAACAGGAGCGACACCACTATGAACAGGAAGCCCACTATAGTTGCGATTTGTAGCGCTGTCCTATGTGTAATGTTTCTGTTGGCAGGTTGGGGAGCAAAGGCGGCCCCTGGCGTGACCGCCGCGCCGGCCACTAACTTCAACTCTCCGGCTCAATCTTCGGAACTGGTCGACATCAATTCTGCTTCGAAAGCCCAGCTCGATGCGCTACCCGGCATTGGTGCGGCCTACTCGCAGAAGATCATCGACGGCCGGCCGTACAAAGCGAAAACCGATTTGGTTCGGAGGAAAATTATCCCACAAGCTACATACGACAAAATTTCCAAGCTCATAATCGCAAAACAGCCCGCGAAGTAGTCGACCTGCCTTCAGGCTGCACGCCCGTGGCACTTCCCTCCACACTGGAGTACGGTTGAGCCACGGACGAAAGTGGCGGGATGCCGATTTTTTTGCGATTGATGCAGAAAAGGTTCGGCTCTTGACGTCCGCTGAATTGTCCTCAGATTTTTGATCTCCGCTAGAGAATGGTGGGGCTGGGGAGAGTCGAACTCCCGACACGCAGTTTAGGAAACTGCTGCTCTATCCATCTGAGCTACAGCCCCGCGACCAATCCTGAGAGTTTAACCGGATTCACCCCGCCTGCCCAAACCGAAGATTTCGCGTGGGCGCCAGCTCTCCGACCGATCGCTCGTCAACTTTTCTCTGAAACAACCCAAAAATCAATCTTCCAAAGTGTGCGTAAGTGCACAGCTATCCCCAATCCCACCGTTCTAGAATAACTTCAACAAGGCGAGCAAAGATAAGGGGAGTAGACATGCATCCACAATGGCAATGGCAGCAACAATATCAAGTAGCACTCCTGGAGACGAACCCGCTTCACCTGGGCGGCCGCGTCGCCAACGCTGAAAGAGTAATCTCTTTGCGGGCGGAAGCGCTGCGCATGCGTGCAGACGGACAAGCCGAGCGCACGGCCATCGAATACGCCATGCGCGGTTTGTCTGTCCTCAAGAGGGAAATCCCCGCGATCCGGTAGGAAGACCGCGTTAATTCTTTAAGGCAGCCGCGGAGATTGAAAATTTATTTCAATTTTCTTGCCCTCGCGTTCGACCTTTAGCGTGAATGGCGCGCCCTCTTCCGTGAACATTTCGTGCAGCGATTCGAACGTCAGCGTCGAGCACGGCAGGCCATTAATTTCAACAATCCTGTCGCCCTCCAGGACTCCTGCCTTCGCCGCTGCCGACCGTTCCTCGACATAAGCGACCTCAAAACCGCGCTCAAAATTCAATGTGGGGAGCACTTTGATACCGGTCATATTTCCTTTGAACGGATCGCCAAAGGAACTGTTCGGCTCGAAGATCACGCGCTGGTTCTGGTAGTCGAAAATCACGGTGAAGCGCCGCATCAAGGCGTTTCCAACGTAGCCGTCATTTGCAGAGAGGCTGGGACCCGGCGCGGAATGCATAATCGCCACCAGCGGCTTTTCGAGCTTGTATCCGGCGAACTCGACGGAAGGCAAGCGAACGATACTCATGTGGAATTCTCCCGAGAGTCCCATCTCGTCAACCGGCACCTCGGCTTGTCCCGTTTGCATGATGTGATGTTCCGCCTGGAACAACGGTTGAAAGTCGAAAATCGCGTCGCTTCCCAAATCCAGCGCCACGGTAGCCTTCACAGTTCTTCCATCTGGAGTAACAACCTCGGCCTCCATGGTCGGAGGCACGGCCACTCGCAATGGAACCGCGTGTCCCCGGCCGCCATATTTAAAAGTGGCCGGGTCGAAAAGGGTGAGCTGGCGTTTCGTGAAGTCAATCTCCACCACGTAATAAGCAAAGAGCGGTATGCCCAGCACGCAATCGAAATGCACGCCCATGCCGTCCTCGAACCCGGCCAGATCCAGAACGTAGGTTTGTCCGGTCAGAATCGGCAAATCCTGTATTCCTAAAGTGACGCTTTTCTCCATAACAAAACTCGTTGGCGCCGAGCCTTCGCCGAACCCCGCCGCGTTCGGATTTTTTCCGCCCAACGCGTGAAAGCGCAGGCCCATCGCTCGCGCAACGCTTTCGGTGATTACGTCAACGTTGAATCCGTTGTCCACCATGCAAACGTGTGGGCTCGAATCATTGATCCGCATCGAAACTAAAATGTGTTTCCTGGAATATTCAAACGGAAGAACGGCAACCGGAACATTTTCGCCTCGGTGCGGGGTGAAGCGAACGCCAGGCGAGGCAGGCCTGCTGCCTCTAAACCACCAGAGTGCGATCCCGCCAAGAATTACAATCCATCCTGCCTTGACCCTAAGAGGCGTTTTCAAGGGCAACAGCTTCGCCGTTCATGCCGCAGATCGTCAACCGGAAAGTCGTTATTCCAAGCGAGTGGTGTCACCGCTCATCTCGATAAATGGAGCTGCTGGCCGACTCGATAAGCCTCGCGGAGCCAGCCGAGCACTTCGCGATCCAGTTCCTTGCGCGAACGGAAACAGAAGCAGTGGACGTGATTGCGAGGCGAGATAGTTTCGATCTTCGTGAAACGGGGATTTTCCAAGCGCCGGGCCAGCACCACATGGCCCACAATTCGATTCCGCCTCAAGCTCACCGCTGCGAAACTCATTCGCACTTGAAACGCTATACGCGTTTTTTCAGGCACCACGCGCACAGGTCCGCAGCGCTTCACCAATTTTGCGAACTCTCGGAACAGCGCGATCGCGGACGGACCTTTCCCGGCCAGATGCTCGCGCAACGTGTAGCTCGAGCAGAAATGCGACTGGTTGCGGTTTGCAAAGTGCCTTCCGCACTTCCGGCATTTCCACATTGACGCGGGGATCATATTGTTTCGGGAAGTTTAACGCAGAATTTCGGCTCACCATCCAGTCCTTTGAAGCGTAAGACACGCACTCAATCACCTGCTCCGCTTCGTCTGCGTGCCCTGAAATTGCATGACGCTCGAGCCTTGAAAATGTAAACTCCCCGAATCGCGTGGAAAAGGAGATCGCCGCATGCGACTGAAACAACCGCGTATTCCGCCTCTTCCGCAATCCGAGTGGGACGACGAGGTCAAAGAGGTCCTGCAGCCTCTCCAGCGGGATGGCCGCGTGTTCAACATTTTTGCCACTCTCGCGCGCCATCCGAAGCTTTTGAAAAGTTGGCTCGTCTTCGGCGGCCACGTGCTCACCAAATCCACTCTTCCCGCGCGAGAACGGGAACTCGCGATCCTTCGCATGGGCTGGCTGTGCCGCGCCGAGTACGAATGGGGCCATCACGTTGCCATCGGAAAGAAAGCCGGCCTCACTTCCGATGACGTTCGGCGAGTCGCGCTCGGTCCCGACGCGCCGGGGCTGGACTCGTTCGAATCCGTGCTTCTTCGGTCCGTTGACGAGTTGCACGCAAATTCCTTCATCAGCGACGCTACCTGGAAAGCCCTCGCCGCGCGTTACGACACGCAGCAGCTTCTCGATCTCGTTTTCGCAGCGGGCCAGTACAAGCTGGTGTCCATGGTCCTCAACTCTTGTGGCGTCCAATTGGAAGAGGGTTACGAGCGCTTTCCCAGCGAGGCTTAAGGACCATCCGGCTTAAGGAAGATGCGGCTTAAGGACAAGGCCCATCGCCATCGGCGCAAGCAAAACACCCGAAGATCGTGATCGTACAGCGGCTTGACTTGGCAACCGCTCAAGGGCGATGCTATCGCGGCCCAAGCTGTGCGACTCGCGACGCCAGATTAGTTTCGACGCGTCTTTGCTTGGACGCCCGACCCATCGGAGGACCGGATGCGCTTTCGCTCGCAGTCTCTCTCGTTTTTTCTGCCGTTCGCGTTAGCGGCAGCTCTTGCCGCCGCCACAGCGCCGCCGTCTTCCGCGCAACAGCCGCGCAATGATGCGACCGCCACTGCGCCAGTCGCCGTTACCGTCGCCGATTACCAGCACGCCGAAAAATTCCTCGGCTACAACACATCTCCTCTCGTCTTCCACCGCGTGCGCCCAACGTGGTTGCCGAACGACGATCGCTTCTGGTATCGCGACTCTGGTCCCGACGGAGTAACGTTCATCCTCTTTGACGCAGCGCGCGGCACGCACCAGCCCGCATTCGACCACGCCAAACTCGCCGCCGCACTCTCCGCAGCAGCAGGCAAGACGTATGAGCCTGCGCACCTTCCCTTCATGACTTTCGACTTCTCCGCCGATCAACAGTCGATCTCCTTTACCCTGCGCGGACAAAACTGGAAGTGCGACCTGCAAGCGTACTCCTGCGCATCCGAGCCCAAAGCAGCCGAGCCCGCGGCAGCTCCGATCCCGGAAGTGAAGTCGCCCGACGGCAAGAGCGCCGCCTTCATTCGCGATTGGAATCTTTGGGTTCGCGATATTGCCAGCGGCAAGGAAACTCAAGTCACTACCGACGGCGTAAAAGATTTCGGCTACGCCACTGACAACGCCGGCTGGATTCACAGCGATCGCGCCATTCTTCTGTGGTCGCCCGATTCGAAAAAAATTGCCACCTTCCAACAAGACCAGCGCGGCACCGGTGAAATGTATCTCGTCGAAACAAAAGTCGGCCATCCCAAGCTCGAAGCCTGGAAGTATCCGCTCCCCGGCGATGATGTCGTCACCACCATCCAGCGCGTGATCATCAATCTCGACGGAGCCAAAGTAATCCGTTTGCAGCTTCCGCCCGATCAGCACCGCTCCACGCTTTGCGACGATGTTGCCTGCCGCGGCGGCGAGTGGGCCGACGTCGAGTGGAGTCCCGACGCATCGCATCTCGCCTTCGTCTCCACCTCGCGCGACCACAAGCACGAACAGTTGCGCGTCGCCGATGCTGCAACGGGCGCCGTTCGCGACGTCCTCGAAGAAACCGTCGCCACGCAGTTCGAATCGGGCAATGGACGAGTGAATTGGCGTTACTTGCCCGCATCGAACGAAATCATCTGGTCCTCCGAGCGCGCTGATTGGTCTCACCTCTATCTCTACGATCTCGCGACCGGCAAGTTGAAAAATCAGATCACTTCCGGCGACTGGGCCGTCACCCAGTTGTTGCGCGTTGACGAAAAAAATCGCGTGCTTTACTTCCTCGCCGACGGCCGCGAGAAGGACAATCCGTACTTCACCCAACTCTATCGCATCGGGTTCGACGGCAAGAACCTCGCGCTGCTCACTCCTGAGGATGGCAATCACGATGTCTCGCTCTCTCCTTCAGGCCGTTTCTTCGTCGATAGCTCCTCCACGCCCGACGTTCCCCGAGTCACCGTCGTTCGCGACGACGCCGGAAAGCTGCTCTCCAACGTCGCAAAGGAGGATATCTCGCGCCTGCTCGCCGCCGGATGGAAGCCGCCTGTTCCCGTCACCGTGAAGGCGCGCGACGGCGTCCCCGACTTGT
>Ga0209330_1000109_pt1 | contig 40310 bp, 30 predicted proteins | sample JacPinW_OM2H0_O3_FD_187969 | JGI IMG/M metagenome (GOLD analysis project Ga0209330, IMG submission 187969) | Forest soil microbial communities from Algoma, Ontario, Canada - Jack Pine, Ontario site 1_JW_OM2H0_O3 (SPAdes) (version 2) | ecosystem: Environmental > Terrestrial > Soil > Boreal... | reverse complement strand
AAGTCCCAGGCGCTTTCGTTCGTCGATACGGTTTTCCACCGGCGGCTCGTAAAACCGGGGATGAAGAATCATCCCGGAAGCGGGAAAAATCCGATCGTCTGAGTGACCCAGCTCATGGGCTTGCTCCACGGCGCGTTTCGAACCGCAAATGAAGTACTGGTGTTGGTTGGGCTCGATCCAAAAGTGCGCCGGGAAATCGGCAACGTCCGTCAGTACCGTAACAAATGGACGGCCCGGGAACGCACGATGAAAACTTTCATAAAGCGCGCGATTGAAATGCGGCACGAACGACACAACCATCTCCGGGTGCGTTCCCCTCCAATGGCGCTCTAGCAGCCGGACGGTGGCGCGATGATAGCCTCGGATTACGAGCTGTAGCACCCTCATAAGCTGAGTGCTGCCTAAGGTCCAGCCGGTGCGCAGCATGGTGTTATAGAAATCCTGAATTCGTATGCCAGCGTGCTTCTTCAGTACATCCAGTTCGTCGAGTAACTCCTGCAGGTTCGTCAGGCGGACATCCCACGGAAGCCCCTGCGCCCGAATGGACATTTCGAGCGCCGTAGCCGCCGCACGATGGCCCCCGCCAGCGTCGAAAAAACAAAACTCTATTGGCCCCATCCGGGCAGTTTCACAGGCGATCTGCAGTGGTTTGCTACGGGAATGTTAATGTTCCGATTCGGGTGTCTAATCAGTTAAGTAGCTGTATTATCTTAAGATTAGCATGGGTGTCATCCGTCTGTAACGCTCATCTTCTACTCTTGTCGTTGTGAAGTGCGATCTTCATCTCCACTCGTACTTTTCCGGAGCATGTACGACCCCCTTTGCCCGAAAATTTTGCCGCGAAAGCTATAGCGATCCGGACCAACTGTACGTTCTTTTGCGGCAACGCGGCATGAACCTTTTCACACTTACTGACCACGACTCGATAGAAGGCGCGGAACAACTGCGGCAGCATCCCGATTTCTTTGTTAGCGAAGAACTCACTTGCAGGATGCCGAGCGGAACCGAAGCTCACATTGGTGTTTACGACCTGAGCGACCGGCAGCACATCCAACTCCTGCGGCGGCGCAACGATCTGGTTTCCCTGCTGATGTATCTCACCGAGCGCAGGCTTTTCTTCAGCATCAATCACGTTTTTTCAAGCGTTACCGGAAGGCGCGAGGCCGAGGATTTTGAATGGTTTCGAACCTACTTTCCGGCTGTGGAAACGCACAACAGCCACATGCTCGAAAGCGCGAATCAGCATGCCGCACATCTGGCTAAGCGCTGGAACAAAATCGCTATCGGGGGCAGCGACGCTCACGCTCTGCCGTCTGCCGGGACCGCTTACACCGAGGTTCCCGGCGCACGGGATAAGGAAGAGTTCTTCGCCGGCTTGCGCAGCGGAATGGGACGCGTGGCCGGAGAATCAGGCAGCTTCAAAAAACTCACGCGCGACGTGTTCGTGATCGCAGCCGAAATGATGCGCGAAAAATCCTGGACTGCGGTCCTGTCGCCGCTTGCCGCGCTGATACCAGCAATCACCTGGTTTAACTATTACCAGGAAAAGAGATTCGGCCGCCGCTGGGCCGAAGAAATTCTTGGCGAATCGAATGCCCGAAAATATCCCCGTTGGATCTCGATGCCGCAGCCCGCGGCGGAGGAATTCATATGACGGTAGGCAAAGCGGTTTGGAACCAGATCCAGTCGAACGATCATCGCCTGATGCGACGAGTGCACCGCTGGCGAGCGCCGCGCTGGTTTCGCATTTTCATGATCGTGACTACGCGGCTCGGGGACGGCTGGTTGTGGTACGCGCTCGGGATGATACTCGTCCTCTTCGGCGGCGATCGCAGGTTCTTGGCGATTGGCGCCGGTGCGTCGGCCGCCGCCGCGGGCATCCTGCTCTTCAGAACACTCAAGCGGACTAGCCGGAGGCAACGCCCCTGTGAAATTGAGCCACACTGCTGGGCTTCGATCTTGCCGCCCGACAAGTACTCGTTTCCATCGGGACATTCCATCACCGCTTTTGCACTAGCGCTGTCGATTGGGCTTTTCTACCCTGACCTTCAGGGCTGCCTGCTCGCAGTGGCGTTCTTGATCGCCACATCGCGAATCATCCTCGGAATGCATTTTCTCAGCGACGTCCTGGCGGGATCGGCGATAGGGGCTGCGCTTGGTTTCGCGAGCTATCACATCTTCACGGCCCTTTGATATTCCTACGGCCAGCGTGCAGATTCCCGCGCCATCTTCCGTGGAAAAGACAAGACGGCGCCGGCTTGCCTTGGCGCGGCTTCACATTCGCCGAGCCAATCAGAACGGAGCGGGTGGGAACCGGCAGGGACGCACTTTTACTATTTACAAATCCAGAGGAAGCGGATTCTTGCCAGTTATTAAACGAGCCGAACGATCGAAAGTGATGTAAAGCCAGGCCCATTGCAGCAGGACGAGCAGTCGGTTTTGAAACTGGACGATGTAAAGCAGATGCACAAAAATCCAGATCAGCCAAGCGGGCAGGCCCGACATTTGCAGCCAATTTAGATCGGCCACAGCGGCGCCCCTGCCGATCGTTGCTAGATTTCCCTTATCGAAATAGTGAAACGGTGGGAGCACTTTGTTCCGCAAGCGCGCCTGAATTAATTTTCCGACATAATGGCCCTGCTGAATAGCGGGTTGTGCCACTCCCGGAAGCGGATTGCCGGTTTGATGGCTGAAATTCGCGAGGTCACCGATAACTAAAATCTCCGGATGTTCGGGAATAGTCAAATCCGGATTTACAAGCACGCGTTCCGCCTTATCGAGCGGTGCGCCCGCTTCCTTCGAAAGAATCCGGCCGAGCGGAGAAGCCAGAACCCCGGCGGCCCACAGCACCGTGCGCGTGGGAATCGATTCGGTGCGATCGCCTTCTTTGATGGCCACCGAGTCGGCTTGAATATCCGTGACCATCGCGCCCGTGCGCACCGTGACTCCGAGTTTGACCAGCATTTTGCGCGCTGCTTCGGAAAGTTTAGGCGGATAAGTAGGAAGAGTGCGGTCCGCTCCTTCGACCACGATGATTTGGGTTTGCGACGGATCGATGTCGCGAAAATCATGCGTCAGCGTGTCGTGAGCGATTTCACCCAACGCGCCGGCGAGTTCCGCGCCAGTCGGCCCTCCGCCCACAATTACAAATGTCATCCACGCTTTCTGCTTCGCCGGGTCCGCCTCGCGTTCAGCGGCTTCGAAGGCGAGGAGAATACGCCCGCGCATGGCCGTGGCATCTTCCACCGTTTTCAAACCAGGGGCAAACTGCTCCCATTCGTCATGGCCGAAATATTGATGTGTCGATCCGGTAGCGACAACCAGCGTGTCATACGGGAGCGTGCCGTCGCTTAAAATGACGCGGCGGTTCGCGACATCAACATGCATAGCTTCGCCAAGCAAAACCTTGGTATTTTTCTGGCGGCGGAGGATTTGCCGCAGCGGAGATGCGATATTTGCGGGTGACAGAGAACCGGTGGCCACTTGATAGAGCAGAGGCTGAAATAAATGGTAGTTGCAGCGATCGATAAGGGTAATTTCAACCGGAGCGTGCTTGAGCTTCAGAGTGGCGGCGAGCCCGCCAAAGCCACCGCCGAGAATAACCACTTGATGCCGATCCGCCATTCTGCAGGAACCTCTAACTATTCGATGTTCTTACGGTGCAAGAGAGTCCAAGTATGGACGGGCCCGGCCGAATTCGCCTTATTTTTTGCAGGTGAGCGTATCGCCGATTACCCAATCCGCGGAGTCTCGCTGAACTTCATAATTCACAACAAATTGGCTCGCGTCTTTGAGGTTGAAGACAAAACGTTCGGTGATGGATGGATCCGCTTTTGTGCTTTCGCCTTTCCAAATCAGCTGATCGCTTGCCAAACCAGCGGAAGTGAATTTGCGAACACCTCCAAAATTGTCGTAAATGAAAGCTACGAAGTTTTTGGCCGCCGAATCGAAACCCCACAGTTCCAGAGCGTGGAAGCGGTCGGGCGGCATGTCGTCGTGACGTACGGCGAGCCAAGCTCCCTCCAGATCGGGCGCAAAAACAATCTGCGAAGCAATGTGTTTACCGCTCTTCGGAAATATTCCTTCGCAAGACCATTTGCCTTCGAACGGGGAAAAAGATTCAACTTGTTTCTGCAGTTTCGCGGCGGAATCAACAGTAGACTGTTGAGGATTTGCCACCGCTTTGGCATCGCGTTGGAAAGACAGTGCGATTAGACCGGCACAGCAATATAAGGGCAACGTTCGCATCGACATTTGTTTCTCCGTGACTGTCCTTATTGCATAGACTGCCAGGGCATGCAATTAGTTAGCGAGGAGAACAGAAGGTTTGTCAAAGGTAAGGATCGGAACACAGCAGGGACCCTGAACGGATTCTAGACGCAGCTGGAAAAGTCGAGCAGACGAGAAGATCGAAGCAGAATCGCTATCGAAGCACCTCCCCGTCTGCCCAGATCAATATAGCTAGACGCCCGCAGCTTTCGATTTCAATTTCGGGGAACGGGGTGCTTTTTCGTTTTCATCCTCGGAACCTCCGGGGTTGACGGCCTCGACGTTAATGGTGGCAGCCAGCTCCGTCAATTTCTGATCCGTTTCCTTTTCTTCGTCGAGAGTTTCCTCGAGAAGTTCCACGGCGCGATCCTGACTTAGGAGTTCGGCATAAGTGCGAACCGTACCGTAGGCGGCGATTTCATAATGCTCAACGCGCTGGGCGGCAGAAATCAACGCCGCGTCCAACAGGTCGCCTTCGAATTCGTCCATCATCTCTTTGCCTTCTCCGATGAGCCCTTCCATTCCGCCGCACTTCTTGCCGGTCGGTTTTTCGCCAAGTTCGGAGCAGATTTCCTCAAGTCGGCGAGCGTGCTCTTTGGTTTGTTCAAGATGTTGCTCGAATCCGGCGCGTAGGTCGTCGGAGGTGGCCGCCTTGGCCATCTTGGGCAGAGCTTTGATTAGCTGAGTTTCTGCGCTGTAAAGATCTTTCAATTCATCAACGAAGAGTTCCATTAAAGCTTTGTGTTCCATGTCGATTCTCCTTGAGAGGTTTTTTTGAGTGAGTACCCGAAAATTTGCCGTGCCATTTTGTTGTCACGGCGATTGCGCGATCACTACCGGAGCCAAGATGATAGGTAACGCGTTAATAAGGAGATATCGGGTGAAGTCATTAGAAGACAAAACAGATTCCCGTAGTACGGACGCGGAAGTTATTGCTCTGGAAGCTTTTCTTCCAGCTCGCTAGCCAGCTTGTGCACATCGGTGGTGTCAGCAAAGCCCTGCAGTTCCTGCTTCGAAGATGCGATATCGACGCCCATGTGCTGGCACATCTTACGTTGCATCTCGAGCATGGTGGTAAGTTCCTGCTCGGCGAGCATGCCGACCTGCAAATCGAGGTGTGATCGTCTTTCCGCTTGACGCGTCATGCGGTTCTGGCTGATCAAAACAAAAATAGTGAGGACCACGCTTTCGGACGAAATCACGAGAGCCAGAATGCCGAACGGGAACGGATCGAAAGGTTTCACGCCGGGGATTAAGTTCAAATTGACAGCGCTCCATGCAAGTACGAGGAGGATCTGCAACAAAAGAAAAGCTACAGTACCGATAAATTTTGTAATCGCCTCACTGATTCGTTCACCCGCAGTCCGCCGTTCGAGCGCATCCTGCTCGAGTTTCGCGATTGCCTCGATGTTGTACTGCGTCGGATTTCTCTTGGCTTGATCTGGCAGGGCATTTGGCATAGTGGTTCGAACTTTCGGGCTGGGAGGGGATTGCAGTGAAATTCTACGCTAGAGCGTCTCCGGAATGGGCTAGCATCAAAAGATCCAGGCCTAACGAGTAAACTTCGAATGTAAGTGTTTTATTAGCGCGCTTGGACTATTTTCCGCAGGGTCGAAAATTAGCCCGTTTTTCGCCCCTGTCTCCTTTCAGTTTTTTGCTCTCGAACCAAGGAGGGTTTCTTCTCCGCGGCCGCTGCGGGTTTTTTGGCCAGGCTCTTCTTCAGAGCTTCCATCAAATCGATAACCGGAGCTTTGGCCTGCGGGTGTGGCACTACCGTAATTTTCCGCCCGCTGCTCTTGGCTTCGATCAGGTTCTGCAGACCAGACTGATAGGTGTCGTGATACTTGTCCGGCTCAAAAGGGGCAGCCAGACTTTCGATCAACTGCTGAGCGAGAGTGCGCTCCTGATCTTTTATTTGACCTTTGTCAGTACGTCCGTATTCAGCCTCGGCACGAATTTCGTTTGAATAGAACATGGTATGGAGAGTGAGGCCGTGCTCGCGGGGACGAATGACGACGATGTATTCGCGATTGTGCATGGCGATTTTTGCAATACCCGCGTATCCGGATTTTTCCATGGCCTCGGTCAAGAGCTGATAGGCTCTTTGTCCGGCTTCTTCCGGAGCGACGTAATAGGAAGCATCGAAATAGACAGGGTCGACTTCGTCGAGCTTGACGAATTCGAGAATCTCCATGGTGTGTGCGGTTTCCGGCTCGATTTCGTCGAGCTCTTCCTGGCTGAAAAGTAGATACTGGCCTTTCTCATACTCGTATCCCTTTTCGACTTCATTGCGCTCCACCATACGTTCGCACGTGGGGCAAAACAAAGGCTGCTTCAGGCGCGTGTGGCAGACTTTGTGGAGCTGGTTGAAGCTGATTCGTTCCGTGCGCGCCGCCGGCGAGAGCCGAATAGGGATAGATATCAAGCCAAACGCGAGATAGCCTTTCCAGGTTGAACTGGGCATAAATTACTCCCAAGTGAGTTGGAGCACAGTGCTCGGTCTGGAGCGAGACTAACGCCACAGGCCGAGCACGTCAATGCTCCCGTGCGCAGGCCGTCGTTAAAGGGTTATAAACGGTCTGCGAGTATGAGGATCACCAGAATGATAAGGATGAGGCCTAGGCCGCCGCTAGGGTAGTAACCCCAGCCTGCGCTATAGGGCCAAGTGGGCAGGGCTCCCAGCAGCAAAAGCACGACAATCACAATCAGAATGGTCCTGAGCATGGGGCTTTTCTCCTTGGGTGCGATTCCATCTAGCTTCGATGCCAATCGGCGCAAACGGATGAAAGCAGGCGCCACTCCGCATGGCGGAGGACTATAGAGTTAGCCGTCTACAATGACCATGCAGGGAAGGCTGTAGAGCACCAGCTAAGTTGCTGTAGTTGGCGTTGATTAACGAAACGACAATTCACCGTGAGCGGCGGCTAGACTTTCGAGCTTGCAGACCTCTTCGGATAAAAGGTTTCACCGCTGAGAAGCAATTTCACGACTTGCACCAATTCTTGCCCGGCCTTCGCTTTAGACAGATACCCGTGCGCGCCGGCCGACAGAGTCTCACGAACCGTCTGCTCTGAGTCGTGAACGCTGAAAACGAGGATCTTTGTTTGCGGACGGTTGCGCAAGATCTGCCGTACCGCGGCGACTCCGTTTAAAACGGGCATGTTGATATCCAGGATTATGAGATCGGGATTCAGCGCGGTCGCCTTATCCACAACTTCCTTGCCATCGATAGCCTCTCCACAGACTTCCCAGTCTTTTTCCGACTCGATCATGGTGCGTATGCCGCGCCGAAGGACCTCATGGTCATCGGCAATTAAAATCCGGCGACGGACACCTTGGGCAGCTTCTTGTGTTTCAACGCTGGGAGTAGAAGTCTCTTCAATATCGGAACGGGCAGGCACTGACGCCGCTTCGGTGCGCTGCTCACGAATCGGAAGTGCGGCGGTCACGACGGTGCCCTTATTGGGACTCGAAGTTACTTCCAAGCGGCCGGAAAGCTGGCGCATGCGTTCCTTCATACCTTGAATGCCTACGCCGAGCGGGGCCACGGAGTTCCGCGAAGATTTCAAGAGCTCTGCGCGAATCCCTTTGCCATAATCGCCGATCTCGAGATTCACTTCATCGCCGACACGCGCAACGCGAATAAAAGCCTTCGCGCTCTCTGCGTAGCGATGAACGTTGGTCAGACTCTCCTGAATAACGCGGAACAGAGTGGTTTCGACGTCAGCGGGAAGACGGAGGAAATCGCGAGGGATGTCAACTTCCACACGGATTCCCGTTCGTTTCTCGAAACCTTGTGTGTACCAGTGCACAGCGGAGGAAAGCCCGAGTTCATCAAGCAGCGGCGGGTGCAACAAGTACGAGAGGGTACGAATTTCCTCGCCTACCTGGCTGGTCAACTGCTGGCACTCCTTCAGAGCGCTCTTCGTGGCCGGATCGGTGGCAGCTGTGATTAACTGGGATAGAACTATGGATTGGAAAGCGAGCTTTTGGCCGGTAATGTCGTGAAGATCGCGGGCGATGTGGCGGCGTTCGTCATCCTGCAGCTGTAGAAGCCGGCCGGAGAGCTGGCGGAGCATATCTTCATTGGCTTTTAAAGCTTCATTCGCTTGCGCCAGTTCCGTCAATTCCGTCGCCACTACGGCGATCGTTTGCGGACGGGAATCCTTCACGGCGCTGAAAGAAAATTGGATCAGGCGTGTTCGGCCTTCAGTTGTCCCCAGGCTAATTTCATCTTTGGTGTCTTCTCGGAGCAGGCTCTGTTGAATCAATTCCGATAGTTTTTCCTTCGCGGAGGAAGGGACGTGATTCTGAAGTGGCGTACCAACGAAATTTTTAAGCGGAAGATTCAAGAACTCGGCAAAACGTGGGTTGGCGAAGAGCACCGTCCCTTCCGCATCGAGGGTCGCGGCACCTTCGTTGATTGTTTCCACCAGCACACGATAGGGATGCGAGGGAGCGCCAGTTGCGAGAACGTCGTCGCCCTGCCGAATCGCCAACAAAGTTTTTTCAAGCTTCTGGATGCGAGCCTGTAGTAGTTTATTTTGAGCTTGCGACGATAGCTTCTTTGATGTCGTAACAGCTCGCTTTTGTTTCCGCATGAAGCTGACCCTTGATAGATGATGCCCGAGCTACCCAGACTGTCACAGGCAATTGTAGCATTCCGCAAGCTGCGGCTCTGCAATCGGGACTTTTCGTCCCTCGATAAGCTGTAGAATAGTTAGCGGACCGCGACTGATGAGTGCGAAGCGCATAGCCGGAGCAGTGATCGCCTTACTCTTGGCAATCTTTATTGTTGATTGGGTGTGGTTCTTGCACCGATCGAGCAATCCGGCAGTCGCTCTGGGCTCGGTGACTTTCTATTACGCGAGCGCGCTCAAGGACGGCAAGGCAGAAGTCTATTTCGATCAGCCGCAAACGGAAGTTTGCGCGCGGTCACTTTTCCCTCATTCCGGGCATAACCCCTGCTGGTACGCGAGCCGAAAAAACAACGTAAGGACTATCGACTAAACGGCATCAGTCCCGAGGGTTAACGAATCCTCAGTTTCATCCTCAGAAAAACGTAGTAGGCTGTGCAGTGAAAATATGGCACCGCCAATGGCCGAAAAACTTCAAGAGCTAGTCTCCCAAAGAAAGTGGGAGCCCGCATTCGAACTGCTGCGAGAGCTAAATCCCAGTGCTGCTGCTGATCTGATTATGAGCATGCGGTTTGAGGAGCAGCAGCTTCTGTTTCGGCAACTGCCGATTCCACTGGCGGCTTCGCTCGTCAACCATTTGCCCTACTTCCACGCATACGTCCTGCTGCATTCGAGACCTGTTCACGAAATGGCAGCGATTGTGGAAGCGATGAATCAGGCGGAGCGGCACCATTTCCTGGATGCGCTGCCTGAGGAAGCTTGGACGTCGTTGATGGATGAGCTCTCCGAGGCGGGTTCGGGGGCCGCGGAGGGAGTGGCGGGAATATCCGAGGTCTCGCACGAAAAGGAAGTTGCTGCGCGTCCCGCGGTTGATGAGGAGCCGATTATCGAAGCCAGGGGAATCGAAAAAAGCTTTACCCAAAAGGATGGAAGCGAGATTCAAGTGATCGCGCCCGTGGACTTGTCACTGGAGTCGGGCACTATCATCGCGCTGCTAGGACCTTCCGGCTCCGGAAAATCAACGCTGCTGCGGATTCTTTCAGGGCTGGCAGCTCCGACGGCCGGGAAAGTCCTCTGGCACGGAGAGCCTGTGGGAGAGTGCAGCCCCAACGTCGCGATTGTGTTTCAAAGTTTCGCTTTGTTTCCCTGGCTCACGGTACTGGAAAACGTGGAATCGCCGTTGCTCGCGCGCGGAATGGAGCACGAAGAGCGCCACCGGCGCGCACTGAAGGCTTTGGATTCGGTGGGATTGAAAAACTTCGAGACTGCTTACCCCAAAGAGTTGTCGGGCGGAATGAAGCAGCGCGTGGGATTCGCGCGGGCGTTAGCTGTGGAGCCGGAAGTGTTATTCATGGATGAGCCGTTTTCAGCGTTGGATGTGCTGACCGCGGAAAACCTGCGTGGCGATTTGATGGAGCTATGGCTGGCCAAGAAAATCCCCACGCGCAGTATTTTTATCGTGACTCACAACATTGAGGAAGCAGTCCTATTGGCGGACCGCGTGATAGTCCTTGGGCGTAATCCCGCGCGCATCCGTGCGGATTTTCGCATTGCCCTCCCGCAGCCGCGGGACCGCAAGTCCGCCGCGTTCTTTCCTTACGTTGATTACATTTACAAAGTTATGACCAAGCCGGAGCTCACGCTTGCGCCGCCTTCGGCCACAGCCAAGCAACCCGCTCCGATGCTGCCGCACGCGCGCCCGGGAGGCGTTGCAGGCTTGCTGGAACTCTTGATGGACCGTGGAGGGGAAGAAGACCTATACCATGTGGCTGAGACGCTTTTGCTGGAAGTGGACGATTTGCTGCCGATCTTGGATGCTGCGGTCATGCTCGGGTTCGCAACCGCGCATGAGGGCGATGTCAAGATCACACCGCAGGGACGGGTATTCGCTGAAGCGGATATTTCCGCACGAAAACGTTTGTTCCGAGAAGCATTGACCCAGGTCCCGCTGATGCAACATATCGTCAAAGCCCTGGAGAACAAGTCCGACCACACCATGCCAGTGGAATTTTTTCGAGATCTGCTGGACGAACGGCTTCCCGCGCATGACGTGGAGCAGCAAATAGAGACGGCATTGAACTGGGGGCGTTACGCGGACATTTTCACCTACGACTCGGCAAGCGACCGCCTGCGATTAATCCCAGCCGGAGAGACCGCTGACTCCGAAGAAGCTGCTCCGCTGCACTAATGGCACGCACTAAGACATCGGCGGGAGTCTTGACCTGGGGGACCATCCCTCGGTCTGTGCCATCCATCCTGCAAGACCTGCCGGTTATTTTCGCTGGGCTCGCGCTATTTTATGCCTTCCTATCTTTGACTCACTACTGGATGGCGCCGGCGAATGCGCAGACCGCCATCCAATTGCGGGTCAGCGCGCTGCCCAAGTACGCGATGTTTTCCGTTCTGCGCATAGCGATAGCTTACGTATTCAGCCTAGGTTTCACGCTGGTGTACGGCTACATCGCGGCTTACAACCCGAGAGCTGAGAAATTCATGATTCCGCTGCTGGACACGCTGCAGTCGATTCCGGTCTTAAGTTTCCTTCCGGGCGTGATGCTCGCGATGGTCGCGTTGTTTCCCACCCGGCAACTCGGTGTGGAGCTCGGATCCATCCTGCTGATTTTTACCGGGCAGGTATGGAATATGACCTTCAGTTTTTACTCTTCGCTGAAAAACATTCCACGCGAGATGCGGGAAGTGGCACAGGTATACCGTTGGAGCTGGTGGCAGAGATTTACGCAGATGGAGCTGCCGTATGCATCGATCGGGTTGGTGTGGAACTCCATGATGTCGGTGGCAGGCGGATGGTTCTTCCTGATGGCCTGCGAAATGTTTACCTTGGGAAATCACGATTTGCGTCTTCCGGGCCTGGGCTCGTATTTGCAAACCGCCGCGAATGCTGGCGACACCCGAGCAATCGCTGCAGGACTCGGACTGATGATCGCAATCATCGTGCTGATCGACCAACTGATCTGGCGTCCGGTAATCGCGTGGTCGGAGAAATTCAAATTCGAACAAGTGGAATCGGTGGAATCGCCGCATTCGTTTGTTCTGGATTTCCTGCTGCGCTCAAGAGTTCTAGCTTTTCTGGTGCGAGTGGTAGTGCGGCCGGTGCGCGAGAGCGTGAGTCTATATTTTGCCAACAGGCATGCGGTAGCTGCAGGGAACAGAAACCCCAGCACGATTGGCAAGTGGATCTCGCGGGTTCTGTTGGGAGCGATGCTAGCCGGTATGGCCTACGCATTTATGAAGATGATCATTTTACTGGCTGGACTCACCGTCGCGGAAGTGCACGGCATTTTCAAGGGAGCCGGCGCCACACTTCTTCGAGTGATCTTTACTTTGGCCCTGGCGGGGCTATGGACAATTCCAGTCGGCGTGATTGTGGGTCTCAAGCCGAAGCTTTCCGCGATTGCGCAGCCGCTCGCGCAGATTGCCGCGTCGGTGCCTGCCACGGCGCTATTTCCGATTATCCTGCTCGTCCTCATCCGAGTTGGAGGCGGGCTGGGTATCGGGTCCATCGTGCTGCTGCTGTTGGGAACACAGTGGTACATCCTGTTCAACGTAATTGCCGGGGCCATGGCGATACCGACGGATTTGAAAGAAGTCTGCAACGTATTTCGCTTTAACAAGCTCGAAAAATGGCGCGAATTGTATTTGCCGGCAATATTTCCCTACCTCGTCACAGGTTTCGTGACTGCTTCAGGGGGAGCATGGAACGCGAGCATCATCGCCGAATATTTCCGTTTCAAGGGCCACACATATACGGTAACCGGGCTCGGCTCGGTGATTAGCGACGCGACCGACACGGGAAACTTCCGAGTGCTGATGGCCGCGACAATTCTCATGGCCGCCATGGTGGTAACCATCAATCGCGTATTGTGGCGAAGGCTGTACGCGCTAGCTGCGACAAGATTTAAGCTCGAAGGTTAGTTCTTTCAAGCATCGCATTCCCTTCCTTTTTTCCTTACGAAATCCTTACGTGCCGCTTATGACTCCCTAATGCCGAATTTGTAGGATTGTCGGGCTATTCGGTCATCTTAGAAAAAACAGAGACTCCTTGTACTTGTCGCAGGCATCACATCGCTGGCCGAGTTTCGTCACCGCCGGGGTCTGCTGCCCGGTACGCCGTGCTTGCGGAAATCAAAGACGAGGGATAGACGCTTGACCTGTTAGCGGTCGTGTCTAGTCGACGTAAGAGAGAACTCGGCAATGGTGGTCCTGGTTTTCCAAGGCTTTTGCATCGCGGGCGTGGGGTTCCTTGTCTTTGTTTTAATGAATTTCATATACGACGAAAAACGTAACCGAACAAAACCCAGCACTCGGCCGACAGTGTTCCGACCAGAGGGAACGGCGCCAAGAAGCGGACGCAGATCAACGAGATGAACTTAAAAAAGGGAGAAGATTTCCATGTTGAAATTCGTGTCGTACCTTAAGCTACCAGTCGTTTTCTGCGCGCTCGCCTTAGCATTGCCGCAACATCCTTGTTTCGCCCAAACGACTGGCCAAGCAACCGGCCAATCAGCGAGTCCTGCGGATCAGCCAATACCGCCGGCCGTGGCGAAAAAGCTTGAGGCCATGGAAGCACGCATTGAGCAACTGGAAGCGGAACTGAAGGCTCGCCCGGCTGCGGCACAGCCCGACCAGCCTAAAGTCGTGGAAGCCGCGTGGTCTACTTCCGCGCCGACTACTCCCTCTCCGATTGCGGCGGGGCCTTTGGCACAGGTCATTGTGCCCCCACAAAGCGAGCCCATCGGTGGGAACCCCCCGGCTGCAGCCTCCGACAAAGTGGCGCCGTTTTCGGATGCGGACTGGAGCTGGCTAAACGGCAATCCCCGGACCAAGGAAATATTTTGGGACACGAAATTCTTTACGCCGGAGATCCGATCAGACACGGTTTACGTCTTTGACTTCAACCATCCGACAGATCACTCCATGGGCGGATCGAGCGAACTTTTTCGATCGCAAGAGGTGCAACTGACGCAGCTCGGCATCGGCGGTGACTTCCACTATGACAACGTTCGCGCCAGATTTATGACTCAGTTCGGCATGTATTCCACGGCGACCCCGAGGAATGACCCCAGCCCGGGGCACGGTCAATGGGATCTTGCCGATGCGTACCGCTACATATCGGAAGCCTACGGCGGCTATCACTTCAACGTGCTGGATGGGATCAACGTGGATGCAGGAATCTTCATGTCCTACATCGGCCTGTTCAGTTACTACCAATTCGACAATTGGGCCTATCAGCCCTCTTACGTTTCCTCCAACACTCCTTGGTTTTTTAACGGTGTGCGCGTACAGATTTTCCCCACGAAACATTTGAAGATTGAGCCTTGGTTCATCAATGGATGGCAAGCGTACGGTTCGGCCAATCACACGCCGGGCCTTGGAGGCCAGATTAAGTGGACTCCGACTAGCTACATCAACATCATCTCCAACAATTACGGTCTCGGCGAGGATGATCTGTTCGTGCCACACCGCAAGCGCATCCACACCGACAACAGTATCGAGGTGAAGTATTTCGACCGGCCGGACACGACCCTCGACAAGATGGCCTTCACCCTGACCGGCGATTTGGGTTGTGAATATGGCAGCGGCGTGAGTTGCTACGGCAATCACAAAGGAGGTCCCAAGCAGAGCTTCGTGGGATTCATGGCCTACAACCGCTTCTGGTTCCACAAAGACCTATTCGCCGTGACGCTTGGTGGAGGAAAGATCAACAACCCGGGACGCTACCTGGTATTGCTGCCCCCGATCAACGGAGAGAGCGCCATTACTGCGGCGACAAACTCGCCGTATTTTACGGAGAATCCCGGGGATCCCTTTAAGGCATGGGACTCGTCATTCACGTTTGACTATATGCCCAAGCAATACATTACTTTTCGGTGGGAGTACGATTATCGCCACGCGAATGTGCCGTACTTCACTGGCCGTGGGGGGATTACGCCTCCCGGCGGGAACAACGGTTTCCCGCAATTTTTCGCTTGCAGCAACGGTTCGTCGTCCGGGCAAACGGCTCTCGGGCCGGCAGAAACGGCCTGTGGCACACCCGGCAACACCTCCGGCGTCTTCTTCCCGGATCTGCGCAGGGATGAATCGTTTATCGATATGTCGATCTTGGTGAAATTCTAAGTGGCGAGCGTCTGAGTTCCGGACGGGAGCAGAGTTGAGTGAAGCCGCTAACAATCTTTGGACTGTTCGCCGTCACTGCGATGCTGCTCTCCTATGCGATGGAGAAACGCAGCCCGTGGTTCATTCTGGCGTTCGCGGCATCGTGCCTGATGGGATCGGTCTACGGTTTTCTGCAAGGCGCGTGGCCGTTCGGCATCGTGGAAGCTATCTGGGCGGTAGTTGCATTTCAGCGCTGGCGCGAAGCTCGTCTGAGATCCCCCGGAAGTAGGGTGTCGATATGACTTCGGCCGGACAGTGGAAGTGATGGAGGCTGGATTTGGTCTTGCTTGTTGGCAGGCAGGAGTCCTTTTCTTGCCGCCCAAGGAACTGAGCACCGATGCGTGATTTCATATTCGTGATTTGCACGATTGGTTTTTTCGTGGCTGCGGTTGCGTACGTATGGGGTTGTGACCGGCTGAAGTAGGGAGTCAGAGCGATGACGGGGAATGTAATTTTGTTGGGAGTTTGCGTGCTGCTGCTCGCGTATCTGGTGGCGGCGCTGCTGTGGCCGGAGAAATTTTAATTATGACTGCGAATGGCTGGTTTCAAATCGGACTGTTCTTGCTCGTCATTCTGGCGCTGACGAAGCCGATGGGCGTGTTCATGTCGCATGTGTTCAATGGGGAACGAACTTTCCTCGATAACTTGATGCGGCCGCTCGAGCGACTGCTTTATCGCGTGACCGGCGTGGACGAGAAAAGAGAAATGCGCTGGACGGAATACGCGATAGCCATGCTGCTCTTCAGCGCCGTGTCAATGGCCCTTCTCTATCTGATTCAACGCATCCAGCTTCGGCTGCCGTGGAATCCGCAAGCCATGCCGAACTTGGCCCCAGATTTGGCGTTTAACACTGCTGCGTCATTTACAACGAATACGAACTGGCAAGCCTATTCGGGCGAATCGACGATGAGTTACTTCACCCAGATGGCCGGGCTTGCGTATCACAACTTCTTGTCCGCTGCGACCGGAATAGCCCTAGCGATCGCGGTGATCCGCGGAATCGCCCGCCGCGAAAAAGAAACCATCGGTAATTTCTGGGTGGATATGACCCGCGCGATTTTGTGGGTTCTTCTGCCCGCTTGTATTGTGATTGCATTGTTTTTCGTATCGCAAGGAACGATTCAGAATCTGAAGCCCTACGCTAAGACACAGCTTTTGGATCCCCAGACCGTGCAGGTGACCGGCACGGACGGAAAGACCACCCAACAACAGATTACCGAACAACTCATCCCACAAGGGCCGGTGGCCTCCCAGGAAGTCATCAAGATGTTCGGCACCAATGGCGGCGGGTTTTTCAACGCCAACAGCTCGCATCCTTACGAGAACCCTAACCCGCTCACGAATTTCATTCAGATCATTCTAATTTTCGCCATTCCCGCTGGACTTACTTACACGCTGGGCCGCATGACAGGATCGCAAAAACACGGATGGGCGGTGTGGGGCGCCATGGCGGTGCTCTTTGTGGCGGGCGTAATTTGCGCTTACACGGCCGAGTCGCGAGGCAATCCGTTGCTCCAAGGCACGGACCAAAAAGTAAGCCCCACTCAGCCGGGCGGCAACATGGAAGGGAAAGAAGTCCGCTTCGGTATCGCGAATTCAGCGCTGTTTGCGACCGTGACCACCGACGCAAGCTGTGGAGCGATAAACGGACAGCACGATTCATTTACTCCGCTTGGCGGCATGATACCGCTGATTAACATGATGCTGGGCGAAGTGGTTTTTGGCGGAGTTGGAGCCGGGCTCTACGGTGTATTCGTAATGGTCATCCTCGCTGTATTCATCGCGGGATTGATGGTCGGACGGACGCCTGAATATCTTGGGAAAAAAATCGAAGCGTATGACGTGAAAATGGCCATGCTTTCGGTGCTGATTTTTTCCTTAATCATTTTAGTATTCACCGCGATTGGAGTGGTGACGTCTTACGGGAAAGCCGCCATTTCAAATCCGGGCCCTCACGGCTTGTCGCAAATTTTGTACGCCTACACCTCGGGTGCCGCGAATAACGGTTCGGCATTTAGCGGAGGCAACTGGAACTCGCTTTGGTACAACGTCAGCATGTCGTTTGACATGTTGCTCGGCCGATTTTTCATGGTTATTCCGGTGCTGGCAATCGCAGGAAATTTGGCGAGAAAGAAAATCGTGCCGGAGTCCGCCGGCACCTTCCCGGTAACCACGCCGCTGTTCTCCGCCTTGTTGGTTAGCGTGGTGCTGATCGTTAGTGCACTGACGTTTTTCCCCGCTCTTAGCTTGGGGCCGATTCTGGAGCATTTGTTAATGAACGCAGGCAAGGTTTTCTAAAATTCCATGACCACTACATCCAACCCGGTAAAGAAATCTTTGTGGACCTCGGGAATTATCGCCGTGGCGATCAAGGATTCATTCGTAAAGCTCAATCCTCGCACGCTGATGAAAAACCCAGTCATGTTCGTGGTGGAGGTGGGGTCCGTCGTCACCAGCGTCGAGCTCATAAGCGATTTGGTGCGGCACAACGGCGATTTCGGCTTCGAGCTTCAGATCACGCTGTGGCTCTGGTTCACGGTGCTCTTTGCTAATTTCGCTGAGGCGATGGCAGAAGGGCGCGGTAAGGCGCAGGCCGAAACCTTGCGCAAAGCCCGTCTGGAAACCATGGCCAAGCGCATGAAACCGGACGGCACATTGGAAGAAGTATCCGGATCGAAGCTCAGAGTCGGAGACTTAGTATCTGTCTCGGCGGGTGACTTCGTTCCCGGAGATGGGGAAGTAGTGGTAGGCGTAGCGTCGGTGGACGAATCCGCAATCACCGGAGAATCCGCTCCTGTTATACGAGAGTCCGGGGGCGACCGCTCGGCAGTTACCGGCGGCACGCGTGTGCTCTCCGATCAAATCACAGTGAAGATCACTGCGAATCCGGGAGAAACATTCCTCGATCGAATGATCAAGCTCGTGGAGGGCGCCGAACGTCAGAAAACTCCGAATGAGATTGCACTGAATATTCTCCTCGCTGGCCTGACGATTATTTTTCTGCTCGCCGTGGTCACGCTGCAGCCCATGGCCGTTTATAGCGGAGCTCCTCAATCCGTCTTTGTTTTAATCTCGCTGCTGGTCTGCTTGATTCCCACCACAATAGGCGGGCTGCTATCGGCTATCGGAATTGCCGGAATGGATCGCGTTGTGCAGCGAAACGTCTTGGCCATGTCCGGTCGGGCCGTGGAAGCCGCGGGCGACGTGGATACTTTGCTGCTCGATAAGACCGGCACAATCACGCTGGGGAATCGGCGCGCAACAGAACTCGTTCCCGCACCCGGCGTGAGGGAACAAGACCTTGCGGATGCAGCGCAACTTGCCTCTCTGGCTGACGAAACTCCGGAAGGCCGCTCGATCGTCGTGCTGGCTAAGGAAAAATACAACCTGCGCGGCCGTGAGCTTTCATCCTATGCTGCAACGTTTATTCCATTTTCTGCGCAAACCAGAATGTCGGGAGTAGATCTCGACGGACGCGAAATTCGCAAGGGCGCTCCGGACGCCATCCTTCAGCACTGTTGTCAGCCCGGCGGCCGCGCTCCACTGGAAGTAGAAGAAACCGTCAAGGCGATTTCGAATGCCGGAGGCACGCCCCTGCTCGTGGCGGAAGATCGCAAGGTGCTCGGCACAATTTACCTGAAGGACATTGTGAAGGGCGGCATGCGCGAACGCTTCGATCAACTGCGCGCGATGGGAATTCGAACCGTCATGATTACCGGCGACAATCCGCTCACCGCAGCCGCCATCGCGCGCGAGGCAGGAGTCGACGACTTTCTGGCGCAAGCTAAACCGGAGGACAAACTCGCGCTAATCCGCCGCGAACAAGCCAAAGGTAAACTCGTGGCGATGACCGGAGACGGTACGAATGACGCTCCGGCCCTGGCTCAAGCGGATGTCGGCGTGGCAATGAATGCCGGGACGCAAGCGGCAAAGGAAGCCGGCAACATGGTAGATCTCGATTCCAATCCCACGAAGCTGATCGAGATCGTTGAAATCGGAAAGCAACTGCTGATCACGCGAGGCGCGTTGACGACGTTTTCTGTTGCAAATGACGTTGCAAAATATTTCGCCATCATTCCGGCCATGTTTGCAGGAGCATTCCCGCAACTCGGCGTATTGAACGTGATGGGACTGAAGACGCCGCAGTCGGCGGTGCTTTCCGCCGTAATTTTCAACGCGCTAATCATTATCGCTCTAGTCCCATTGGCACTTCGGGGCGTGAAGTATGTCCCGGCAGGTGCGGAAGCGCTGCTGCGCCGCAATTTGTTGATCTACGGACTGGGTGGTGTGATCGCGCCGTTTCTCGGAATCAAGCTGATCGACATGATTATCACGCATATTGGTTTGGCATGAGGCTGACGTGAAAAGAAATTTTCTCATTTCGATTTGGATGACTCTGGCGACAACAGTGCTTCTCGGTATCATCTATCCGCTGGTCGTCACGGGGCTCGCACAGGTGCTGTACCCGCACCATGCAAATGGAGAGCTGATCGAGTCTCGCGGCAAGCTGGTGGGTTCGAGGCTGATTGGGCAGCCATTCACGGCCCCCGGCTACTTTCATTCGCGACCTTCCGCCGCGGGTCCGGCAGGCTACGATCCGATGCAATCTGGAGGATCGAATCTTGCGCCCACGAATAAAGCGTTGCTCGATCGCGTTTCTGCAAGCGTGCAGGCGTTGCATGCCGAGAATCCAAACACGCCGATTCCGATCGATCTAGTTACCGAATCGGCGTCAGGATTGGATCCGGATATCTCACCGGCTGCAGCGGAGTTTCAGATTCCTCGTGTAGCAAAAGAGCGCAAGATCAAAGAGGACGATCTGCGAGCGCTCGTGCGGCGACATACCGAACAACGCCAGTTCGGGTTTCTCGGCGAGCCTCGCGTAAATGTTCTCGAACTCAATCTGGAACTAGACCAAATTCACGCGCTGCAATGAACATTATTTTCACGAATCTGTGGTGGACTTCTTTTCTTTGGGAGGGTCGAATCTGTATCCTACCCAGGGTTCGGTGAGGATGTAGCGAGGCTTGTGCGGGTCTGGCTCGATTTTTTTTCTCAATTGATTGATGAACACGCGCAGGTACTCCGTCTCCTCTCCGTAATCCGGTCCCCACACAGCCTGTAGCAGGCGGCGATGCCCCAGCGTCTTCCCCTGATTCCCAACGAGATGCCGCAACAATTCGAATTCCTTTGGAGTGAGCCGGACCGGATTGTTTTTCACCGTGACCACTCGCTTTTCGAAGTCAATCTTCAGATCGTAGCTCAAAAAAGCTGCGGTGGCATCGCCTGGAGCACTACGCCGGAGCGCGGCGCGAATGCGCGCCATCAACTCCTGCACTCCGAACGGCTTCACCACGTAATCGTCTGCGCCGGCGTCGAGCGCCTGCACTTTGTCGCGTTCGCTATTTCGGATGGTGAGCATGATTATGGGCACGTCGCTGGAAGTCCGAATTTCAGCGCAAGTATCGAGACCGGACATTCCCGGCATATTCACGTCGAGGATGATCAGGACGGGCCGCTCTGCACGAAGCATTTCGAGCGCCTGCTCTCCACTGGCAGCTTCGACAACGGAATAACCGTGCGAAGAAAGAGTGGTGCGCATAACGCGGCGGATTTGCGGCTCGTCGTCAACGATCAGAATGGTGCCGACGTTCATGAGTGTGCCGCGCGGTTTTGATCGACCGGCAATGTAAACGAGAAGACCGATCCCTGCGCTCGCTGGCTGGTGAGACTCATTGTTCCGCCGTGAGCCGCGACGATCGCTTTGGCGATCGGCAAGCCCATGCCGGTACCCTGGACCAGGAATCGCTGATCTTTGCCGCGATAAAATTTCTCGAAGATCAGGCTTTGCTCCAAGTCGTCGATTCCAGCGCCGCGATCGGCTACGCTGGTGACCAGGGAATTGCCATTCAGCTCGGCGGTAATCGTGATGGGCGCGTCTGGGGGAGAATATTGGTTGGCATTCTCAATTAAATGCGAAAGCGCTTCTTTTACCAAATCTAGGTCCACATGTACGCGGGGGAGGTCCTTTGCAACCACAACCTGAACAGTACGATTCCCGAGTGTCGACTTGCACTGGCCTAACGCGGCGTTAATGATGCTCTCGATGGACTCGGATTCAAGCTTGAGCTGCACTTCGCCTGCATCGAGCCGGGCCATTTCTCCGGCCTCGCCAACCAACCGGTTCAAGCGGTCGCTTTCTTCGTTGATAACGACGAGAAGATCTTGGCGTTGTGCGTCGCTCAGACCCGTGTTCGTCAGGAGGTTCGTCACCGACGCCTTAATCGAAGTGAGCGGAGTTCGCAAGTTGTGCGTGACCGACTCAGTCAAAGCAGTCCGCAGACGCTCGCCCTCGCGTGCAGCCTCTGTCAGCCCGAGTTGTTCGATGGCGCGAGCGCGCTCCATAGCCACCCCGATCAATGTACCGATGGCTTCAAGCGTCTGGCGTGAGAGAACTGACCCGGAAATGCCCAGGCTGCCGATCGGGCGCACTCCTAGCCGCACGGGAACGAAACAAAGACTGTTCGGAACGTCAATCACCGGCTCTTCCCGAGCGACGATAGCTTTGAGGCTGTCGATATCGAGACGCGGAATCACCGGGCCCGAGCGATACACTTTCTGCTTTTCCGAGAGCAAAAGCGCAGCAGCGCCTACTTCGAAGGTATTTACAATCTGCGCAGGAATGCGGTTGAGTAACTGAATCACGTTCCCGGATTCGAGCAGAACCTGGCTGAAGGCGTACAATTTTTCGATTTCTCTGCGGCGTGCCGAGGCATCTTCAGCCTTTTGACGCGCCTGGGTGGATAGCGTACTCGCCAGCACGGAAACCACCAGGAAAGCGAAGAGCGCAACCCAGTTCTGGGGATCTGCAATAGTGAATTTCCCGACCGGCGGCAGGAAATAATAATTGAATGCGAGCATTGCCGCGATAGACATGAACACTGAGACAGCAATGCCCCACGCAGTGGAAACGGCTAAAATAGCGAGCAGAAATGTGAGAGCTACAGTTGTGGGGTTAACTGGAAGCACGCGGCGGTAAAAGAGCGAGATTCCCAAGACGAGGCCCAAAGCGGCCGCGAATCGAAGAAAACGATACAGAAATGGCTCGCGCACGTATGCCATTCTATCGTAGCTTTACCAGTCAATCGCGAAAGAGATTAGGCGCATGCCAAAAACTCCCGAAGAATGGCTGGCGGTATCTAAGCCGCCGGAAAAAACCAAAGGCATACTGAAGCTGTTTCTGGGCTACGCGCCCGGTGTTGGAAAAACGTACAGCATGCTGAGCGAAGCGATCCGCCGGAAGAGCCGGGGAGAGGACTTGGTCATAGGCGTCGTGGAGACGCACGGCAGAAAAGGCATCGCGGAATTGGTGCCACAACTGGAAAGCGTCCCGCGCCGCAAAATCGATTACAAGGGCACCATCTTCGAAGAGATGGATACCGACGCGATCATCGCGAGAAATCCGCAGGTGGTTCTGGTGGACGAACTCGCGCACACCAACATTCCCGGCAGCAAGCATCGCAAGCGCTACGAAGATGTGCTCGAAATTATCGAGGCGAAGATCGACGTTCTCTCAACTCTGAATATTCAGCACATCGAGAGCATCGCGCCGACCGTGCGAGCCATCACCGGAGTGCAGGTCCGCGAAACTGTACCGGACTGGGTTCTGCAAATGGCGGACGAGACAGTGATGATCGACTTGACTCCTGAAGCTTTGCAGAATCGCATGAAGCGCGGAGATGTTTACGGTGGCGAGAAAGTGGAGCAGGCGCTCAGGAATTTCTTTCGCCGCGGCAATTTGATCGCATTGCGCGAACTGGCTCTGCGGCAAGTGGCGGAACAGGTAGACCGAAGCCTGGAATCCTACATGGTGGAGAAGGACATCCGCGAAAGCTGGGCTGTTCGCGAACGCATCGCGGTGTGCATCAGCGGAAACCCCAAGGCTCAATATTTAGTCGCGCGCGCAGCTCGCATGGCCCGTCGCATGGACGCGGAACTCTACGCTATACATGTTGACGACCGGCCGACTGAAGAGCAGGAAGAAAAAGCCCTCACTGCGAACCTGCAATTCGCGGAGAGCCTGGGAGCCAAGCCGGTGCGCCTGAAAGGCGAAAATATTGCCGACGCCACGGCGCAATTCGTGCGAGACAAACACGTCACGCAAGTTATTTTCGGTAGGTCGGCGGTGGAAGGTTGGAGAAAGCTGCGTTATATGAACGCGATTAACCGGTTTTTGCGCGATGCGCCTGCAGTGGATGTACACATCGTGACGCAAGAGCCCGATTAGCCCGTTCGCTACAGCTACTCGTTGTCGCCGGGAACATCAAACTTCACCAGGTCGGACTGGAAGCCCTTGGTTTTCACCGCACCGTAAGCGATCCCGATTACCATCCATATCCCCCCGGCGATTTGTGCGGCAGGGCTAAGATTCAGCCAAATGAAAAAACAAATTAGAAATCCGAGAATGGGGGAAGCCAGATCGGTCCAATGCCTTTCTTTGGCGCGCAGGAAATAGCGGGTGAACGCCGCAGCGTTCACTCCCATAAAAGCTATCAAGGCGCCGAAATTAAGCAATTCCGCACCGCGTTCGTAGCTGATTAGGAAGGCGCCCACCAACGCAAGAGCGCCGACGAATATCACATTGTTCCGCGGGATGTGGTTCTTAGGATCGATCGCTCCGAAAAACTTCTTGGGGATGCCGTTACTGCGTCCCATTCCGTAAAGCAATCGCGACGCTCCCAGTTGCGAACCCATTCCCGACCCGATATTTGCAATCAAAACAGTGAAGTTCAACAGATGGAACAGAAAGAATCCGCCCGCTCGCAAGGCCACGAGGGGAAATGCAGATTCCACTTTGTCCGGAGGAAAAGGGCTCGAGCCCCACACAAGTTGCGCCGCGTAAACTTCGAGTGACGCCAATACTCCCGTGATCACGCAGACCAAGACCGTCGCCAGCATAATATTTCGCCGCGGATTTTCGACCTCTTCTGAGAACGTAGAAATCGCGTCAAAGCCGATATAGGTGAGGACCGCAATCGAAGTACCGCGAAAGACGCCGCTGAAACTGAACGTCTGTGGATTATAGAAAGGCTGCCAGAAAAAGCCGGCACCGTATTCGTGCAGTCCCCAAACGAAGCGGATGACGAATGCAAAAAATATCACCACCACGATGGACATCCCCGCGGCCAACACATCGTTAATCCGCGCCGAAGTTTTCACCGCGCGCAGGTTGAGAATAGTGAAACCGACGGCATATCCCGTGGCCAGCGCCCAGTAAGGTACGCTAGGCAAAATATTCTGCGTCAGCTTGCTGCAAATTACTGTGCAAATTAGCGGATTCAGAATGTAGTCCATCAACATCGCCCAGCCGGTCACGTACCCAAGTGAGGGATGAATCTCTTGGCCGACGTAGGTGTATGCGGAGCCTGCACTCGGATAGGCGCGCGCCATTTTGCCGTAGCTGACGGCGGTGAAGAGCATAGCCACCATAGCGATCAGAATCGTGGTAACCACGTGGCCGCGAGCAGCATTGCTGATTACGCCGTAAATGCCCATCGGCGCGATCGGTTGAATGATCACGATGCCGATGATAATGAGGTCCCAAAGGCGAAGAGTGCGTTTCAGTGTGACTGGGGCGGCTGAACCTGCTTCGCCGCTCATTCAGTGGTGACCGATTTTACGAGGTTTCTAGGATGGTCCACATCGCAGCCATTCAGCGTGGCGAAGTGATAGGCAAAAAGTTGCAGCGGCACAACTTCGAGTATCGGCAGCAGCAGTTCGGTCGCGGCAGGAACGTGAATGACACGGTCCGCAAGCGTCGAAATGTCGCGGTCTCCTTCGGACGCGATCGCGATTGCTTTTCCGCCGCGGCCATTGATGTATTCGAGCACCGCGAGCGTCTTTTGGTATCGCAGCACGGAATCCGGATCGGCTAGATCGCGAGTAGCTAGAACGATCACCGGAAGCTTTTCGTCCACCAAAGCGTTCGGGCCGTGGCGCAGTTCTCCGGTTGGAAGGCCTTCCGCCTGCACGTAAGAAATTTCCTTTAGCTTCAGCGCTCCTTCACGAGCGATCGCATAATGAACGCCGCGTCCCAAAAACAAAAACGCTTTCGCGTGCTGATATTCGCGGGCGCACCCGGCAGCCTGCGCGTCCCAGGAAGGCAGAGCTTTTTCGATTTCCACGGGCAGCGCGTTGAGAGAGTCCAGATGCGCGCGCACAACTCCGGATGTGATGCGGCCGCGTTTGCGCGCCAGAAATAGTGCAAGAAGATACAGAATCGTCAACTGCGACGTGAAACTTTTCGTTGCGGGAACAGCTTTTTCCAGGCCGGCAAACGTCTGCAGCATGGCGCTCGCTTCGCGCGCGATCGTGGAATCAGCGACGTTCGAGATTGCCACGGTTTTGGCACCACGGCTGAGCGCCTGGCGTTGCGCCGCTATGGTGTCGGCCGTTTCGCCCGATTGCGTGATGACCACTACGATAGGTTCGGAGTCGGCGTGCGTGGAGCGGTAGCAATACTCGCTGGAGTATTCCACGTCCACCGCGATTCCAGCGAGGTCCTCCATCATGATTTCGCCGGCCAAACCTGCATGGCGGCTGGAACCGCTGGCCGCGATGATGATCTTCTTGAAGGCGAAGATCGCGCTGTCAACGGGTTGAAGTGCGTCGGGGAAAATGGAGTCTGCTTCTACGTTGCGCCGGATGCATTCGCGAATCGCGCGCGGCTGTTCGTAGATTTCGCTGAGCATGGAATTCGGAAAATTGCGCGACGCCGCATTACCAGGCTTGGCATGTTCGTTGGACATCAGCGCCCACCGCCTGAACCTTGTGCGGAGGATGCACTGGATTCCTTCAACGGGATCGTGGTTGCGTCGATGTTCCAACCGGCGATGGTGAGATCAAGCGGGCCCGATACCTCTGACGTAGGAAGGTATCGCGCCGTGATTTTGCGGGACTCGCCGGGCATCAGCTCGATATAGTTGTCATCCCAAAAGACCGGAAGAATTTCCGAAGTCTGGCCGCTCTTCTGAATTCCAAATCGCACTTGAAACGCCAAATGGTCGCTCGGATTTGTGACCGTCAAGCGAACTACTGGGCCGTCAGCCGTCGCGTCCCTGGACTCCTTAACATTGAGTTTCACTTTAGGCAGATTCTGAAGAGCGGTGAAGTCTTCGTAGGAAGATACCGGCGTGTATTTGTAAGTTGTCTTCGCCCATTCGTACACGTTTCTCTTCGCGGACAGCCAATAGAAGTTGGTGCTCACGGTCTTTCCATCGCTGGCTTGAAGTTCGAGCTTCACGAAATAAATAGGAGACGTGGGGTTGAAAGCGTCCGTCGGGAGCTTAAGGGCTTCCGCAACGCCATCTGCATCCACGTCCGTTTGAACTTGTTTCGAAAATCTTTCGCGCAACGAATCGTCGTAAAGATGCGCTGTGACGCTCAGTCCGATGAATTTCTGATACAAGCTGTTTACCACCACGATGCTGTTGTCGTCATATGAATATTGAACATGCAAAGGCTCGCAAGCTTTCTTCGTACCGAAATATCCGCCGGCCGGCTGCTGATAGTAATCGTAAAGATGCCATATTAATGAAGGCCAGGCATTGTTCAGCATCCACTGGATGACGCCGGTGGAAGTGTATTTGTTGCGGGAATAGGCCTCGAACATGGCTCGCTCGCCGTCGTAAGCCATGGCTTGCGATTTGATTTCGTAATCGTCAAGTCCGGCGGGAGCACCGTAAATAGATTTCATCGCGCCGTCGAAATGGCTTAGGTCCTTGAAGCCCTCCGAGCCGGCGTGATAATTCCAAAAAGAATCCTCGGGCCACAAATGATCCGCGGGGATGAATTTACGCAGGCAACTCACCAGCGGAACGGCGGGTCCAGGACCTGTTTCGGTATTGAAGCCAAAGGCTCCTCCGTATTTGTTGGTGTCAACGAGCCAATAATTCGGCGGAACGTAATCGTACGGGCCGGTCATCTTGACGCCGGACTTTCCAGTCACAGTGGTTGGCGTCGCCGATGCGGAAGAAATATAAGGATTCGGCCAATCTGTTTCTTTCAACACTTTGATGTATTCCGTTTCAACGTCCGCTGGAGGCGGCATATCGCTGCCGTTTAGCCACACCAGCATGCTCGGATGGCTTCGCATACGCAGAATTTGCGAACGCAGCGACGCCGAAGCAATCTCCAGATCGCCCTTTTGCCAGTGTTTCCACAGTTCCCAGTGATCGCAGCAGCACCAGCCGGCCATGATCAGAATGCCTTGCTCATCCGCGAGATCGTAAAATTCATCCGTCTCTAGTTTTCCTTCCAGGCGGATTGTGTTCAAGTTCATCTCGCGAACGTAGCGAAAATCTGTTTGAAGGCGGTCGCGACTTGCGCGCAGTAACATATCCGGAGACCAGCCGCCGCCACGGATGAGTATCTTTTTTCCGTTCACGTAAAATTGCCGCGCACCTTGCGCATTCAGCTCCGAAGTAATCTCGCGAATACCAAATCGGACATTCTGCTCGTCGGATAATTCATCCCCTACAACGAAACGTAGGTTTAGTCCGTGAAGATCCTGCGCGCCCATGCGATAGGGCCACCACACTTTCGGATTCTTGACGCGCAATTGCGGAAATTCATCGGGAGTAAAGCGCACCACGCGCGTTTCCCGAGGCTTCAGATTGAGCGTTTGCCGAAATTTCACATCTTCAATCTGGCCGTCCAGAAAACCAGTAATCTCCATGTCGCTGGCGTTCCGCAATTCAGTTTCTACCGTAAGTTCAGCTTCATCCAGCGTCGCGGCAGGGAAGTGAGTGACCACCATCGGATGGCGGATCGCGACGGCTCTGGTGCTCTGCAAATAAACGCTGCGCCACAATCCCATATCTTTGTCCGGAGGCGCCGGGTTCCAATCAACCCAATTAATTCCGAGATCCTTTTCAGTCTGCGCGATCGTTTCCACTGCGAGCGCGTTGGGTCCATCGCGGTTTATCATCGGACTGAGGTCGAAATCGTACGTGCGGTAAGCTCCGGCTATTTCCTTCCCACCCGCTACCAATTGCCCATTCAGCCAGATATTCGCGTGATTGTTGATTCCGCCGAAATGCAGCCAGACGCGCCGGCCTTTGTAAGATGCGGGAAGCGTGAATTCGATCCGATACCACCACGGGCAGCGGAAGGGACTATCTTGCGGCATGGAAAGCAACGAAAAATTCTTGCCGATTGGATACGTCGTTCCAGGGATGTCGCGCAAGTTCTTCCCGTAATACGGGTCTGGATAGGTTTTGTCGGCGACCAGGGCGGACACAACAGTGGTAGGTACGGTCGCTGAATGCCAGCCGTTCGTCCTGAATCCGGGAGTGGAAATTTGTTCGCCTCTCGCAAGAAACAGGCAAGAAGATTGTAGCGCCCAGCCTTCATGCAAAAATATTTTCGCTTCTGACGAAGCAGCCGTATCCGCGGATGCGACACGCGGCGCAAACGGAAGAATCAGGTAAAGAAAAATTGCGAAGCATGAACCCAAAACAAAGTGTGCGCCCGGGCGTTGTTTAGAAGACATTCCCCGCTCTCCAAACCTGTGCACTTAGTAAGAACCGCTGGATTCCACGAAGATAGAATGCCGCAAGTCCTGGTATACAGTTTATTAAAGTTTATTAAACTGATGTATTATTCTCACCTTGCCTCGGCTGTCAAGAAAAAACGCCCTCTCTCTCTTCAATCCGCCCCAGCCCAGGGCACTGAACGCGAAGACTCGCGCACTACAAGTTCGGGGGTTAGTTTTCGACGAACGACTTCGAATTCGCGCTCCTCGATCGTCGCGTTGATTGCGTCCAGAACGATTCCCACGGCCGCGCTTCCGAGCGCTTCCATCGGTTGGCGCACCGTGGTCAGCGATGGAACCGACAGCCCGGCAGGCATCACGTCGTCGAAACCGATTACCGAGCAATCCTCCGGAACTTTCAGACCGGCGCGCGCCAATCCCCGGATCGCGCCAAAAGCAGTCATGTCGTCAAACGCCATCACCGCGGTAAAACGCTTCTTATGCTTTAAAAGTTCTTCAGTGAGCCTGAAGCCGCCCTCGAAGCCGGAATTCGGGTCGAGCGAGTCAGGCAAATCCACCACCAGGGCCGGATCGATTTCCAGGCCGACCGAGCTGGCAAAGGAACGCACTCCCCGCCATCGCGGAGAGGTATCCACCAGCATTTTCGGCCCTCGAATGAAAGCAATCTTACGATGGCCAAACGAATAGAGATGCTCCATTGCTAGATGCGCACCCGCTTCGTTGTCCGTCATCACTGAACTGATGGAGCCGCTGATCTCGCGGCCGATCATGACCGCAGGAATGTTCCTTTTCTCCAGATCGGCGAGGATATCGATGTCGACAAAGAGCCAGTTGGCGACGAATATGAGAGCTTCGACCGGGCGCGCGAGTAACATTTCCAGGTAGCGTTCAAAACGGCCGCTCTGATTGTGGACGTCGGTGAGAATGGGCAAATACGATGCCTGATAGAGCGTGTTTTCGATTCCGCGAAGTATGAGCGTGCAAAACGGATCCGTGATGTCGGCCACCATCACGCCCACCGTGCGATTCCTCTTGGCGCTGAGAAAACGCGATACCGTCTTCGGGCGATAAGCCAGCTTTTTCGCAGCGCGTTCGATTCGATCTTTCGTGGATTGCGGAATGTAGCGGGCGAGCGGAGCATTATTCAAAACAATCGAAACGGTAGCCGGCGAAACGCCGCTTTCCTGCGCCACATCGCGCAGAGTAACTCCGGATTTCACGGCCTTGCGGCGTGCCAAAAATGCCCTCCCACGCATCTGCTGCAGCTTGCGAGCGTTCGCACATCTTTACCATAGCCCGAGCACCGAGGCCAGCAGAACACTTCCAAGTCATCAAATGACCACGAGCGGCCAACTAGAGGATCTGTTCCTGCGGCATAAAAACTTGAAGTTAAACGTGCGGAATTTGAGAGATGTCCCAACCTCCACCAATGGCTTTGATCAGGAGAACGCTGGCCGTCATCCGGCGCGTCAGAATTGTCAGGGCAGTGACCTCGTCAGTAAGCGCCGCACTCTGAGCCGTTGTCACTTCCAAATAATTTGCGACACCGCCCTTATAACGGGTGATAGACAGTTCAACGGAGTGTTTTGCTGCACCCACAGCAACATCCTCGGTTTGCGCTTCACCCTGCAAAATGCGCAACGCTGCGAGGTTGTCTTCCACCTCCTGAAATGCGGTGAGCACCGTCTGGCGGTAATTGTCGATGGACTGATCGTAGGCCGCTTTTGCTTGTTCGGATGCGCCCCGCCGGCGTCCTGCGTCGAACAGTGTTTCAAGAGCTGTTCCGCCCACAGCCCAGAGTCCACTCGGACCCTGAAACAGGGTACCCGCCGCAACGCTTTCAAATCCCCCTTGTCCCGTGAGTGTGATCGTCGGAAAGTAAGCTGCCCTGGCGATTCCGATTTGCGCATTGGCTGCCTGCATTCGTCTTTCGGCCGCGGAAACATCGGGTCGCCGCTCAAGCAGATCGGACGGCAAGCCTGGGGGAATCGCCGGCGGCGGAGTATCCAGCGGCAGAGCCGCCAAAGCGAAAGTTGATGGAGGCTGGCCGGTGAGAACTGCAATTGCGTGTTCGAAGGCGGCTCGCTGAACTCCTTGGTCGATCAATTGTGCGCGCGCCGTTTCCAGTTGCGTCTGCGCTTGCGCCACGTCCACACCAGAAGCGAGCCCGCCGTTAAATCGGCTCTGCGTGAGCTCGAGTGCTTTCTGGAACGCATCGACAGTCGAGGTCAAAAGCTGTATTTGTGCGTCGAGACCTCGCAGTTGGAAATAATCGAGGGCCAGTTCCGCGTGTAGGCTCAGCCCAACGCTGGCAAGATCGGCGGCGGTCGCTTGCGCCTCCGAGCGGCTCTGTTCCACTGTGCGGCGAACGCGGCCCCAAACGTCCAGTTCATACGAAGCGTCGATTCCAGGCACCTGGAAATCGTTGAAAGTTTGCGTGGGCTCGGGAACTGCCAGAGGACGGTTTTGCGAGAATCGTTCCCGCGCGATTGCCGGGTTGGCCGTCACAGTAGGGTAAAGAAATGAGCGCGAGATACGTACCGCTGCCCGCGCTTGCAGAAATTGCGCTTCAGCGGACTTCAGAGTTTGGTTTGAAACGTCAATCTTCTCTTCCAGACCGTTTAGTTGCTGATCCTGATAGACCTCCCACCACTTTCCCTTTAGCGCCTCGGCGCTGGGCTGCGCTACCTTCCAATCTTTGTTCTCTTTGTAATCGGCTGGAACATCCGTGCTGGGCCGGACGTACTTTGGTCCAACCGTGCATCCTCCGAGCAGAAAAACTGCGAGGAAGAACACACGACCGGAACGCCGCGACCACTCCGTCCTTCTCGGTCCGACCGTTTGCAACATGACCCGCTTATTTGCCTGCATAACTGATTCGCCAGATTGAGTTCGAGCCGTCATCTGTAACCATCAACGAACCGTCCTTGGCAATGGCAACACCCACGGGACGGCCCCACGCTTTTCCGTCGGGCGTAACGAAACCGCTGAGAAAATCCTCATATTCCCCGCCGGCCTTGCCATCCTTGATCGGAACGAACACGACTTCGTAGCCCGTGCGCACGGACCGATTCCAGGAACCGTGTTCGCTTGCAAAAATACCTCCGCGATATTTTTCCGGAAATTGCTGCGCCCCATAAAAAGCCAATTCCAGGGAAGCGTTGTGCGGTTCGAGCAGGACATCCGGCACAATCACTTTATCTTTCAGCTCCGGATGTTTTCCTTTCAGCCGAGGGTCTTCGTTTCCACCGATGTAATACCAAGGCCAGCCGTAGAAGCCGCCTTCTTGGACGTGCGTGATGTAATCCGGTGGCAGGTCGTCGCCGATATCGTCGCGTTCGTTTACGGAGGTCCATAACACGCCGGTCGCAGGATCGAATGCTATGCCGACGGGATTGCGAATGCCCGACGCGTATACTCGCAAGTCGGAGCCGTCTGGGGTGGCCTCGAGTATGTTCGCCCGGTGATATTCAGATTTGTCTTCATCGGTATTCGCAATATTGGTGCGCGAGCCCACCGCAACATACATTTTCTTTCCGTCGGCCGAAAATGCAATGTCCCGCGTCCAATGTCCGCCGCCACCAACGCGTTCGAGGCCGCTGGGTAGATGTTCGATTATAGTTTCAGGTGCGCTGCGAGCCTTTAGGTCTCCGTTTTGGTATGCAAAGCGCACAACCGAATTCGTGTTGCCGACGTAAACGTATTTGGGGTCTGGTCCCGGAGGATAAAAGGCAATGCCAAACGGACGCGCGAGGCTGGTCGCAAAGGTTTCTGTGCTTTCCGGTTTTCCGCCGGCAGTGATGCCTCGGAAGACGAGAATACGGCCGGGCCGGCTGTCTGCCACAAACAAGTCGCCATTCGGCGCCGTGCGAATTAGTCTCGGATTTTTCAGATCCCCGGCATAGAGCTCCACTTTGAATCCGTCGGGCGCTTGTGGCCATGCCGTCGATGGACGAGACACAACATGTGGATCGTTGTCGGAGGAAGGCGTCGCGTATGGCTGGGGCAAATCCGCAGCGGAGATGTGGTGAACCGTTCCCGGCTTCTCCGCGCGGAAGTCCGTAAACGGCCCGTTTTGCGCTGACGTCTGCGCCATCGCCTGCTTTTCCCGCGCGGCGGACACGGTGCGATAGGCAACCGTCGACAACAGAGAGGCGGATAGGATTGCCAAAATTCCTAAAAACGCCCGTCTCATGTTTTTCCCTCCTCAGAAAATCACGTTCTAAAATAGGAACTTCAAACTAAAAATCGCATTCCGCGTTTGCGCGCACCTGATTCGCAGCCGCCCTTACTTTTTCGGGCCACCCGATTGTTGCTGATTCGACTGCGGCTGTGACGGCTGTGCCTGGCCGGACTGTTGTTGGTTCTCCGCGATCTGAACCAGCTCGCCTTCCACCAAAGAGTCGGGCGGACTGACCATCACATTCTCCTGCCCGCTGAGTCCGGAAACGACTTCAACTTCGCTGCCGAAATCGCGCCCCAGCACAATGGGAACCAGGGTCGCCTTCCCATCCTGGACCGTCGCAATCTGCAGTCCCTGGGCACGGAAAATTAACGTGTTCACCGGAAGGATAAACGTGGGCACTGTCTCGGGAAGTTTCAGGTGAACCTCGGTATACCCGCCGGGAAAGAGCTCGCCCGCGGCGTTATTTACATCCACCTCTACCAGCAACGTCCGCGACGATTGCTGAATCGCATTCGCCGTTCGCACTAACTGGCCTTTGAATCTTCGGCCGGGAAATTCGGCCAAGGTGAGATCGGCCGAAAGGCCAGGTTTGGCAGCCTGCGAATATTGCTGGGGAACGTTGATGTACACACGGAGTACTCGCGTCGATTGAATGTGAAACATCTCTCTCGCCGCACCACCGCTGCCGGAGTCGATCAGTTGTCCGATGTCGGTGTTCCGCGCTGTGATAATGCCGTCGAATGGCGCATAAATCTTGTTGAACTTCTGGGTCTCCTCGAGCCGCCTCACATTGGATTGCGCGGCCGCCACCGTGGCTTTCTTTGCTTCGAAATCGCCGTGTGCGTTATCCACGTCCTGTTTCGACACCGAGTCTGTGTTCTTCAGTCCGTCGAAACGGTCCGCCGTAATCTTGGAGAGATTCAGGTTCGCTTCCGCCGTATTCAGATCTGCCCGCGCCACCAGCAATTGCTGGTCAACTTCAGGCGTCTCAATGTCCGCCAATAACTGGCCTGCCTTCACGTGCCCGCCGATATCCACGTACCATTTCTTCAAATATCCGTTCGTGCGCGCGAATATTGGAGCGTCTTCAAATGCTTGCATGTTGCCGGGAAGGACTATCTCCTGTTGTGGGTCGCCGCGTTTCGGATGAATCACCAACACGGTTGGCTTAGCCAAATCACTAGTTTCTTTCTTCAGCGCATCTTTGGCTCTCAATCGAGGCACCACGCCCATCACGACGATGCCCGCCACGATAATTGCAACGAGTACCGCAATCACTACACCGTGGCCCGAACCTTCCGTCTTTCGCGCAGGGCGATCGTATGACTCTTGCGGAGTGCGCCGCTCGCCGTCCGTTCCGGCTTGTGGGACTTGTTTCTCTGTCTGTTCAATCATTCGATCCTTCTTCCTTTTGTACTCACCTTAGATGACTTGCGCTACACGCGGACTCGCTCGCGCCGCGTGCGAAGTCTGGTTATGCTTTTGCTCTTGCCTCTCGCCATCCGTGCACGATACTAAAAAAGACCGGCACAAAGAAAAGAGTAGCGACGGTCGCAAACAAAAGTCCACCGATCACCGCGCGTCCCAACGGCGCATTTTGCTCGCCACCTTCTCCAAGCCCCAGTGACATCGGCAACATACCGATAATCATCGCCAAGGCCGTCATAATAACCGGCCGAAAGCGGGTGTACCCGGATTCCAGAGCGGCTTCCTCCGCGGTTTTACCTTCGTCAAGTCTTTCCCGCGAAAAACTAACCACCAGAATGCTGTTCGCCGTCGCTACGCCCATGCACATGATCGCGCCTGTGAGAGCCGGTACGCTGACTGTCGTTCTAGTAATGAAAAGGAACCAAACGATCCCGGCTAGCGCAGCAGGCAGCGCCATCAGGATGATGAAGGGATCGAGCCAGGACTGGAAATTGACCACGATCAGCAAGTAAACCAGGAGTATGGAAAACGCGAGTCCCCACAACAGCCCCGAGAATGACGCTTGCATCGTGGAGATCTGCCCTCGAACGATGAGTTGCGATCCCCTTGGCAAATCTTTCTTGCTGCGAGCGATGATCGGTGCGATTTCCCGTGCGACAGCGCCGAGGTCGCGCCCCTGCACCGCGCCGTAAATGTCGACGACGGGCTGAACGTTGTAGTGCGAAACAACGCCCATCTCCGCTCCTCTGCTCACCGACGCCAAGCTCGCAAAAATAGAGGGCGGCGCATTTGGATTTGGGCCAGTCACCGGGATATTCTGCAGATCTTGAAGCGTATCGATTCTGTATTGCGGCATCTGAGCCGCAATGTTGTAGGTCACTCCCGTTTTCGGGTCGAGCCAGAAACTGGGAGCGGTCTGGAAACTCCCGCTGAGCGAAATCAAAAGGTTATTCGCCACGTCGCGCTGCGTGTATCCGATTTGCTGTGCTTTGGTGCGGTCGATATCAAAATGCAGTTTGGGCTGATCGAACGGCTGTTGGATTCGGAGATCGGTGGTGCCGGCGACGAATTTCAGTTGGTTCATCAAATTGTCGGCGAATTCCCGATCGCCCACTAAATTTCTTCCGACAATCTGTATGTCGATCGGAGCCGGCAGCCCGAAGTTTAGGATTTGGCTGACCATGTCTGCGGGAAGAAAATAAAATGTGACGCCTGGAAAATCGCGGCTGAGCCGCGTACGGAGTTCGTGAACGTATTCTTCCGTCGGACGATGCTTCTTAGATAGTTCCACCAAAATGTCCGCATCGCCGGGCCCAATCGGCGCGGAATTGCTGTAGGAAAGGTTAAAACCGCTGTAAGGCAGGCCGATGTTATCGATGATCGTTGCTAATTCCGACTTGGGAATCATCTGGCGCATGTCGTCGTCCACGCGCTCGCAGATTGCCGCCGTCTCTTCGATACGCGTTCCAGTCGGCGCGCGCAAGTGGAGCTTGAATTCGCCGCTGTCCACCGTGGGGAAGAAGTCCTGCCCGACCATGGGCAAAAGCAGGAACGACAGCACGCAAGCAGAGAAAAAACAGATCACAAATATGCGGTCGTGCCGGATGCACGTTTCCAGCAACCTGTGGTACCCATCTCTCAGCTTCTCGAATCCGTGTTCAAATCTTTGCTGCACTCGCACGAAAGGGTTGCGAGATTTCGGCGCTTCGCCGTGGCTCTCTTCAATTTGCGCTACGAGCAGATACTTGGCCATGGTGGGCACCAGCGTCCGCGATAACAGATAGGACGCAAGCATGGCAAAGCACACCGCTTCGGCTAGCGGAACGAACAGATAGCGCGCTACTCCTGAAAGAAAAAACATCGGCACGAACACGATACAGATCGAAAGTGTGGAAACGAACGCGGGCACCGCGATCTGCTGCGCTCCATCCAGAATGGCCTGCACGATTTCCTTGCCTTGGTCGATGTTGCGGTTGATGTTCTCGATCTCCACCGTCGCGTCGTCCACCAGGATACCGACGGCTAGCGCTAGGCCGCCGAGCGTCATAATGTTGATGGTCTGTCCCAACGCGCTCAGAACGATGATGGACGTAAGAATCGAAAGCGGAATCGACACCGCAATGATCAGCGTGCTGCGCCAGCTCCCCAAAAATACCAGGATCATGAACCCCGTAAGGCACGCGGCGATGATGGCTTCGCGCACCACTCCCTTTATCGACGCCAGTACGAAAATAGATTGGTCCGAAAGAGGCTTAATCTCGAGCTGCGGTGGCAGGCCTGCCTGGATTTGTGGCAGCAACGCTTTAATGCCCGAAATGATATCGAGCGTGGATGCGTCTCCGTTCTTTTGAATCGACATCAGCGAAGCGCGCTTTCCATCTACGTTCACGATGTTGGTTTGCGGCGGAAATCCGTCCCGCACTTGCGCTACATCGTGGATGTATATAGTGCTGCTCCCAACTGTCTTGATCGGCAGATCGTTGAGTTCGGCTACCGTGGCAGGGGCGCCATTCATATCCACTTGATACTCAAACAGCCCGATTTTCGTCGTGCCTGCCGGCAGAATCAGATTCTGCAAGGTGAGGGCGTTCACGACGTCTAGCGGAGAAAGCCCTTTCGACTGCAGCGCCGTGGTATTCAAATCCACCTGAACCTGCCGCTGCTTGCCGCCGTAAGGATACGGAATTGCCACGCCTGAAATCGTCACAAGCCCCGTGCGCAGAAAGTTCAATCCAATGTCGCCCAATTGCTGTTCCGATAGACCCTTGCCCGAGAGAGCAAGCTGAAGGATGGGCACCGTCGAAGCGTTGTAAGTGATGATAAAAGGCGGCGTGGTTCCCGGAGGCAATGTCCGCACGATAGGCTGCGATATCGCGGTGACCTGCGCGATCGCGTTGGCCACCTGAACTCCCTGGTGGAAGAAAATCTTCACAACCGCGATACCTGCCAGCGATTGCGATTCGATGTGCTCGATATCGTTGACCGTGGTAGTGAGCGATCTCTCGTAATTGAAAATAATTCGGTTGGACATCTCCTCAGGAGAGAGTCCGGTGTAGTTCCAGATGACGCTGACAACGGGGATATCAATATTGGGAAAAATGTCCGTGGGCGTGCGAAGAATCGCAACGGGACCAAGTATCAACAACAAAATCGACATCACCACGAACGTATAAGGCCTGCGTAACGCTAGTCGAACTATCCACATTCAAGGGACCCCCGAACCGTCTGGAAAGCGCTGAAACTCTTTCCCGGCGGGTTCAAAGCCAATACAGGCTGACTATTATTATCGCACGCAGTACGCAAAAAAATACTACGGTCGGCTTGACAAAAAAATACGAGCGGAACGCACCAACTCCCGGCACTCCCTTAGGCGCCCCGACGAACAGCAACCAGCGATGCAAGTTGCTTCTAAAGCCGCAACATTTCGCGAATCCGGGGGTTCATTAAATACGTCTAAAAGAGTGGCCCCACCCCGGCCAGTTGCTGTCACAAATTAGACGCGGGGAAGGGGAGAAAGGGTCCAATGCCAGTCATTGTGATCGTGCTTATGTTTCTTGTTCTCTTTTTGCTGGCGGTGATCGTCATGATTCTTGGTCCGTTCCTGGGCATAGGCTACGCGCTCTGGAACCTAAGTCACAACCATGCGTCGGCGCAATGCCTTTCAGACTTCGCGCCGGTGGATCAGAAAAATCGTATCAATTCTCTAAATAGCTCGCCGCGCCACTGAAGCAGCATAATCTGACCGTCCTCCTGTAACTCCTTCCCGGAGTTGGAAGCAGAGCGGGAAATTCAGAACGAAAGTACTATTTTCGGGAAACCACCTTCCTACCGTTCCCAAATTGGATTTCTGCAATTTCCAGCTCAGATGACGCCCTGACACAGAGCAAGTCATGTCATTCCGTTAGCTTGGGAGCAAGAGCCTACTCAGTTTATGGCCAATTTCCGGACTGGCTTAAATGGCGAAAGAAATGCATAATCCTTCACGACACAGGGCCCAGCAATTCCAGTCTGTTGTCAAATCAGGGGAGATGCAGCAGTTTCGGACATTTGGGGCGCAGTTTGTAAGGAAGATTGACCTCCGCCGTTTGGGAGCGCTGGCCGTTTTAACTTTGGGCAGCATTTTGGTTTGGATTGCGCTCAGTCCCGGCGATTACAACCCGATCTTTCCCGCCTATACTTCTTCGTTCCTGTCTGTCGGCAGCCAAGACGGCCCGCAAGTTTCTTTGGACAGGAATGACGCTCGGGCGATCTATCCCTATTCCGTGATTCCCGGCGGCGTCGAAAGCGCCACGGAATTGAGGGATTCGGTTACTCACGATCCTGTTGTGGCAGAACACTACGAAGACTTCGACGTCGCAAAGGCCCGAGTCGTGCGCTTAAACCAGGACCGCCTTCTCTACGTGTCTTATCGAATCGCAAACAGAGTGTTCTGGTCCAAAAAGCGATTGACGCTTCCCAAAGGTGAGACCGTAATCACTGACGGCGAGCACATGGCCAGAACCCGCTGCGGGAACCGTCTCGCGGAGGCTCCGGCCGGTCCAGTATTGGCAGCAGAACCCGTGTTTGAAGCGGCGCCGCCGGAAACGGCAGAAACCATAGCTGGAGCCCCGGCCCTGATAGGTGCGCCTCTCCCGCCTGGTGAAGCTCCGCTGACGCCGTCGCCGGCGATTGGCATTCCGCCTGGATCTCCGGGCGGCGGAATATTTACCCCGCCGGGTATTCCAATCATCGGAGGTGGCGGCCCTCCCTCCCATGGAGTTACTCCGCCGCCGGTAGTCCCGCCGCCGATTCCCCCACCGATTCCGCCGCCGGTTCCGGCGCCGGAGCCGGAAACATTGTTATTGCTCGCGACCGGTCTTACTGGCGTCTGGTTTGGCCGAAAGAAGTGGAAGTTCTAAGAGCGGTTGTAAACCTCGAACCACGCCTGAAACTCACCGTCGAGCGGCCGACGGACATATCAAAGCTACTCCATCGGTAATCCAACGTAGTTTTCAGCCAGCGTTTGCGAAGCTGCCCGCGAGCTAGTGACGTAATCAAGCTCGGCAAGCTGGCGGCGATGGTCGAACGCGTTCTCGTTTTCCCACAAGTGCAGCATCGAAGTCATCCACCACGAAAACCGCTGCACTTTCCAAACGCGCCGCAAACAAGTTTTTGAATAGGCGTCCAGCAGATCCTGACGCCCGGAAGAATAATATTCGCCGAGCGCTCTCGCGAGCACCCGCACATCCGCAACCGCCAGGTTCAGCCCTTTCGCTCCCGTCGGCGGAACAATGTGCGCCGCATCTCCCGCAATAAATAGTTTGCCGAACTGCATCGGCTCGATCACCGAGCTGCGCATTCCTGTAACGCCTTTCTGGATGATGGGCCCCTCGACCAGCCTCCAGCCTTCGGTTGACGCCAGCCGGGTATGCAGTTCCTCCCAAATTCGTTCGTCGGACCATTCCACTAAGTTCTCATCCGGCTTGCACTGAAGATAGAGCCTGCTGATTTGCGGCGACCTCATGCTGAGCAGCGCGAACCCGCGCTCGTGATAAGCGTAGATCAATTCCTCGGACGAAGGCGGCGCTTCCGCCAGTATTCCCAGCCACGCGAACGGATAAACCCGCTCGTACAACGTAAGCACACCATCCGGAATCGACGGTCGGCAAATACCATGAGAGCCGTCGCATCCCGCGATGAAATCGCAAGTGAGCTGCTGCGCTTCGCCGTTCTTGCGAAACAGGATGGTGGGTTTCGCGGAAGATTTCGTCTCGCCGAAATCGCGAATGCTCACGTCTTCCACGTCGAAAAGAATCTGCCCTCCGGACGCCAGCCGCGCCTTCACCAGGTCTTTGATCACTTCATGCTGAGCATAAATCATGATGCCGCGCCCGCCGGTGAGTTCTCTGAAATCGATGTGGTGCGTACGCCCGGAAAACCTCAAATTCACTCCGTAATGAATCAGCCCTTCCCGGCGCATCCGTTCGCCTACGCCGATTTCCTCCAACAGATCCACCGTACCCTGTTCCAGCACCCCTGCCCGCACCCGTTCTTCGCAATATTCGCGGCTGCGAGCCTCGAT
>Ga0209330_1000108_pt1 | contig 40334 bp, 45 predicted proteins | sample JacPinW_OM2H0_O3_FD_187969 | JGI IMG/M metagenome (GOLD analysis project Ga0209330, IMG submission 187969) | Forest soil microbial communities from Algoma, Ontario, Canada - Jack Pine, Ontario site 1_JW_OM2H0_O3 (SPAdes) (version 2) | ecosystem: Environmental > Terrestrial > Soil > Boreal... | reverse complement strand
ACCGTTGTACGGGCTAACACCTGTACCGAGGGTTCGAATCCCTCCCTCTCCGCCAGATTTTCTACGCTTTTATTTCCAACCACTTGCAGCGTAATTCCGAGCTAAAAGGCGCTGCTTACGGATTTCAAGGTAATCTTTGAAACGCGATTTGGAAAGAAGCGAATTTTAGGAGGAAACGAATTTACCTCGGTAGGTCGTGATTGGAGCTGAAAGCGATCGACTTGCGCCAACTGCAATCGACGGCGTGGAAAACCGCCCCCTACAAGGGTATAAGGATCATGCGGAGAACTTGCGTCCAATCCGATCATTTAAAATTCCTGATCAAGATCACATCACCGCTAATGTCACCGCGCACCAGGAGCAACTGATTGCCGTCGCGGGACCAACCGAAGCGGAAGATGTGTCCCGACTTGAAGTCGGTGATCTGCTTTGCCGGTCCGCCGGTCAACGGTTGTCTCCACAAGTTGGAGGCGGCATCTCGCATGATCGCGTAATCTACGGCCTGCCCATCCGGTGCCCAGTGAGCATCGTCTATACCAGCGGGGATGTCCCATGAATACATTCGCTGCCCGGAGGCGGATTCAACCACCACCATGGTTTCGCGTTCATCATTCGGCGGCCCCGTGTACACGATGAGTCTTCCGTCTGGGGAAATCCGAGGACCATACGTAAATTGACGGGTCAATTGGACGGGCGTACTGCCATCCATGGCGACTCGCCACGCGGTAAAGGTTGCGGACTTGTCCAACGATTGATAGACCACCCATTTTCCGTCGGGAGAACAATCGGGAAGCGATTCTCCATTCCCGCTGGTTAGTTGAGTCGAATTAGATCCGTCCGCCTCCATCATCCAGACGTGTTCTGTCGAGCGAAGAAACTCGAAGACAATATGCCGGCCATCTCCGCAGGCCGCAATCGCACGAACATTGTGCGCGTCGGGAGTTAGTAATATGTGGTTGGCTCCGTCGCGGTCTACGGTCAACAGGTCGCCTTTAATGTTTTGCACAACAATCTTGTCGTCCGTCAGCCAACTCGCGTCAACTATTGCCGCGTTCGATGTGATCTGCCGCACCTTATCAGTCGCCCCTGCTGGCGCGAGCCAAAGGTCGGCGACATAGTTATTTTCGAGCGTCGCAATCGTGTTGGCATTTGTCGTCAAATCGAGGCAACAGAGGTTGTAATTGGTTAGATCGTTGGTGAGCCTTTGCGCTGTCCCATGCGGGTAGGGCAGATACCAGATTTGGCCACTCAATCCCGTCACTGGATCGGCCAGAACCATGAGCAGGCCGTCGCCGTTTGGCAGCCATCGCAGGCGACCAATGAAGCTTTTGCTTGAGTAGATTTTTTGTACTTTGCCGTCAGAGACAGAAACAGCGAGAACTGAAAAAACGCCGTCCCTTATTCCCTCGCTGACTGACGCGACAATCGTTTTCCCATCTGGCGACCAGGCAGGGCCTACAAAACCGAAGTAGGTGGGGAAGTTCGCCAAAGCAAACGAGTGGAGATTGTTCTCGGTGGCAAGCACCTTTTCGTTGCGGCCGTTGTTGTCGGCAGTGACGAGGTAAGATTCACCTTTTGCAGGATTCCCTCGAATGAAAGCTGCCCTCTGTCCATTGGGAGAGAAGGCGATAGGAGTATCGATATCTTGAATCAGCAAACGCGGAGTGGCTCCGAGGACCGGCATCTGGTAGAGGCTTGCGAAATTGAAGGTCCCCCCGTCGCTGCGTTGGAAGTAGATGTAATTGCCGTCTGGAGAGAAGCTCAATCCAGATAAGGGCGCCGAGTCAGGAGGCAAGATCTGCACCGCGCTCTCAGCCGCCACCTGGCGCACCCACAAGCTCTGTTTTTGCTCTTCCGATAGAACATAAACGACATAGCGCCCGTCGGGTGAGATGGCGACATCGTCAGCCTTGCCATTCTCGGTAAGTCTTGTGATCCGCATATTTTGCAGGTTCAAAGGGGAGCCATGGGGGGTGCTCAACTCGTAAACTCCGAACCCAACTGCGATTAGAAGAAGCAAAGCGCCGAGGAGCGCCGCGACGGCGAAACGATAAGGTTTGCCTTCGCCTGTCGGCACTTGTGGTGGCTTGGGAACAGGACCTACGGGGATGGGCGGATTACTAGGTTCCAGATGTGCGATGAAGCGATATCCGCGTCGCGGAATCGTCTCCACAAAGCGCGGCGAGTCTGCAGAATCTCGCAGTACGTCCCGCAACTTGTTGACCGCTTTGTTGAGACCGCGTTCGTAGTCGACGAACGTTCCATCCGGCCAAAGCCGCTGAACTAATCTCTCGCGACTGACTAACTCACCAGGCCGTTCAAGCAGCGCGAGCAGCACCTGAAGGGGCTGCTCGTTCAGGAGCATCTTGCGCCCGTTGTGTTGCAGTTCGCCCGAGCGAACGTCAAGTTCGAACGGCCCAAAGCGAACGTACGGGCCAACTTGGCTGTGACTTTCCAATGGGTCACATCCCTGGAGTGCTTCGGGCGAGTCTACCACCCCCACCAGAACTATCCAACTGCACCGGAATACGCCAGGAACAAAGCACGTAAGTTGCTGTTGCAGCGAGAGTAAGTGGGGAACAACTGCGAGTCCAGCGTCCCACACAGAGAGCATCTCGAGGTGTCTTGAGGTCCTGATCTAGGAGGCTCAATGTCCGCGTCACCACAGGCACTTGCGGAGGTGACGTATGAAACCATTCTGGCCCTTGATCGCTCCAGCAGCGGTCCTAACTTTGCTTTGTAGTCCTTCACTAGCCCAGTCCGATCCAGCTCCCGTGCTGGGCGTGACACATCCCACCTCCAATCATGCCGTCGAGCTTCCCATTCAGCTCTACCGGGATTACTTAGTGGTGGTGGAAGGGAAGATCGGGAATCTGGAGAAGTTGTCCTTCCTCATCGATACGGGAGCCTCCCCAAGCGTGATCGATCAGAGAATTGCAACCGCTCTTGGTCTAAAGCGAACCCCTGGCAAGATGGATTTGGCCAACAAGACTGTGCAGACCGAACTTGCCACTCTGCCCTTCATTGAGGTTGGTCCCGCCCGCGCCGAAGGTCTTCCAATCTTTGTGCAAGACCTTTCCTCAATCGAGAAGAGACTGGGGCGGAGAATTGACGCCGTCGTTGGTCTGGACATTCTGGGGAAAAGGAGTTTCAGCATCCATTACAAAACCAAACAACTGCGCTTTGGCCCGGTGGAGCGAACCCGATCCACAGTCTCGTTCGAACCCGGCACACCCTTTGTCATCGTAGAAGTGCGTTTGCACAACCGGCCGGTACGGTTGCTGGTCGACACGGGAGCTTCGGCCTTGATGCTGTTCCAAAGTCACGTAACGGATCCCCTTTTCCTGCTGACGGGAAGAACGTCCAAGACGACCAACCTCGGCGGAGATTTTCAACGCCAGCCCGTACAAATCCCGGGCACGCGTCTAGGGAAGGAAGAGTTTGGCCCACTGACCGGCTTCGTGGTGGCAGACCACGGAGATGATGGCCGCATCTTCGATGGCCTGTTGAGCGTACGGGGTTTGCACCTGGAAGAAATCGGATTTGACTTTGAGAATCACGAGATCAGTTGGAAGAAATAGCTGGTTAAGAATCACCACTATACCTGAACCCGTAAATCGGAGTCTTGAGAATAGGTTGAGTGCGAAAGGGGGTGTTTGAGGGCAGCTTGGCCGTTGAAGAAGAGTTTAAGGGAAGAACTGAAACGCAATGCATTAGGTAAAAGCACGATTTGTGGGGGTGTGTCCGGGCCATTCACACTCACTCCCAGCGGATACTGGGCAACCAAAACGGCCCTTTTGAGGTTAAGAAAGAATTTCAATTTGAAAAGGAGCAACACATGAAGCACAAGTCTGGAGTGTAGAGCTGGTCGCTCGGCATGGGCACAGTCTTTCTGTTTCTGGTTCAGGGACTCTGGGGACGCGGCGCTACGAGTCTCGGAACCTGCATGAGGATGCCCTCCGGGAGAGCGCGATCTTGGCGCACATCCCGCCTCCCTCGCAATCGTCCGAATTGTTTGACCATTCGAGAGTGGCGTAAGCTGCGTTCGGACACCCTCAGAATCATTACCCGAGCCGTGATCGATAACCGGAAGCCATCAGGCGTCCCAGGGATTGACCACTGGAACCCGCGCCTTGTCGTAGTCGCTTCGATCACGAGTGACAACCGTCAGGCCGTGGTGAATGGCCGTCGCCGCGATGATCAGGTCCGGTTGAGAGAATGTGTGTCCCGTTTTCCGGCCTTCCTCCACTAGAAGCCGCCACTTGAGCATGATGTCTTCGGTCAACGGGAGAACGCGCCCGTCAAACATGGGCCGCACCTTGTGCGTGAGCCAGTCATTCAACTCGGCCCGGCGATTGGGTTCCGCAACACGCTCGATGCCGAACCTTATCTCGGCCAGGGTCACGACGCTGATCTGAAGCTGGTCGAGCGGACAAGCGGCGACGAAAGCCACAACCCGTTGTTCAGGCCTTGGCCGACGCAGTTCGGAGAGGACATTGGTATCGAGCAACCACGCCATTAGAACCTAACATCGCGCACGGGCAGGCGGTCGCGGGTTGGCTCAAGATCAATCTCCTTATACGGCGAGGCTTGCATTGCCGCCACCAGATCGGCTCCCGTGAGAGCAGGCTTTCCGTTCGATGCGTCGGCCTCTTGCTCCGCTGGAAGCGGCGAAGATTTTAAGGCCTGCATCAGGGCATCCTCGACGGTCGGGAACGCGCCCGTCTTCATCCACTCCCGGATGAGGGCTTCGAGTTCCGGCCTATGAATTTCAATCGTCATCGCGGCAGCCCTCCTGTCCCCATATCGGCGCGATTGGCGTCGATTTCCTGGGCCGAGGGAGCCTGCCCGTACTTGGCGAACATGCCGCGTCCCGTTTTGAACGGGGCACCCGATGATTGGCCTTCGAGGGCGGACGCGAGATCACGTTCAAGGACTTCGCAAACATAACTTTCGGGGGAAACGCCATGTGCGTTGACCTGGACCTTCAGGGCCGCTTCAAGCTTCTGTGGAAGTTCAATCATCATGGCCGATTTCCTTTCTACATGACCAATTGTAGCGAATTCCTTGGGGCGGTCAAACAGCGACGGCAAGCCCCTATTCGCCTATTCCCCCTGCCCGCTGCTGGTTCGGCCGTTTGAATTCTCGGGACAGATCTGGAGCACAAAGCGGAGCACAATAACAGCCGAATGAGAACCCTGAGCCCGACTTGGAGGCCTTGAGTCCGACTGTAAGTCCTTGAAACGAGTGAGGGCGGCGAGAGATGATCCATTTGCTAAACCGTTGTACGGGCTAACACCTGTACCGAGGGTTCGAATCCCTCCCTCTCCGCCAGATTTTCTACGCTTTTATTTCCAACAGAAACTTGTCGCCGCACCAGTGTTTGCGATTCTTGTCGAGGATTCGGTTCGGCGAACTAAGGCCGACGTCCCACTGGTGTCTTTGTGCCCGGTAAAAAGGATGGCTCCGGTATTGGCGATCGCTGGCATGGTGGCAAGGGCAGTCGGTGGGAGCTTCGTATGCCTGACCGGAATGTTACCGACCATTCCAACCTCGAACAATATAAGAAGCAGGCCAAAGAACTACACCGCAGCGTTACTGCCGGAACCGTCGACACCACCCGCGCTTCCGCCACGCAGGATCGGATGCATTCCGCGCCCTCAGCTTGGCCGATGCACAACTTGTTCTAGCCCGCGAACATGTGTACGAGAGCTGGCCTGAATTTGCCAAGCATATTGAGACCCTGCGAGTCATTCGCGGCAACCATCGCTGCAAACCGCGGCACAAGCGCGACATTCCTGGCTCTGGTCGAGTGACTGCCTACTGGGCAATTACTCTTAGCGTCGAAACTGGCGACGGATCGCCAAGAGAAACAGTGCGAATAAGGTTGAGGTCAGCAGCGTCTCAGCGATTGCCAGCGATCGTCCCCAGGGATAGGCCCTCAGGGGTCACCCAAAACCGGCCAATGAGGGTCACTTGAAAACCGGCCAACGAGAATGAGACCCGGGACGTTGATTTCGGCGTGAGGCATGTAGCCTTCGTCGATATGAGCAACGTCTTGAACGAAGCGAAAAAACAACAGGTGATTGCGCTGGGACGACTCGGATGGCCACTGCGGCGCATCGAGCAAGAGACCGGGGTGCGTCGGGAGACGGCCGGAGCCTATCTGAAAGCGGCCGGGATCGGGGTGCGGCCGCCGGGTGCGTGGGGACGGCGACCGCCGGCAAAACCGGCCAACGAGAACCAGGTGACCACCGGGTCGGACGCGGCAAAACTAACCTACACGATCAACCTCAACCCCGAAAACCTTTCTCGAAAAAAGGCGGCCTCGAAGTAGGTCGCCTTTGTGTTGCGCTTTAGCCCTATGCGGCCTTAGTCGTCACCACAGGAGAACGATAGCCAGATTCTCCTGCCTTTTTCATCGCCAGTAGCGCTTCTTCCTGCGACATCAGTGGCGTTGTATGCACGCTCTTGCAAGCACCTCCTCCAGCAAAGGAGATGGCTAAGGCAGCAGCACTCACGTTGTCCGGCATCTCTGTTATCGCGACAACATCATAGTCGCCAAAAGCGAACCATCCGTGCACGAGTTTGCCACCGAGCTTCTCGATCGCCGAGCGTACGATGGAAAGCCGGTCTTGCGGCTTAGCGACAATCGCATTCCAGCCTTCGCTAGAGTATGCAACCTGGTGTAGGTAATGTGGCATGGAAGCCTCCTGTTCGTTCTGCGGGCGAATGATCTCATCGGCGGAGAATGAAGTCAAGCACGCGAGTTGCCGAGGGGCCGAGCCTGATGTGCCCAAAGGATACGCTGCGGAGAACGCAGACCGGCTGCCACGCTCGGGACCCTGTAGATCGATCACGTGGCGGCGGCGGACGCGAACGTATAATTGAAGGGGCGAGCGCGGGACCATTCCCGCGTCCCGCCCCTCGAAATTCCCCTTACAGCAAATCCTGAATCGTGGTGTGGATCGTGACCCGTGTTGCTGAGAGTACGCCGGTGATGTTCGCCGTGATTTTTCCCGAAGTGTCCGAAGCCCTGAGCAGGAATCTGCCACTTAGGCCGTTTCCGTCAGCGGACACGGTAATCGTTTCGACGATGCGGGTTGGTCCCGTTGGGTTTCCAATGCCGGTCGGGGCGTTAGTCGTATCGTTTCCTGCCCAGGGTAAGTGGTTCACCCTGTAGGTGTTCCTCCCGGTTTTTTCCCAGACCCCGATACAGATGTTTCCATCCTGGGGAGGCCGTGCGGAATTCATTACTTCCGTGCCATCGCTATGCAGGATGAGCAGAGCGTTGTCGATCACCGTGCCGTCCGGCAGGCCATCCGCGTTTCCTTTGGCAGTAAAAGTTACGTGCCACATCCCCACGATTGGTTCTACGGCATCCGCCGTCTGAATGAGCGACGGCGCTGGATCGCCGATTCGCCATGCCTGCTTATGATATTTAGCGACGGGAGTCGCGCACTGGGCGGCGGCCATGGCACTCAAGCTAGCTGCCATAAGAAGGATGCTGAGTCCTGAACTGCAAGTCTTGAAAATCGCTTTCATAATCCTCTCCTTGGAATTTCGGTTGAAGAGTTCTCGGTAAAAGAGCATTTCCCGAGCTCATGGGGCTGCATCCTCTCCCGATCAGAAGCAAATGGCAAGCTATAGGGGATAAAGATCAGATGAAGAAAATCTAAAGCCGCAACTAATTGATAAGTAGGCTGTTAGCAGCAGAGTCCCACAGAATGCTATAGTCTTTTACCTCTGCTGTAGCTTCCATGCCGCAGTCGTTGTACAAATTCGGTGAGTTTGAGCTCGATTGCTGCGATTTCGAATTGCGCCGTCAGCGATCGGCCGGGAAAATCGAGCGCGTCGGGTTGGAGCGCATCCCGATGGAATTGCTGATTCTCCTCGCGGAGCGTCATGGAAACATCGTCACCCGGCAGGAAATCGTAGAACGTCTGTGGGGCAAGGATGTCTTTGTAGACACCGACCACGGAATCAATACCGCCATACGGAAAGTCCGCAGGGCGCTTCGAGACAATCCCGAGCGGCCCCGTTTCGTACAAACCGTCACGGGAAGAGGGTACCGCTTTGTCGGCGCGGCCAACGGCCAGGAGAGTCACTCTCCTTCTTCTCCGCCGCCGGCGGAAATATCTTCGTCCCCTGGAAACCAGGCTGCGCAGATACCAGAAGCGCTGACGACCGAGCGGGCCTCACCCACACCCGCGGCAGGTCTTTCGGCGGACACATCCATCAAAGTCAAGCGAGGGGTCGGAGCGGTGGTGCTCGCCCTGGTCGGTATCTACCTGGGCCTGAACGCACATTCTTTTTACGATCGCGTTTTCCATCGCGCCCAGGCTTTCCATATCCGCACGATCGCCGTTCTGCCCCTGGTCAATCTGTCCGGCGATGAATCGCAGAACTACTTTGTGGATGGCATGACCGATGAAGTCATCACCATGCTGGCCAAGAACACGTCCTTGCACGTGATTTCCAGGACTTCGGTCATGAGGTACAAGAACGTGAAGCGGTTGGCGCGGGACATTGCCCATGAACTCGGGGCAGATGGCATTCTCGCAGGCTCGATCGAACGTTCTGCCGATCGAGTCCACATGACGGTGCAGTTAATCGATGCCCCCTCTGGTTCACGCATTTGGGCGGAGAACTATGACCGCGGCGCATTGCAGGCAATGGCTTTGCCGGCAGAGATTTCCGAGGCGGTCGCGATCAGAACCAACGCACGTCCAGTCTTGCCGGCGAAGCCGCCACAACTGGTGGATCCCGAAGCCCACAACCTTTTCCTTAAAGGCCAGTACCTATGGTATGTCGGGGAAATAGACAAAGCAGAGGCGTTGTTTCATAACGCTCTCAAAGTTCAGCCTGACTACGCGGCCCCCTGGGCTGGTCTGGCGGAATGCTACGGCTTGAGAGTCATGGCAGGCATGCTTCCGCTGGGCGCCGTACGAGAGGAACTCAAAGTTGCAACTCAGAAGGCCGTCGAGCTCGACGACACACTCCCGGAAGCACACAATGTGATGACCGGCTGGTTTCTATTTTTCAACTGGGACTTCAATGCCGCGGAGGCAGAATCTCTACGTTCCATTACTCTGAATCCAAATTTCGTCGAGGGCTATCACATTAGATCTTACGTTCTCATGGCGCTCAACCGTAGGGGCGAAGCAATGCAGGCGCAGCGGCGGTCCACTGAACTGGATCCCTTCTATCACCCTGCGGCTTTGGGTCGCATGCTGATTTTGAATCATCAGTTCGAAGCCGCCATCGCGGAATTACGTCTTCGCGAGCAAGCGCATCCCAAGGATTCCAACGTGCTTTTCGGACTGTCGGAAGCCCATGCGTTTTCAGGCAAATGGCAAGAGGCCGCAAATGAAATGGCCGAGGCCTTCCGGATTGAGCAGAATCCGCAATTCGCGACGCAAATTCAACGCGCCTATCAGCGCGGAGGATACCCGGCTGTCGCGGAGTGGAAACTCAAGATGGAACTGCAGACCGCCGGCAAACAATATTTCTCTCCCTACTGGCTTGCCCGCGACACGGCCCAATTGAGGCTCAAAGAGCGGACACTAAGGTATCTCGAAGACGCGTTTCGCGAGCATTCTCCTCGCCTGATCTTTCTGCAGAATGAGCCGGTCTTCGATTTCCTCCACACGGACCCGCGCTACCAGAGACTGGTCAGGAAGGTAGGCCTGCCGCCTGTCGATGAATCAGTGCGATAGCCTTCCCCTTCCAGCATATTGACCGGGACGCACTAAACTGCAGTGGGATGTTGGTCAATTTATCGTACGATGATTGGAACTTCGTGAACAAGCCTCCGATTCATTGGCAACCAGTTCATCAGTGCAATTTGGCGAAGTATTTGATGGACACTAATAGTTGTCAATAGTAGGTGCGATGCGGAAGATCAGACAAGAATCATGACCAGTGAGAACAAACGTAATAGCACGCCACAATCCTTGCCACTTTGGATTGCGTATCTGCTCTCGTTGAAATTGCATGGATAGTCATATGGCACTACAGAGTGAGCAGCCACGCATTGTTTTCTTGGCATGGAGCTGCGCTGTACATTGGGGAACTAGCTGGGCGCCTGCGCATCAGCGATGCCGGCGACCGTTCTTGAGCAGCTGGTATGGTTGCTTGCTTTCAGCGTAGTTGTTTTCTCTCTGCTCCTCTTGCCCACGTTTTTCCCGTCACTGCGGAACCTTGTCTATTGTCTCGCCGGAGTTTCTGTTCTCGCGGGATTTCCTTTACTTGCTGTTTGTTTTCCTGGGGATTTGTTCTACCCGACACGTATCAGATCGTACAGTTTGTTGCTGCTCCTTGAGACGGTTGCGGTCCTCATCCCGGGGTCGCTCTATTACTTTCGAAAATTGCCCGTTCCGTTAGGCCGAAGCACTGTACTGCTCATTTTCCACTTCAGCATTTGGTCGTGGGCCACAGGAAGCTGCCCCTTTGCGAAATCCATTGGCAGGGAGGTGGCGAAAGATGGTTAGGTCACGAAGCCGTCCTAGCGGAAATAACAACGCCGTCACTACGCCGAACCTTCTTGGAACGGGAATTTGAGTATAAACGGAGCAAGACCAATATTCATCTGACATTCACAAGTCGGTGACAAACTCGCGACATGAGGCTGGTATCCTTCTGCGTGCTTTAACCCTTTCCATTGGAGGAAAATATGTCGACCTCTCCCACTCTAAAAGTATGGCATCCGCGCGCGCTGCTGAGCTTGTTTCTCGCGGCGTACATGTCGATCGCTAATTCTGCATTCAGCCTCAACGTGGGCGACAGCGCTGCTACTGCTCCAACTACCGCTACTCCCATACATCACGTCATCGTTCTCATCGGTGAGAACCGCACGTTCGATCACATTTTCGCGACCTACGTGCCGCGGAGCGGGGATTCAGTCTCCAACCTGCGGACCAAAGGGATCGTCAATGCTGACGGTACCCCCGGCCCGCGTTTCTCGAAGGCAGCCCAATTCCAGGCTGTCGCGCCTTACAACACGACCTTCTTCATCAGCCTCGGACCGGCTGACAAAGTGCCCTATGATACGTTGCCCGAGCCTACACTAAACTTTGCCCCCACCAAGCCGGTCTTCCCACCGGGTACGCCGACATCCTTGCTCGCGGCAGTGGAACCTTCCCTGGAGACCAAGGACCTAAGGCTGCTGACCACAGGCGCGGCGACACAGTTCAAGCAGACCTTTGTTCTGCCTGATCCAGACACGCGAATCCAGGATTTCAGCAGCTTGCCGGATGGTCCGTTTCCACTGAGGGGGAAGAATCTCCCCTACGACCGCTATACCGGTGATACAACGCACAGGCTGTTCGAGATGTGGCAGCAATCGGATTGCAGCATGAACAACGCTACCCGCGAGAACCCCTCAGGCTGCCTCAGCGATCTCTATCCCTTCGTGATCACCACCTACACTGCGATCCTCGATCCCTTTGACAACCCTCCGGCGGTCGACGACAACGGTGGCAGCAATTCGATGGCGTTCTATAACATGGTACTCGGAGATGTTCCCGTCCTGAAAAGCTTGGCCGATCAATACACGATGAGCGACAATTTTCATCAAGCGGTCATGGGCGGCACGGGCGCCAACCACATCATGCTCGGAAGCGGCGATTCGTTCTTCTGGAGTGACGGCGAGGGGCATCCCACCGTCCCACCTTCGCATATCGCCAACCCCAATCCGATCCCAGGAACAAACAACGTTTACACAGTTGACTTGGGTTTCGACGGCAACTTCACGGAGTGCGGTAATCTGTCCCAGCCCGGCATCGAACCGATCATGGAATACTTGAAAACCCTTCCTTACGCTCCCGGTTCGAGGTGCCAAGGCGGGCATTACTATCTGGTGAACAACGACAATCCAGGCTTTCTCCCTGATGGCGCCGTTGACACCGCTGGCATTGCCAAGGGCAGCTCCATCCCGCCGACCAATGTGCGCACGATCGGCGAGGCGCTGAACGAAAAGAATATCTCTTGGGCCTATTATGGCGGCGCTTACGACGCCGCGATTAAACTGCAGCACGATCCAAAGAGCACCGATCCAACAGTGTTGGTGGGCTCGGCCTACTGCAACATCTGCAACTTCGAGTCCTATACCAACGCGATTATGGGGGACTCGGCACAGCGTGCTGCTCACATCAAAGATGCGACGGATTTCTTCGCCGCAGTCGATAACGACACCTTGCCTGCAGTGTCCTTCGTCAAGCCCGACGGCCTGCTTGACGGCCATCCGGCATCTTCGAAGCTTGATCTCTTCGAGGGTATGGTCACGAAGATCATGGATCACCTTGTGGCCAAACCCGACCTAATGGCGGACACGGCGCTCTTCATCACAATGGATGAAGGCGGCGGATTTTATGACTCCGGCTACATTCAGCCGCTGGATTTCTTCGGCGACGGACCACGTATCCCCCTAATCATCGTCTCGCCTTACACCACAGGCGGCCACATCAACCACAACTACGCGGATCACGTCTCAATTCTGAAATTCATCGAGCGGAATTGGGGTTTGAAGCCGTTGACCGCACGAAGCCGGGACAATTTCCCGAACCCGGTTGCTCTCCCCGGCAATCCATACACACCGCTCAACAGCCCGGCCATAGACGATCTTTTTGACATGTTCAAGTTCCCCAAATAGAGATCACGACAACCTTCGACGGAGCGTGGGTGAGGTTTCAAGCCTTCCACGCTCCGGCTGGAGAGTTTGATCGGCGTGACACGCAACCAGCCGTATGTTTTGCATTCACACATCGTTGGACCCTCGCGAAAGCCTGAAACCGTCCTAAAGGGTTTTCCCTGGAGGGGAAAGTGCAGCGCAACGCGAACGACCATGGAGAGATAAAATGTAAAGCGAAAGGATGGAGCCATGGAAGCCACTCTCAGCAGCAAGAACCAGGCGACGATTCCGAAGTCGGTGCGGGAATACCTGAACCTTAAACCGGGTGACCGTTTCAAATTCTTCCTTCAGCCCGACGGTGCCGTGGTTATTCTGCCGAAGATTCGGACATCGAAGCTCAAGGGTAGCGTGCCAAAGCTTAGCCCGCCCATATCTTTGGAGGAAATGCACGCGGCAATCGAAGTTGGCGCGACGGAGAGTTTTCGCAGATGACCGGTCTCGACACCAACGTCCTCTTGCGCTATTTGCTTCAGGACGACCCAAAACAAGCGCGCCAAGCCAATCAGATCATCGATCGGCAATTGAGCGAACAGAACCCGGGATTTGTGAACATCGCTACAGTTCTCGAAATCGTTGGGTTTCTCCGCAGCCTCTTGAAGCGGAGCCCTTTCCAAATCGCCGCTCACATTGAAAGTCTTCTCGCCGCAGACTCCCTCGAAGTCCAGAACGAACAACAGGTCTTCGATGCGGCTTTCGCCCTCAAACGCGGCACAGGCGAATTCGAGGATGCCTTGATCGGTGCGCTCAATGTCTGGGCAGGCTGTTCCCACACATTGACATTCGACCGAAAGACCGCGCGACTACCCTATTTCCAAGTGATGACCTGAGGGGTGACGACGACAGTTAAGAAGTCTACGCGCACTTGAATCGGTGCCCAAGCCGATCTTCACGCCAGCTTCGATTGCTTTCTTTCATATACCGATTCGCGGAGTGTCGGAGTGAGAGCCGTGAATGACAAAGGCTTTGCTTACAATTTACGCGGCTGGAGTGCGACGGGAAACTGGGCCGCCACCATGACGAGCACCGGCTCCAGATACGCTTCCGAGGTGCGCGGCACCGCCGCCACAATTTCCCATTGCGTGGTCTCATCCACGGCGTTGATGTGGTAGACGCCCCTGGCATGTTCGGCGTCGCCTTGGTGCACCGTATCCACCCGCAGATACCCGGGTCGCCCTCCCGGATTCGGACGGCGGCGCTCGCCAATGGCCACTGGGCTGGGCCGCGTTTTCTGGTAATTCTTGAGGCGATAATGCGGGGTGCGGCGTAGGTTGTACAGATGCCCGTTGGAGATGGCGGCCAAGCGCTGGAACTCGAGCTTGCCGTAGTGGCCCAATTCGCGCTCGAAAATGCGTCGGGTAGCGGGACCGCTCAAGGTCTGGTGCGCTTCATCGACCTGCGCCAGTAACTCGATATCCGCTCTCGTATAGCGCGTGAGAAAACGATGGCGGTGACTGGTTTTGATCCGCACCCGCCCCGTGGAGAGGTAGCGGCCCACCAAGCGCGTCAGTTGCGCCCGGCTCAGCCCCGTCATCTTGCCCAGGTACCGCCGGAGCAAGCCGCGCGCTCGCCGTCCCTGCCCCATGTACTCCTGTTGGCATAACAACTGCTCACCCAACCGTAAATCTCTTCCCGTTGGCTGGCCTCGAACCAGTACTTCTTTCGCGGCCAAAAGAAACTGCTCAATCTGCTGCAAGCTTAATTTTTTCTGTTTCGTGCGCGCTGATCATCCATCTTCAGCATGCCTTATCCTTCAGGCTCATCTTGTATTGGAAAAGACTAACGTTTGACTTCAGCGCAGTTCGGGGCTACGCTCTCTAGCCAAAGGGGCGCTCTGCGCGGCGCTTGGGGGGATTCCTGGCGGAAACGAACTCTAACGATGGGGTCACGGAACTACTTGTCCGCTGGAACCAAGGGGATTTAAAAGCGCGAGACTCCCTCATTCCTCTTGTCTATGAGGAACTTCGGCGGGTAGCGCAGAAGAATCTCTCGGGGCAGCGCGGTGATCATACTTTGCAGGCGACGGCCCTGGTTCATGAAGCCTATCTTCGTCTGGTAAAACGCAAGACGGCAAACTGGCAAGGCCGAGTTCATTTCTTTGCTCTGGCGGCACAGATGATGCGGCAAATCCTCGTGGATCATGCACGCATGCGCAATGCCGCGAAACGAGGAGGCGGAACATTCACATTGCTGCTGGAGGACGACGTGATGGGGGCGGCAGGAATCAACCTGGACCTGATCAGTCTCGACAAAGCCATGAAATGCCTGGCTTCCTTAGACGCACGTCAATCGCAGATCGTCGAACTACGCTTTTTCGGTGGACTCTCGATTGAGGAAGCCGCGCGGGTCGTCGACGTCTCGCCCGCGACCGCAAAACGCGACTGGGCTACAGCGCGGGTTTGGCTCCATCACGCGATGGAAAGCGATGCCGAAGCATGACACCATCGCGACACCCTCAACGTCCGCGCCCTGTCACTTCTATGCGATGGCCGCACAGATGATGCGACAAATTCTGATTGACCAAGCTCGCAAGGGCGCCATCGTCTCATGACCTCCGAACGCTGGCAACAGATCAAGAGCGTGCTGGCGGAGGCTCTGGAAGAACTGCCAGCTAATCGCTCCGCCTATTTAGACCAGTCCTGTGCCGGCGACGAAGATCTCCGCCGCGAAGTAGAGCTCTGGCTCGGACGTGAGCGGGAACTCGATCCGCGATTCTTAAACGGAACCGCTCTTCCTAGAGCGGCCGCCAGTGCCTTAACGGCCGGAAGTATTGCCTGGGTCGGACGCCGGATTGGCGCTTACAAGACAACCGAGTTGGTCGGCGTCGGGGGAATGGGTGAGGTGTATCGCGCCCTTCGTGCTGACGACCAGTACCGCAAGGAAGTGGCTCTCAAAGTTGTGCGCGCCGGACAGGATTCCAGCGTGATTCTGGCGCGCTTCCGGCATGAACGACAAATTCTGGCCAGCCTCGAGCACCCGAACATCGCTCGCCTGCTCGATGGGGGGACCACTGAAGAAGGCACTCCATACCTGGTCATGGAGCTGATTGAGGGCCAGCCGATTGGACAATACTGCGATTCCCACAAGCTCTCCGTCTCCGAAAGGCTGGCGCTGTTCACGCAGGTGTGTGCCGCCGTTCAGTATGCTCATCAGCGGCTGATCATTCACCGCGACATCAAACCGAGCAACATATTAGTCACTCCGGAAGGCGTGCCGAAGCTCCTCGACTTCGGCATCGCCAAGGTACTCGGTACCGATCTGCAGTCGCAATCGGCCGAAACTCTTACAGTATTCCGGGCTCTTACTCCCGGCTACGCCAGCCCTGAGCAGATCAAAGGTGAGCCCGTAACGACAGCGAGTGACGTGTACTCGCTGGGGGTTGTGCTCTACGAGTTGCTTACGGCGCGAAGTCCCTACGCCGCTACCACTGGAGCGCCACAAGAATTCCTGCGGCAGATATGTGACCTTGAGCCCGAAAAGCCCAGCGTGGCAGTGACTGACAAGCATTCGTCGAATGCGAATGCCGGCCGACTCACGATCGAGGACGTGAGTGCAGCGCGCAACACTTCGCCTCTCAAGCTGCGTAAACAGCTCCAGCGCGATCTCGACAACATCGTTCTTATGGCGCTGCGCAAAGAACCCTTGCGCCGTTATTCCTCGGTGGAACAGTTTGCCGAAGACATTCGACGTAATCTTGCCAAGCTCCCGGTGGTTGCGCAGAGGAACACAGCTCGTTACCGGGCATCCAAGTTCGTTGCGCGGCACCGAAGTGGCGTACTGGCGGCGGTGACACTTGCCGTGGCTTTGGTTGCAGCCCTCATGATCACGATGCGAGAGGCCCAGCTCGCAAACCGGCGCTTCAACGATGTTCGCGGTCTGGCTAATTCCCTCATCTTTGATGTGCACGACTCGATCAAGGATCTGCCGGGATCGACGCCAGCTAGAAAATTAATCGTCGACCGCGCGCTTCAATATCTGAATGTACTGGCCCAGGAATCGAGTGGTGACGTGGGACTGCAGCGGGAACTGGCAGCGGCTTACGAGAGAGTAGGAGCCGTGCAGGGTGATTATACTGAAAACAATTTAGGCGATTCGCAGGGCTCGCTCGCCAGCTATCAAAAGGCGCTCGATATCCGCAAACAGATCGATGCCGGCTCCAGAGACTGGAACGACCACCTGGCGCTAGCGCAGAATTATCGTCTGGTCGGCCATCAGCAATGGGCCAATGGCGATCTGCATGGGGCGCGCGAACACATCGATCGCGCGATTACAATCAGCGAGAATCTCAGCCATGCGCAGCCCGAGAACTCGAAAATTCTCTCCGAACTGGGTTTCGACTACGGGGCATCAGCAAGGCTGGGCTATCCAGAGGATCACTCGGCGCGCCAGAAGATCGTCGATGATTATCGCCGGGCTTTAGCAGCAGATGAAATCCTACTCAAGCTCAAGCCAGACGACGTTACCGTGCTGCGCGCCTACGCTTTAGACTTGGGTGGCGTTGGCTTTTTTCTGGAAAGTTCAGATCCACTAGTGGGTCTCGCTAGCTTCGAAAAAGCGCTGGACATCGATCGCAAAGTGTCACAGCTTTCTGGGGAACCCCGCGATCAGCGTAGAGTGGCAATTGATTACGGTTCGATCGGCAGCGTCTATGACGATGTCGGTGACTATACACGTGCGGCCGACTATGACATGAAGGACCTGGTAATTTTCCAAGACCTGACGCGAGCGGATCCTAAAAACGCCTTGCTGCGGCGCGGACTCGCAATCGCATACAACAACACCGCCGCCGCGTCTGTGAGAGAGGGCAAGATTGAGTTGGCTCTCGAGTATTCGAACAAAAGTGTGGACATCATGCGGGCGCTTGTGGCATCCGAACCGCAGAGGGCCTACCAGCAGGGTAAATTTGCAGGCACGCTGGTCACCCGCGGCACGATCCTGATCGCTGCGAATCGGCCAGAGGGGGCCATCGCCGACTTTGAGCGCGCGCGGTCCCTCTATGAGTCTCGTAATATGGAAGGGACGACGTACAAACGTACCAATGTAGCAGCGTGCGACGTCAAGATAGGAGAGGCGGTTGCTCGGACGCAGAATGATCAGGCGGCCGCTGACTCTTATCAGAAGGCTCTCATGATCGTTGAGCCTTTGATCTCGGCGGAGGACGCTGATCTTGACGCGCTTTATGTGGCTGCCGATGCATATTCGGGGCTGGGCGACATCAGCATGAGGAAAGCTCGGCGAAAGGGTCAAACGACTGACCGACAGAAATCAAACTGGGTCGAAGCCCGATCCTACTACCAATTAAGTTTGAACGCCTGGCACCGTTTCGAACATCCCAATCACACTGCTCCCAACAGCTTCCAGGTGGGCGATCCTGTCACTGCCAAGAAAAAATTGGAAGCGGTCGAAAACGGTCTTGCGTCCTTGCATTAGACAAGGGTCTGCTGGATGAGGGTGCCGAGGGCAGACCAGTTCCCCGCCGTTCCGGCCTAATCGTGAAATCCGTAACAGTTGGCCCGAAGCCCTTGAGCCCTTTCTCCTCATTCTTCCGTTCTTATAAATAGCGAGAAGTTTCTGCCCGAGAATTCGCTCCGACTCGCCACTGGAGATATCAACATGAACCGAAGCGCCCACTTTCTGTTGTTCGCGTCGTTATGCCTGGGCTTCCCGAATGTTCCATCCCTCGCTGCCCAGCAGTCCAATGAGGATGCCAGGGCTTCCATCCCGCACTTGATCCGGTTCAATGGAGTGCTGAAAGATGGCGAGGGAAAGCCCGCGCAAGGGACCGTTGGGGTCACGTTCGCCTTTTATAAGGACCAGCAGGGTGGGGCACCTCTTTGGATGGAAACGCAGGACGTCACACCCGACGCTACTGGCCGCTATTCCGTCATGCTGGGGGCGACGAAGAGCGACGGCCTGCCCGAGCAACTATTCATCTCGAAAGAAGCGCGGTGGCTGAGCGTGGAGCCCCAAAATCTGCCCGCTCCTGCCCGGGTGTTATTGCTGAGTGTGCCCTACGCGTTAAAGGCGGCGGATGCGGAGACCGTCGGAGGACTGCCGCCTTCGGCGTTTGTGCTGGCCGGGCCGGCGTCGGCGGGTCAGGGACACGCTTCTAGTGCCGCAGTTTCTTCAGCGGCGACGCCGTCGTCCAATCCAGCCGTCACGGGTGCGGGCAAGGCCAACACGGTCCCACTGTGGGATTCCGCCAGCGACATCGTCAGCTCGGCCATCTCGCAAACCGGCACCGGAACCACCGCCAGGATCGGCATCAATAACGCAGCGCCTCTTGTGCCTCTGGACGTGAAGGGTGCAACCACCATCCGCGGCCTTCTGACTCTGCCCCCGACCGCCAACGCCACCGCGGCCGCTGGCAAGACCTCGCAAACCCTGAACCTGTCGGGCGCAGCCTTTAACAGCGCGACGGCGGGGTCGGTGAATCAGACGTTTCGCCTGCAGACCGAGCCCACCAGCAACAACACCGCAAGTCCCAGTGGAAAACTGAGTCTGCTTTATTATGCGGGCGCAAACGCCGCGACCGAAACCGGACTGAGCATTGCCAGCAATGGCCAGATCACTTTCGCTCCGGGACAAACATTTCCCGGCGCCGGTGGAGGAAGCATCACCGGCGTGACCGCCGGCACGGCACTCACCGGCGGAGGAACCACCGGCAACGTCACGCTGAATCTGGACACGACGAAAGTCCCGCAGCTCGGTGCCGCCAACATCTTTACCAACAATCAAACAATCACCGGAAATCTCAACACCTCGGGAACAGTCACCAGTAGGACCCTGAACGCGACCTCCGCCTTCGACCTACAAGGATTGCCCTTCGCGTACGGGTCTTCCTCGACCAACCTTTTCGTTGGATTCGGCACCGGCAACCCCAGTGCCACCGGGACACTTAACGTCGGCGTCGGCTCCGGCGTGCTCTCCGTTCTTAGCTCGGGGATCGGCAACGTCGCGACTGGTTGGGATGTGCTCTCGGCTAATACCACCGGAAGTTCGAATACCGGAACCGGGCGCTTTGCCTTGCAGTTGAACACCACTGGCGAGTCCAATACTGCAACCGGCGAGCGCGCGCTGCAAAATACGACAATCGGGGGCGAGAACACTGCGATTGGCCTCGCCGCCCTGCTCAACAACACCACCGGCGCCGACAACACCGCTCTTGGCGTATTTGCCGGACCATACTCTGGAAACTCAAACCTGAGCAACACGACCGCCATTGGCGCCCATGCTACCGTAGGGGCAAATAATTCGCTGGTGCTGGGAAGTATCGCCGGACTCAACGGAGCGACTGCCGACACATTCGTGGGGATCGGCACGCCAACTCCGACGGCAAAGCTCGATGTGCGCGGCACCGCTAACTTCACCGGACTCATCACCTTTGCCGCTGGTCAAACCTTTCCAGGAGCAGGAACGATCACCGGTGTAACCGCTGGAACTGGCCTCACCGGAGGTGGCACCAGCGGCAACGTCCCGCTGAGCCTGGACACGACCAAAGTACCGCAACTGAGCACCGCAAATACGTTCACCGGAAACCAGACGGTGAATGCCAATCTCAGCGCGACCGGCGTCGTGTCCGCTGCCAGCTATCAGATCGGAAGCAACTTATTCGCCGCCGGAAACGCCACCACGAACAACGTCTATCTGGGCTTCGCCGGGAACCAGACCACCACCGGGTACGGGAACACTGGCACGGGCGGACAAGCACTGGTCGCCAATGCCGCGGGGGTAAACAATACCGCCACCGGACAAGCCGCACTCCCCCACAATACTTCCGGCACTGACAACGTGGCTATGGGCGTGGTCGCACTTGAATACAACACACAGGGTAACTACAACACGGCAAACGGCGTAGGTGCGCTGGCCTTCAATACTACGGGATCCAACAATACGGCTGTGGGTTATCTCGCGGGACCAGACGCCAACCATCCTAACCTCGTCAATGCTACCGCCATCGGCGCCAACGCAGTGGTCAGCGAGAGTAACGCGCTGGTTCTGGGACCGGCGGGGGTGAGTGTGGGCATCGGCACGGCAACCCCGGCTTATCCCCTGCACGTAAACGGAGTCATGCGCAGCGAACTCGGCCTCTCGTTAGGCGGGAATGCTCCTGTAGTGGTGGATGCTCCGGGTATCGTTGCAGGCCGCTTCACGATCCTGGCCAACGGGAATGTGGGCATTAACAAACCCAACCCAACTACTACCCTCGACGTGGCCGGAAATATCGACGCGTCCGGCGCCCTCATTGGAGGCAGCCTCAACGTGGGTGGCGGCGGCATTATCAACGGCGGACTCACAACCAGTGCAGGAATCACTACCGGTGCTGGCGTTAGCGTGGGGGGACCTCTGAGTACGTCGGGCGGTCTGACCATAAACGGCGACAGATCCATGAACGCTGCTCCCCACATGTACTTTGGCGGATTCTTTCCGGGCAATGTAGCGCCGGGCCAGGTCGGTGGATACGTTGTTCCAAGCAAAGACATTCAGATCACTCGAGTGACGCTCGGAGGTGGATTTCTGGGATTCAACTTCAGCGGAGGGTGTTCACCGACCGGCACAATTGGCGTTATCAACATCAGCGGCGGCCCTTTGAATTTAGTACCGGTATACCTACTCGATATCGCCCAAAACTCAGATCCTTCGTACAGAAGCGATTCCGGGCCGATTTCCGTTCCGGTAGCAGGCGGTACGCCGCTGGTGTTCGATGTTTGGGCAGGAGCCGCATGCGGACTGAATCCAGGTCCCAACAACCTCTACCTCAGCGTTGAGTATGTGATGCAATAGAACGTGGCGACTCTCGCAGCGAACGAACGTATTTCGGCGCTGGAATGCTTAGCTTTTCGTTGCGATGAGATTCAGCAACAGTTGACGCGCCGATATCAAGTGTTCTGCGGAAAACCTTTCGTGTATTCAAGCAGCTTGACGATGTCGTCAACGACATTGTCAAGCCGCGGCTAACGATGCGCCGGCTCTCGAAGGCGAATATCCATTCAACCAACTATTGCACTCGTTTGAGGTCCTGTATCCAATCCGTTTCCCACGTTTTTCCACCATCGGTTGATTCTGCCTGCTCCCAGTGACATGAGGCAGGTGTGATCTGGGACCATAGGAATCGCAGGCGGACTGGCTTCCCGCCTTCGGTATCGTCGGCATAAAACGTACCCACGCCATTGTGGAAACTGCCTCTCACGGGCGGATCCATCGGCGCCAGTGAAGTCCTGCTGTCCATCCACCAGATCGACCACTGTCCCGACTTTGCGTCGAACGATCGCGGAGCCACGCCGCGATAAGTACCGCCCGGAACCTCGAACACGTCGTCGTCGACATTAGCGTAGCCACCCATTAGGGGCTGGCTGAACAATGTCCCTTCGAATTCGATCCAATCGTGACTGTCGACGAGGCGCTTCTTCAGCTTTCGGTGATGAACTTGCCAGTGCCCCACTAAAAAATCGAAGTCATGCAGTCCGAGCGGTTCGCGATCTACATGACTCATCTCTTGTCCCAACCCGGGAGAGGACTGTGCCACAGTTAGCCCCGACGACGCCAGGCCTATCCCCAGGCACAAGATCCCAGCAATGCGCTGAGGTATTTTCACGTATGACTCCTCTTGGTACCGAAATTACTGCCGGCCCCAGTTTAGCGCATGGCTGAAGTAATCACGGTTACAAGGCTTTTCGCCAGTTAGCTGATGCCTTTGGGAGCAATAGCGATGCTTGACGATCACGCCCATGAGCCATTCTGGTTGAATTTTCCGTTCTTAGTAGTAAGGGAAAGAGCCGGCCGCCGGTGACAGCCCAACCGAATTTCCAGAAAACGAGAGGACCGATTATGACGATCCCGTCTATCTACCCAGTAAAAATCTGCACAGTAAGAGACTTTAAGGGTGTGGGCAGAGATGCCTTGGGAGTACTCCTGCTGTGTTTCGTGCTGTGCGCCGGCACCCTCAGCGCCCAAACCTATGCCGACCTTTACGATTTTCCGGGAAAGCCCGGAGGATGCTGCCCGCAACATCCCTCAGTGATGGCACAGGGCCGGGACGGAGACCTTTACGGCATCACGACGACCGGTGGCGTCAATAATGTCGGGACGATCTTTAAAATCTCGCCCACCGGCGGGCTGACCTTGCTTTTCAGCTTTGACACGACTCACGGAAGCACGCCCATTGGCGGGCTCGTGCTTGGCTTGGACGGCAACCTTTATGGCACTGCGGAGTTGGGCGGCACCCACGGCTTCGGGACCATTTTCAAGATCACTCCGGCTGGGGTGCTGACCGTGATTTACGACTTCGCCGGAGAGACTGACGGCGGCTTTCCGGTGGCAGCGCTCATCCTGGGCTCTGACGGAAATTTCTACGGCACTTCGCACCCAGGCATTGCGTTCAAAGTGACTCCCGCTGGCGTGTTCACAGCTCTGGCAACAATTCCGAGCGAGTCGTTCGGTCCGCTGGTCCTCGCAAAAGATGGCTCATACTACGGAGTCACGGAATTCGCAGGTACTAATACGGACGGCACTATCTACAAGGTCACCGGAAAAGCCTCCAAGACGCTCTACAACTTCGACGGCCCGCACGGCGCTTTCCCGATCGGTGGGTTGGTGGAAGGTTCCGACGGAAATCTGTACGGCACGACCTCTGCGGGAGGCAGTTTCAACGATGGCGAAATTTTCCGAATCAACCCAGCGGGAACCCTGACGGTGTTGGTTAACTTCGACCACAATCAGCCCCTGCTCGGATATCAGACCTTTGCCGGATTGATTGCTGGGAACGATGGGAATCTCTACGGCGCAACCATTTGGGGCGGCGAAAACGGAAACGGCGTGGTGTTCGAGATGACCACAGCGGGTGCTTACTCCGTTCTCTACAGCTTCGCGTCTGCCACTGGCGATGGAGTCTATGCGACGCCGATGGAACACACCAATGGTTCGATCTACGGTCTGACCAAGCGTGGAGGCGCGCCTATGAATGGCGTCGTCTTTGCTTTCAATAGCAGCCTGCCACCGTTCGCTCGTTTGATGGCCACTTCCGGAACGGTGGGAAAGTCGGTGGGAATTCTTGGCAACAATCTGAATGGCACGAGTGGCGTGACGTTCAATGGAACGCCCGCGAGCTTCCATGTTTTGTCGGATACTTATCTCACTGCAACAGTTCCAAGTGGTGAAACCGGATCGGTCCGCGTGATTACATCGTCGGGAGAGCTATTGAGCAACAAGATCTTCAAAGTCACGCCCAAGCTCACAAGCTTTTCGCCCACCACTGGAAAGGTCGGCGACTCGATCGTGCTCACGGGAACGGGCTTGATCCAAGCTTCGAATCTCACTGTGGGAGGAGTGAAAGTAACTTCGTACACCGTGAGTTCAGATTCGAAGGTGACGATCCGCGTCCCGAGGGGAGCCAAGACCGGTAAACTCGCGGTCACAACCCCCGGCGGCAATGCCACCAGTACGGCCACATTTACAGTGACACCTTAGGGCTCGGGCTTAATGGCAAGGCATCGAGCAGGCACTCGGCTACGACGGGAGAGGTGAACCTTCCGGAAGCGTCGCCGTGCCTAGCGTGTGGCATGATTCAGGAGAGAAGGAAGAAGGAAGGAACGACCGAAATACATTCTGCTACTAAACGCGTTCTGCTCCAATCGATGCCAATACTTCGCGGAGCTAAGCTTAACCGCCCTTATCTCAACCCCTAGAACGTGCTTTCTGATCGGAGTCGGAGCGACCGCTGCTGCAAATTTCGTTAATGAATTCGCAGGGCTTGGCTCCAATGCGCGCCGACCAACTATGCCGCAGAGTGTTCGCCAGCCGATAAGTGGATTTAGAGCCGCACTTCTCCGCCTGTGCCGAGACGTTGCGAACCCGGGCACGGTCGTCGAGGTGGTGTCCTCGGCGTAGGTGTCTTGGGAGAAGCAGCGGGACCATTTTTTCGCTGAAGAATGCGGAGCCTTCACACACTCGCAGGGATAAGAACCGCACTTTGCACACGGCTCCGGTTCCATCGGTTCGCCGTCCCACTCCGGATCGGCGAAATGAAGGTATGCCCGCACGAAGTCGTAGATGGTGAAATAGTCCTTCCCATCGTAAAGGCGGGTGCCACGTCCGATGATCTGCTTGAACTCAATGATGCTATGGATCGGGCGCATGAGAATGATATTGCGGATATTGCGGGCATCGACACCCGTAGATAGTTTTTGCGAAGTAGTCAGAATCGTAGGGATGGATTTTTCGTTATCCTGAAAGTCCCGCAGATGTTGGTTGCCGAGTTCGCCATCGTTGGCGGTGACCCGCTGGCAATAATTTGGGTCGGTACTCGTTTTCATCTGGTTAATGAGGTCGCGCACTGCCAGGGCATGATCCTGGGTGGCGCAGAAAACCAACGTTTTTTCCTTCTGGTTGATCTGCTCCATGAACAACTTCACGCGGTGGTTACTCATGGCCATGCACTCCTTAGCCTATCGCATCTTTACTTTCTTCCTATCGATGGTCGTGTGTGCCGGGTTCGTCGCCATAGGCTCGATTATTGCCTTCTGGCCCGCTACCTACATGCGATGGTTACGTTGGTCAAACGTGCACAGGTATGCGCCTTGGGTGCTTCGCGGGCGGGACCTTAGTCAGAATCAGTACGGCTGGCAGTTCAGAACGCCCGGAATTCTGTCTGCACTTTTCGGTATTATTGCAGCCGCCCTGAAGATATGGATTTATTGGTTCCAGTAGCGGACTACTCGGGTGCCGCAAACAACGCCCAAACAGGTGATGTGGAGCAGATGCAACCAGGGGGCAGCAGTTCAGTAGGTACATATGATTTCTGAAGGACGTATTCTCTCAATTTGTAGAACCAAGGGCGGCCCTGGCGGCTCGACCTCAACTGCAGATGAACTGTCACAGTATGCGAAGGAATTCTTAGAAAAGGACTTAAAAGGCCATCAGGCCTTGATCGCCCGCGTCGAGTCCAAGGACAACTGGTTTGCAGTCAGCAAGTCGGAGTTGGTCTCCGGCTTCAAAGGACATGTCCGCCACACTAACCTAACAGATATTATGGGCGTTGTATCCACACCAACACAACTACTTGAGGTTAAGCGCTCTGGAGGTCCACTAGAACTCCGCTTGGCAGGTGACTCTACATTAACTCTGTGGCTAGATGGGGGCAGACCGTTTGTTGGAGTGCTGAACGTTTTCAACTATATCGTCAAGACGACCCACGGTCGGCGTTCGGGGCAGGGGCTAGTCCCCACAAGGAAAAGTGGGTCCATCAGAGAAACCCAAGAGAGTGGAATGTGATCTCATTTCTTGTCAAGGAGACACGACGTCCATCTTTGAAGAAATGCATCCGTATGACGGATTTGGCTCCCCCCAGCAGTTTGCTGAGCTGCAGCGCAAGGCAGTTGCAAATGTCATCAGAGTTTGCTATTAGCACTTCTCTTCATGTCGGGAGGTGCAGATGAATCGGCTGATCGAATGGATAGATCGCCTCAAGCTAGTCGAAGGCATGATACTGGTCGGCACAGTGTGGTTTGGTGTGGAGTGGGTTGGCCGCCGCTTTGGCGGAATTCTAGGGATTGTGGTAGCCATTGCCAGCTCCGCGGTCTTGTATACGCCATACTGCTGGTGGCGGCGCAAAGGAATCGTCCGCAATCGAAGTTAATGCTGCAAACATCGGACCATGCACCAACTACGTTATGGCCAACTGCGGTGCGGGCCGACCTTAAGAACTTCGGACTGGGCGGCCTTGTCGCCTCCGGCCTCAACCCAACGGCGCAGTTTGTAGGGTCATACCACTGGAACGTGTCCCTCAGTGACGGGAACCTCGACATCACGATCACGAATACGACGACCGCATGGTCGGCTTTCTACCATGCTCCGCTCTTCAATCCTAACCCTCCTACACGAACGGGTTGGCAGCCCTTCGGAAGGATCAATCAGACATTTCATATTCAGGTACCTTGCTCATGAAACAGAAATGGCTCGTGTGTCTTCTCTTTGCGATGTTCTCTGCCACAGGTTGCAGCTCCGCAGCGAGCACGAATCCCAACGATTATGTAGGTGAATATGTCTTCAAGCCGAGCAACGCTGCTACGGAGGACTTCGCTAGCTTCGTGATCCTGAAGAAGGATCAAACGGCTGTCGAAATCCGTTTTTTGAAGGACACGGGAGAGGTGCAGACCACGCAGAAGAAGTGGTATCTGTCCCACACGACGGGAGAGAATGTAGTAATTGGGAGCTTTTCGCACCCTGTTGAAGGTTCCCGGTCAACCATCAAGCTTGGGATCAATGACGACCTGGGTCAGTATTATGAAAAGGTCCGGTGACTGCCGCAAACAACGGCACACCTCAAACTCCACAGCCAAAACAGAATAGCCCCGCTTGTAAGCAAGCCAAGGTCGCACTGAGTAACGTCGGCTATCAACTGTCAACCCCTAGATACCTCGATGAAAAAAGGTGATCTCATTTCTGCCTAGCGATTAGTCATCTAAGAAGGTGGTCGAGGGGCAATAGCCAAAGGGTCATATGCCTCCAGTCAGCCGTTAGTCTATTGGTGTAGCAGGAAAAATCCGAAGAGTAATGCCTTCTCCAGATCTGCAAGAGTGATACTAGTGATACTGTTTTGTGAGAAATTAACGCAATAAAAGGCTACAACTGCTAAGAATTAGCAACGTGCTTAGCCTCGTATGACCAGCATGAATACTGGCGTTTATGCGAACCTGTGGGCAATTACGCAGAAATGACCGAGAGCTGGTAATAGAATCCTTCCCTCTCCGCCAGATTTTCTTGCCTTTTATTTCCAACCACTTGCAGGGCAATTCCGAGCCAAAAGGCTCTGCTTACAGATTTCAAGGTACACTCGTCGAGTTCGAAGTCCGCAAGAATGTCGGTCTATTGCAACGCTTTGCGAAGATCTTTCATTAGCAACATCAGGTGCAATTCGTGGCTGGGTGACGTCTCGAAATCAAAATGCTTGTAGAACGTTCGTGCTTGCGGGTCTATCGCGTGGATGAGAACTGCACGAGCTCCTACGATGTCCGCCGCTTGAGCGATTCGCGCCAGAGCATCTTTCAGAAGCGCCTTCCCCAACCCAGCGCCCTTCTCGTGCTTATCGACGGCCAGCCTTGCCAACAAAATGACTGGGATGGCATGCCTTGCAGGACCCTTGGAAATCCGGGCCGGAGCTTCCTCGACAGACACGCTGCCAGCGGAAATTGAATAGTATCCGACAACCAAACTGTTGCGATGGACAACGTAAGTTCGCGCGGACTCGTTTCTTTCGTTTGCAAGGGCGAAGCGTTTGAGCCAATCATTGAGAGACTCGTGATCCCCACAATCGAACCGGCTCACATCCTGTGACTCCGAGATCGCCTGCACCTTCGATAGCGGCGGTTTTTGGTGGTTCATCAGCTCTCTTCGAGGCCAGTGGATTCTGAAAACAGCCTCTTGAGTCTGGGCTTCAACTGTGCGGGTCTGTCTAGGGCCTCGCTGAACTTTTGCCAGTCTTTCGCACTGAGCTTGAAAGAGCGCGTGTCGGCGATCTCCTGTTCTGCCCGCACGCAGGCGCTCTCCAATATGAAGCTCGTGATGTTCACACCCCGACGTTCGGCGCCAAGGCGAATCAGCCTCGCTTCTCTATCGCTGGCTCGAACATTGAACCTTTGCAATCGTTTCTTGCGTGCTGTAGTTGCTGGCATGTAGCGACTCTCTGTATGTACACTAGGCTCTCAACGTACGTACAATGTCCGATCATGTTGAGAACCGGTCAAGCATTTCGACGGCGTCGGATAACTGGATAACTTAGGGCCCTATCGCATCTATCTGATTACGCCACCTCGCGAAATTCGGGAAGAGTTTGCTCTTTCAGGGACACGAGCCTGCGCACTTAGAATCAATAACCATGGCAAGCACTGCGTCGTATCCCTCGGGCGAGATATTCGCCCTAGCATCCTTGTCGATGTCGACTTTATGCGCGATTACGATGTCTTCCTTCGGAAGCACCGTGATGTATTGGCCCCCAGTTCCCATCGCCGTGTACGCGCCCTGAAGCGGGCCATCATAAATGTGTCCAGGAAACACGGGCGCGTCCCAGACCCACCACATCGCTCCGTATCCCCACCGCTCCGGTCTGCCAGCGATGTGCAAGCTAGTGGGATTGATATCGTTGAAGGGTGTAACGAGCGTTGTCGTATAGCGGACCCAGTCGCCAGGAATAATCTGCTTGCCGTTCCAGTTGCCTCCGCGCTGCATGAGCAATCCGAGTCGGGCCATGTCGCGTGTGGAAAGATCGAAATGGTACTCCGGGTGAACGGAGATGGTCGGGATTTTCCTCTGGCGTGAGCGATCATAGTCCTGCATGGCGATGGGACGCGCAATGTCGGATTCGACTGCGTCGTAGATATTCTTGCCAGTCAATTTCTCGAATGCCGTGCCTGCGGCGTTGAAGTCCCAGTTGTTGTAGACGAAGTGGGTCCCCGGATATTCACTGCCGCGCTTGGGCATGTCCAAGTCCAGATCTTTGTTGCCTGAGGGCAGATATATTCCAGATCTAGCTGTGAGCAACTGCTCCAAAGTGGCACGTTCCTCGATGGGCAGAAACGGTTCTCTGTCTTCGAGTCCGAGTTCTTTGACGGTTTTGTCGAGATCGATCTTTCCACTGAAGACATAGTTGCCGTAAAGCATACCCAGAACGCTCTTGCGCACCGATGCAACCTTGGTCGTGAGACTCAAGTCGCCGTACTCGAAGATCACCTTGCCATGCACCACGACCATCATGGCGTCGGTTTGCTGTGTCTTGAGCCAACCACGTAGCGCTTCCAGTCGAGCGCTGGAATAGCCCAAGGACTCCGGCTTGGCCCGCTCCCAAGCGGTTCCTGGAACACGCATCCAATCGTTGGCCTGAGAGTTTTGCTGCAGCGCTTGCGCCCATGGTTCAAGGGTGCAAAAGAAGACGAGCGCTATTGCGTAAACCGAAAACAGAAACCGGCTCATAGTCGAAGAGTTTAGACCTGAGCTCTTCATCCAGCAAAGCACTACGGCGGCGGTTGCCCGGGACAGCCCACGCTGGATGGTTAACGTAACATCCCGATTGCACTCAGTGACCTCTTCGATCAATTCTCGATGTCGGTGATGAGGAGGCAATATGGGTAAGCTCATCGAGCGCTGCGCCGGAATTGACATCGGCAAGCGTTTCTTAGTGTGCTGCGTCATGACCGGGACTGCCCACGAGGAGCCCCGCGGTGAAACTCGCGGCGAATGACCCGTCGGCTTTGCTTCACATGCGCTGCCGCTCGGAAGGCTCCTGCGCCTTGATCATGGCCTGGTATCATCCAGAGCTATATCACCGCGTGCTCACTATTCCGGAACATTTGTCAACCAGCAGTGGCCTTCCAACCCACGAACGCCGCACGGTGCCTGGGTGTTTCACGAGCATCTCATTCCCGAAAACACGCCAAGCCGCCACGAATCTGGCTGGAAGTTGGCGACCGCGATCTGCCGAATCCGAACGTAATGCGCGATAACATGCACGATTGGGTTGTCGCCAACAAGCGTGTGGCCAAAGCGCTCGCCGCCAAGGGATACCACTACCAATTCGTATTCGCCCGCAATGCCGCCCACGTCGACCGTGCGGGTGAGACAACAGACGCTTTCCGAAGCGCTGCCGTACATCTGGCAGGACTACACGGCTTCGACGGTCAGTCACTGATCCGCACCTCGCGAATCCGATGATTGGGGCCGATGTCTGAGTGAGATTTGCATGCATCCAGACGGACCATCTCGAAGAAGCGTCGGCCCTAGTCGGAGTCCTTCTCAATGAAACCGGTTGACCTCTGATGCTAAAAATGATGGAAGCCGTAGTTGTAATTTCTTGGAGAGCGACCATGGTGCGGCTTATGCTTGACACCTGTCAGCCCGGAAGGTTAGACGTTCTTACGACGTTGGAGGATCCGCTCATGAAGTTGTCGACCTTTGTTTTGTGTTTGGCAGTCTTGACTGCGTGTGCCACCACCGCGCGCGTAACCGCCCAGACCGATGGGGCGTCACTTGTATATCCGAAAGCAAGGACAGTGGATCAGGTCGACGACTATCACGGGTTGAAAGTCGCGGATCCGTATCGCTGGCTGGAAGATGCGGACTCGGCAGACACGAAGGCTTGGGTGGAACAAGAGAACAAGCTGACGTTTGGATATCTGGAAGGGATTCCGTACCGGAGCGCGATCCGGAACCGACTGCTGAAGCTGTGGAACTACGAGCGCTTTACGGTGCCGGAACAGCAGGGCGGCCGCTATTTTTACCAGCATAACAACGGGTTGCAAAATCAGAATGTGCTGCTGGTAGCCGAGTCGCTGAATGCGGAGCCAAGGATTTTGCTGGATCCGAACACACTGTCGGCGGATGGCACGGTCGCGCTGTCCGGGACCGCGATCAGCGATGACGGAAAGTTGCTGGCGTACGGTACCGCGGCATCGGGATCCGATTGGACGGAGTGGCACGTGCGTGATGTGGGGACGGGGAAGGAACTGCCCGACTCGATCAAGTGGGTGAAGTTCTCGAGCGCATCGTGGACGAAGGACGGCAAAGGATTTTTCTACAGCCGCTACGCTGAGCCGAAGGGCACGGTGCTGCGGGACACGAATTACTTTCAGAAACTTTACTACCACCAAGTGGGGACTTCGCAATCGGAGGACCAGCTGGTTTACGAGCGTCCGGATAACAAGGAGATGCTGTTCGGCGGAAGCGTCACGGATGACGGACATTATTTGGTTATCACGGTCGCGCAGGGAACCTCTCCCCAAACGCGGCTCTACTACAAAGATCTGACTAAGCCTGAGTCCGAGGTGGTGAAGCTGCTCGATGATTTTGACGCACGGTACGAGTTCATTGATAACGATGGTCCGGTGTTCTGGATTCAGACGGACCTGGATGCGGCGCGGGGAAAGTTGATCGGGATTGATACAGGGCATCCAGAAAAGAGCAATTGGAAGACGATCGTGCCTGAAGGTAACGACAAGTTGGAACAGTCGACAGTGGTGGACAATCTATTCTTGTTGAGCTATCTGAAGGACGCGCGCACCGAAGTTCGCGTCTACGACCGGAAAGGAAAGCAGGTTCGCAGCGTCGACTTGCCGGGAATCGGTACGGCGAATGGTTTCAGCGGAAAGCGAAAAGATAAAGAGACGTTTTATGCCTTCACCAGCTTTACTTCGCCGACCACGATTTACCGTTACGATCCGTCGGCGGGAAAAAGTTCAATCTTCAAACAGCCGAAGGTCGATTTCGATGCCGCGAAATACGAGACCAAACAGGTTTTCTACAGCAGCAAAGATGGAACCCGCGTTCCGATGTTCCTGACCTATAAGAAAGGATTGAAGCTGGACGGGGAGAATCCGACTTTGCTGTATGCCTACGGCGGATTTGATATCTCGTTGACGCCGTCTTTCTCGGTTCCCAATGTCGTGTGGCTGGAAATGGGCGGCATCTACGCGCAGGCGAATCTGCGCGGCGGAGGCGAATACGGGGAAGAGTGGCATTTGGCTGGGACGCACGCGAAAAAGCAGAACGTGTTCGATGATTTCATCGCGGCGGCGGAATGGCTGATCGCGAACAAGTATACCTCCACGCCCAAGCTGGCGATTCGCGGCGGCAGCAATGGCGGGTTGCTGGTTGGAGCTTGCCTCGCTCAGCGGCCTGATCTGTACGGGGCGACGTTACCGCTGGTGGGAGTGATGGATATGTTACGTTTCCAGAAGTTCACGATCGGGTGGGCGTGGACGTCGGATTACGGATCGTCGGACAATCCGGAAGACTTCAAGGCTCTCTATGCGTACTCGCCCTTGCACAATTTGAAGCCCGGAACCAAGTATCCTCCCACCATGATCGCGACGGCGGATCACGACGACCGGGTTGTGCCCGGACATAGTTTCAAGTTTGCCGCCATGATGCAGGCCGACCAGGCGGGGCCGGCTCCGGTCTTGATTCGAATCGAGACTAAGGCCGGGCATGGAGCCGGCAAACCGATCTCGAAAATCATCGATCAAGCGGCGGATGAATGGGCGTTCGTGGCCCACAATTTGAAAATGAATGTGGAATTGCACTAGCAGCCTCCGAGAAGTCCACGCAAATTCAGTGTCCTGAACGATGTCCTGAAATTGACGAATGAGGTCACATTACGTGAGTTTTGGTGGGTGAGTGCGACTGTAAATACTTGGGACTGCACGGCATCGCAAGAGAGTCGACAATTGCTAAACCGTTATACGCTAACACCTGTACCGCGGGTTCGAATCCCTCCCTCTCCGCCAGAACTTTAGTCATCTAGCACTTGCGGCGGCCTAAAATCGGTTGACTAAATAGATGACTATGGTCATAATAATGGTCATCTGGGTAATCCGAATCTATGAATGAAATCTCCATTTCCGAATTTAAGGCCAAGTGCCTTGGCCTGATCGACGAGGTTCAGAAGACACGCCAGCCTCTACGCATTACGCGTCGTGGGAAGCCTGTGGCGGAAGTGATTCCGGCCGGTCCTGATCACACACGTAAATTCGTTGGTGATCTGGTTGGCACGGGTAAGATTGTCGGCGACATCGTGGGGCATGTTCTCGATGTCGAGGACATGGAGGTCTACCGGGATTGAGGCTTCTTCTCGATACGCATATTTGGCTCTGGAGCAAGTTGGAGCCGAAGCGCTTGGGACGGCGGGTGAACAACGAACTTTCCAACGTGAACAATGAACTCTGGCTGTCCTCAGTGAGTGTGTGGGAGGCGCGGGTGTTGATGCAGAAGGGCCGAGTTCAGGTTGAGAATCCGTTCGGCTGGGTGAACCGGGCTCGAGAGCAGTTGAGAGAGGCGCCCTTGACGGCCGAGATGGTCGAGTTAGGCTTGGCATTGGGCCTTCCCCATGCTGACCCAGCAGACCGGTTCTTGGCGGCAACGGCAAAGGTCCTCGATCTGACACTAGTCACAGCAGATAAGAATCTACTGGATTTGAGCGAGATCGTGACTCTCCCAAACCGTTAGTTGCGACTGGGATCTGACAAATGAACGTGCCTGCGCGGTGTTTACCGAAAACTCCATCCAAGCTGAAAGCGTGGAGAACTCGTCTGCATGCTGACACTCCCTGCCGGAGAAACTAATCGAGGCAAACCGTGCAGCGGGTGATACGAGGGGTTCTTCTCCACTAATCCCCAGCGCCCAGAGCCTTCGGCAATGCCGCGAAGGCCGCCGTAACCTCTTCGATTCTGACCACAATGGAATCGAAGATCTCAATGGGTCCGGGGGAATCGGCACAAGCGAGCATTCCATCCAGACGCACGAGCTCAATGCTGCCCTTCGGTCTACTTCGCTTCCATCTTCTTCAGGCGCAGGTCCCACATGCGTGAGTCGCTCAGGCTCATTTCGGTGACCTGACCGCTGGTGTCGCGCACAAAGCGTATGCTGCCCAGTTCGCACTCGAAGCCGTCAGTGTAGGTTGGCTTGAGCGGATAAACCGTATCGGGACGCTGGTGAATCTCGAGCCCCTTGGGCGTGAGCACCACTTTAAGCGTGGTCTCAGCTTCGTCGCTCACGTAGTCGCCGATCATCGCCTGCATCTCAGGCTGGGTTGGCTTGGAGTGCTCAACCTTGTCGAAAATGTCCGTCTGATACCCCATCGACATCGCGCGCATGGCGGTTACTTTGCCCGAAGCATCGGTTTCCAGTTCAAAAGTGGTGCCTTCAGGCATTAGGCGGAACGACGTGGCAGAGATAGCCGTGATGGGAGAGCGGCCACGCGCAACGAGCTTGTCGTCTTTGCGTTCGATGGTGAAGACGACGTGGTTGCGGCGGCTCTTGTAGAGCCCCTCGGCATCGGGAACGAGAATGACATTTTTCCGGCTTGCCCCCTGAGCGTCGTCTCCTTCCGAGGGAGGAAGGTACACTTCGACTACTTTGTGCCCAAGCAGCGTCGTGTTGACATTGGCTTCGTTGCACAGCACTGCGACTGAAAGTTGCTGGCTTGGATAGTAGCCAAGCCATGTGCTGTAGCCGGCGGTGGCGCCGGAGTGGCTGATCTCGCGCGCACCGTTGTGCGCGGCGATGAAGAGCCCGGCTGAGTAAAAGAGCGAGCGGCCGTCGTTGAGCTTGCCAGGCTCGAGTTCGCTTTTGATGAAAGTGGCGTCGCCGATCTTCGCACCGACAAAACGGGCGTTCCAGCGCAGCAGATCGTCTACGGTTGTCAGCAGACCGCCGTTGCCGTAGGCGTTTTCAAACGGCATGAGCTGACGTTGAACGCCGTCGGACTCTTCATAGGCGATGGCGCGATTGGGCACGATGCGCTGAAAATCGTCACGCCAGCTCGTGGTCTGCATGTCAAGCGGCAAAAAGATGTTGTCGTGCGTGAACCGGGCCAGCGATTTGCCTGAAACCCTCTGGACCAGGATGGCAAGCAGGTTGTAGCCGGTGTTGGTGTACGACCAGTCGTCGCCGGGCTTGTAGTTTAGGGATTTTTGATGTGACGCGATGTCGAGCACCCAGGCATTGGAGTACTCGCGCGTGGCGCGCGGCCAGCCCGCGGCTTCAGCAATAGAGCCCCAGTCGCGTAAGCCGCTGGTATGGTGCAGTAGATGATCGATGGTGATGGGCGTGCCGTAGTCAGGCAGTTCAGGGAAGTACTTGCTGATGGGGTCAGAGAGCGAGAGCTTGCCCTGCTCGGCAAGCAACAGCACGGCCGCGGCGGTGAACTGCTTTGAGACCGAGCCGGCTTCAAAAACCGAGTCGGGAGCGAGCGCGACATGGTGTTCCAGATCGGCCATGCCGTAGGCCGCGTGTAAAACCTCGTTGCCGGCACCGGAGACGGCAACGGCGCATCCGGGCGTATCGGTATGGTCGAAGGCAGCGAAGATCTTGCTGACCTGCTCGGGCGCATCCTTGGGAGCGGTCAGGGGAGGCTCCGACTGGGAGACCGCGGAACAGGAAACGGCAAGCAACAAAAACAAACTGCGGATGGGCATGGAAAACCCTCAAGGCAATAGCGGCCCGGGGGTAAGGCCGCGTTGGATGTGCCGCGCGAAACATTGCTCTTATATAGTAATCGCCACAGCGTAAGTTATAGCCGGAGTTGGTGCAAGCTAGCTTGCGCCGAAGGATCCGCCGGGAGCTTCCTCTATGCAATGAACTCTTTTGTTACGGCTACATCATCGATCCGAACACTGGTGTTCCGAGCGAACCCGTTGTGGGCAGCCCCCGGATTCACGGAGAACTGCTCAAGTTAGGGATCGAGGTAGCACAATCGCCCGTGGCAAAATATCTTCGCCGCCCGCGGAGGCCACCTTCCCAGACCTTGCGAACCTTCTTGATCAATCATAAGGACCAGACGGCCTCCATCGACTTCTTTCTGGTGCCGACGGTGACTTTCCGCGTTCTGTTTGTGTTCGATGTGTAGAAATGCATGTTACGCCGATTGGCGTAACCCTAGATGGCGTAACGGAGCTTCAATTCTCTCCTGGCAAGCTAGATCGCGATTACAAAGGCATCGTCAGGGTTGCCGAGCGGCTTCAATCAAGACCGACCCTGAGTAGTTCAGTCTGCGAGCGAGGAGGATGTAGAGAATGGCGGTACGGCTCCGACTACAGGATGAAAGCGCAGATTGCAGGCGTTTATACCAGGAAGGAGACAGAAATGACGACTCTGACACCCTATTTACTTTTCGACGGCAAGTGCCGGCAGGCCATGGAGTTTTACAGATCCTGCCTCGGAGGCGAGCTGATTCTGACCATCGTGAAAGACACTCCCGCGAAGGAGAGAATCCCAGCATCCCAACACGACAAGGTTCTAAATGCCCGCTTAAGAGACAACAACGTAGATGTTTCGGCATCGGACTGGCTACGGCCGGACCAGACGCGAGTTCGCGGCAACACCGTTTGTCTCTATCTTAGCGGAGGCACATTTGAAGAATTAAAGTCCCTCTTCGAAAAACTCTCCGAGGGGGGCGAGGTCACGGATCCTCTGAGCCAGCAATTCTTTGGGACGTATGGGGCACTCAACGACCAGTTTGGCGTCCGATGGATGTTTCACACCCACACCAAGTAGAGGTGAGAACAGCATAGGAGAAAAGGACATGAAGTACATTTTGCTGATGTCGGGCACGAGGGCAGGCGTTGAGGCGTACCACGCCTGGCCCAAACAGGATATCGAGGCGCATATGGCAGTTCTCCACCGCATCAACCAGGATCTCACCGAGTCCGGAGAATTTGTCGCCACACAGGGCTTAGCCGAGCCGAAGGAAGCCAAGGTCGTGCGTGGCGAGAAGAACGGCGTCCCGGTCACGGACGGCATTTTCCCCGAATCGAAGGAATTTCTGTTGGGCTACTGGATCGTTGACGTTCCGAACGCCGAGCGCGCTCATGCCATCGCGGGACGGATTTCCGCAGCGTCCCTAAACATGCCGATTGAGGTGCGGCAGTTCGCAACCCATGACGCCAAATCCCGATAAGCAAATGTGGTGACGGCGGCGCAAGAACCAGCGCCGAACTCAACAGGAGTAGAAAATGAATACATTCTGATGATGAACGGCAAGCCGCCAAGGGCATCTTCGCGTCGTTGCGACACGAGACTTTTCTCTCTCGCGGGATCGACCCGTGCCACGGTCTGGTAGGCTACCCACGATTCAGCGAAGTCGCTAACGGCATGCCCAGGGAAACGGGCGATCGCCTTGTTTGGCGGCGAGCTACAAAAAGCTACCCGGAAGCTACAAGTGCGGGTTATGAGAAAACTGCGGTTTTGATGTGCAAACCTAGTATCGGTTCGGAAGTCCTGAGAAATCGGTGTACGCCCTCGAGGGATTTATGATAAGCGTGATTTGAATCCCTCCCTCTCCGCCAGTTCTTACAATCCCAACCACTTCGCCTTTAGTGAACCGTGGCACGACTATTCTCGGCTTCTCCAGGTTGCAGTACAATTGCTTCCGCTAAGACTGAGGGCGCGTTTTGCGATCGTAGACATACCAGGCTAGTTATGCCCCAGATCAAAAGTTTGTATTTCTCTCGCCTTCCGCTAATAATTGCCGGAATCTTCGTTGGCCACTTTTTCTTGTTCGTAAGCGCAGGCCGAGGGCAGGGTGCTCCGCTCCCGAACACCGGGGGCAATACAGATCTTCGGATGAGTGATGTTGCGATCAACCTTTTCTGCGACGAAACGCGAAGGCTGATCGTAACCGTGGTCGACGAAAATCGGGCTCATCTCGACCGACAAGCAGTTGTGAAAATACACGATATCAAGAAGGACATCACGACTTGGGAGACTACTTCCTTGAGTGAGTCCCAAGTGACTTTCTGCAACATAGATTTCGGAGATTACGAGATTGATGCCGCCGCGGTCGGATATCTGGTCGAACACAAAGACTGTCATCTGGTCGGCACTGTCCAAGAGCGTAAGTTTCAACTCGTAATGCACAAGGATCCGATGGACGTTGAATTGAGCGCTCCCGATGAGGCTTTGCCCGCCGCAGCTCGCAAGGACATGAAACATGCAGTTCTCGCCCTCAAGTCCGCAAATCTCAAAGAGGCGCAGAAACGGCTTGACAATGCTAACAAGCTCGCTCCGTCCAATCCCCAGATCAATTTCCTGTATGGGTATCTGTACTTCCAACAGAAAGAGTTCGATAAGGCTGAAACGTACCTGAGCCGCGCTGCCACGCTCGATCCGCGCAGAGTGCAGCCACTCACGCTGCTCGGCCGAGTGCAACTCGAGCGTCAGGAATATGAAGTTGGGCGGAAGACACTCGAGCAGGCAGTGGTAACCAACTCCAGTTACTGGATGGCGCATTATCTTCTCGCCGACGCCTGTCTCAAGCAAAAGGAATACGACAAAGCACGTGAGCAAGCCCAGCTTGCTATCGATAAGGGAAGAGGCGAAGGGAACATTGCGCAGCTGGTTCTGGGGCAAGCACTGGCGAACCTTGGGCGAGATCAGGAGGGAATCCAGGCCCTGAAAATCTTTGTGCAATCCAACCCGAGTAACACGGCCATACCGCAGGTAAAGACTTTGATTGCCCAGATTGAAAGGCGCGGCGCCGGTCTAACTTCAATTCAGGGACCGCCAACCGATACTGATCTCGCGCTCGCCGCGTCGGCTCCCTCTCTGTCCCAGAGCGCTTGGGGACCACCTGGAGTAGATGAGGTGAAGCCGCCGGTTGCCCCGAACGTCAGCTGCCCCTACCAGCAGGTTATCGAAGGCTCCGGTGAGCGCGCAAAGCAGTTCGTCGATAACATAGCTAGGTTCGCTGCCATCGAAGACATGACCCACGAGCAGCTTGATAAAACTGGTAATCCCCTCACCAAGGAAACTCGCAAGTTCACCTACGTCGCTTCCATCACCGAAGATCGTCCCGGCTTTTTGATGACCGACGAATACCGAAATGCGCGTTACGGAGTCGCGAATCTTCCCGACAACATCGTCACCGAGGGTTCTATGAGTTTGGCGCTCATCTTTCATCCAGATATGCGGGACAATTTCGAAATGTCCTGCGAAGGGTTGGGAGACTGGCGCGGGCAATCAGCCTGGCTCGTACATTTTCGGCAGCGCGACGACAAGCCCAACCGCTTCGCGCAATACAACGTGGGCTCGCAACATTACCCGATGAACATGAAGGGTCGCGCGTGGATAACAACCGACAACTTACAGATTGTGCACGTCGATGCCGAGCTGGTGAAGCCTCTGCCTCAACTCTCTGTCCAACACCAGATCGCGGAATATGGTCCAGTCCACTTTCAGAAGGGAAACGTGGACTTGTGGCTGCCCCAGAAGGTCGACATTTTCATGGAACTGAATCGCCATTATTATTATCGCCGACACAGCTATGATCACTACCAGTTGTTCTCGGTCGATTCGGTGGAGAAGTCGGGTCCGTTCAAGTCAGATGAGAAGTGGCCAGTCATTAAGAATGCACTGCCTGGCGCCCCCATCCAAAAACCCTGAAGCCACTCACAGACATCGTCCACCTCTTAACTCGCACTGCGCATTCTGAGGATTGGAGACGAACGCAATCGCGAGCGACTCCCGCCGAAGGTTGACCGAAATGACTGAAAAGCTTGCGCTGGTGATCACGCTACTTAGCGGGCTCGCGGACCCGCCCCTCTTGCCAGGGGCGGGCGATCCGCACTGGACCAGTACATGCCAGAGTTGCTTCAAGCGCTAAAGCGCTTCTGCAGGCAACCGCAGCAGTGGCAATCCCCCAGATCTGCGGCCCACCACATTATTCTGGCCGCGCGCAGCGCTGATGGAGAAGCTACGGGGCCGGATGATTGCGAAAGCTGCCAAGCCCGGCGATCTGATGTTTCCCAACACCATCGGCGGCGTGGAGGGACACTTTCTCCGCAAACTGCAAGCCATTGCCGAGGGTGCTGGCGTAGTGGAGCCGGAGCTGCACAGGTTCCGGAAGTCCTACGCAGATACCCTCGCTGATGAGGGCTTGCCCGTGCCCACGATCATGAATCGGCTGGGTCGCTGCTCTCTGGAGGTGAAGCTAGAGTAGCTGCGAGGGCGGGAAGCTGAGGGCGAACAGGAACAGAATTTTGCTAACCAGTCGGCATTGGCGGTGTACGCCTAGCCGCAATTTCTCACAAAAAGAAAATAAAAGGCCGTCGTTTCGTGGCATAACAGCTATGACAAGTAGAAGTTAGGCCAACGAAGGAGGACAGCC
>Ga0209330_1000107_pt1 | contig 40401 bp, 37 predicted proteins | sample JacPinW_OM2H0_O3_FD_187969 | JGI IMG/M metagenome (GOLD analysis project Ga0209330, IMG submission 187969) | Forest soil microbial communities from Algoma, Ontario, Canada - Jack Pine, Ontario site 1_JW_OM2H0_O3 (SPAdes) (version 2) | ecosystem: Environmental > Terrestrial > Soil > Boreal... | reverse complement strand
CCCCACGCGGCACACAATCGCCACCGCCACAATCAGCCACAGCGACCCCGCCGCCGCGATAATCCTCCGCTTTTCCAACTTCACTCCTCCGCCCCTGCCCTCATGTTGTCATTCCGAGCTAGGCCGCTTTTCGGCCGACGAGGAACCTGTTGTTGTCTTTGTCGTCTTCCTCTGTCAAATCCACTCCCGCCAAATTATCCGCATTATGTGCCAAATTGAACAGACTCCTCCCCACCCCTGGTTCAAACTGAACTCCACCGCAATCCCGAAACCGAGGATCGCTTTCACCGGAGGCTACAATGTTTGGATACGGACTGGTTGGAACCCTATTGATTATCTGTCTTATCGTTTGGCTGGTACGCAGAGCGTAATCTCACTCGCTCTATACTCCTGCTTTTAGGCGGTTGTCTCTGAGGACTGTCAAGCAGTCGAGATCGGCTGCGCCTTAGATTTGAATGTAGCGCCGGCGTGCCCGCCGTGGCGGGGGCCTTCAGCCCGGCGTCTTGCTTCTGTCTTGGAATCCGCCACGTTCTTAACGTTGTCATCCCGAGCGAGGCCGCTTTCTGGCCGACGAGGGACCTGCTGTTCGGATTATTAGTAATCAGAGTGGTGAACTATCGGTGTGGTACTATCCGCACTGCTGTAATGTCAATGCGAAAATATCGAAACCAGTCCGCGCGGTGCAAACCCGATGCCAGTCTCGGCCAGCATTAACGAGCTCATTCAACAAACAATGGAGACAGCAGAAAACTTACAGAGGCTTGTTAGCGAAGACCGTCCGCATGTCGTTAAGTCTGAAAGAGACCCGCTGTGCCTGGTTTATTGGACGCTGATGTTCGAGCACCATTACAGCATCCTCGTTCTGGCGCGCAGCGGTTTGAATGCGTCGGCCTTTGCGCTGGTTCGTCCATTCGAAGAAGCCTTCTTCCTGCTCTTCTTGGTGATGCACGGAACACAAAGGCAGTTTCGGTCGATTCAAAAAGGAACCTACCGAACCGACTTTGAGGCAGCCGGAGCAAAACTTGACTCCCACCTAGCTCAAGGCAACACGATTGTGCGAAAAGGCATCTCAATGCAAAACTGGTACAAGCTCCGGAAGAATCGGCTGCACGGCTTCACGCACGGTGGCCTCCAGCAGGTAGTTCGGCACATCAACGGAAAAGACATCGTGCCGAACTTTCCGGAGCAAGAGCTGCGCGAGATGATTGAAACAACGATGCTCCATGTTCATCTCGCGGCTACTCTTGTCACGCTGTTTCTTGGACTTACTGCCGAAAACGCTGTTGCTGGAGCAGCGTTCAACGAATACGCCACTCGCATGACTACCTAGGCAGACGGCCGTATTTCAACTGAGGAAGTCAGACGTTGCGTCGACAATGAAGATATCGAAACCGAGGGGTCCGCCTCTCGCAGAACTCGGAAGATCGTAGACACGATACAATTACGCGTTTGGGAGAGTTCTAAATGGCTGATCAACTTCCGCGGTACGCCGCGGTGCCGCTTCAACGGTTTGTCGACAATTGGCAGAGCGACTTCCGCCTACTACACCTGTGCATGCGAGGCATAGGGGTTCTGAAAGGAGTGCCGGACCTTTTCGAAATTCTTATTGAAGATTGTGAGCCCGAAGAGCACAAGAAGCTCGCTTCTGATCTCTCCGAAGCGAGAAAAGAGGCAGAGCTTGCAGAAAAAGAACGAGAGACTGGCTTCCCCTTGCTTCATGCACACGCGCTCGTTGGAATGTGGGGAGCTTTGCAAGCTGCCATTGAAGACATGCTAGTCGGAATACTCCTTAATGAGCCCGAACTGCTAAAGAAGAAGTGCTTCGCAAAGATAAAACTGCCTCTCGCAGAATTTGAGACAAAAGATAAGGACGAGCGCATGCGTTTTCTTCTCGCCGAACTCGCCCGAAATCTCGGTCCGAAAAACGGCGCGGCCATGTTTGAGGGATTGCTTCAGCATTTTGACCTAGCCGGTAAGGTGGCTGACGAAGATCGGAAGATGCTTTGGCAAGCTCACCATTTGCGGAACGTTCTTGTTCATAGGGCATCGCTTGCGGATCGTCGCCTCGTCCAAGCATGCCCATGGTTAAAACTTCAGGTAAATGAACCGGTGACCATATCTCACGAGATGCTTGGCCATTGCGGCGGTGCTGTTTGCCATTATGTTCTGGCCCTCGCTCGTCGTTTAGCGAAGCGCTATAATTTTACGATTCCTGCCCCACCCGCCACGGTACTGGCGGCCGGCGATCCTCAGCCGTCTAGTTCTACAGATGCGGCAGAATCGCCCACAGAGTGAACAAAACAGGCCTCAGGCGGCCGCTTTGACGTGCACGCGTTCACCGCAAGCCGCAGTCTTTCTTGATTTTAGTTAGCAAATCCACCACCACAAGAGCGCAAAAATCGCAGTTCCCATTTTGGGAATGACCCTTCCAACCACCACTCCCCAAATGACTTGCAAAGCGCACACACGAATTCAAATTTGCATCGTGTGTTAGCCTATAGATGGAACTATGTGGAACATTGAAAAGTTCGGCGCAGTAAGCGGTCGAGGGCGGCAGATCACCTTTCGTCTGTCCATTTTCCAGAGTTCCGAAGCCCCCCGTGGGCGAGGGACGTCGCACTTGGGTCTCATTGACGAGCTCTTCTTGAGCGGTTTTCGCGAAGAGTTTCGCCCATTTCTAACCGGTTCTGCCCCACAAACAGAAATCGACGTAACTCACTCAAAACAAACGACAGAAAAATTTCTAACCGGGGCCAGAACACCGATTAAGCTTTCATCAAATTGGCCGAATTTCCCTCCGAAATCCGTTCACGGAACACGGGTCGCGGACCGCGGATCGCGTCTCCCGCCAGCCCCTAGCCACTCGCCACTAGCCACCGCATTTCGCTATAATGCCCCTGCTCGAACTTCTCTCGCGAGGCTTGCAGCCTAACCTAACGCCATGCCCACCCAAACCAAAGCAACCAAGAACCCCAAATTTGACGCCTCGAAATATCAAGGCCTCGATCGCGACAGCCTGATCCGCATCTACCGCCTCATGTTTCTCTCGCGGCGCCTCGACGACCGCGAAATCCAGATCAAGCGCCAGAACAAAATTTACTTCCAGATCAGCGGCGCAGGACACGAAGGCGTTCTCGTTGCCGCCGGCCTCGTCCTGAAACCTGCCTACGACTGGTTCTTCCCGCACTATCGCGACCGCGCCCTGATGCTCGCAATCGGCGTCACTCCGTACGAAATGATGCTCCAAGCAGTTGGTGCCAAAGACGACCCTGCATCCGGCGGCCGCCAGATGCCCTCACACTGGGGCAATCAGAAACTCAACGTCGTCTCGCGCTCTTCACCTACCGGCACGCAATTCCTTCACGCCGTCGGCTCCGCCGAAGCTTCGCTCTACTACAAGAAATTTCCGAAAGCTTTCGAGCAAGCTCGCAAAGCCTCGCTCGGCGAAACCGTCGAATACAAACCCGATGACGTGATGTACGTCTCCTCCGGCGAAGGTACCACCAGCGAAGGCGAATTCTACGAAGCGCTGAATACCGCCAGCACTGAAAAACTTCCGGTCCTGTTTCACATTGAAGACAACGGCTACGCCATCTCCGTTCCGGTGGAAGTCCAAACTCCCGGCGGCAGCATCTCCAAACTTCTCGCGAATTATCCCGACATGCACATCGAGGAATGCGACGGCACCGACCCGCTGGAAAGTTACGCGGCCATGAAACGCGCCGTCGAGCACTGCCGCGCGCGCAAAGGTCCCGCGCTCGTTCATTCCCACGTGATTCGCCCTTACTCGCACTCCCTTTCCGACGACGAAAAACTCTATCGCAGCGACGCCGAACGCGAAGGCGAATCGCGCCGCGACCCCATTCCGAAGTTCGGCCTCTTCCTCGTGCGTGAAGGCATCCTTGAGGAAAGCGAACTCAACAAGCTGGAAGCGGACGTCGACCGGGAAATTGGCGAAGCCACTGACCGCGCTCTCGCCGCCGAATTGCCCACCAAGGAATCCATCTATCAATGGGTCTGTTCGCCGGATGTTGACCCGCGCGGAAAACAATTCGAAGCCCAGCCCAAGTTTCAAGGCGAACCCAAGACCATGGTCGAGATGGTTTCCGCCACGCTCCTCGACGAAATGCAAGCCGACGAGCGCATCGTCATCTTCGGTGAGGACGTAGCCGATTGCAGCCGCGAAGACAGTCTCTCACTTGTGAAAGGGAAGGGCGGCGTATTCAAAGCCACTTCAGGATTGCAGCGCAAGTACGGTTCGAAACGGGTTTTTAATTCTCCGCTGGCCGAAGCAAACATCGTTGGTCGCTCCATCGGAATGGCTCTGCGCGGGTTGAAGCCTGTGCCGGAAATTCAGTTCTTCGATTACATCTGGCCCGCCTACATGCAACTGCGCAACGAACTCGCCACCATGCGCTGGCGCTCAGCGGGACATTTCAAAGCTCCTGTCGTCGTACGCGTTGCCATCGGCGGCTACCTCACGGGTGGGTCGATTTATCACAGCCAGAGCGGCGAAGTGGTGTTCACGCACGTTCCCGGCTTGCGCGTGGTAATGCCTTCCACAGCGCTCGACGTTTGCGGCTTGCTGCGCACCGCGATTCGCTCCGACGATCCCGTGCTTTTCCTCGAGCACAAACATCTCTATCGCCAACCTTACAATCGCTCGCAATATCCCGGCGCGGATTTCACCATCCCATTCGGTAAAGCGAATGTCGTGCGCGAAGGCACGGACGTTAGCATCATCACTTACGGCGCCGTTGTGCATCGAGCCGAGGTCGCCGCCGCGGAATTATCTCGCGCTGGAATTTCCGTCGAGATACTCGATCTGCGCTCGCTCAGTCCCTATGATTGGGAAGCGATTGCTGCTACGGTTCGCAAAACGAGCCGCGTAATCGTGGCTTACGAAGACACTTTGTCCTGGGGCTACGGCGCGGAAATCGCCGCCCGCATCGCCGACGAATTATTCGAAGACCTCGACGCCCCCATCCGCCGCGTCGCCGCCACCGACACTTTCTGCGCCTACCAGCCAAAGCTGGAAGACGCAATCCTGCCCCAAACCGAAGACATCGTCCGCGCCGTGCGCGCCTTGGCAGCCTTCTAATGCGATCCCTTTTGACTTCCTCTATCCTTCGGCAAACAGTCGGGTTGGCACAGCCCGCGCCAGCCGCCCGTTTTGACCACGAAACTTTTTACGTGGTAGGATCGTATCTAAATACAGGAACCCGCGCGAACGCCGTTGTGTGTCGCGCAGGAGGCTAAAAATGATTTGTAGCCATTGCAAGAGGGAACTCGCCGAGCATTCGAACTTCTGCTATTACTGCGGAGCGCCTCAGAACGTCGCGCCTTCCGTGCCACCCGTTCAGAAGCGGCTGATGCGCTCGTCCGTCGATTGCAAAATCGCCGGAGTCTGCGGCGGCATCGCCGAATACATGGACGTAGACCCCACCGTCGTCCGCCTGGTCTGGGTCCTCGTCTCATTCTTCAGCGGCATCGTCCCAGGCATGATCGCCTATCTCGTCGCATGGCTGGTGATGCCGCAAGCGCCGCTGCCGGTCCCTGCGCAGGTAATCGTCACGCCTCCGCCAACGACAGCGTCAAACTTCACCCAGCCTGCGTAAGGCAGTTCGTAGCGCCGCGCCAAGGAAGCTTCTCCGCGCGACGTGTGCGCAATCAGGGGAAGCGGTTAGTCCCGCTTGTCTCTACCCTTCGGTTTCTTCGAAAAACTTCGCTGCTTGGCAAAAATGGCGTGATCGAGCGAAATCAACCCAGCCCCGGCGCCAGCCAGCGCGAACGACCCAACCATCAGCGCTAGCGGAAATTCGTAGTTATGCACGGCCATCGGATTCGCCAGCATCCCATGTACCTTCACCACCGCGACCCCCATCTCGATCGCCAACAGCAACCCCGTGATCCGAGTGAACAACCCTGCGATGAGTAAAATTCCGCCAAAGAATTCCAGCACCCCCGCGACATAAGCAAAATACACAGGAAAACCCATGTTCCTAAAGGCTTCGGTCGTGCGCTGCAACTGCGTGAACAGCTTGGGGTACCCATGCGAGATGAATATAACTCCAAGTCCCACGCGCAACAGCAGCAAGGCCAGCGGCTTCAGTTTTTCCAAGCCTTCCATTCGTAGTCTCCGGGCATTCAATTACGCGAGCCGACGAACTGCCGGCATTTAACGCCGCGCGATATATCTCAATCTTAAGCGCCCGCATTGTATCAGACGAGCGGAACAGCACTACAGCGGCAGAGCATGGAAACCGCGTCTTGATCCGCGATCAAACTGCCCGCTACCGTTGGTGTAAAATCCAAGGTTGTTGCGGAAGCTACGTGAACGACGAAGGAACACGCAAAGGTGAGGGAGCTGACGGAGTGACGCAGAAGACGCGAACGATCGGAGTGGTGACCGGCGGCGGAGATTGTCCCGGTTTGAACGCCGTGATTCGCGCGGTCGTGCGGACCGCGAAACTGCAGCACGGCTGGCGCGTGATCGGTATCACGAACGGATTCAACGGCCTAATCTGGCCCGAACAATCGCGCGAGCTAACGCTTGAAGCGATTCGGGGAATCCTGCCGCGCGGCGGAACAATTCTCGGCACCACGAATCGCGGCAATCCTTTTGCGTTCCCCGAGGACGAAAACGGGCAAACGGTTGTCCATGATTATTCCAAGCGGTGCATCGAGAACATGAAGGCGCTGGAAATCGAAGCGCTGGTGGTTATCGGCGGAGATGGAACTCTGACGATCGCTCACAAATTCTCAAAGCTTGGAGTTCAAATTGTGGGCGTGCCAAAAACGATTGACAACGATTTACGCGCCACCGAAATTACTTTCGGATTTGACACGGCGCTGCACGTGGCCACGGACGCGATCGATAGGCTGCACACGACCGGCGAGAGCCATCATCGCGTGATGGTGATCGAGGTGATGGGCCGCGACGCGGGATGGATCGCGCTTCATTCCGGGCTGGCGGGCGGAGCGGACGTGATCCTGATTCCGGAAATCCCTTTCACCATCGAGGCCGTGTGCGAGTCCATTCGTCAGCGCGAAGCTCTCGGGCGAAGTTTTTGCCTGGTTGTCGTCGCGGAAGGAGTGAACTTGCCCGAGTTGGACGGCATGGGCAAGCCTTTTCCGACACCTCAGCCAGGCCAAGTCGGGAATGCGATTGGCTATGCGATTCGCGAATACTCCAAAAAGGAAGTTCGCGTAACCGTGCTCGGCCACGTGCAGCGCGGTGGCTCGCCAAGCCCGTTTGACCGCACGCTTGCCACGCGGTTCGGTTACTACGCCGTGGAACTGATGGCGCGCGGTGAATATGACCGCATGGTCTGCTTGCGCGCGGGAGAAATTCGTTCGGTGCCACTGGCGGATGCGATCGGTTCGTGCAAGCTGGTGGATCCGGAGAGCGACTATGTACGCGCGGCGCGCGCGGTGGGAATCACGTTCGGAGACCGGCTGTGATTCGGAAGCTTCTGCTGGGTCTGACGGTGCTGCTGATTTTGGGTACGGCTGCATATATTCGATTCCGTCATCCGAATGCGCCGATGGAAATAGGTTACGCGGGCGAGCGCCAGGTAATCGTGTGGAGCACGTCCGCGCAAGTGCGCGAGGTGGTGACGACGGTAGGCTTTGGGGAAAGACTGGATGTGCTTCAGCGTTTTCAAGATCAAGTGAAGGTGCGCACTACGTCAGGAATCACCGGGTGGATTGAGGAACGCGACCTGCTTTCGGCGGACGTGTGGCAGACCGCCAAGGATTTAAATAAGAAAGCCGTCTCGATGCCGATTGAAGCTCGCGGCCACACCAAGGTTCTCAGCAATCTCCACATGGAACCGGGACGAGATTCGCTGCGCCTACGCCAACTGAATAAAAACACTCCGCTGGATGTGCTCGCTAGGCAACCGGTGGCTGTTGCGATGCCTCGCGGCGCGGCAGCCGGGGAAGACCCCTCCTCAGTCGGGGCAGGAAAGAAAGAAGATTGGTGGCTTGTGTTAGCCCACAACAGCAATCAGACGACGATGGCCGGCTGGGTCATGGGTCGCTTTATCGAGCTCGATGTACCGCCGCCGCTGCCGGATTATGCCAGCTCGGCGGGAATGCGCATCGTAGGATGGTTCGAACTGAATCGCGTTGCGAACGCTTCGCAAAACGCAAAGCCGCAATATCTCTTGGTGGGGACTCATGGAGCCGAGGGCCAGCCGTGCGATTTTTCGCTGCTTCGCGTGTACACCTGGGGGCAGAAGAAGGAGCGATACGAAACCGCGTTTGTGGAGAGCGATGTGTGCGGGAAATTGCCGGTCAAAGTAACAAGTCCTTCGACGCCAGGCGGAGAGGTGAGATTCGAGTTTCAGAATTTGAGCGGCAAGGGAGCTGAAGAGCGCAAATATGTGATGAGGCAGACGGTTGTCCGCCGCGTGCGCGAAGCCGGTGAAGCAAAACCTGCCAAGCACAAGCGTTAATCAGAGCGCTTCACGCCTTCTCATTTAAGCAGATAACGCACGTCAGTTGAGCTAAATTTATCCATATGCGTAATCGGGCTATATCGTTCGGCGTCCTGGCCATCTCTATTTGCGTCACCTTGACGGCGGGATCCTGGCGAACTGAAACGCGCGCGGTGCAACAGAGGCCTGTGGGGCTCGCGCTCGAGTATATCGGCGAATGGGGCTCGAAGGGCGACGGTCCGGGCCAACTGCAGGATCCTGCAAGCATCGCCGCGGACACGCTTGGCAATGTCTTCATCACAGACCCCGGAACCGGATTCATCCATAAATTCGCTGCTCGGGGTAAGGCGCTGCTTTCGTTCCAACAAGATGGTCTGAAGCATCCGCAAGACATCGCCGTGGATAACGGCGGAGCGATCTACGTGACCGATCCGGCGCGCGGCAGCGTTTTCATTTTCTTTCCCGGCGGAGAATCAAATCGCTATCGCGAGTTGCGGTTAAGAACCCGCGCGAGCGCGAGCAATTTTCTCAGCGTTGCCGTGTCTGCTGACGGACTCGTCCATATTTTCGATGCGGACGCCTCGAAATGTTTTACTTTTGACGCGCGATTACGGCTGGCGCAAACATGGGCTCCTCCGGGCAGCGATCCCCGAGAGAAAAAAATCTTTGGCCCAATCGAAACCGGCAGGGACGGATTTCTTTATCTCGCGAAAGCTTCGGGCAACATTTTGAAACTCACGCGCGAAGGCCATTTCGTGGCGGAGATAGCTCCGGAACAAAACGAAGGCAAGTGGAATCCGACGGTGGGTTTCGCGGTTTCAAATAACGAAATTTTCGTGATGGACAACAATGGGCGAACGCTGCACGTGGTGACGACGGCCGGCAACCCACGGCTGGACATGGATCTTGCTCCGCAATTGGGACAGGGAACCCGGCAAGCGCCGCCGCTAGCGGTGAGCCCACAACATGAATTGCTGGTTTTGGACGCGCCGGAACATCGCGTCCTGGGATACCGAATAAACTTCTAGGAACAATTCTGCCGCGGAGAGGTTTCCGATTATTCCGATACACAGCACTAACGCTAGAATCACATCAAGGTTGTTCGCATCCCCAGTAGGAACCAGCTGCAAGAAAGCGCACCAGGCGCAAGCCAAAAGCCGAAATCGGAAGTTCCGGTGGACAGCAACGGCCACTTGCGCTGATAATCCAAGACGAACCAGGTGCGATCCAATCCGAATCGTCTCCAGCAGAGAGGAAATCATTTTATGAAAAAGCTACTGCAGGGCCTATTGTGTCTCGCGCTCGCCGCTTCATCGCTCGCAGCGCAGACTAGCAAGGACAACAAGAATTCCAACGGCGGGCTGCCGCCGATCATCGACCGAGAGATCATCTTCGGCAATCCCGAAATCGCCGGCGCGCAACTTTCTCCGGACGGGAAGTACGTGGCGTTCCAGAAGCCATGGAAGGACACGCGCAACGTCTACGTGAAGGGAGTGAACGAACCGTTTGACGCGGCGCGGCTGCTGACTACGGAAACCAAGCGGCCGATCGCAGGATTCTTTTGGACGCGCGACAGCAAGTACATCTTGTACGTGAAGGACAATGACGGCGACGAAAACTACAATGTCTACGCCGTGGATCCGGGCGCCAAACCGGCTGCAGGAGCGGACGCTCCGCCCTCGCGCGACTTGACTGGGCTGAAGGGCGTGCGCGTGATGCTCGTCGATGTCCCCAAAAATGACCCGGACGTGGTTTACATCGGGCTGAACGACCGCGACAAGGCCTGGCACGACCTTTACAAGCTGAAGATCTCAACTGGCGAGAAAACTTTGTTGCGCAAGAACACCGAGCGCATTGCAGGCTGGAATTTTGATCTCCAGGGCAACTTGCGGCTGGCCACCCGCTCGGCGGAGAACGGCGACACGGAAATCCTTCGCGTCGATTCCGACAAATTCACGAAGATTTATTCCTGCAGCGTGTTCGAGAGTTGCGGCGTGATCCGTTTCCAGAAAGACGGCAAGCGGGCTTACATGGAGACGAACAAGGGGGCGGACATGGACTTGTCCGCTCTGGTGCTGTTCGATCCGGAAACCGGAAAAACCGAGATCGTAGAATCCGATCCGCTCAAGAAAGTGGATTTCGGCGGAGCGTTCTTCTCGGAAGTGACCGACGAGCTGGCCTTCACTGTGTATGAAGAAGACAAGCCGCGCTACTACTTCAAGGACAAAGGTTTTGGCGCTGATTTCAAATGGCTGGATGGAAAATTCCCGGGCAAGGAAGTCAGTCTGGGTTCAACAACGCTGGACGAGCACACCTGGCTGATAACCGCCAGCAGCGACACGGAGCCGGGCGAGACCTATCTCTTCGATCGCAAAAACCGCAAGCTCGCGCTGCAATATAAAATACGCGAAAAACTGCCGCGCGCGGATCTTGCGGAGATGAAGCCCGTCCACTACCCGTCTTCGGACGGGCTGGAAATTCCGGCTTATCTCACTTTGCCCAAAGGCGTCCCGGCGAAAAACCTGCCCACGATTATTTTTCCGCACGGCGGACCGTGGGGACGGGATACCTGGGGTTACAACGGATACGCGCAATTCTTTGCCAATCGCGGTTACGCAGTTCTAAGCATGAACTTCCGCGGGTCGACCGGCTACGGCAAGAAATTCCTGGATGGCGGCAACCAGCAATGGGGCCGCAAGATGCAGGATGACGTCACCTGGGGAGTGAAATATCTGGTTGACGCAGGCATCGCTGATCCCAAGCGCGTGGGAATTTTCGGCGGTTCTTACGGTGGCTACGCAACGCTGGCCGGAGTCGCTTTTACTCCGGATCTTTATGCCGCGGCTGTCGATCTGTTTGGCCCGTCTAACTTGATTACTCTGATGGATTCGATCCCGCCTTACTGGGAGTCGGTCCGCCAGATGTTCTACCAGCGCATGGGAAATCCGACGACGCCGGAAGGGAAGGCGCTACTGGTGGAGCGCTCTCCGCTCACTTCCGCCAATAAAATCAAGACGCCACTTATGATTGCGCAAGGCGCCAACGATCCACGCGTCAACCACGCCGAGTCGGAGCAGATTGTGATTGCGTTGCGCGACCGCGGTTTCCCTGTGGAATACTTGCTAATTCCGGATGAGGGCCACGGGTTTGCGCGTCCCGTGAACAATATGGCCTCGGTTATGGCTACGGAGATATTTTTCGCCAAATATTTGGGCGGACGCGACCAGACTGACGGAACGCCGGAAGTTATGGCGCGGCTTAAAGAAGTCACCGTCGATCCCAAGACCGTGGTGCTGGCCAAGAAAGTTGACGCGAGTTCGGTGACTGCTCCCAAAACGGCGAGAGACCTTGAAGCCGGAGCGTTCAAGTATCAAGCCAAGCTCGAAGTCGGCGGCCAGCAGATCGCGCTCAACGTCTCGACCACCATCGCCGAGGACGGCGGCGCATGGAACGCAACGGACGTGATCGACACGCCGCAAGGGTCGATCACCGAAATATCGACGCTTGAGAAAGGGACCTTAATTTCGCGCAAGCTCAACTTGAAACAGGGGCCTGTGGTGATCGACCTGAATTTCAGCGGCGACAAGGCTGCGGGCAGCGTGAACATGAATGGGCAGGATAAACCCGTCGCGGTCGACCTGGGTGGACCGCTGTTCGCTGACGGCGCGGGCTCGATGCAGTCCATCGCCAGCTTACCCTTGGCCGAAGGCTACAGCGCTACGTACCGCAACTTTGATATTCAAAAGCAAAAAGTGAAACTGATGCAGTTAAACGTTTCCGGCGTGGAAAAAGTCACGGTACCCGCCGGCACGTTTGACGCGTATAAGGTGGACATCACTTCAGCCGACGGTGGCGACGACAAGCAGACGCTTTGGGTATCCAAGGATTCTCACAAGGCGGTGAAGGAATCCTCGGTGCTAGCGTCCATGGGCGGGGCCGTTCTGACGCAGGAATTGCTGCCGTAAATATCGATCCGGCTAGCCAGAATCTGAACAGGCGCTTACCGCGAGGTCGGCGCCTTTCCTGCGTTTTTCGTTAGATGCCAGGCGTCACACCAGGAACACAGATAGGCGCGAAGGTCCTTCGGCGCGTTGGTAGTTGCAATTTGGTGCGCGGCTGTAGCCAGAGCTTCGGATTCGCTTGCATACTTCCGCTTCCCGCTGACCGGGCATTTTGATTCGTTGTCGACCACGCGTCTACCTTTGTGACTTTTTCGTTCGGTGCGAGTAAGGCCAATCATCTGCCATTGCAACGCAATCAGGCAAATGATCGGTGAACGCGGCGATCGGAAACTCAATCGCTATCCGGAATTCTAGATAGTTTCTTACCAAGCTGGCAACGCGATATTATTTCCACGCGCACTTCGACTGGATCGCAAAGGGAGAATACCGTGCCATTGTTGCTGAGCGAAGCGGATGTGAAATCGTTGCTGACCATGCCGCTGGCAATCGAAGCTGTAGAAGACTCTTTTCGGCGGCTCGGTGACAGCGCTGCGATGGTGCACTCGCGGCAGAGGCTGCATTTGCCGTCGAAAAGCTATCTGCATTACATGGCGGCGGCCGACGGCGTGAGCGGATACATGGGACTGAAAATTTACACCAGCTCGGGGAAGGGGCTGCGTTTTCTGGTGACGCTTTTTAGCGTGGAATCGGGAGATTTGGTAGCGTTGATCGAAGCTGATTTTTTGGGACAAATGCGGACCGGCGCCGCGAGTGGTGTCGCTACGCGGTATCTCGCGCGCGAAAATGCGCGGACACTTGGGATGGTCGGGACCGGTTTGCAGGCGCGCACACAGCTCCAAGCGATTGCTCAGATTCGGAAGTTGAGAGAAATAAGCGTGTTTGGGCGCGATGCGGGAAGACGTGAAAAATTTGCCAAGGAAATGGGCGATGTTCTTATGATTCCAGTTACGGCGGCTGCCTCCGCGGAAGATGCCGTGCGCGACGCGGACATTGTTGTGACTTCGACGACCAGCACGGCTCCGGTGCTGGAGGGGCGATGGCTGAAGCCGGGCGTACATATCAATGCCATCGGCGCTAATTTTCCGCAGAAGCGCGAGTTGGACGCGGAAGCAGTCGGGCGGTGCGATGTGATTGTGGTGGATTCTCGCGCACAGTCCAAACTCGAATCGGGCGATCTGATCCAAGTCTTTGGAGCGGATGGAGCGCGATGGGCAGACGTTCGCGAACTAGCCGAAATCGTGACCGGGAAAGTTGCCGGCCGGACGAGCCGGGATGAAATCACGCTGTTCAAGTCCAACGGGATTGCCACGGAGGACGTTGTGGTGGCGGGGCGAGTATTTGAGATGGCGCGAGAACGCGGAGTGGGCCGCGAAATTCCGATGTGGCAGCAAAGCGGCAGCGCATTCGAGAAGCGCACGGAAGTGAGAAAGTGATTTGAATCGGGCCTAGGCGCGGGGGCGGCCGAGTTTCTTGACCAGCGCGTCGTGAAGGCGGTGACGCATATCTTCGGGGAGCGGCGCAGGCTCGGAGTTGCAGTAGATTTGAATGGTCTTTTTGGTGGTGTCCACGATCAGCTTGCAGTTCTTGCATTTGGCCAGATGCAATTCGATCGAGACGCGCAATTCAGGATCGAGCGCCTCGTCCAGATAATCCTCCAACTCAACAACGATAGTCTTACAATTCACTGATTTTCACTCCGCCGAAAATATTTGTTCAACTTCTGGCGCAGCTTCAGTCGCGCGCGAAGAAGCCTCGATTTTACCGCCGGGACCGACAGCCCAAGCGCTTCGGCCGTCTCTTCGGTCGATAATTCTTCGATGTCGCGCAACTGGAAAACGATTCGGAAAGGTGGATCTAATTCAGCGATTTCGCTGGAAAGAATCCCGGAAAGCTCGGTTTGCTTGTAGCGATCTTCGGGCGAAGGCCCCCAGTCTTCTATCTCCCGGGGGATCAAGTCCTCGCCGGTATTCACTTCTTCGTCGATGGAAACCTGGTTGGGACGGCGCTTGCGCAATTTCATAAGCGCTTGATTGACGGCGATGCGCACGAGCCAGGTATAAAACCGGGAGTTTCCCTGAAATCCGGAGAGATGCTCGTAGGCCTTCAAAAAGGCTTCCTGCATCACGTCTTCCGCGTCTTCGCGGTTTTGAGTAATGTTCTGGGCCAGGCGCAAAATCTTGCGTTCGTAGCGGCCGACCAGAGTCTCGAACGCGGCAATATCGCCTGCCTGGGCCGCGGCGACGAGAACGGGTTCGTCTTCCTTCACCACCTGAGAGGGAAGAGGATGAGCCTGCGCCGGATTCTCGCCCGCCGGATTCATTTTGGATGCACCCATTTCGACGTATCTCGCAGAATCAGGGTAGCACAGGTTGGGAGAAGTCTGCGCCGTCACGGTTGTCCGCAACGGAATGCCGGAGAGGATAGTGGATTGAGGAATGGTATGGCAAAACGAGTTAGGCGGCTCGACCGATGCAAACCTTGACAGCCCTGGCGGCAGGAAGTATTCTAATTACCGAACGAACGTTCGAACGGAACTTACGGTTTTCATGCCAAAGACTTCTGCGCCACAGCGCGAGCCGCAAGAAAAGCTCCAGGTAATCCTGCGGCATGCCGCGCATGTATTCTGCGAAAAGGGCTACGAAGGCGCGTCGATACGCGATATCAGCCGCTCCAGCGGCGTTTCGCTCGCGGGGCTGTATCACTACATCAAGAGTAAGCAAGAACTCCTGTACCTGATTCAAATTCACACATTTAAAACGATTGTTGCGCGACTGGAAAAAAGTCTGATCGGCGTTACCCAGCCGGAGGAGAAGTTGCGCATACTTGTTCACAATCATCTGGATTATTTTCTGCGGCATCCCGTCGAGATGAAGGTTTTGGCCCACGAAGATGAAGCTTTGGAAGGCGCATTCCGGAAAGAAGTTCTGGAAGTTAAGAGGCGTTATGTGGAAATCGCTCTCGACATCTTTGAAGAGATGCGCCGGACCGGAACAGCACGGCGGTTGAATCCGCGGGTAGCGGTGCTCTCGCTTTTCGGAATGATGAATTGGACCTACACCTGGCACCGAGCGGAAATAGATCCACAAGCGGACGCGCTGGCCGAAACGATTGCTGGGATGTTTCTACACGGAGTAATGAGCGGGCGCGGAGATGCGCGTTCGAAATCCGCACGGCCGGCCGTAGCACGCTTGCGGAATAGACGCGCGCGGGCGGATAATCTTTGAACACCTATCGAAGGAATACTCAAAATAATTCCCCGGAGGAAATAATGGCGACGATGCAAGCGGTGGAGCAGAAGCAGTTGATTCATTACGGAGTCGAAGGCGGAGTAGCGATCATCGAGATGGATGACCCGCCGGTCAACACATACACATATGAGATGATGCAGCAGATCGACACCGCCATTCTGCAAGCGCGCATGGACGAAAATGCGCACGTGATCGTGCTGCGCGGCAAGGGCGAGAAATTCTTTTCGGCCGGCGCGAGTATTCCCATGCTGACGAAGGCCGATCCCACTTTTAAATACTATTTCTGTCTGCATGCGAACGAAACGCTTTGCCGGTTCGAGCAGACGCCGAAGCTTGTGATTGCAGCGCTCAACGGGCACACGGTGGGCGGCGGATTGGAGATTGCACTGGCGGCCGACATCCGCATCGCAAAAAAAGAAGGCGGAAAAATCGGACTGCCGGAGGTGAATCTCGGCGTGCTGCCGGGAACGGGCGGGACGCAGCGACTATCGCGGGTGGTGGGACGCGCGCGCGCGATTGAGTTGATGGCCACGGGGCGCACATTCAGTTTCGAAGAGGCGCTGGAGTTTGGCTTGATTCATTACATTTACGAGAAAGAGACTTTCTGGGAAGAAGTGATGGCCTACGCGAAACAGTTCTGCCCGCCAAATAAGGCTTCGCGCGCGGTCGGGCGCATCAAGCGCGCTGTCGTGACGGGCTCGGAAGTTGGATTTGGAGAAGCGCTGGGCATCGAGCGTGAGTTGCAGCAACTGCTGTTTACCAGCGAGGACGCGAAGGAAGGTCTGAAGGCGTATGTGGAAAAGAGGCAGCCGGAATTCAAGGGCAAGTAAGCGAACGCCCGGCACAATCACTTCAGCAACCGAAACACGCTTAGCGATTCTAAAGGACTGAATGCGCACACTGCCCGATTATCTTCGCAAGGGAATGAAAATGATCTTGGTGGGCGCCAACCCCGGCGACCGTTCGGCGCGGGTGGGTCATTACTACGCCGGGCGGGGGAACCAGTTTTGGCCGATGATGTATGAATCCGGCGTGATTCCGGAACCGCTCGGATATGAAGATGACCGTCGCGTGCTGGAATTTGGGATCGGAATGACGGACCTGGTAAAGCGCCCTACGCGAGGGATAGAAGAAATCGAGCGGCAGGAATTCTCGGAGGGGCGTGTGTTACTGGCGCAGAAGTTGGAAGACTTGCGGCCACGCGTGATCGCCTTCAACGGAAAAATGGTGTACGAGAAATTTACCGGTCGGGCATGCAAGCTCGGATTGCAGAAGGAGAAGCTTTACGGCGCTCATGTGTTCGTGCTGCCTTCAACCAGCGGAGCGAATGGTGGGACAGATCGCGGAGTGAAAACGCGGTATTTCAAGAAGCTCGCCGCTTTGTTGAAGAGTCTAAAAGATTAGAGGAGCGATGTGATGGCAGCAACTACTCAGCAAAACGCTGCGAATCAGTTGGTGCTCGAGGAGCGCGAGGGCAACATCGTTACGCTGCGACTGAACCGCCCGGATCGGCTAAATGCTTTGAATGTGGAACTTGGACGCCAGCTCGTTCATGCGCTGATACGCGCCGGCGAGGATAAAGGGATTGGCGCCATTCGACTGATAGGTGCCGGCCGCGCGTTCTGCGCGGGCGGCGATTTGGAAGTTCTTTACGATTTGAGGAAACGGAAGGATTCGAAGGAGCTCGAAAACCTGCTCGTCACGGGGAAAGAAATCTGTCTGGTAATTGCAGGAATGCCGAAACCGGTGCTCGCGGCGGTGAATGGCCCGGCAGCTGGCGGAGGAATGAACCTCGCGATTGCATGTGATATGCGCGTGGCCTCCGATCAGGCGAAATTCGCCGAAGCGTTTGCGCAGATTGGGTTATACCCGGATTTCGGTGGGACGTTCTTTTTGCCAAGGCTGGTGGGACGAGCTCGAGCGGCGGAGTTGTTCTGGACTTCGGCGAGGCTTTCGCCCGAAGATGCGTTGAGGATGGGAATCGTTTCCCGGGTTATACCGGCGGCGGAATTCGAAGCAGAAACGAAAAAAATTACGCAGGACCTGGCTGCTGCGGCGCCGCTATCGGTCCGAGACTCAAAGCATGCAATGACGAGCAATAACCGAGTCGATCTGACGGCCGCACTGGACGAGGAAATACGGCTGCAGATTCACTGCTTCCAGTCAGAAGATTGTCTGGAAGGGCTGAGTGCATTCATCGAGAAGCGGAAGCCGAATTTTCGCGGGCGCTGAACGCGGCATCTACTCGGTGGAATTAATGCCCCGACGCCGGTGGCTGGCACAGAGTTCATAGAATCAAGAGCTCCAGAGAATGGGAGGAATTTATAAATGTCCGCAACACGCATTGCTACGTTTGACGATTGGGTGGACTTATTTCGCGTTTGGCGCAACGACATCGGCGTGAATTATTCGGAAATCGACAGCTATCATTTCGAGGCGAAGTTCGGGCCTACGCGATCCAATGAAATCGAGTTCGGTGCGTTCAAGGGGCGTCCGAAATGGCAGAAGGTTCTCGATATTCCGGACCAGCGAATTCGCGACGGCCTGATGAACTTGATCATTTATCAGGGAGACACGGAATTTGCTTCGGTAGAGCAGCAGCGTCGGCTCTTCGAACATTCGCCGAGCGAGCACGATCGCAAATCGCTGTGCCGCGTAGTGACCGAAGAAATGCGGCACGGGTGGCAGATGTGCCACCTCCTGATCAATCACTTTGGCTATAGCGGAAAAGTGGAAGCACAAAAAATGTTGGAGCGTCGAGCGTTTGAATCGAAGCGTCTGCTAGGCGCGTTCAATCAGGAAGTTGCCAACTGGCTGGATTTCTTCACCTACACGGATTTCGTGGACCGCGACGGAAAATTCCAGCTTACGATGTTGAGTTATTCGGGATTCGAGCCGCTGGCGCAATCTATGAATCCCATGCTGCGGGAAGAATCGTTCCATCTGGGTACTGGGCATGACGGGCTCAAGCGCATTGTGAAGGCGGAAGTTGTCCCCCTCAATATCGTTCAGAAATATGTGAACAAATGGATTCCAGTGAGCTACGACTTGTTTGGCGTAGATCAATCGAGCTCGGCGCACTGGTTTTATATCTGGGGATTGAAGGGGCGTTACGACGAGGCCCAAACGCAGCAGGAAGTGGACCTCGGGCACATGAACGAGCACAATCGCCACCTTTATTTTCTGGAGTGCGAAAAACTGATCGAGCAGATTAACAAGCACGTTCCCGCGGGCGCGGTTCCGCTTTACGTTCCGGACATGAAGTTCAACCGGCACATTGGGGAGTTTGCGGATCAGCCGTACAGCGTGACGGGCGAGTTGCTGTCTCCGGAAAAATATGCTGAGCACTTGAAGGAAACGCTGCCGCAGCCGGAAGACATCAAACTAGTAAGCGAAATACAGGACAACGAGCCGAAGTGGGTTGCCCCGAAGGGGAGCATGGATCTATCGTGACGGATCGGCCGGAAGCGGAAGATGCCGACCGCGGTTACACTTTCAGCGAGCTGATGGTTGCGGCGGCGGCCAGAGAAATTGGCGACGGGGAACTGGTTTTCGTGGGCATGCGCCTTCCGATGCTCGCTTTTCTGGTTGCTCGACGCACGCACGCTCCGCGCGCAGTTGGACTCTTCGAAAATGGCGTAGTTCGCGAAACACCTTCCGTTGAGCTTCTTTACACCATGGGCGATCCTCCAAATCTCCTTGGCGCCACGCAATGCGGCCAAATGCTCGACGTGATGTCATTACTGCAACAGGGCCGGGTGAACGTTGGTTTTCTCGGCGCCGCAGAAGTGGACCGCTTCGGAAATCTGAATACCACATGGGGTTTTCGGAATAAGGAAATGCAGCGCTTGCCGGGATCAGGCGGCGCGTGCGATATTGCGTGCCTCGCGCGGCGGACAGTAGTGCTGCTCGTGCACGATCGAGGAAGGCTGACTGAGCGCGTGGGACACATCACTTCACCGGGGTACGGCACGGGTAAGGATTGGCGGCGGACGCAGGGGTTGCCTGCGAATTCTGGCCCTTCGGCGGTGATCACTACGCTCGGCGTGATTCGCTTCGGTGAAGATGGCGAGGCGTTTCTCGCTTCGGTTCATCCGGGAGTGAGCGTTGAAGAGGTGCTGGCAAACACGGGATGGACGCTGCGTGTAGCTGATGAGCTTGTCGAGACGCCCGCGCCGCGTAACGAAGCGTTGGCTGTGATGCGCGAACTGGATCGAAATCATTTCTGGACTCGCTGAATCGAGCGCGCGGACAAATCTATGGCTGAATCAAAATTGATGTCGATGAGAGACGCGATCGCCCGGCATGTTCCTTCCGGCTCGATGGTGCTTCTCGGCGCGCAACTGGAGCAGATGATTCCGTTCGCGGCGGGGCACGAGCTGATACGGCAGGGACGGCGCGATCTTACGCTTGTCGGACCTATATCGGACATTCTGTTCGATCAGATGATTGGCGCGGGTTGTGTGTCGCGCGTGATGGCGGCTTGGGTGGGAAATGTCTCGGCGGGAGTGGGATACTGTTTTCGCCGCGCTGTGGAACACGGAGTTCCGCGAAAAATTGACGTTGTGGACTATTCGAATTTCACCATGGCGCTGGCGCTGCATGCAGCGGCGCTCGGCGTGCCGTTCCTCCCAACGTACTCGACGCTGGGCAGCGACCTGTTGAAGAAAAACGGAAATTTGCGGGAATTTTATTCTCCGGTCAGCGAAGAGAGACTCGTTGCTGTGCGGGCGCTCCGGCCGGACATTGCTATTGTGCATGTGCAGCGAGCAGACGCCCAAGGCAACGTGCATATTTGGGGCAGTCTGGGCGTGGTTGTCGACGGCGCACGAGCGGCGCGGAAAATAATTGTGGTGGCGGAAGAAATCGTCGAGCCTAGCGTGATTTCATCAGACCCGAATCGCACGCTGGTGCCGGGATTTTTGGTTGAAGCGGTAGTGCATGAACCCGGCGGAGCGCATCCCTCTCCAGTGCAGGGCTACTACGGGCGAGACCACGCGTTTTTCACGCAGTATCACGAGCAAACGCGCCGTGTAGAAGACTTCGAAGATTGGCTCTCGCGGTGGGTGGTGCCCGTGAGCGATCGTGCTGAATATTTGAGACGGTTGGGCACGGCGCGAATCGAAAACTTGGGAGTGAAAGAACACGCCTATAGTGCTCCCGCGGATTTTGGTTAGTAAGGAGCCGGATTGTCCAGCGAGAATGCGGCAATATCCCGCTTATGGGGAACGGAGATTCCTAATGGCACAAGATATTTATGCAAACATGGAAGTTGCGCCGAGCGAAGTGAAAGACAAGCTCGCTCGCAGTGAGAAGCTGTTCTTCGTGGATGTGCGCGAGAAGTGGGAATACGACACTTCGCACATCGAAGGGTCAGTGCTGATTCCGCTGCGCGAGATTCCGGCAAATCTGGCTCGACTTGAAGCGGCGGACGAGATTGTGCTGTTCTGTCACCACGGGATGAGGAGCTTGGACGCCGCGGCGTGGCTGCGCTCGCAGGGCGTGGAAGGCGCGCGGTCGATGGCAGGCGGAATTGACCGTTGGGCCGCGGAAATCGATCCGAGCGTACCGCGATATTGAAGGCTCGGAATCGCGAGAGGAACCAAACCATGGCCACCAAGAAAGCTCCTGAAAAACAGGCGCGTAGAGCGGCAAAAGCGGGAAAGAAAGTTCAATTTTTGCATAAACGTTCCTGCACAACGTGCCGTAAAGCGCGAGCGTATATGGAAAAACGCGGTTTTGGTATGGAGTTTCGCGACCTGGGGAGAGAGCGGCTGAGCGCCGAGGAACTTGAGAAATTGATCGGCGACCGCGACCACATTCAATTTTTGAACGCGCGCAACGAGCTTTACCGCGCGAAGAAAATGAAGGACCATCCACCGTCGCGCGAAGCGGCTATTCGAATGATGGCGGAAGAGCCGAATTTGATTCGCCGTCCGGTGATTGTCGCAGGCGGGCGAGTGGTGCTCGGATTCGATCAAAAGGGAATCGATCGAATTTAGGGCCGGGTGTGAAGCGAGCATTCTTGTATTACGGTGCCTGGGGAAACCGAGCTTGCCACCAGTTATAGACATTCACATTCACGTGCAGCCCAATGACGCCATCAAGCCGGAGGCGCTCGAATTGGTTCGCAGAGGGCGCCGGGACTATGACGACGTTCTGAAGTACGCTCGGAGCGCCAAAGAATTCCTGAAGTTTTTGGATGACGCGGAAATCGAGCGCGCGGGCATCATCAACTACGTTAGCCCGGACGTGATCGGATATACGGCGGAAGTCAACGATTGGGTCGCAAAATATTGCTCCGCCGATCCGCGGCGCCTGCTCGCTTTCGGATCCGTGCATCCAAAGTATATTTTCGATGCCGGTGCGGAAGTGATTCGGTTGAAAAAGCTCGGAATTCGCGGGCTGAAGGTGCATCCATCCCATCAATTGTTTGCCCCTAACGAATATCGAAGCGGCCTTGGACCGTTACGCGCGATGTATGAGAGGGCCGAGGAACTCGGTTTGCCGGTGATGATTCACACGGGCACTTCGATCTTTCCAGGCGCGCGCAACGTCTATGCTCAGCCCATGCTAGCCGACGATGTTGGCGTGGATTTTCCCAACCTGGTCGTGATTCTGGCGCATGGCGGGCGCCCGCTGTGGATGAACGAGGCATTTTTTCTCGTTCGGCGACATAAGAACATGTATATGGACATCTCGGGAATACCGCCGCAGAAAGTGATGGAACATTTTCCGCGAATCGAAGAAATTGCCGACAAAGTGCTGTTCGGGACAGACTGGCCAGGGCCCGGCGTCCCGGGAGTGAAGGGCAATATCGAAAAGTTTCGAGCGTTACCGATTGCGCCGGGCGCGCAGCAGAAAATTCTATACGACAATGCAGCACGGCTTTTTCCCGTTTGAGCGAGGTTGGTGAATGGAAATAAAGACTGTCGGAGTAATTGGTGCAGGGACGATGGGCCGCGGCATCGCGTACGCGTCGGCGCTAGGCGGCTACCGTACGGTGCTCGAAGATATTTCTCCTCAAATGCGAGAGCACGGCGTTGCCTATATCTCGGAAACGTTGGAGGACGGAGTATCACGCGGCGAGGTGACGCCCGAACAGAAAGCGAAAGCACTGGCGAATCTCTCGACGGCGCAGTCGGTGGAAGATGTTTGTCGTGAAGCGGACCTGCTGATCGAAGCCGTTCCAGAAGAAATGGAAGTGAAGCTCGAGATTTTCACGATTTTCGACAAGTTCGCCAAGCCCGGCGCGATTCTGGCCAGCAACACGTCCACACTTTCGATCACGGAGATGGCGTCCATCACGTTTCGCGCGGAAGATTGCATCGGCATGCACTTCTTCGATCCCGTGCCGAAGACAAAATTGCTGGAAATCGTGCGCGCACTCGAAACTTCCGAGGCTACACTACAGACGTGCGTCGAAGTGGGACGACGAATGGGTAAGGAAGTTGCGGTGATACGAGAATCGCCGGGCTTCGTAACGGGTCGCATTAATGCCATGATCGAAAACGAAGCTTTTTCCATGCTGCAGGAAGGTGTCGCCAGCGCGGAGGACATCGACAAGGCTGTGAAATTGGGGCTGAATCATCCGATGGGACCCTTTGAGCTCGCTGATCTGGTGGGATTGGACGTAAGGCTGAATATTCTGGAATACTTGCACAAAACGCTGGGCGAAAAATACCGGCCATGCCCGCTGTTGGCGCAATATGTGAAGGCGGGGCGAACGGGACGGAAGTCCGGCCGCGGCGTGTATGAGTACGAAAAAGAAGCGTTAGAGAAATAGTTCCTCGGTTTCACCGTCCGATGACGTGGAAAGGATTTTCTTGAAGACCAAACTTGGCGACCGGATTGAAATTATCGAAGGCGATCTGACCGAGATGGACGTCGACGCCATTGTGAACGCTGCGAACAACGATTTGCAGCTCGGGGGCGGCGTGGCAGGAGCGATTCGACGAAAAGGCGGTCCGGAAATCCAAAAGGAATGCGACGACATCGGCCAAGTGCCGGTGGGTGGAGCAGCGATCACGGCGGGCGGAAAATTGAAAGCACGTTACGTGATACATGCGGCGAGCATGCAGCTTGGCGGAAAGACGACCCCTCATTCCTTGCGCAGCTCGACAGCACATTCCCTTCGAATCGCGGCGCAAAAGGGATTAAAGACTATCGCCTTTCCGGCTGTTGGAACCGGCATTGCAGAATTTCCGCTGCGCGAGTGCGCTGAGATCATGTTGCGTGAAGTAGCCAAACACTTTGAGCAGCCTACTTCGGTTGAAAAAATATCCTTCGTTCTGTTCGACAAAACGGCGCTGGCAAGTTTCACGAGTGTGTGGGCCGAATTGCAGGCGAAACTCTAGATGAGCGAATTGCTCGCAGATAAAGTTCGGCACCAGCTCGCGCATTACGAGCACCCGCTTTTCGATTTCGAAGCCCGGCCCGCGGATGGCGGAGTAGAGGTGGAGATCCGCTACAAACCTACAAACCCGGAAGTTCACAACTATACTTTCAAGCTACACCCGCGCGAGATTGAACATTCGCAATTTCCGTGGACCTTCCAGAAACAACTCTACGATTGCCTGCACGATTACATCATCGAGATGTTTACGCGGAATCCGCAGCGCGTAAATTGATGGTTTCGCGCAGCGAGCCGACGCCATTGGCCCTTGTACTTGCGGAGCGGATTCGCTCGCAAGGCCCGGTTACTTTCGCCGAATATATGGAGGCGTGCCTCTATCATCCGGTGCACGGGTATTACACGAAACCGGAACAGCAGCCGCGGCGTGACTATTTTACGAGCGTGGATGCAAGCCCTCTTTTTGGGCGGCTACTGGCGCGGCAATTTCACGAAATGTGGTGCGTGACCGGCCGATCAGCCAACTTTTACCTCGTGGAAGTTGGGTCCGGTGCAGGCCAATTAGCAAAGCAGATTCTCGATTTTGCCGCCGAGACTTGGCCTGATTTTTACGAAACGCTGCGGTTTATTGCTGTGGAACGATCCGCGGCGCGTCGAGCAGCGCAATCGAAATCGATGGCAGCGCACGTTGCAGGAGAGAAATTCGGCTCCCGAGAGGAGTTACCGGACGAAATCACTTGCGGCTGCATTTTTTCAAACGAACTTCTCGACGCGATGCCGGTTCATCGCGTGACTCGGGAGGGAAACGAACTGAGAGAGATTTACGTCGCGCTCGGCAAGAACGGATTCTGCGATGAATTGGGGCCGCCGTCTTCTACCGCGCTTAGCGAATATTTGTCGCAACAGAACATCCATTTGCACGAAGGACAGCAAGCCGAAGTGAATCTCGCCGCTTGCCGCTGGATCGAAGAAGCAGCCAGGAAGCTAGAACGTGGGTTTGTCGTGACAATTGATTATGGGCATGAAGCGAAGGAGCTTTACGACGAGCGGCACATGCGAGGGACTCTGCTGGCCTATGAACGTCACCGCGCCAGTGAGGATTGGTTTCGCGCGCCGGGGGACCAGGATTTGACGGCGCACGTAAATTTCAGCGCACTGGAATCCTGCGGGAGGAGCAACGGACTCGTTCGCACCGGACTTACATCGCAGACCAATTTCTTGCTTGCGTTGGCACGTCACGGGAATTTTGTAGATTTGCAATCGGACGAGATGAGCGAAGCGGAACAAGCGCAAAGACGACTTCTTTTCAAGACGTTGATCAACCCGGAAGGCATGGGTGAGACGTTTCAGGTTCTGATCCAGCATAAGGGAATCAATCCGGGCAATCTGGCGGGCCTTCAACCGTTGTGACTGGCCGGTCCGACTTTTCGAGCTTCTTAATCTAAGGGCGTTTCTTGAGGACCGGCTTGTTCGGGTCCGCGTCGGCAGGCCCATTTGCCGGCGTGGGAGGTTTTGCGCTGGCGGGTGCGGGGAGCGCGTCGGCGACGGCGTCACCGGTGTAGGGCCGCTGCAAATATTTCCCAGCTTCTTCCTGCGCTCCGGCGGTATCGTCGCCCAGATGCTGAGCCAAACTGTACTCGTTCACGGCGCGTTCACGCTGGCCAAGAATGTCGTAGATTTTTCCGATGTAAATGTGGCACCAGACGTCCACCCATTTGGGGTCGAGATCACCGCCGAGCGCGGCGCGAAAAGCATTCGCGGCGGATTGAAAATTCTTCTGGTTGAACATGGCCTCGCCCATACGGAAATGAGCGAGCGAGTTGGTGGACTGCAGATCCAGAGCGTGCTGGTATTCCTGAATGGCCTCGTAGTATTGGCCGTTTTCCGCGAAGCCTTCGCCTCTTGCGACGAACGCTCGGATTCGAAGGCGGGCGCTGGATTTCAGCATGTTGTTATTCGGATCAATCACAATCCCATTGGGCTTGGGGCGGCCGAACGTGTCGATCTCGAATTGTTGCGTTGTTCCGGTCACCAGGATTTTCTTGTATTCCGGGTTTCCTTCGGTGTCCACGCGAAGTTCGACAGGCATGCGAAAAGTGTCGAGGTCCTGGTGAATTTTGCCCACGACTTTAAAGCCTTTTTTCGTGCGGTAGACGATAAATTCGAGCTTGAACTCCGGAATTCCTGTTGAATTTACCCACTGCGAAAAGAACGAAACAAGATTGATGGGCGGCTCGCCTTTCTTTGGAGGAGGGACCTTGGTGTAAGCCATCTTCTCGAAGTCGGCGATGTTCGCGTTTTTGCCTTCATATTTCTTGTAGAACTCATGCAGAAGCGCGGTGAAGCTATCGTCCCCGATTTCGGTACGGAGCATGTGAAAAACCAGAGCGCCTTTGTCCGCGACGACAGATCGGTATTCGTTCGAGAAGGTCTGCAAGCGGCCGGCCTGAGAAATTGGCGCGGTGTCCTCGTACATCAGCGCGCCTACCGCAAAGTCTTCGAGGGCTCGGTGCAGACCGGCGCTGCCGTCGCTCTGCTCCGCATACATTGCCTCGGCATAGCGCGATAGGCCGTCCGTCAGCCAAGTGTCGGACGAAGTCGAAGGAAGAACGCGGTCGCCCCACCATTGTTGGGAGGCGAGTTCAGAAAGCAGCCGATCGTTGGTTTTCGTAGTCCATTGGCGGGCGCTGATCAACAGCAATCCGGGACCGGCGAATCCGGACAAGCTCCCATCGGGCATTTGCGCAATCGTAAGCGGCGGGGGTGAAGTTTCTTGCAACGGCCCAAAGGCATCAGAGTAGTACAAAATAATGTGTGCCAGAGAATTTCCATACGCGGCGGCGGTGGACGCTTGGGCTGGAGGAGTAAATACAGAAACCGTGATTCCTTCCGTTTGAACGGGGCTGAGTTGCAGCGGTCCCGCGACGAAAGTGCCTACCGGACCTGGATGATCGCAGTGGAAAACGTAGGACGCCTGACCGGCACCCTTCCCGATACCGGGCTGCATCGTCGGCGGGTCCGCTTTGCCTGTGCCGGTAACGTACATGGTATCGGGTGTGATTATCTTGAACGTGCCAGTGTAACGGTTCGCAGGATAATTTGTGAGCGGAAACCAGCGCGCGGGAAGCAGCAAATACGCCGAAGTCTTATCAATCGAAGCGAAGCGTACGCCTCTCGTCGGACTATCATCCTCGCTGGAAATCGGGCCCGTGTAATCGAACTCGAGAGACACTGGCTGCCCGGGAGCTACGGAGTCAGGAAGTCCGATGGTTAGAAGCAGCGGATAAGTTCTATCGCGCTCGAATTCGAGAGGTTTTCCACCCGGAATGCGGATCATATTCAATTTCAAATCCTGGTGTAGTTCGACGACTACAGTGCGGGAAACTTCATTCGCAATGAAATCCACGCGTGCCAAGCCCGAGATTGTCTGATCTTCAGGATGGATCAAGACTTGCACGTCGTAGTGGTCCGCGCGAAAAGGAAATCGGCGAGGGGTTTGCGCTGGCGTGACGATTGCCACGAAGAGCGAAAGAGCCAGCAGAATCAGAAGCCGATGAGTTTTGTGCAAGAAACCCTCTCGCGAAGAGCGGACTATCTGCTTTCATTTAAGATACAGCAGACCCGCACAAAGTTGCCCGCAAGTAGTACGCGGAAAAGGTTACAACATCTGAGCGAAAATGTCCGCAGCGCGCTCAACCGCGCCCCCCGGCCCTAGCTTTGCTCGAACTTCAGCCAGGCTTGACCTCATCTCTTCGCGAGCCCCGGGAGAATCCAGCAAGCGGGAAACTTCGGTTTCGACGGCAAGGGGCGTGAAATCACGCTGGATCAGCTCCGAAACCACTCTTCTTCCTGCTATCAGATTCACCATGCTGAAGAACGGTGTGCGAATCATTCGCCGAAGAATAAATGCGGATAGCGGGCTGACGCGATAAACGACAACCATCGGTGTGCCCAGTAACGCTGCTTCAACAGTAGCCGTTCCGCTGGCTACGATGGCGCAATCGGCTGCCGCGAGCGCGTCGTAAGTCGCTCCTTGAACTAGCTTTATGCCAATAGCTGCGCTGGCTTTGGAGGCGAATAAATCTGGGCTCAGAGTCGGAGCGGCAGCGAGGACAAACTGTATATCGCGGTGTGTGTGGCGGAGTCGCTCGCACGCCTCGACGATGCGCTCGTAATTTTGCCTGATCTCGTTTTTTCGGCTACCGGGCAGAATGGCGACAATGGGCTTGCTCGAATCCAGGTTGTGCAGGGATGCAAATTCCGCGCGGTTCATGCTCGGCCGGACCACGTCCACCAGCGGGTGGCCGACAAAATTTACCGGCACTCCCGCGTCGCGGTAGATTTTTTCCTCGAACGGAAAAATGACCACCATGCGGTCAACGCGCCGCTTTACGACGCGCACGCGTCCGGCGCGCCAAGCCCAAATCTGCGGACCGATAAAATATCCTACCGGGACGCCAATCTGTTTCAGGCGGCGGGCGACGCCCAGATGTGTGCCCGGCGAATCAACCAGAATTGCGAGCGCAGCATTCCGGCGCTTGGCTTCGCGCTTCAGACGATTCTGCACACCAATCACTGTCGGAATCTTGTGTAGGACTTCCGCGATGCCTACGACCGCGACTTCGTGATAGTCCGCGACAAGTTCGACTCCCGCGTCTGCCATGCGCGGGCCACCCATCCCGAAGAACTTCGCGCCGGTGCGCTGGCGCAAAGCAGCGGCGAGCCGCGCAGCATACATGTCGCTGGATGCCTCACCCGCGGAAATCAAAATATTCTTTTCAGTCATGAGAAACGCGAACGTAGCGGGGTTTCGGGGCTTCGATAGCTCTTAATCATCGGCAGGGAGTGGATGCGAAAATCCGGACTCGCCGCCGGGTACGGGAGCGACCAATTCCTGCTCTTTGTACTGAAGCTGATACAGACGGTAGTAAATTCCGCGGAGCGCAAGAAGTTCCTGATGCGAGCCTTGTTCGCGCAGGCGGCCCTTGTGAAAGACGAGGATGCGGTGGGCGTGCTGAATCGTGCTCAAGCGATGCGCGATCACGACCGCGGTGCGGCCCTGGAGCAGCCGGTCTAGGGCTTCGCGGATCAAAAGCTCGGTTTTGGTGTCGACGCTGGAGGTAGCTTCGTCGAGAATCAGGAACTTCGGATTGTGCGCCAGAGCGCGGGCGAAACTCACGAGCTGTCGCTGGCCAACGGAGAGCGTTGAGCCACGCTCGGTGACGGGCGTCTCCACTCCCTGAGGTTGCGACTCGAGGAACGGGCCAAGTCCTACTTCGCGCAGCGCGCTTACGGCGGCTGCGCGGCTGATGGTCTCCGTACCGAGCTTGACGTTGGATTCCAGGGTCCCGGTGAAAAGGAACGGATCCTGCAGGACGATTCCGAAAAGGCGGCGCAGCTCCTGCAATTCCATGGTGCGAATGTCCACGCCATCGAGCAAAATCTCTCCGCGTTGAATATCGTAGAAGCGCAGCAGAAGCTGAATAATCGTAGTTTTCCCGGCGCCTGTGTGGCCGACGATCGCAAGAGTTTGCCCGGGTTCGACGCGGAAGGACACATCGCGCAAGACCCAATCTGCTTCCTTTGGCTCGGCCCCTCCGGTGTACGAGAACCAAACATTTCGAAACTCGATTTCCCCGCGTGCGGATGGAAGCGAATGCGCCCGAGCGGGTGACGTGATCGTGAAAGGCTCATCAAGAAGCCTGAAGATGCGCTCGGAGGCGGCCATAGCGGTCTGCAAAATATTGAATTTTTCGCTCAAGTCCTGAATGGGTCGGAAGAAACGTTGCGCGTAAAGCATAAATGCGAGCAGCACGCCGACCTCAATCGTGCCTGCAATCGCTTTTAGGCCGCCCACCCAATACAACAACGCGAGGCCGGCCATGCTGAGAAACTCAACGGCGGGGTAAAAGAACGAGAACGCATCAATGGCCTCTTTATAAGCTTCCATGTGGGCGCGGTTCAGTTCCTCGAATTGCTTTCGCGATTTCCACTCGCGATTGAATAGCTGCACGACGGCCATGCCGCTGATGTGTTCCTGCAGAAATGCGTTGATGCGCGCGATAGCCGTGCGGATGCGGCGATTGGCGTTGCGCACTTTGTTCCGGAAGAAATAGGTCAACAGAATCATGAACGGCAGGGGAGAGAGAGTCGCGAACGCGAGAAACGGATGCCACTTGAATAAAATGGCGACCATGGCGAAAAGTAGTACGAAATCGTTCAACATGGCGACAACGCCGGAAGCAAAAAGATCGTTTAGGGCGTCCACGTCGGTGGTTGCTCTGGTTACAAGGCGTCCCACGGGGCTATGGTCAAAAAAACTCATCGGCAGACGCTGGAGGTGTTCGAAGATCTCTTTGCGCAGGTCGTACATGGTTTCCTGCCCGACCCACTGCATGATCCGCACTTGCGCATATTGCAGACCGAAACTGCCTATCAGCGCGCCGGCAGACGCGGCCACGACCCACAGCAACCCTCGTAAAGCTTCACTGGCCGTGATGGAGTTATTGAAGCCGGGAACGATGTACTTATCCACCGCAACGTGGAAGAGGTAAGGTGCGACGATCTCCATGGCGGTGACGCCGAGAGTGATAGACACGGCGGCGACGACGTGCCAGCGATACGGGCGCAAGTACTTCATGAGGCGGCGGGTTAGCGCCGAGTCGTAAAGTTTCCCTAGTTTCTCTTCTTCGCGGAAATCGCTCATTCGCGTTCAAGCTCTTCTTCAAGAAGCTGCTTTTGATACAGGTCCGCGTAGTAGCCGTTTTGAATCAACAACTCGTCGTGAGTGCCGCGCTCAATGATAAAACCGTCGCGGAGAACGACGATCTGATCGGCATTCTTCACGGTCGAGACGCGGTGAGAAATCAGAATAGTAGTGCGCTGGCTCATCACTTCGCGCAAGCGCCGCAGGATTCTCTCTTCGGTGTCTGTATCAACGTTCGCCAGCGAATCGTCGAGAATTAGGATTCTCGGCTGCCGCATGATCGCGCGTGCCAGGGCGGTTCGCTGCTTCTGCCCGCCGGAGAGAGTTATTCCGCGTTCCCCCACCATGGTGCTGAACCGCTGCGGAAAACTCTCAATCTCGCCGGAGATGCTCGCGATTTCGGCTGCTTCGAGGATGTGCTCCTCGGCGGCGTCCACGGTGCCGAACGCGATGTTTTCACTGATCGTTTCGCTGAACAAGAACGTGTCCTGAGGAACGTAGCCGATCGCGCCGCGAAGTTCGGTGAGCGGGTAGTCGCGTATCGAGCGGCCATCTATGAACAATGTGCCGGGGGGTGCGTCCCATAAACGAGCGATCAGAGCGGCCAAGGTGGACTTGCCGCTTCCGGTTGGTCCCACGACGGCGAGTATCGAGCCAGCGGGCACGTGCAAATTAACGTTGTGGAGGACGGGATCACCTGCCTGCGTTTCCGAACCGGAAGTTGGATAAGTAAACGTGAGATTTCGAAAATCGATTTCTCCGTGAATTGTCGATTTCGCCTGTGCCGGAGGAGCATCTCCATTCGGCCGCATGTTGTAAGGATCCGCCGGGGTATGCTTTGGGGCCGACGAATCTCGAATTCCCGGCTCGGCGTTCATGATGTAGTTCAGGCGTCCCATGGACGCGGCCCCGCGCTGGAAAATATTAGTCACCCAACCGAGAGCGATCATCGGCCACACGAGCTGGATCAAAAACATGTAAAACGCGTTGAACGTTCCGAGCGAAACGCGGTGGTCGATTACCTGTTTGCCGCCAAGCCACAACAGGATCAGAACGGTCATCCCGATCAGCGTCGACAGGCCCGGGAAAAACAGGCTCCAAGTGCTTATAAGTTTGATGTTGCGGTTTACATAGTCGCGATTGGCTTCGTCAAACTTGGCGACTTCCTGTTTTTCCTGGGCGTAGGCGCGAATGACGCGCATGCCGGTGAGATTTTCCTGCGCGCGCGTTGAGAGCACGCCGAGCGCAGCCTGAATTTGTTCCGATAGCCGGTGAATAATTTCGCCGAAATACCGTGTGACGATGGCTACGATCGGCACTGGAATCAGGACCCACGCCGTCAGCGCCGGCGAGAGTTTGAGCATAAAGAAAATCGCGAGCACCATGGTGGAAATCGTCGTCGCGCTGTACATAATGCCGGGACCGAGTACCATGCGCACCGCGTTCAGGTCGTTCGTGGCGCGAGACATCAGGTCGCCAGTACGATTGCGCACGTAGAATTCAGGCTCGAGCAAGACGAGGCGAGCAAGCAGGTCGTTGCGCAGGTCGTACTCAATCTCGCGAGAAACTCCGATGAGTATCCATCTAGTCCAGAACGAAAAGAAGCCTTTGGCAAGCATCACCACTACCAGGATCAGGCAGTAGAGTCCCAGTGAGTGGCGACTGGACGGCGCATAGATTGAAAAAAGAGGCCTGAGCAGGGCGCGCGAGAATCCCCCCAACGTTGCAAGCGTCCGCGGCGATCCTTGCACCAGATCGGTAATCATGCCGATGATCAGTTGGGGCAGCGCCCCGACAAGTCCCATCAGCGCGAGCATTAAGAGTCCGAGAGCCGTCATTCCTTTGTAGCGGAGCACGTACGGAACGAGCGACTTCATCTCCTTCCAGCCGGAAGGCTTCGGTTGCGGGCGGCGCGCCGTGGCAACAACAGGTTGGGCGATAGCGCTCATTGACGAATCTGCGACTCCGGGGTTTCCAGCGTTTTCACTTCGCCGAGAAAATTTTCGAAGCTCCTATCAAGCGATTGGTAACGCTTCACTTTTGGATTCCAGCGAATCCCGACGGGTAACACGTGCCCGCCTTCACCTTTGGGTGACGCGATCGGCGTGAAATACATCTCCAAGCCCTTCTCGTGCTGCTCGAATTGCAACCGCCAGCCGTTCACGGGCGCCAGTGGAGACCCTCCGAGAAATCCCTTCGTATTCTTGAGATGCTCGTCGCAGAGGAAGATCTGTTTCCAAGTGTTGCCATCATTTTCAATTATAACAGCGCGTGTGACGAGCGTGCCGGGGGCGACTCCTTGCGGAGGCGCTTTCAGACGATTTATCGCCAGCACTTGCTGTGGGCCTGTCTTGGAAAGGTCCCCGAAAGCCAGAACTTCTGTTTCTGAACCCAGTGCCAACTCGGCCGCCTTCTGCACGTCGTCGGGAATCGCCGAAGCTGGCGGCGCGGGAGCAACAGCTTCCGATTTAGCAGGAGCCGGAGTGGGGGACGAGCTGCCGCATGAAAGAATCGCTAGCGCGGCCGCGGTAGCAACGATCACAGGGATTATTTTCATGAGTTGTTTGCGAATATCCAAATCAGAGACTCGATGCTGCGAGTGTGACAGCCACGACTTGTTTGGAGGATGCGCTGCAAGACACCTCCATCACCTGCGGCACGCTTGCGCCGGCCCAATCGAACGAGTACAACCACAATTCTAGCTGTTCGCTTCCTCTCACGGAAGGACTCTTGGATTCGGGCTTGCCGTAAGTTTCGAGCACGCGGCTACACGGGTCACCTAGTTGCAAGCCATGGCCGGTCGCTAACAACTTCAAGCGGCTCGGAGCCATGACGATAGACTGGCATTTTGCCATGATCTCAGGCTTGTAGTTGGCATCCACCGTGACGGTTTGCACGATTTTATCGGCATCCACCTCGACGCGGAGCTCGCGATGCGTGCAGATGTCGCCCCACAACAATGCGTCGGTTATGGACTCGTCGCGGTCGAGTTCACGAAAGATTTTCTGCGGTGAAACGAGCTTGTCGTGGCCCGGACGTAGTCCGGCAAGATTCAATTCGTTTGATCGTTTCGAATCCCTGACCTGTGGCGCCGCCGGAATCGCCAGTACCAGAATTGAAACGACGCTAGCGAGCCGCCAGAATTTCTTCGAGGCGTGCCTCAAAGTTTTCTTCTCCTTCGGACCACAGCCGCAGCCTTTCGACCGGCAAAGCCTTTTCGATTTGGCGGACCCAGGCGAAAAGTTTCTTTATATTTTCGCGAGTCTTGTCATAGTAATTTTGCAAATTCTCGGGGCGCGCCATGGCCTCAAGAAAACGCGCTTCTTCGGGGCTCTCGGACTGCGACCGGCCAACTTGCCGTATCCCCAGCAATCCTGCGTGGCCGGTGAAGAGATGCTCGAAGCCGAAATTTACTTCCAGGTGGCCGTCTTGTACCCAGATTCCGCCGTCGAAATCCTCTCCATAGCAAATAAGCTCAAGCGCTTGTGGCTGGAGTTGCCATCGGGCCGGATCGCCTTCGTAGACCCACAGATCCCAGCGCGAATGAACCGAGTAGGAGCTATCGTTGTTCAAATGATTCTTCGCCAATTCGACGATGCTTGCGGCGTCCAGCGGAACGGAACGGAGATCCTGCTCGTAAACTGGCGATTCGGTCCAATCCACCGCGCGAATCTCGAGATGAGTGAATCCCGGCTGCTTTGCGGAGAAGGGAACGGTGGAAAGAAAATCGCCGAATCTTTCCAGAATCAGATCCTCGGGAAAATCTTTGCACCATATGCTCAGGTAGGCCTGATTCGACATGCAAAGCATTATACCGGGATGCAGCTTGGAGCCGAAATCGAGGTGGCAGGCGCCTCGGAGATTTAAATCACCAACTGCAGATTACTTTTTGTGCGTGGGAGGGTCTTCGTCAGCATTGAGGTCGGTGGAAATGCCGAGGAGCCGTTCCTTCAGCGTGTCGCCCATACCGGCGAGAACTTGCGAACAAGTGTCGCGAAGCCGCTTCTCGGCCGCTTTGGCGATGGTATCGAGCACGGATTGCGAATGCTGGCCCAGCGTGGTAGCAGACGCCAATAGCCAGGAATTCGAAGCATTTTCCAGACGAGCTTTGTATTGTTCGATCGATTCATCGGTGGACTGCTTAAGCTGCAGCTTCCACTCTTCCTTCTCGGCTTCCCGTTTCTCTTCCCAGGTTTCGATCAGTGGGGCGAGTTGCGACTGCAGGAATGTCCTTGCCTGCTCGACGCCTTCCATCATGCGTTCGTCCAGCTTTTGCTGGAATTCGGCGAGCGAGCCTTCGCGGTTAAACTCCATATCGGAGCGCGCTTTTTCCAGCGCCATGCGGGAGCTTTGTTCGAAGCGCCGCAGAGATTCCGCCGTGACGTGCTGCACCTGATCGGAAAAGGAAGCCGTCGCGATTTGGGCGGTTTCGTTCAGCTTCTCCCGTTCGCGGGCAACCACTTCGCCCGCGGCATCTTCAATTTGCGCGGTGCTATGCTCCAGATACGTGCGGCGGTAATGATCCAGTTCGGAAGCGAGCATGCTGGAAACTTCGGCTGCGCGGTCGCGAAGCGTTGTTGCAGATTGCTCGATGGCCTTCTCGAGCGATGTCTGCATCGTGGTCTGCGCTTTTTTCTGATACCAATCGGAAGCTTTCGAAAGCGCTTCGTAGGTTTCGTGCTGCGTCTCCGTGCTTTTCTGCTGAAGCTCTTCTTGGGCTTTCAAAAGAGAAGTACGGTAAGACTCTTCAAATTCCGCGGGAACCTTGGAAGCCTCGGCGCGGAGTTGCTGGATCGATTCCTGAATGATCTGTTGCGAAGACTGCTGCGTTTGCTCGCGAGTGGAGTGTTGTATTTGCAGCGCCTGCTCCGCGGCTTGGCGCATCTGTTCGCCGATGCGGCTCTGCAGATTCGCAGCGTGCTGCTCGGCATTTTCCAGCTCAGAAGCAATTTTCTGAACCGCTTCGAGCTTGGGCGCGATTTTCTGATCAAGTTCGGAGGAAACTCGGGCGACAACTTTTTGCGCCGACGATTCCAGCGCCGGCTCAATCTGCTGTGCGCGTTCGGCGATAATTTGGTCCGCTTTCCGGCCGATCTCCTCGTGCTGCTCGGCAAGGATCTCATCGAGGCGCTGGCGCGTCTGTTCGAGAGTGACCTTGGCAGCGTCGTGAAGCTGCGATTTCGTTTCTTCCGCCCGCTCGCGTTCCTGCCGCAGGCTTGCTCCAAGCGACTCAATGTTAGAGGCTGCGCCTCCGATCACTTCGTCGAGAGAGGCGCGAAGAGTTTGGCTGCGCGACAGAATGTTCTGCTCGGCCTGCGATATCGCCTGCCGCGATACTTCGGAAATTTTCTCGTCTATCCTGTGCGATGAGTTCGCAATTTTCTCGTCAAACTCTCGAGAGGCTCCTGCCAGGCTGGCTTCGAATTGCTGGTTCCAGCGCTGGTTGGCTGCGGCTATCTCTGATTGCGATTGCTCCACTGTCTGGTTTCGAACAGTTTGAGCCGTTTCTTCCAGACTCTTGCGCCACTGGTCCAGATGCTGCTGCGCTGCCTCGGGAGAATTAAGAATCTCAAGCGAGGGCGTAGACGCGGCACGCTCGACCAAAGCGCGGTTCACGGCTTCATCAACTGCTTGCTTCAGGCTATGTGCGGCCGTTTGCTCCGCAGCCTGTTGAGCGGCTTGATTCGCAGCTTGCTCGGCTGCATGGCTGACTGCTTGCTGCACCGCATCGCGGATTTTTTCGTCGAGATGAATCGCGGAAGTCTCGGTGGCCTTGCGCGCTTCTTCCACGATCGCTGCCGTACGATCCGCAGCCTGCTGCACCACTTTTTTGACGGAAGATTCGGACACGCGCTCCATCGAGACTTTGATGGCCTTTTCGATGGCGTCATGCAGTTGCGAATCGAGTTGCTGGCGCGCAATAGCCATTTCCTCCGTGATCGCGGCTTCCGCGCCTCTGCGCAACGACTTGTCGAGCTTTTCCTTAACTTCGTCCACCATTTGCGCCATTTGGCGCGCTAGCGGGCCTTGTACGTCCGAGGCAGCACTCGGTACCACGTGGATCTTGCTGGCTTCGGTCTCGGTGGCCTGCGTTGCCGCAACAGGCGGCGCGGCTGAAGCGAGCGGCACACTTGTCTGTGCAGGTGTAGCTGGTGCCGACGCTTGCGGAAGGACGGATGAGGACGCGGGCGCTGCCGGCCTTTCTGGCGCTGCTGTCGATCCAGAAGACGGCGGAGCCGAACCCGGATGCGCAGGGGCTGGCATAGACGCGGAGGGCTTCGCGGCCACTTTGACGGGCGCTGGAGCCTGCTGAACCGCCGCTGGTGCTTCAGCCTTCGTGCCCGAGACAATTGGGGTTGCAGGGGGATCCGGCACGGCACTTAGCGTAGTGACGGACAGCTTAGGATCCGCCGCAGCATATGGCGTTGTAGACCCCGCTCCAGCCTCGTCCACCGAAGACGTCCAGTCCTCGGGCGGGAACGCTATGCCCCAGACGTTGCCGGCTACTTCGAACTCAAGCCCAATCTGGAATAGTTCACGAACGGTGCGCGGCCGCTGGACCCATACTACCCGGCCTTGAGTGGTGCGCTTTTGCCCCGCTTCCGGACGCGGAACTTCCAGCGTAACCATCGAATTCTTTGGAACGTAGTGCTTCGACTGGTACTTACATCCGTGGCAGTTCACCATCACGGTGGTAGTTCGCTCTTTGAATGGCTGCCCGAGCGCATCCACACCCGTGACCGTAATAGGCACCGCCTGCACGATGCGCGTGCTTCGGCGCTTCTGTCCGTCGGGTTCGGCAGATGTTAGAGGTTCCGTCACCATTCCTCCAAGAGAGGGTGTCTGTTAAGGGTAGCACCGGCAGCGCGAGGGGTCGAGCGACATACGGGAACTGTGCGAAAAGGTAACTTGAGGGTAACGCGTCGCCAGATGTGAAGCTCTCGGTTTTCCAGCAGTTAAGAACGTGGAAAAGCCGAACTCAGCGCGGAAACTCCCCGCATTTCTGGCAATGAGTTCTGCCGTTGGTTATCATGTCAGAGTGACCGAAAAAGCCCCGGTATCTCTGATTCGCAAACTCGTTCTCGTTGCAGCCATCCTGGTGGCCGTCGCCGTCGTCGGACTCTTTGTAGCCTCTGTGCGGGTACCGAGCTTTCTGCGAGAACGCGCCATCCAGACTCTGCACACGCACTTCAAGAGCGATGTGCAATTTTCCAACCTTCGGGTTCAACTATTCCCGCGCGCGCGGGTCACGATTTGGGATCTGGTATTGCGCCACAACGGACGAACGGATGTTCCTCCGCTGATTCAGGCGAAAGAGATAATTGTTGACGCTAGCTTAGCGGGCCTGCTGCTTCCAAAGATGCATGTCGCGAGCGTTCGTCTGATTGGCTTGCAGATTCACACGCCGCCTCACCATCCCGGAGGCCAGCCGATCCTGAAGAAAACGGACGAAGACCTTTCGAAGAAATATCCAATCGTGATTGACGATATTCATGCGGATGATGCGCTTCTTCAAGTCCTCCGCGCTCAGCCGGGGAAAGACCCCTTGGATTTCGAGATACACCATTTGGAAATCAACGATTTCAGTTTTGACCGCGCAGCGAATTTCCACGCCATCCTGACGAATCCGACTCCCAAAGGGGAAATTAATTCGGTAGGGCTATTCGGTCCGTGGCAACCGGAGGAACCCAGCGAGCTGCCCGTAGACGCCAAATACTCGTTCGCGAATGCAGACTTTCGGACCATCAAAGGCATTTCCGGCACCATGAATTCTACCGGGGCGTTCAAGGGCCCTCTGAATTACCTGTCCGTCCAAGGACAAACGAACACTCCGGATTTTGCGTTGAACATCGCAGGGCATCGCGAGCGGTTGCATACTGATTACGACGCCACGGTGGATGGCACAAATGGAGATGTGATTCTAAATAGTGTTCTAGCAAAGCTACGCAACAGCACCCTGCATGTAAAAGGGGAAGTGGTGGATCTGGAGAAGCAAGTCAGAGGGAGAACGATCAAACTTGATGCTGTCTCCAATGATGCGCGAATCGAGGATTTGCTTTGGCTTGCGGTCAGGTCGGACGAGCCCGTTATGACCGGTTCGGCCGCTTTGAAAGCGCAGATCGAAATCGCGGAAGCGGATACGGACATTCTCCAGCGGTTGACGATTCACGGACAATTCGGCGTCGGCGAAGCGGAATTCACGAGCGAGACAGTACAAGGAAAAATTGACACGCTCAGCAAGAAAGCGCAAGGCAAGCCTAAGGCCACCGACCTGGGTACCGCTGCCTCGGAACTGAAAGGAAAATTCGACCTGAATAAAGGGCTGATTACATTTTCGGCGTTGTCATTTTCTGTGGAGGGAGCGACGGTGCAACTGGCCGGGACTTACCAAATGACAAGTGGCGAGATGGATTTTCACGGCCATTTGCTGATGGATGCGAAACTTTCCCAGACGACAACCGGAGTGAAATCGGTTTTCTTAAAGGCTGTTGATCCGTTTTTCAAAGGCAAGCACGGAGGAACGTCATTGCCAATCAAAATTACGGGGACGAAGGACCATCCGGCCTTTGGGCTGGACCTGCACCATTAGATCTGAGCTTTTCGAACTCTAAAAATCCCGCGCTCGCCAACTAAAGATCGCGGCGACCTTCCATTGCCTTCATCATTGTCACTTCATCCGCATATTCCAGATCGGAGCCAACCGGAATGCCCATGGCGATCCTCGTGACCCGAACGCCCAGCGGTTTGATGAGCTTCGAGAGATAAACGGCAGTAGCCTCGCCTTCGGCTGTGGGGCTCGTGGCGATGATGATTTCCTCCACCGTATGGCCTTTCAGTCGCTCGATGAGGCTCTTGATTTTTATTTGATCGGGCCCGATGCCTTGCAGCGGCGACAGCGAACCGCCCAGCACGTGATACAGCCCGTTGAATTCCCGCGTTTTTTCCACTGCTTGAATATTCGTGGCCTCTTCCACCACGCAAATTATGGCCCGGTTCCGCGTCGCACCCGCGCAGAAGAGGCAGGGATCGGCATCCGTAATGTTATTGCAGATGGAGCACTCCCGGACCTTTTCCTTGGCCTCGCGAATCGCATCGGAAAGCGCAAATGCCTGGTCGCGGTCCACGCGGAGCAGGAAAAATGCAAGGCGCTGCGCGGTCTTCTGCCCGATTCCCGGCAGGCGTTTCAATTCGTCAATCAATCGCGTCACTGAGGGCGCAAAATCAGGCATGCCACCACATCCGTTTCATGGATTTCGAAAGAGAAGGGAATCGTACAGCACGAAAGACGGGCCGTGGAAGTCCCGCTCAGAACATGCCGGGAATTTTCATTCCCGCGAGCCCAGGCAAACCGCCCGTTAGATCCTTTACTTGCTTGGATAGTTCTTCGTCCACGCGCCGGGTAGCTTCGTTCACCGCGGCAAGCATGAGCTCCTGCAACATTTCCTGGTCCTTGCTTTTGAAGACGTCCGGCTCGATGCGCACTTCGGTCAATTGCTTTTGGCCGTTCATCTTCACTGTGACCATGCCGCCGCCGGAGGAAGCTTCTACCGAGATCTCGCCGATCTGCTTTTCCAGCTTTTCCTGCACTTGCCGGAACTGCGACAGCATTTGTTGTAGAGCTTTAACTTCCATGGGTCATTCCTCGCCTGGGCGCTTGACCTTTGAAATCTGGCCGCCGAACTTTTCA
>Ga0209330_1000106_pt1 | contig 40571 bp, 46 predicted proteins | sample JacPinW_OM2H0_O3_FD_187969 | JGI IMG/M metagenome (GOLD analysis project Ga0209330, IMG submission 187969) | Forest soil microbial communities from Algoma, Ontario, Canada - Jack Pine, Ontario site 1_JW_OM2H0_O3 (SPAdes) (version 2) | ecosystem: Environmental > Terrestrial > Soil > Boreal... | reverse complement strand
GATTCATTCCTGCATCGTTGCCCACGGTCGATCCAAAATCGCTGAAGGGCTGGGCTCCGGATCGCCTCCAATACGGCCGCGAAGCAGTCTCGGCAGCCACGGAAGTCAGCGCCCGCAGAAGATACGAAGTGTTCAGCCTGCCCTTTCCGGTTTCATCCTGGGTGAGGAATATCCGCGAAGCCGCGTACGTCGCCCGGCCCATCAAGGTTCCGCTGCCGGAAAATTGATAGGCGGATCGCCGCTTCACCGATGACGAAGATAAATACTTGTCAAAAACGGTACTCGAATCTTTCCGACCGAACCTCTTATCGATAGGCGAAAATCCGTCAGCGGCCATCGGCTGCTCGGCGCCACCCGTCGCCCCAACTCCGGAAATCCGGAATTTTTCGGAAATATTTAATCCCTGCATCCCGGCTGCAATCTGCACCGAAGGAGCGTCAGGGAGCGATTGATCTGGACTCTGGCAATACGCTCCGCAAGCCGCCAACAACACAAACGAAACGACCCCGATGGGTGCAATTCGCCTCACCATACCTCAGTCCTTGCCCAGTTGCGGCTGCGGGACGACTCGCCCGCGAACCCGCGTTGAATCTAGCACTCCACATGCCACAGTTCCGAGCAAGATAGCTCATTACACAGATTTCGTTGAAGAAGAGGCGTTTCGGTTGCAGCGCGCCTAACCCAACCTCGGTTGACGGCCTTCGATCACCCCAAATTGCCGAGTTCTCTCTAGGAGTTACATGGACGGTCAGGGCAGGCGGCGCGCCCATTCTCCCTGTCGCTCAAGGCCGTGGTGGGCGCCTTCCCTGGCTTGGCGCGCTACCCAGCGGGCCCTCCCGCGCGGCGCAAATTATTGAGCCAGTGTGAGCAAATCTTTCATCCCACGTGGAATTCGGTTCCTACAGCCCTCCCCGTAGGAAGCTGAAGGGGCGGGGTTTCTTCTGTACGGGGCGGGTGTTTGCCGGGTGACGTTCATGGACGAGGGGCTGCCGGGTGCCCTCCAATCTCTTTCGGCTTCTTTTCGCTGCGAAAAGCTAGGGTTTCACGGTCTCGCCCCCTGGCGGGGGGCTCTCGAGTACAGGCGTGATTCCTTAACAACCACCGCTCACCCCGCCAGCAACGCCACTCCCGCCGCCACCAGCGAAGCGGCAATCCACCGTCGCCGATCCACGCGCTCATGCAAAAAGATTTTCGCGGCGACAGCATTGCCGATGAAGGTGAGGGAAGCGGCGGCGGGCGCCACCAGGCTTACATCACCCCAGGAGAGCGCGAACAGCAGGCTGAAGAATGCCACCGCCATGGCGATGACCCCAAATAGGAAATGGGGATTGCCAAGCGTCCGTCGAATCACCCCGAGCAGGCCCACGCGTCGACGCAACGCTCCCACATCCCCGACCTGCTTCATAGCCCGCGCCAGAAGCACATCGCCCACCACCGAGGCGAAGACAATAGCCAGAATCGCGCCCCAGGTATAAACACCCTTCATGACCGGACTCCGTTGGGCGCCCTGCTGCTCGCATCCTTTGAGAGAAGCGGGGAACTCGTCGCAGCCACGGCGCACTGGTCGTCGAGCTCGGCCGCCTTCGGATGTTCCGTCAGCACCGGCCCTCCCGCAATAAATCCCACGCCACCTGTGATCAAAGCAATGCCCAGCCAGCGCAGCGGACTGACGTGTTCATGCAGTAGAAACCTTGCGACCAGCGCGAGCAGCACGTACCCCAGCGACGTCGCCGGTAGAACATAGGTGAGATCGGCCCAGGAAAGCGCAGTCATGTAAGTAGAAAAAAACGCCAGCAGAAGAAGAATGCCGATCGCGACCCACGGATTGAGAATGGCGAAGATAACGCCTTGCAGATGATTGAGCGAAATGCTGCCCGCCTGTTTCATCCCATGCGAAAGCATGGAGTCTCCGGCCGCGGCAAATACCGTGACTCCGGCCAGCACAAGATACTTGCGGAAGTTCACTGGGAAATCACGTGGTGGTGAGAGCTGTCATCGATAAGGCTCGCACACCAATCAGGCTTTGACCAATTCCGCCGCCGCATCGTCGCTGTGCTTCTTCACCAGCTTGTTGCGCGCCGAGCGCAGCTTCAGGAAGGTCTTCGCTTCTTTGTAAAGCCGCTTGCGATCGTTACTGTCAAAGGCGGCCTTCTTCAAGATACGGAACACAGCCTTCGGCCGGAAATAATATTCATCATAGAAACGGTGCACCGCGGAAAGAATCTCATCCGCCGGCAGTCCGGGATATTCAATGTGCGCCAGTTGATGCCCGCCCTCATCCACCATCTTGTTGTCGCCCACGATGAATCCGTTCTTCATGGCATAGTCGTAGAGTTCGGTGCCCGGATAAGCGTGGGCGACGGAGACCTGAATGGTTTCCACGTCAAGCTCTTTTGCGAAGGCGATCGTATTGTTGATGGTTTCGCGAGTCTCGCCCGGCAACCCCATGATGAAATCGCCATGGACGACCAGTCCAAGCTTGTGACAGTCTTTCGTAAACTGCCGGGCGCGTTCGATGGTCGCACCCTTCTTGATGTTCTTCAAAATCTGCTGATCGCCGGATTCATAGCCCACGATAAGCAACCGGCATCCTGCTTCCTTCATCGCCTTCAGCGTTTCGAAATCCGTCGTGACTCGCGACGTACAGGACCAGGTAAGGCCAAGCGGCTTTAACTTCTCACATAACTCGATGGTGCGGGCCTTCTGGATGTTGAAGGTATCGTCGTCAAAAAAGAATTCTTTCACTTCCGGCCAGTACGCTTTGACCTTGGCCATCTCCGCGGCGACATCATCGGTAGACCGCTTGCGCCACGGATGTCCGCTCAAGGTCTGCGGCCACAAACAGAACGTGCACTGCGCCGGACAACCACGCGTGGTGTAAAGCGATACGTAAGGATTCAGCAGAAACGGAACGTTATAACGCGTCACATCGAGATCCCGCTTGTAAACATCGGTGACGTGCGGAAGCGCATCGAGATCCTGAATCTGCGGCGCATCCGGATTATGCACCACTTTCCCATCTGTCAGGTACGAGATCCCGGTAATTTCCTCAAGCGGCTTGCCCTGAGCGTAGTCAACCACCGCGTAATCAAATTCTTTGCGCACCACGAAATCGATCGCCTCACAATCGCGCAAAGATTTTTCCGGAAGCACGCTGACATGCGGTCCCACAAAAGCAATTTTGATTCCAGGATTCGCCGCCTTGATCGCTCGTGCCAGCCCGATGTCTCCCGGAAATCCCGGAGTACTTGTGAACAGGACCAGAAACTCATAGTCCTTCGCAATCTCAATGGTTTGCTCCGCCGAGATATAATGCGGCGGCGCATCGAGCAACCGCGCCCCCTCCAGCATACCCGCCGGATAAGCCAGCCAAACAGGGTACCAATAACTCTCTATTTCGCGGGTGGCTGGCCAACGGGAGCCGGCGCCGCCGTCGAAGTTTTCAAATGAGGGTGGGTTCAGAAATAGTGTTTTTAAAGGCATAGTATGTGAGTGTCTATTCTAACATTGGGATGCGTTTGATGTGCTCCAAAAGCAGTGTTTACGCAGGTTCGTGGTTGAACACGCGATTTGATGCAGTGAATGGCGGGAAAGACGCATCCGTGAGCTACTTCTTTCCCAGGGCCCAGGCTTCCAGATCTCCGGTGGCGCGCAGGAGCGCGACTTGATTGCGATTCAGTTCGAAGATGACATCCTGCAACGCGATTAATTTTTCGCTGGACTGGGTGCGGGCGTTGTCCAGATCGTGGAGATTTGCGGTGGAGGATTTCATCCGCGTCTCGACGGCTTCGACATTTTTCTGCGCTATCTCGTATTCGATTTCGGCAACGTCGTGGGCGGCTTGCATCTGCGTGACCGCGCGCTGCAGCCGGAGCGTCTCCTCCGAGACTCGGTCGCGGGCGGCGTCTGCCTGTTTTTTTGCTTTGAGTGCATCGGCATCGGCGGCTGCAGCCCGGGCGCGTTGCGTGGCGTTGAAAAGAGGGATGCGCAGGTTAGCGCCGATGGTGGCGTTATTTTTCTGAAAACCGCTGGCCGGACACAGAACAGTGACAGCGCTAACGGTGCAAATGTTTTCCGGAATGTAGTAGTTCTGATAGTTGTTGAAAGTGGAGAAGAGAGCATACTGCGCGCCAAAATCCACGGTGGGCCATAGCGACCGATGTTCGCCTTCGGAGCGGAGGTATTGTGCCCGGGCGTGTTCAATGGCGGACTTGACGGACGGACTTGCCTGGGCGGCTTTATTTGGGGCGTCGTCATCCGAAGAGGCGGGGAACGCGGGCAGCGCGTCTCCTTCCGTCTGAATTCTGTCAGCCGGCACGCCGGTCAGTTTCGACAAATGCTCGCGAAGCACATCGGCGGATCCCTGCGCTTCGGCGATGCGCAAGCGGAGGCGTGCTTCCGAGAGGCGAGCTCTGGTGCCGTCGAGTTCGCTGTCGATGCCTTCTTTAACCCGATCGGCAACTGCCGCTTCCATCTTTTGGACATCGGGATAGATCTCATGCAAACGATCGAGGCGCTGCTCCCACTTTTCAAGTTCGGCGTAACTGAGGACCGCGTCCTGAATGATCTGGTTGCGCTCGTCCTTGCTGCGAAAGCCTGCTGCGGAAGTCTCGCTCTGAGCGGCGCGGATAAAAGCCCGCAGTTCGGGATGAAATAAAGCGGATTGGGCGTTGATGTTGAAAATCGAAGGCGCAGATCCGGCGAGGCTAAGGGGGAATCCGTGAGACCATCCCAAGGCTGCGCCAGTCGTGAGTTGAGGAAGATAGCTGCTGCGGAGCTCGCGCGTGTTCGCGGCAGCATTTTGTTGGTCGGCCGCCGCAATCGCTGCTCCATTCGCATGTTGAAGCGCTAGTTCCACCGCATGTTTCAGAGTGAGTGGCTCGGCTAATAAAGACGCAGGCAGCAATAGCAAGAATAGAAGACTCGCCAATGAAAGCTTATGAATGCCAAGGGCACTCCGTGACTCATTTCTCATGGTTTTCACCTTGCATGATGGCTAGGAAGATTCTACGGACAATTTGATGTCAGAGAGATGATAAGGATGAGTCGGAGCGGAAAGCCCGACTTTTCGAGCGCCGTTTCGATCGGCGCCGTTTAGATCATGGATCGCAGAAACCAATCGCCGCAATGTCTTTGTATACTGCCGAACGACATAGCGACTGAAGAGACAGGATAGGAAGGGCAGGCCCATAAGTGAGATCAATGCGAAGGGGCGGCTATCGTCGTGTTCTTGGTGAAGCAATCGACATTGCGCGGCGGGTTGTGTAGCGAGGTTCGAACTACGACGGGGGTCGCGGCAAGACCTTGTAGACTGAGGTGGTCCAAGATCATCTATGCGTCTAAATCCGCGCCGCTGTTTTTATTTCTTACTGTTGTGCATGTTGCCGTGTGATATTTCCCGGGCACAGCAGGTGCCTGACCAGTCCGACCCGACTCCTGAACGCGGCGCGGCCGAGAGCACTTCCGGGCCAAAGAGCTTCTTTGCGCGCTGGGCTGACTTCTATCGCCAGGATTGGTCGGGAACACCGGCTGCGTCTCCGGCGCCGGCGCGGCGGGGTCTCCCATCCCCACTGGATTCGCCTCCATTTCCCAATGCAGATTGGTCCTATGGCGGCTCGCCGGTAATCGGGGAGCCGGACACGAACAGCTATCCGCTGATGACCGCCATTAATCAGGCGAAAAGTCGAACGAAGCTTTATGGATGGATTGATCCGACGCTAAATTTCAGCACATCAGCACACGACAATGCGCCCGAGGCCAATGACGTCTACTCAAATCGATTTGAGATGAATCAGATTGTTCTCTACGCCGAGCGGCTGCCGGATTCAGTGCAGCGCGACCACATCGACTGGGGATACCACCTTACCGCCCTCTACGCCACGGACTACCGGTTTACGGTAGCGAAAGGGTACTTCAGCGGCTCCTGGCTGAACGATCATCGTCAATACGGATTTGATCCTACGCTGGAATACGTCGATGTTTACATTCCGCAGGTTGCGCAGGGTATGAATGTGAGGGTGGGCCGCTTCATCTCCGTGCCGGGGATCGAGGCGCAACTGGCGCCCAATAATTACATTTTTAGCCACTCGCTTCTGTATGCGATTGATCCGTTTACCGACACCGGGCTGCTTGCAACCATTAAGTTGAACGACCAGTGGCTGGTGCAACTCGGCATTACCACCGGTCACGATGTCGCCTTGTGGACGCCCGATGCGAAGCCTTCGGCCACAGCCTGCCTTAGCTACACGACTACGTCCGTGAATGACAATTTCTATGCCTGTGCTAACGGCATCAACGATGGCAGGTACGCTTACAACAATTTGCAGCAGTATGACGCGACCTGGTATCACAAGTTCTCGAAGACCGTGCATATGGCGACTGAAACCTGGTACATGTATGAGCGCGACGTGCCTGCCGTGGGGGGTAGCATTCATCCAGAAACTGGTGCGAACGCTGCTTACTGCCTGATGGGCGAACCGCGGTGCACGGCTCCCGAGTATGCCGTGGTGAATTTCCTGCAGAAGGAATTGTCGCCGCATGACTTCCTCTCCTTTCGGAGTGATTTTCTCGACGACAAAAAAGGGCAGCGTACGGGCTACGCGACCAGATACTCGGAGAACACATTCATGTGGTGTCATTGGATCGGCAGCACGGTACAGATTCGTCCCGAAGTGCGTTTTGAGCGAGCCTGGGACCGGAAGGCTTACGACAACGGTCAACGACATAATCAGCTTACCGTGGCGAGCGATTTGATTTTCCACTTCTGAGAAGCGAGAAAGGTAAACGGGCAAAATCAAAGTCAGCGGACAGGAGTGCGAATTTCGTATGGACCGACTCTTGTGCCAGAGGTTAGAGGCATGCGTCGCGCAATCATATCCCCCACTCCTCGCAGGTGTGCAGCGGACACTGTCCGCTGTCTCCGCTGCCCTTGACTTTACGGTTGCGAGCCGGCTACGCAGGACTGGGCGCGATCGAGGAGGAGAGCGCGCTCCCGTGCGTTTTGGGTTAGCGATGCGGCGCGCTCGAATTCCCTGCGCGCTTCGCCGAAGCGGTCGAGTTTCTTAAGAAGATCTCCGCGCACACTTGGCAGGAGATGGTAGTTCTGCAGTGAGCGCTCGCTGGTCAGCGAATCCACGAGCTCAAGCCCGGCTGCCGGGCCGAACGCCATAGCCACCGCGACCGCACGATTTAACTCCACAACGGGAGAGGGGGCGACCTGGGCAAGGGTTGAATACAGCCTCACAATGCGAGGCCAATCGGTTGCCTCCGGAGTGCGAGCGCGAGCATGACAGGCCGCGATCTTGGCTTGCAGAGTGTATGGACCCTGCTCGGTGCCCATTTTTTCGAAGCCCAGATTCGTGGCACTCAGCCTTTCAGCAATTGCGAGCGCCGAGAGACCCCGCTGGATGAGCAGTTGGTCCCAGTGTGCACGGTTCTGGTCGAAGAGCAGAATCGGCTCTCCTGACGGGCCCGAGCGGGCGCGGGAACGCGATGCCTGAATCTCCATGAGCGCGACCAGGCCGTGAACCTCGGGTTCTCGGGGCGCGAGCCCGGCCAGGATACGCCCCAGCCGCAGCGCATCCTCGCAGAGCGCGGGCCGCATCCAGTCGTCGCCCGCAGTTGCCGAGTAGCCTTCGTTGAAGATGAGGTAGATCACCCCGAGTACCGACGAAAGACGTGCGCCAAGTTCAGAACGTCGTGGGACCTCGAACGGTACGCGCTTGTCGGCCAGAGTTCGCTTGGCTCGGACGATGCGCTGCGCGATGGTTGGTTCAGGAACGAGGAAGGCGCGCGCGATCTCCTCGGTCGTGAGGCCTCCAATCAAGCGAAGTGTGAGCGCGACCTGAGCCTCGGTTGAGAGCACCGGATGACAGGAGATGAACACGAGGCGCAACAGGTCGTCGCCGATGTCGTCATCGAGAGCGGAATCGAGATCTGGCATGGCCATCTCTTTCGCACCAAGCTCGCGGCCCAGCTCCTTGTGTTTGCGCTCGAGCCGCGTGTTGCGGCGGAAATGATCAATCGCACGATGCTTTGCCGTAGCCATCAGCCACGCGCCGGGATTCTCGGGAACACCTGACTCCGGCCACTGTTCGAGCGCCGCGACAAGAGCGTCGTGTGCCAGATCTTCGGCCAGGGCAATATCGCGCACGATTCGCGTGAGACCAGCAATGAGCCGGGGCGCCTCGATCCGCCAGACGGCATCAATGGTGCGATGGATATCAGTGGCTGTCACTGCCACCCATCACACCATGTTCTTTGGGTTTGGGCAAGGCCGGTCCGGGCGGAGTCATCCGGGCTGGGACGCCGTGCGAAACCATCCGCTGGTGTCAGTCAGGGACGCAATCCGACTCGGATCATGCGGCCGAGTCAGCGCACGTGTTTTGTCCCGGCTCGAATATCTGCCGAATTTCACACTCGCCATCGCCGGCTACCTGGAGGAATTGCTTGGTCAATTCAATAGCCTCCAGCTTCGAGTTTGCCTGAAGCAGTGCGAAGCCGCCGACCACCTCCTTGGCTTCACTGAAAGGCCCGTCCGTTACAGTCAGCTTTCCTCCGGAGCGGCGCACCCGTGCGCCAAGAGCACTGGGCAGGCAGCCCTCGGTGCCAAGCAGGTAGCCGGCTTTCATTCCTTCTTTGATGAGCTTACCCATCTTGCTCATTTCCTCCTGTGAAGGTGGACCAGTTCTTTCCGCCGTTTTGTAGATGCTTAAGAATTTCATATTTCATTTCTCCTCGGTCTGTTCATTTTGTGCAACCGCATTGAGCCTGCTGTGCGCCTGGTGCAAGGGGGAACTCGACATTATGAAGCTTGCTTGTGCGCTGTGAGCGCTAGCTCCTTGCAGGATTGCGCGACGTCTTCCGGCTCGAAGATCTGGCGTACTTCGGTCTCGCCCTCCCATCCCGGCCAGTGTTCCTTGTGAAGTGTCATGAAGCGTACCGCTGCTTCGATCGCCTCCGCTTTCGACTTCAACTCGAACTCCGCGTAGCCTCCGACAATCTCCTTGGCCTCGGTGAACGGTCCGTCGAATACTCTCACTTGCCCACCCGACAGTCGGACTCGGCTGCTTTGCGCCGTGGGAGCGAGTCCACCACTTCCTCGAATCGTGCCGGCTTGGATGGCCTCTTTGTGGAGGATCGCCATTGCGTCCACCAGTTCCTTGGGCGGGGCGGCCTGCTTCTCAGGGTGCTTCACCAACATTATGAATCGCATTGTCATATCCCCTTTTATCTCAGGTTGGGAGCTGGGCTTTTTCGACAGTCTGGTTCGATTTTGAACCCAGCTCTGCTAGCACATCGAACCGAGGACCACAAAATCGACATAGGCGCGAGATTATTTTTTTCCCGCAACCTGCTTACGCAAGCGCTCCTCCTGTTCCCTCAGCTCAGGCGTCAACTCGGGGCCGAAGTCGTCTGCCTCGAAGACTTGACGAATCTCAATCTCGGACTCGCCTTCAAAGGGATTGGGGCAGCGCTTGACCCATTCGACCGCTTCCTCCATCGATCTAACCTGCCATATCCAGAAGCCGGCGATCAATTCTTTGGCCTCGGTGAACGGTCCGTCAATCACTTTTCGATTCGATCCGGAGAACCGCACCCGCTTACCTTTCGAGCTGGGCTGGAGCCCTTCAGCCGCAAGCAGCACGCCAGCTTTGACCAGCTCTTCGTTGAACTTCCCCATTTCGGCAAGCAGCTCTCGCTTCGGCATAACGCCCGCCTCAGAATTCTTGGTGGCTTTGACCATCACGATGCATCGCATGTCGCGTCTCCTTATTAAGTTAATTACCTCTACTTTAACGTCGAACCACCCGCGCTCGAATCGACAAGTGAGCCTCTGAAAAATTCCTCGACCTAATCGGTGACAGAATCCCGCGATAATACCGCTCCGGCCGCAACCAGCAGCAGCGGCCAGAATGATGCCAGCGTGTCCAGAAGAAGAATCTGCATAAACCGGTGGTGATCGGTGGCGTAGGCCTCCACAACCTGCGAGGCCGCCACGACGGCTGAGGGCAGCACTCCCAGCGCGTGCGGAGGAATTGTGCCGAGAAAGTGGCGCAACTGGGTCACGGCCCGATCCAGATTTCCCCAGAGAATAAAGACCCCCAGCCCCAGAAGGATTGTTCCCGCGATTGATTGAGTGCGCTCGAAGAATGTCCGTCGCATGCCTTGTGCTCCCGTTAAAACCACTTTTTCGCTTCTACCTATTGGTCGAATAAGGAGGCGCGATATCGACAATGGAAGTAGGTTTTTTCGAACTGTGAGCTAGGCCTGCATTTCCCGGGCGCTCTCAAACTCGCCGGATGGCGACTCGCGTGTCGTTCCGAACAAGAATTGCGGAGACAAAAGCTTCCGCTCCACTCTTATTGCTCAGGCTCGGCCGCGGAATTGGATGATTCTGCGGCGATCGCGTTTTGAAGGTCGGGCCGCGGGCAACTCTTCGAACTGTCGCATCGCTTTGCGCTCGGCTGCGACTCTCTGGCGGCGCTCGTGGCTGGCGTCGGTCTCGCGGTAGAGCGTTTGAGCGACTGAGGCAGGACCGCGCACGTCACTGAGGAGCAGGACCTCTATTTCGAAGTCGCCGCCTTCGTTGGTCACGCGCAGCATATCGCCGATCCGGACTTCGCGCGCGGCTTTAGCCGGCTGGCCCTTGGATTGAATTCGCCCGAGTTCGCAGGCGCGTGCAGCCAGTGATCGTGTCTTGAAAAATCTGGCGGCCCATAACCACTTGTCCATACGCACGGAAGTCATAATCCATTTTCATCTATTTTCCGATATGGACGGGATTTATGTGGAAGCGTGGGTTGCGGCCGACTGCTTCACAAGGGGAAATTGTCCATAAAATCGGCATGTGATTGTGGGATGAAATGACGTCTCTGCAATCTCAAGACCCCTGACGGTGAAAAGGTGAAAGAGAGACGATGCTTCAGGCGAAATCTACCGAGCACAAGGCTGTGGGTGTGATTACCGCACTCAACGCACCCTCCTGATACTGGCCTGCGGGAAAAGTCACCTGGTAGAAGGCCGTCAGGATGTAGTTTCCGTGTTGCACGCGTCCGGCAGCGAATTCTATATTTCACAAGGAACTGCCAGTCGCCGATGCCATCGTGGGGCGAATCCGGGGTTGTTCACGATGTAGGGAGCACGGGAGATGACCTCGACATTCTTGGCAGGGATGATTTCAAGACTTTTGCTCACGCCGCAGTTGTCCGTGGTTACGTCCGCTATTGTGGGTCTGCCATTGATGGTCGCAGTGAAACTCGGGTTCAAGCCGAGGAGTGGTCGTGGCAGGCGGAGTGATCCAGTGAGGCTGTTGGGCCTGTGTTGCGGATACCATATTGAACCGATCGGCAAAGAATCCGCCCTGCGCAGAGGACAACGTTGACGACAAACAGAGCACGATGGAGACGAAGAAGAAAGCTGGTTTGGACGCATCCACCGCCTCTCCCGCCTCTCCTTGCTCCTTGCTTTGTTGCGACGTAAACTCTGACGTGTATAGTGCAGGCAGATATGATGTCCAATGCAATGCGGTTTAATGCGGATCTTTGACCCTCTCCGTTTACGCGCACGAGGGCACGAGTGGGCAGTGATTGACCGTGCCTCGGGTTGATTGTAGGATTTCGTTCCAATGCCGCGGAACGCAAAATCTGAACCGATGAACAGCGAAGAGTTGCTTAAGCTGCGGGACGCGGCTTTACAGCTGGGGATTAGCTTTCCAACTATAAAGCAATGGATTTACAAGAAGAAAATCCGCAGCATTAAAACCGCTGGAGGCCATCACCGCATTCCAGAAAGGGAAGTGGATCGGCTGCTTTTCAGGACGCGGGGCAAAACCGAGAAAGAGCGCAAGCAGGTTATCCGTCGCGTCAGCGGTCGGAATCAATTAGTGGGGCGGATCGATTCAGTCCGCATCAGTGGCTTGATGGCGGAAGTGGCCATCTCGATCGGCGGCCAGCAGATTGTATCGATCATCACCGCGCACTCGGCACGCGAGATGCAGTTAAAACCGGGGCAAACGGCCGCCGCTCTAATCAAGGCAACAGAAGTGATGATCCTGCGTGTGTCATGAGAAACCTCCTATTTGTTTTTACTCTGATCTTGGCCTTAATCCTGTACGCCGCGCCGGCTTGCGCTCAGCAGCTGGTGGTGCAGAATGAGGCTGGTAAAACGAGTGTGTTGACTCGAGCCGATATCGAAGCCTTGCCGCACGTCAAGGTCACCGCGCGTCTTTCCAATGCGCCCGCGACATTCGATGCGGTCGCGCTTCGTGTCATTTTAGAAAAAGCGGGAATTGGGTTTGGAGATACTTTAAGGGGCAAGCGACTGGCGACATGTTTATTGGTGGAAGCTGCAGATGGATATCGTGCCGTGATTGCGCTACCTGAGATTGATCCTGCATTCACGGATACGCAAATCGTTCTCGCGTACCTGAAAGATGGGAAGCCGCTGGACGAAAAAGAAGGGCCGTACCGGATTGTGATACCGGGCGAGAAAAGAATGGCGCGATGGGTGCGGCAGGTAACGACGTTGAAGATCGTAGACGTGCAGTGAAGCGGGTCAGTCCTTCTGGATCATCACTTCCGTGGCTTTGATCACAGCACTGACGATGTCGCCCTTTTTTAGCTTGAGTTCGTCGGCGCCACGCCGGGTGATGGCACTCTCGATTAGATTGTCTCCGACGCGAACGACCACGTGGGCCATCACGTCGCCCAGTTGAATTTCTTCTATTGTTCCCCGCAGTTTATTTCTGGCTGAGATTGGCATGCAGTCATTATAAGTCAGGAGAGAGCTCATGAGTTTCCGCCGGCTGAGTCTGATCGCGATGTTGGTGGTTGGCTGTATCTCGCAGCGATGTGTGAGCCAGGAAATTAGCGTCGCCGCGGCGGCGGACCTGCAATTCGCCATGCAGGATATTGCTGGCCGCTTTCAGAAGGAAGCTGGCAAGATGGTAAAGCCAATCTATGGTTCGTCGGGAAACTTCTTCCAGCAGATTCAGAGTGGCGCGCCCTTCGACGTATTCTTTTCCGCAAATCTCGACTATCCCAAGAAACTGGAGGCTGGTGGACTCACCGAGCCCGGCAGCTACTACGCGTACGCAAGAGGCAAGATTGTGATTTGGGTTCCGAGGGGTTCGAAACTTGATCTGGGTTCCGGAATGAAGGCGTTGCTGGATCCTTCGGTGAAGAAAATCGCTATCGCCAATCCGCAACACGCTCCCTATGGGCAGGCCGCGGTGGCAGCGATGCAGCAAGAAAAGATCTACGACAAACTGAAGGACAAGTTTGTCTTGGGCGAAAACATTTCGCAAACCGCATCGTTTGTTGTTTCGGGCGCGGCGGATGTGGGCATCGTGGCTCTGTCGCTGGCTTTATCTCCGAACATGAAAGACAAGGGACGTTACGCTGAAGTGCCTTCAGAAGAATATCCACCGATTGAGCAGGCATGCGTCATCCTGCGCTCGTCCAAGAATAAGGACCTGGCACGGCAATTCTTATCATTCATCAAGACGGGCGCCATAAGCGATGTGTTGAAGAACTACGGCTTCGAGGTGCCCTCTGACTCAACCAAGTGATCGGCAATGGATATCGCTGGGCTTTGGACTTTTGGACTAGCGCCCCAAGCGCTGTAAGCCTTGTTGGGCACGGTTGAAGGTGTGAGCCATAGCCAGAGCCGCCCGATATTCGGCTTCCGCAGCCGGACGATCCCCTTGTTTCTCGAGCAGTTGGCCGAGAAGGTAGTGGGCTTTGAAACAGGGCCATTCCTCCACCGTGGTGGAGGCGAGATAGCGGCGAACCAGTCGTGTGGCCATGGCATCGTTGCGGCTGGTACGAAATAACATGCTGGCGCCATCCATCAAGGCGGCGGGACGATCAAGGGGACGGGACTCCATAGTATGGAGAGCCTGTTCCATCTCGTCGAGACGGTTGGTGTGCCGATAGAATCCAGCAAGATTGACCCAGGCGCGAGCGCCGCCGTGACTGACGTCGATGGCGATGCGGTACTCCTGTTCCGCTGCGTCGGGATTTTTATTTTTTTGTGCAATGCGAGCCCTCACCCAATGCGCCATGCCTGGATTCAACGGCAATAGCAGATCGGCTTGAGCGCGCGCCTTTTCCTCACCACCGCCGACGATACCGGGAGCCTCCAGATAAAACTCCGCGAGATCGGTGCGGGCCTCCCAACTGTCGGGAGCGAATTCGACGGCACGCTCGAATTCAACCCGAACTTTCTTTGCCAGTCCGGCGGCTTTGAGGAATCCTGCTCGATCTGCCTTCTCGCCGTAGATGCGTCCCAGCCAGAGATGATCGAGGCCGTTAGAAGGGGCGAGAGCAACAGCCTTTTCGCAGGCAGGAATTCCGGAGTCCCAGGCATCAAGTTCGAAATGAGCGCGGCAAAGTAGGTTGTAGGCTTCCGCCGTGGGAGCGCTGTGGATCTCCTGTTCAAGGTTTTGAATGGCCTGGTCGACGCGCCCGGCGGCGAGGAGCTCCTCAGGCGTATCGGCGGCAGCAAGGGGAACTGACACCAGCGACAAGGTGCAAATAAGAAGGCGAGCCAGACGCGTGATGAATCGGTCGAGACGAACGCGACACTTCGCGCGGCTCGCCCAGATCGTCCGCTGCGGCAAAAACGCTAGCTTAGTATCACAACGGTTTTCCTCAAGGATACTCGTCGACTCCATGAGCTACTGAACCGCCTTCACGCGGGCTCCGTCGGTCAGGGGCTTGGTGTCGGCCGAGGACAGAGCCACTCGGGAATGCTCTGGAAGCCCAGAGGTGATTTCGACTTGCGTGAGGTTTTGCAGGGAGACTTCGACATCGCGGCGCTTGAGTTCGTTGTCGACCACCTGATAGACATACGGCTTCGTATCGTCCATCCGCACTGCTTCGCGAGGCAGGGTGAGCACGTTGCCATGTTCAGCGGTAATGATGGTGACGCCTACATTGACATTCGGCAGCAGGCGCAGATCGTGGTTGTCGACGAAGCATGTCACCTCGCCCACATTGCGCGAGCCGCGGAGTTTGACGGTGGAGGGAATGGTACTGACTGCGCCATTCCAGATGCGTCCCGGCAGAGCGTCCCATGTAACTTCGATTTTCTGGCCAGTAGTGAGGCGGCCGATTTCGGGTTCGTCGACAAAACTGCGTATCAGCATCCTCGAGAGATCACCCTCCTGCAACAACAGATCTCCGGTCTGTACGTAAGCGCCCTGCTTGACAGGCAATGTGTATACGATGCCGTCGAACGGCGCGCGCACGCTGGATTTGCTGAGGGCATCCTCGGCGGCTTCGTAGGCGGCCTGCGCTTCGGCTCCCTGGGCTTGAACTTTTGCCGCCTCGGGTTTGGAGTAACGGTCTTTCTGTTTTTGCTCCAGCAGATTGCTGTCGGCCTGGGCGCGCTGCGCGGCTTCCTCGGCCTGCTGGACCTCGCCGGCAGAGGCCGCTCCTTGCTGCTGCAAGCGGCGAAGCGCCTCAAGGTTGCGCTGGGCGTCATTCCGTGCACTGCGAGCTTTGATCAGTTGCGAGTCGAGAGTGAGAACCTCTTCGCGGGTACCGCCGGTTGTGAGGTCGGCTTGATCAGCTTGGGCAGCCTTCATTTGGGCTTGCGCTCGGGCGGCCACGCTGCGGAGGTCCCCGTCATCGAGTTGCAACAGGAGTTGACCCTTACGAACGTGGTCCCCTTCCTTCACCAGTAGGCGCTTCACGGTCGTGGCGACCGGCGAGTGGGCTTCGAAATTCTGGATGGGCTCTACTTTGCCATTCGTCGAAATCAGACTGCGGATTGATCCGCGTTCCACGGTTGTGATGCGGACCTTCAGCGGAGATCGGCGAGTGAACATCGGGACCGTCGCCAAAGCGGCAACAATCCCGACCACGAGCCAGGTGCCGCCTTTACGCGAGGTGGGACGTCCATTCGAATTGTTCGATGTTGCCAACTGATTATCTTTCAGGGAGCAGGGAGGACAACCGCAAGCACTAATTTACCACCGTGGCGACCGCGAAGAGATGCCCCGCTTTCCGCGCCGTTGCCTGATTAGATGCCAGCAACCCTCGGCGGATGCCTAAAACTGGCTTTCTGAGGATGTCCTCACGAAGCACGAGCCGGCCTGTGCCACTGGGATGAAGGGCGCAACGGCTACAATACCTCCATGCCAAAACAGCGCCACTATACTCCCGAGCACGCTGAAGCCGGGTTGAACGCCAAGTTTCCGGAGATCGAAACTTGGCCGAATCAGTTTCCGGGATACGAGATTGTGATTGACGATCCGGAGTTTACTTCGGTCTGTCCGAAGACGGGACTGCCGGACTTCGGCGTGGTCACGCTGCGCTACCAGCCCGATAAAGAGTGCTTGGAACTGAAATCGTATAAAGAATACTTGCAGTCCTACCGCAACCTCGGGATTTTTCAGGAGAACGTGGTGAACCAGGTATTAGAGGATGTGGTGCGCTGGGCGAAGCCGGTGTGGGCCGAGGTCAAGGGAGACTTCCGGCCACGGGGTGGAATTTCGACGACCGTGGTAGCGAAATGGCCGCGACCCGGAAAGAAGTGAAATTTACGGTCATCCTGATTTCGGCGGTTTGGCAGCAGCATGCTTGTGCCGGCGTCGGGCTGTCGCAAACAGGCGCGGATCATAGCTCAGCGGCTCGGCCGGGAGGACGACAATCTTTTCGAAGTCCGCATGCTGGGGATTCAGCAGCCAGTTGTTCTCGCGGGGACTTAAGGCGGAAGGCACGACCAGGCAACAGCTTTTTCTTTTCTGCGCAAATTGATCGCCGAAACGCGCGAGACCAGGCGGAGCCGGAGCGTCGCGCCAGTTCGAGGGCAGGGCGGTGGTCTGAATTCGCTCGCGAGTTACGTTGTCGGGCACATCGCCGATAGCCAGAAACAAGTCTTCGGGCGGATCGACGGGATCCAAGTGAACGAAATATTCCAGCATGGCGAGCGACTGGTGCTCTGAGGCATAGCTAAGGCGCGTGCCGCTGCTGGACCATCGTCCGCCATAGCGATAAGCGCCTTCGCCGTCGAATGGCGCATGGGCGAAGGGTTTGCGCAGAACGCGATAGAGCCGAGTCAACTAATTCCGCCGAAGGCGATGCGTCCGAGTACATTCTCTACCTGGCGCGCCCCCAGCTCGGTATCGATGGCGGCAAGCGGCGACGAGCCCCCTAAGGCGCTGTTGGAGCGCTTGAGCCAGAGCCGAGCGCGGCCGTGGTCACCCAGACTTTCCTCCGCCAAGGCAACGATCCGTGCTAGGCGGTACAGGCGGTCCGACTCGAAGCGGGCGAGCCGGCCACCGTGGCGTCTCCGCTGCAGGCTGCGTGTGGAGAGGTCCAGCGCATCAGCCAGTTCCTTCAGAGTGAGCCCCCAGGCGCGCATCAACGCGTCCACAACTGCGGGCCGGAAACCCTCGCGGATGGCTTCGCGCAGATCATGATCGGTAGCAGGAACGCGGCCCAGGGTGCGGCGTCCCCCAAGCTCTCGGGCAACGGCCTGGAGTTCGTTTACCATTTGTCGTCTATGATAGCGACAAATGGCGCGATGGTCAAATGACGCAACCGGTACTCTAGCCAAACGCCGGTCAATCCGGATTATCCGATTGCCGCCGTGCTATATTCGCTCGATCCGGTGAACTCCGCGAAACTCTATCCCCGCACCGCGCTGATCCTGCTCACGGCGCTGAACCTGCTGAACTATGTCGACCGATCAGTCCTGTTTGCGGTCCAGCCTCTGGTGCAAACTGAATTTCGATTGAGCAATACGCAGGTGGGCTATCTCACCAGCGCATTTCTGCTCTTCTACATGGTGTCGGCGCCGTTCGTGGGGCCTCTGGCGGATCGTTATTCACGCAAGAGAATTATTGTTGGCGGCGCGATCTTCTGGAGCGGGCTCACGCTGCTCACGGCGGTTACGCATACTTACACCGAACTGCTCATCCGTCACACACTGGTCGGCATTGGCGAGGCGACCTTCGTGACCATTGCGCCAACGTTTGTGGCCGACCTGTTTCCGGAAGAGAGGCGGGGGCGGATTCTGGGAGTTTTCTATCTCGCGATCCCGGTGGGCACGGCGGCGGGATACTTGTTGGGGGGCAAGCTGAGTCCGCATTATGGATGGCGGTTTCCTTTTTATATTGCAGCCGTTCCAGGGTTTGTGCTGGCCTTGGCGGTGCTGTTCCTCAATGAACCGGCGCGAGGGCAGTTTGACTCTGTGAAGGATAGTGCAGTCGGCGATTTGTTGCCGGCAGACTTCTCCGGCGGTGGTCTGAAGAAGTTCTTGGCAACGGCCTACTCCTATGTGAGCAAGCTATGCGCCGCCCTGGCGCGCAATCCGGCGTTCTGGTCGTCGACCCTGGGCATGGCGATGATGACGTTTGCCTTAGGCGGAATACAGGTATGGATGCCGACATTTTTGTCCCGCGCGCGCGGATATTCGCTGGAGTCGGCAAACTTCATGTTTGGAATCATTATCGTGGTGGATGGCATTGTGGCCTCGCTGGCCGGAGGATGGTTGGGAGATTATTTGCTGCCGCGCATGAAGGGATCGTATTACTTTGTTTCCGCCGCGAGCATGGCGCTGGGCGTTCCCTTCATGATTGTGGCGTTATTCACGCGCGGCCCGGCCATGTTGCCGGCGATTGCGCTGGCGGCATTTTTTCTGCTGCTCAATACTTCGCCCCTGAATGCCGCGGTGATTAATTCGGTGGGAGCGCACATCCGAGCCACTGCACTGGCTGCGAACATTTTCGTTCTTCATTTCCTCGGAGACGTGCCTTCGCCGACGCTCATGGGATATGTAGCCGACAAGAAATCGTTGCAGGCTGCGTTCGTCTTGCCGGTGATCGCGATGGTCGCTTCCTCTGCCATACTGTTTTATGGGATGAGATTTGCTCCTGCAGGGCGGACTGCTACTTCGCCGACAGGGAAGACCTAGGCGCCGATGTACTACTTTCACTGGATTGCCGGCACGATTCTCGCGCTGGTATGGTTCTCGCGCATCGTAGATGCGGCTCTAGGCATGCCCAGTGTTGCCGATATTTCTCAGCCGGAATGGGATCGCATCTCGACTGGCGACTCGATCAACCGCCGAGTATCGGTTATTGTGCCGGCGCGGAACGAAGAAGAGGATATCAAACTGTCCCTGACCCGCTTACTCGAACTCGACTACGACAATTATGAAGTGATTGCAGTGAATGATCGCTCCACGGATCGGACTGGGGAGATCATGGAAAGGGTGGCGGAAAATCCGGTTCTTACAAGCGGACGCCTGCGCGTGATTCATCATCGGGAACTGCCGGCGGGATGGTTGGGAAAGACCCATGCCATGTGGACGGCGACCAATGAGGCGACTGGCGACTGGCTCTTGTTTACCGACGCTGACGTTTTATTCAAGCCCGATTCCGTGCGCCGGGCGCTCGCTTACGCCGAGGCGGAAAAGGCCGATCACGTGGTGTTATTTCCGCGGATAATTATGAAGCAGCCGGGCGAATACATGATGATCGCGTTTTTCCAGACGATGTTTGTGTTCGGGCATCGGCCGTGGAAGGTGGCTGATCCAAAGTCGCGGGATCACATGGGCGTGGGAGCATTCAATTTGATTCGGCAAAGCGTGTACCAGGCGGTTGGAACCTACCAAGCGTTGCGGATGGAAGTCGTCGACGATATGAAACTGGGCAAGGTCGTGAAGAACGCGGGCTACGCTCAGCGCAATGTTTTTGGCGGTGATTTGATTTCTATTCGCTGGGCGAATGGTGCAATGGGTGTGGTCGATAATCTGACGAAGAATTTCTTTGCCATCTTGTCGTTTCAGTGGCCGCGCACGCTGATCTCGGCATTGGGGTTGGCTTTTCTGAATCTCGTGCCGTTTCTCGGGGTGTGGCTGGCGCATGGATGGGCGCGCCTGCCCTATGTCGTGGCTCTGGGTTCAATGTTTTCGATTTACCTGGGGATCTGGTTGCGCTCGGGCGTGCCAGCTTATTACTTTCTGCTGCATCCGGTGAGCACGGCGCTGTTTATCTACACCTTGCTGCGCTCCATGTTTCATGCGCTGTGGAATGACGGGATCATCTGGCGGGGGACGAGGTATCCGCTGGAGGAGTTGAGGAAGGGGATGGTGTGACAGATAAGCCCGATCAGATTGAGCGTCACTTAAGCGCCGAGGGAACATAGACACACAAGAAAAACATCGTCACCGGGCATAGGGGAATTAAGGTTGAGCCGCCCGGCGAGCTTTCCAGAAGCGGCGCACGTCGCCAACATCCTTAAGATCCTGCGAAAACAACCACCGAGAACGGACACGCCTCTTGCTCGGCGCAGAAGCCGATGAAGTGGGCTCCTTTTGCTCCGGCCTTCACGCGCAAGACTTTACCCGTAATTCGTTAGGTTTCGCCGACGTGCTGGGCTAGGCAGAACCGGGCAGCCCTTCGAATTCGCTCAACCCGACCGCGGGCGGCTGCCCTACCTTCAAGCCAATGAGCTTCCGCAGGTCACGATTCTACGAGGGGAAGACTCGGCGCGAGCGTGGGGGCTGGAAAAAAGCAAGCGGATTGCCGGAATGAAACCGGCGCTTCGGGAAATTCAAGGATACGTTTTGGTTCGGCCCGGCGCCTCGGAGCTAAATTCGGAAGCTTAAACGGCTCTGGGCGGCACGGCGGAAGCCGTGCCCTACCCATACCATTTGTGGCTTGGCATAAAGTCTTACTTGAAACCTTTGACTGCGGCGGTCTCGTCGTCCTTCACATCGAAGACGGTGTAGAGCTTAGTGATCTGGAGGAGGTCATGCACCTTCTTGGTGAGGTGAAGGAGCTTCAGTTCGCCGCCCTGGTTTTTGGTTGTGGTAAAGGCGCTGACCAGTTCGCCAATGCCGGAGCTATCGATGTAGTTGACTTCCGCAAGATTCAAGATGATCTTCTTATTGCCTTTGGATAGCAGGTCGCGTACGGTGTCGCGCAAGGTGACGCTGCCCTCGCCCAGAGTGATCCGTCCACTGCAATCCACAATGTTGACTCCGTCCACCTGCCGAGTGCTAAGTTTCATGCTCACTGAGACCCCTCCTTGTTGCCCACGGCTGAGCCGTGGACGTGCTTGATGAGTTTCACTTCTGTGCCTGTCTGGGACGGGCGGATTTCTACCACGTCCATAAAAGAACGCATCAGAAAAATGCCACGACCTGAAGTCTTGAGCAGGTTTTCCGGAGCGAGAGGATTCGGAATTCCGCTCAAGTCAATACCTTTGCCCTGATCGCGAATCGTGATGACGAGATCCTCAGCGGTTCGCTCAAAGGCCAGGGTTACTTTTTTATCTGGAGCATATTTATTGCCGTGCAGGACGGCGTTGACCGCGCCCTCGCGCACCGCCATGGAAATCTGCATCACTTCGTCTTCCCCAAAGCCCAATTCAGTGGCAATGCGGGTGGCGCTTTCTTCCGCATGGTCCACGGTTTCCAAAGTGGAATCGAGCGTATAGGAGACCTGTTGCTCCATGGCGATAGATTACGTCTTAGACCTGCACCTGTCTTCTGAATTGCCCGTAAGGGTTCGCCGCAGGCCGCATGCAGCGAATGCGGTAGTTTGCCTGTCAGAGCAGGCAGTTGTCAACGAGAGCCGTGTCTTTCGCATTAAAAACAAGCCTGCGTATGAAACGATGAATCTGTTTTCCGCACTATCTTTACGAAACTTAGACACCGGGACGCGGGAAAAAGCTGGCGTGAAGCAATCTTAGGGCGCACCACTCCCCGCGCTCGGGTCAGTGAAGAAAAGAGGCTGTGCAATGACAATGACAATGATTTCGGCTGTGATCGTGCAGGATCAGACTCTGGGTGCCGCTCTCGGCGCCATATTCATGATCATAATGCTCGCGCTGACGGTGCTGGTCTTCGTCGGCTTTTGGAAGGTCTTTACCAAGGCCGGTCAGCCGGGGTGGGCCGCGCTGATCCCGCTGTACAACGCCTATATCCTGACCAAGATCGCGGGCAGGCCCGGTTGGTGGGTGCTGATGCTGATGATTCCCTTTGTCAACCTTGCCTTCGGGATCCTACTCGCCATTGATATTGCGAGGGCATTCGGCCAAGGCGCAGCGTTCGGTGTGGTCCTCTTATTTCTGCTGAGCGGCATCGGCTACCTGGTTCTCGGTTTCGGGGACTACCGTTATGTAGGGGCGCCAGAATTGATGCCGCTGACGGCGTAATCTCGGGCGTGAACCTTCGGTCGCCATTCCATCATTTGAAGAATTACCACAGCAGCCGGTTCCCCCGCCGTGGGTACACGGCCGAGGCCGCCGACTATAATTGCGCGCATGACCTCGAGAGAGCGCGCGGGTGTCGTCCGCTTCCTGAAAAGGTTGCTGGTAGTTATGCTTCTGTCGTTGGTCACACTTACAATCGTCGCCTACACCGTCGACTTTGCCATCTTCCGCTATCGAGTGGCGGCGAACCATGCCTTCGGACAAGTCACGGTCACCAGTTACGACGCCGTACAACAGAAAAATGGCAAGACGGAATTTCTTTTCGATCCGCCGCGAGCGCAAACCTGTGTGAACTCGCTGTTCCCGCGCGCTGGATATCTGCCCTGCTGGTATCTACGACGCCATCCTGAGCGGCGAACAGACATCTAACTCATTGGTTAATTTCAACCTCTCTGGTTCATTTCAACCACTCTTAACTCACGTACGCTCATTGGCTTGCGCGGGCATCGCGAGCGGCTCTCGCCTCATCTAATAAGGCAAGAAACAAATAATTCAGCAACGAACAAGGAAGTTACGAGTTGCTGAACAAGAAGTGAATTGGTTGGGAGGATGATTTTTATGAAGCTGTTACAGGGATTAGCAAGCTTGTTCCTGGCAGCGGTTTTATCTGCGCCCGCATGGGCCAGTAATAATGCGAGCTCAAATTCAGCTGTGCCGGGAACTTTAAACTATGTCGAGGGACAAGTCAGTTTGGCGGATCAGTCCGTTGACCACAACTCGATAGGAAAATCCACTCTGGAAGTTGGACAGTCCCTCAATACGGGGAATGGTAAGGCGGAAATTCTCTTGATCCCGGGCGTGTTTCTGCGCGCGGGAGACAACACCTCCGTCAAGATGATTGCAGCTGGTCTTACGAATACGGAGTTGAACCTCGACCAGGGTCACATCATGATCGAGGTAGACCAGATTTACCCTCAGAACGAACTCCGGGTTGATGAAGGCGGCGCGAGTGCGAAAATCCTGAAGCCAGGACTCTACGACTTCGATTTGCAACACAATCAAATACGCGTATTCGATGGCGAGGCCACGGTTCAGGAAGGTGACAAACAGATCAAACTGAAGGCGGGACACGAACTGGCTCTGGCGCCTAGCTCGGCAGAGAAAACGCAGAAGTTCGACAAGAAGGCTTCCAACGGCGACGATCTTTATCGCTGGAGTAGTCTGCGATCGGACTACGTCGCGGAAGCCAATGTGGACGCAGCGCGCCTGGTCGCCGCCGACGGTTGGGCACCGGGATACTGGAGCTCTGCCTTCTGGGGTCCGGGATGGGGCTGGGGCGGATGGTATTGGGATCCGTGGTTCTCGGCCTTCACTTTTTTACCCGGGGGCGGAATTTTCTACAGCCCGTTCGGCTGGGGATTCTATTCGCCGGCTTTTGTCTTTCGGGCTCCGTTCTATGGCGGACACTTCTATCACACGTTCAACGCCGCGAATGTTCATGCCTGGGGACCGGGGCAACACTACGCAGGCAGCAGCGCTTATTCCCACGGTGTCTACACGGGAGCCGGGGCAGAGCGTGGCGCTTTCCACTCCGGGCCGGCATTGGCATCGGGCGGCGGCCATACTGGTGGCGGCGGCGGATTTCACGGTAGTGCCGCCGGTGGCGGAGGTGGCTTCCACGGTGGCGGTGGTGGTGGCCATGGTGGCGGACGCTAAGAACTGATCGCTGAAAATGAGAAAGCGGAGCGCAAGACGCGCTTCGCTTTCTTGTGTCCGGATCCGCCTGGAACGATCACTCCGAATTCTCCAACGAGCACCACCATTATTTGTCGTTTTTTGTGGTTGGTAAGCTAGAATGGCCTCCGGTGATTGCTGCATACATCTGAATGAGGGTTCCATGAGTCATGGGCGGCTCTGCTTTGTTGTCGCGAAGTGGATGGCTGTTGCGGTTGCGGTGTGCGTAGGACTCGTGATCGCGTCATCGTCAACGGTGCAGGCGCAAGAAAGCAATTCGGCTTCCTCCGATGCGCGATTGCAGAAAGCTTACCGCTTCCAGCAGGGTGGTTGGACCTATGTTCATCTGGAAGGCTCATCGTCGGAAATCGGCTATCAGCATGGGTTCCTGCTGGCTCCCGAGATCGCCGACGCACTCGACGCCATCAAACTTTTCGACACGCACCAGACGCAGCGCGATTGGGAATTCTTTCGCAAGACGGCGCGCGAGATGCTCTGGCCGCATATCGACTTGGAGTATCAGCAGGAGCTTCAAGGCATCGCCGATGGCGTAAAGGCTCATGGCGTCGACCTGGATGTCTATGACATTGTTGCACTCAACGCCTTTGAGGAGGTCCCGGACTATTACGTGCCGTGGCTCAACAAGCGCGAAAAGCAAGCCCGCGCCCCGAAGTTGAAAGCTCCCGGCAATTGCAGCGCGTTCATCGCCACCGGCGCTTACACCAAAGATCATCAGATCGTCATCGCACACAATAATTGGACCAGCTATCTCGCGGGCGAGCGTTGGCTGGTCATCTTCGATATTCTGCCGCAGCATGGCCAGCGCATTTTGATGGACGGATTCCCCGGCGTGATTACCAGCGACGATGATTTCGGCGTGAATGCGGCCGGGATCATGATCACCGAAACGACCATCGCTCAGTTTGAGGGCTGGGATCCGAAAGGCAAACCAGAGTTCATGCGCTCGCGCAAGGCGCTGCAGTATGCCGAGAGCATCGACGACTACGTGCGAATGATCAAGGAAGGGAACAACGGCGGATATGCGAACGATTGGCTGATCGGCGACCGCAAGACGGGCGAGATCGCCTACCTGGAACTTGGGTTGAAGAATACCCCGATGTGGAGGACGAAGGATGGATACTTCGTCAGCTCGAACTTTGCGCGCGATCCGAAGCTGATTCGTGAAGAGACCAGCGGCTTCGATCCGCAAGATATGTCCTCCTCGATGAATGCGCGGCACGCACGCGCAGACGAACTGGTCCAGCGTGCGAAGGGAACAATCGATGTGGAGATGGCCGAGGGATTTCTTGCGGATCATTTCGACAGCTTCGAGAAGACGTCTTCTCACGTTGATAAGGTTCAACCGAACGAGCGGTCCCTCTGCGGACACGTCGATGCCTCCCCGCGCGGGGTGAAGCAGTGGGGATGGGAGGCTTATAATCCCGGGGGCGCAGTGCAGGGAAAGGCGACGGACAGCAAGATGGCAGCCGGTATGAGCTTCGTAGCCCGTGCCGGGCATCCGTGTGGCGCGGACTTTGTGGCGGCTGATTTCCTCGAGCAGCATCCGGAGTACTCGTGGCAGAAGCCGCTTTTGCGCGACATGAAGGCAGGGCCGTGGACCAAGTTTCAATCTGGGCAGAAGGGCCAGTAATTCATCACGGTGCATGTAGAGACAGCCGCCTCAGCTTGCCCGGAGCGGAGGAGAAGGGGCTGTCCGCCAGGGCTAAGCTCGACGATACCCAAGATGCTCGTCGACGCGACTGAGAGGCAGACGAAGTGAAAGAAACCGCACAGCAGTACACTCAGCGGATCAACAGCTATGTTGAAGGCAAGCAACCACTAGCGGTGCAGGCCTCCACCGCCAAGAAACTGGAACGACTCATCAAAGGCGTATCTACCGCCAAGTTGCGCAAGCGTCCAGCTCCGCAGACATGGTCCGTCAGCGAAATTCTTGCGCACTTGGCAGACACGGAAATCGTCTGCAGTTTTCGCGTGCGCCTGATTCTCGGCGCGCCGGGCACTCCCATCGCTGCCTTTGATCAGGATGCCTGGGTCGTCAGCGGACACTACGAGAAGCGTGACCCGCGAAAGTCTCTCGAGCAATTTCGCATGCTCCGGGAAGCCAACCTCGCATTGCTAAAATCCCTGACGCCCGAACAGTGGAAGCATTATGGAATGCACTCCGAGCGCGGCCAGGAAAGCATCGCGCATATCGTCCGTATGTTTGCCGGGCACGACATCAATCACTTGCTGCAGGTCGAGCGGATTCTGGCAGGGAAGTGAGCTCGATTTTCGTCCCATTTTTTCCGTCGATATGCGGGCAGCGCTCTTCAGAAACAAATCAGATCATTTGCTCTTGAAAAACCGCGTTGAGCACCTGGGGAAGCGTGCTACCGTCAGGGCTAGATCTCAGTCCAGCTTTCATTTAAGAGCTGGCACCTGACGAGGCGCTTCGGAATGGTGATGACCAAGGCCTGCACCAACAGCAAGTGTCCGGCCTATGCGCATTTTGTTTACACCGTAGCCATGCGCTGTGTTCTTTGCCGATGGGACCTGAAAAGTCCGCGTCGAACCAGCGATGCGGTCGGAGACGGCCTCAATAGCAGGAGGACGAATCCGGCGCTGTTAACTAAATCCCGTAGAAGGCAGGCTGCAGGTTAGCAGCACGTCGGAGCGGCTTGTTGAGGCGCTCGAATTCCTTAATCGCACCCAGAAGAATGGCTGAGCCAACCCGGCGGCGACATCGCTGCGGATTGGGCCCAGCCAGGCCTTGGTCAGAGCAAAGCGAGACCGACTAGTGCGTTACCGTGAATTTGCCTGCACTGGTTCCGGTGCCGCCTGCAGTGGTAACCGCGATGGTTCCGGTCGCTGCGCCGGCTGGGACGAGCGCATCTACCTGCGTATCACTGATTACTTCGTGGCTGGTCGCCGCGACGCCACCGAAGGTTACTTTCGTTGTCCCGGTAAAGCTATTTCCGGTGATCGTGACCGACGTTCCCACCGGGCCGCTGGGCGGACTAAATCTTGTAATCTCTGGCACGACCACAAACTTGCCGAAGCTGGCGGTCGCGCCCGCGGTCGTGATGCTGATCGCCGCGCCGGTTTTCGCTCCGGCAGGCACGGTGGCCGTTACTTCCGTGTCGGACTTGACCGTGAAGGCGGCTGCCTTGCCGCCAATCGTGACCGCAGTGGTCTGAGTAAGACTGATGCCGGTGATCGTCACCAAAGTCCCAACCTTCCCGCTGGTGGGCGTGAAACTCGTAATCTGCGGCACCACGAGGAATGTGCGGTCGCCCGTCATCGTGCTGGTGAAAGTTTTTACCGTTACAACTCCAGTCTTAGCTCCGGCGGGAACAACCGCCGTCATGTAAGTATCGGAGATATTGTCGAATTTCGCTGCGACTCCGTCGAACGTCACCCCCGTGGCGGACGTAAAACCTTGACCAAGGATTTCAACCGTCCCGCCAACTTTCGCGGACCAGGTGACCAGTTTGACGAACGGTTTCAATCCCGTCTTGAGGCTATAGAAGACCGAACCGCCCAACGAGTTACCGGCCGTGTTGCCGTAGAAAATTCCGTTCGTGTGCAGCACCATAGGCGTCGTCGGAACGAACCCGTCGGTGCAGGCGACAACACAGAAGCTGTAAAGAAGCTTCTCCTTGCCCGCGGTCGTGATTTCGTAGAGTGCTCCATAACCAGCTTTTCCACCCTTGGAGGCCGTCCCGTAGAGGTTGCCGTCGGTTCCAACCGTCAGGGCCGCTATGGGAAGCAAGCCATCGCCCGTAACGCTCCCGAAGCTGTAGAGCAGAGTGTAGGTACCCGCTGGGGTTATTTTAAAGACCGTGCCGTAGTTGAACTTGCCCCCCTGATAGGTCGTTCCATAGAAATTTCCGTCGCTGTCCTGGACGAGAATTCCGAGCGGCCTGTAGCCGTCGTAGACGGTGCTGCTGACATACCCAGTGAACTTGTGCAGGACGGTGATCGTACCCCCAGCCGTCGCCTTGTACACCACTCCGCACCTGCACGTTGCATCTCCACCAAGTTGCGCGGTTCCATAAAAGTTGCCGTCGTTTCCCTGTGCCGGGAGGTTGGGGCTTGCGCCATTGGTGTAGTCGAACGGGTGAGGGCTCATGGCACCTTTGGTCGTGAGCTTGAAGAACGATCCGTACTGCCCATTGTATTGTTCCTCGGAAACGCCGTACATATTGCCGTCCTGCCCTTGCAAGGGCGGATAGTTCGGGGCGCTGTCGTCTTTGCCGTTGGTGAAGTCATATACCTTCGTCAGTGCTCCTGCGCGTGTGATCTTGAACACAGTTCCGGCACCATCTTTGCCACCGCCGCTCGTCGTCCCCCAGAGATTTCCGTCGAATCCCAGTGTCACGCCCCCCGTGGGGTAGCCGCCGGTGAGAGTGCAGGGTGCTGCTTCCGTACAAAAAGTGTAAATCGCGGAGTAGGCCCCACCGGTTGTCATCTTGTAAACGGTGCCGTAATTTGTAGTCCCGTTCGTTTGGATGGTGCTATACAAGTCACCATCCTGGCCCTGCGACAGGACACTGGGCCATGTGATTCCGCTGTCGTTAACGTCGGTGTTCGGATAGGTGTAGAGCATTTTGTAGGTCTGTGCATTCGCGGCCGCGACAAACAGTAGCGCCCCTGCGATCAGCGATAGAACGGTTCCACGGTGTTTCATAATGAACTCTCCTCAAGACGATATTCGGATGGATTTGTTGAGAAAAAGCGAATTAGACGGCTCGGCGGGCAGCTGCCATGGGGGAGACAATTCGGACTGAAGGCCGGAACCATCTCCCCGGCAAGTGACCGTGTCAACGTGAAATTGTTTTGAATCATCAGAACCCGGTGGCTCGCCGTTCCTGCTTCACCCTTGACTTGGCTATCCGCTTGTACAATTTGCGTGCTCGATACCCTGCTTCGTGGCACAATGTTTCCGCTTACCGAGCGGCCGTTGAGCAAGCAGTCTGCACCATCCCCCGCTGCGTGTCCTGACGGAGTTCTCAAGAATTCTAAAGAGTGGCTAAGTTTATGAATTACAAAGGAACTGCACGAGAAGTTGCAGAGTCTTCTGGACGCTTGTGGCGCTTTGCCGACTACGAATTTGACGAATTGGCGCGAGAGTTGCGAGTGAAGGGCAGGTCGGTGGAGCTGGAATCGAAGCCCTTGGACATCCTGCTGCAGCTTCTTCTCCACGCCGGGGAGGTCGTGACCAAGGAAGAATTGCTGGAATCCGTATGGCCGGATGTGATGGTCGTCGATGGTTCATTGGCGACGGCCGTGTCGAAACTCCGCAAGGCCATGGGGGACGAAGACCATCCAATGATTGTTACTGTTCCTCGCGTCGGCTACCGGCTGGCCGTGCCCGTCTATTGCAAGACGGTAGCGGCAGCGGGCTCCGACCTCGGATTCAAAGCCGGAGACCTGGTTCCAGGACGAGAGCAGTGGCGGCTCACCCGGCCCATGGATGTCTCCGGCTCCAGCGAAGTCTGGCTGGCAGAAAATCCCAAGACTCACGAACAGCGCGTATTTAAGTTCGCCGCCGACGGTGTACGCTTGCAAGGCTTGAAACGCGAGATCACGATTTCCCGTTTCCTACGGGAATCGCTCGGCGACCGGCCGGAGTTTGTACGCATCCTGGAATGGAATTTCGAAACACCTCCTTTTTTTCTTGAAAGCGAGTATGCTGGCCCGGACTTAGCCGAATGGGCGCTGGCGCACAACGGACTTAATAACATTCCGCTGGACGCTCGTTTGCACCTCCTGATTGATATCGCCCAGGCAGTGGCCGCCGCGCATGGTATCGGCGTGCTCCACAAAGACTTGAAGCCAGCAAACATCCTGATCGTGCACGGCATGGTTGTCGTCGGCGCCGATCGAGACCGGCAGATCAAAATCGCGGACTTTGGCAGCGCCTCTTTGTTCGATCCGTCGCGGCTGCACTCACTTGGAATCACCAACCTGGGATTCACTCGGACGGCTGGCCTCGACAACGATAATTTAACCGGAACCTTGATGTATCTCGCGCCCGAGGTTTTGGCTGGGCAATCCCCGAGCGCCGGTTCCGACGTCTATGCTCTGGGCGTCATGCTTTACCAGTTGATCATCGGAGACTTCCGTAAGCCGCTGGCGCCTGGTTGGGAAGCGGAAATTCAAGATGCGCTCCTGCGCGAGGATATCGCAGATGCGGCGTGTGGAGATCCTTCGAAGCGCCTTAATAGTGCGGCTGATCTGGTCGAGCGCCTGCTTACCATCGAGCAACGCCGCATCAAGCGCGACGAACTGGAAAATACAAAGCTCCGGGCACGGATTGCCGAACGTAAATTGGCGGTGTCCCGGGCGCGCCGTCCCTGGGCCGTTCTGGCTGTAATCGCGCTCGCGGCCGGATTGGGACTTAGCTTCACGCTTTATCGAAAAGCGGTTCGCGAACGTGATATCGCCAAGCGCCAAACCGCGATTGCCAACTCCATCAACCAGTTTCTATCTGAGGATCTGCTGGGACGCGGCAATCCATTTTCCAGCGGCAAATCCAGCGAGTCGCTCATGGATGCGATCAAGCAAGCGTCCCCCGGCATCGACCGAAAATTTAAAGACGAACCTCTGGTGGCCGCGCACCTTCACCAAACCATCGCGCGAGCTCTCGATAACCGCACCGACTATCCTGATGCCAGACAAGAGTATGACCGGGCCGCAGCTCTTTTCAAACAAGTAGATGGCGAATTGTCGCAGGACGCACTCATCGTTCAATTGCAACGAACTACACTGGAAGCTCGGAGCTACGAGAAGGACTCGCTCCCTCTGGCAAAGACAATCCTCGCACAGGAGGAAGCGCTGATCGCAAAACTTCCTCATCCGCGACCGGATGTGGCGGTCTGGTTGTCCTCGGCGCGAGGGATGGTCGCTCTCATTGAGAACAACGCTAAAGCCGCGGCAGAGAATTTCCAGGCGGCGGTGGACAACGCAGATGCTCTGCCGGAATTCGACGAGAGCGCTCGCTTGACCTTCAAACAAAGGCTGGCATTCTCCTATATACGCCTCGGCCAGGGAGCTAAGGCGGAGCAGTTGTTTCGCGGACTGATCGATGACTTCACGCGAGTTGCCGGCCCGGACAGTCCGCATGTCTTGCGGGTGCGCCTGAATCTGGCCCAGGCTTTCATGATTCAGAATAAACACGCCGAAGCGATTAAAGAAGCGAGCGCCATTTATCCGGAGTTTGTGTCGCGTCTGGGTCCGGACCACGAACTCACCTTGCAGTTACTTTCCACCCGCGCGCAATCGGAAGGCAGCCTTGAGCTGTGGGATGACGCGATCCGCGACGACTTGGCTATCCATGAACTGGCCGTGCGCAAGCAGGGACCGCTTTCCTTCTTCGCCGTCGCTACGCTCACTGATGCGGCCCTGGCCCAATGTCGTTCAGGGCGCAATCGCGAAGGCATATCTAACGCGCGCAACGCATATGAAACATCGACAAAAGCCTTTGGCTCCCACGCCGGTCTTACCGGCGCCACCGCCTACACCTTGGCAAGTTGCCTGATCAGCTTGGGTAAGTTGGAGGAACCCTCGAAGCTCTTGCCACAGATCGACGTGCCCGCAGTCGCGCAACTCACCGGCGACCCGGATTGGGGCGCGGACGTCACTCTGGCGCAAGCCGAAATCGCATACCGCAGAGGCAACAACGATGCAGCCCGCGGCTACGTTCAAAGCGTCGGCCCGGTATTCACGCGGAAGACCGCCGAGCCCTATCAACAACGCGCGTTCGAATCTCTGAAGGCGGCACTGGACAAGGCGCCGCTGCGAAATTAAGGTCTGGGGCGAGAGGAGACAGCGTGCGGAATGGTCAGACTCCAATCACTATAGAACTACCACCTAGAAATGAGCAGGCGGAATGCTCTGCAAGCCGCTGTCTGTGATACTTGTCGCCCGCTTTTGCTCGGTTCAATTCGCTCAAGTTTCTCACACGATTTCGAGCGATCCGACAGACTTGTCGCGCCCAATCTCTACGCTCCTCGACCAATTGCGGCAACGCGAAAAAATTCAGGTGACTTATCAGGACCCACGCTACAGCAATAGCGCCGACATCCAGGACGAGAACTTTCGGACTCCGAGCCCTTGTCTCGGCTGAAGGCTGTGTCGCCAACCAGTAAAAGTGTCCCAGGCTGCTGATCATCGTCTCGATGAGCCCGCCAGGGTATCCCTCAGCTTGGTCGCATCCCTGCACGGCCCGCTTCCGTTTCACTTGGTGCAGTCATTGCGGCCCCCATCCACGTTGGTGCATCGGAGATGAGTTCCGGAGCGCTCTGTTTCAGTCGCCGAACAATTGCTTTGCCATCGCGTCCGCGATGTCTCTGACCGGAGAATCATCTTCATTCGCGAGCACAATGATGACGACATGTTGATCCGTATAGCGCGCCTCGAAAGCGGCAAATCCAGGGTCCCCGCCTTCGTGATAAATCTTGTGCCGGGGCGAAGTTTCAATAAACCAGCCAGCTCCGTAGTTGCCCGGTGGGTGCGCCGTGAACATGAAGTCAAGCGCCTGCGCACTCAATAATCCGGGCGAATCCAGACCCTTGTTCCAGCGGAGCATATCCTCTGCGATGGTGTAGATTCCTCCGGCGCCAGTTTCCAGGCTGCGGTCAAAATATTCCCGGCGAATCAGAGTGCTGCCCTCGCGTGAGTATCCCTCCGACATTTGTGGCACGATGGCTGCCATGGTTGCAAACCCTGAATGAGTCATCTTCAAGGATTCGAAAATATCATGAGCCAGATAGGTTGCGTACGATTCTCCAGAAAGCTTCTCGACGATGTAGGCCAGCAAGTAGTACTCCGTGTTCCTGTATTTCCATGCGGTACCTGGCTGGAAACCCAGGGGGCGGTCACGAAAAGTCTTAACCTGTTCCTCCGTAGTGTAATGCGCGGCTTTACCTTGGTAGAAGTTCTCCCATTCGTTCTCGGGGAGACCCGACGTGTGGGTCAGTAGGTGATGGATCGTCATCCCCTTCCACGCTGGAGGGCTTTCCGGATAGTATTTGCTGACCGGATCCTCGACGTTCAATTTGCCTGCGTCGGCGAGCTGCAGGATTGCGGCAGCCGTGAATTGCTTGCTCAACGATGCAATCTCGAATTTCGTCTCCGGCGAGTTTGGGATCTGCCATCCTTCGACCGCCGCACCGTAACTCTTTTGGATAAGCACTTGGCCGTTTTTCTCGGCCACAATGGTCCCGCTGAAGTGTTTTGCAGGGGCAAGCCCCTTTACGTCAGAATCGGTCCATCCTCCCAAGTCCTGGGACCAGGAAAGCTGGGCTATAGTCAGCGCAGCCAGAAGAACAAGAATGCTTTTTGGTCTGATCATATTCAAGATTCCTTTTCATGGGTTGCCCCGACCCGTTTCCTCTTTGTACAAGCCCGGCCATGATTATCCCTGAAAGCGTCGGTTAGCAGGTGATATCGATCGTTAGGTCTTAGATCTGTCCCGACCCGGATGCTCTGAAGGTATCGCTCAACTGGTGGCGTGCGAACCTCGTGCCGCGTCTGCCGGAGTCGCCTCCCCAACTGCCGCCCATGGAAGCTCCAACTCTCGGCATCTGGTCCTCAAACGATCACTACCTCGACGGTGAACGCATGAAGATGTCGGGACAATTCGTGAAAGCACGGTGCCGCTACGAGCAGATTGATGACGCCAGCCGCTGGATTCCATTGGACGCGCCCGACCGACTGAACCAGTTCCTCATTGAGTGGCTGGGATGAAGCGAGAAAAAAATGGCATCGGAATGTTGGCCCCATTTACGGCACGTTGACAGCGTGGGGCTTCGCCAGTGCTTTCCGCCTCCCTCCTGGTTGCAGTACATGCGACAGGCCAGTGGAAACTAGCGCGGGGCGGTACACGCCATTGCCTGCATAGTGACATTTTCGATGCTGTTCCCACGTTGGTGTATCCGCCTTCGCGAACCAGGCTCTCTGAGCAACTGGCACCCGGTCAGTAGGTTGAGTCGGGCTCAGTCACTGAGTGGCTGCGGAAATCCGAAGCCACCAGCTTCCCTGATAAAATAAAACCGAAACTAGTGGGCGCGGAGAGATGGCCGAGTGGCTGAAGGCGCGCGCCTCGAAAGCGTGTATACCTTTACGGGTATCGGGGGTTCGAATCCCTCTCTCTCCGCCAGTTCTTTAAACACAATAGCTTAGGGGTCGTGGCTACCAACGGTGGCTACCAAATTCTCATTTTCCTTCGGTTCCCGTATTGGGAACTGAGGCGACGAATGAGAGTGAGTTTGTGGATTCGAGAGACCGCTGCTAAGGGCAAGCGCCGCTACATCAAACCAAATCGAAAGAAGAATTACCCAGAAGATACAGTCTACTGCCTGCGTTACACTGCCGAGGGCAAGCGTCGGTGGGACAACCCTCTGCGTAAATAGCCTGACCTCCGCTCTTGCAGCCAGGGCGACCAGGGAAGCGCCACTACTGTCAGCGCTTCCTGCCCTCGCATCTGCGCCGGCGAAGCCTTGACAAATCGTGCCTGATTCAGCCCGAGTCCGACCCCTTGGTTCTCGGCGACCAAATTGATGCCTTCCGCGATGATGCCATTTGTCACCTTGAGAGCGTGTTGTCGTCCCACAATATCGAAGAGAAGATCACGGACGGGGAGCGCTCCTGCTTCTTTGTCCGGGTTGCCGAGCAGGGTTACGTCGCGCAAAATCCGACTGACAAGCCGACCGTCTTCATCGTCCGGCACCACGTTCCGGAGAATTGGACGGTGGATTCGGACCCGCAACCCTCCAGCATGGATGGCTCAACGGCTTTGTTTCGATTAAACGCGGAACCGGGGCAAAGAGTGCGGCTGCACGTGGCATGCGCCGAAGCTACAGCATCAATCCAAACTAACCTGCGGTCGCGATCTCAAAACCCCAAGCCTCGGCGAGCAGACGGCGCAAACTTGCGCTAAGGTTAGCGACAACTACTAGCTTGTTGCGCTGGCTTGCGGTGGACTTCGGGCCTAAAATATGAGTCATACGTGGAGGTTCCCCCATGAGGACACAGACAATTCTGGCCTTTGCGTTGTTCTTGGCAGTTCAAGCTGTTTCTCAGGATGCGCCAAAACTCCCAGCACGGGCCCAATGCAAATTCTCTGACGGAACGAAAATTAGCGTGTCGTACTCCTACGAGCGCAAGAGCTATCTATTCACAACCGATGGAAGTCTCGTCACAATCAGAGGCGTTCGTGTGCCTTCCGGTGATTACGCCGCTTTGCCTGCAAAGAACCAAGACAACAACTGGACGTTAAGGATGAGAAAGCAAATCCTGAAAAAAGGCGATTGGGTGCTACCTCCGCTGCCCATGTCTGTCGCAACGAAGGCGCTACCAGCCGGGAGCCTCCCCGTTGTATTCGACCAGACAGGCGGAAGCTGCATGATGTATTGGAGGCAGAAGGACTCGAACTCGCTGTTGTCGCTTGAATTTACAAGAGAAAACACTGACATGCCAGTTTCCGACTAGGCAGTTCGATAGTTGGTGAGAGAGGCGCCGTGAGAGTCGCCGGACTTCTCCAGATTTGGGACTTCCAGAATGCTGCGCAATCGAGTTTTGGCCTCTTCCTTCTTACCAGCCTTCGCCAACTCCACCGCATCGGAGAAGTTTTGGAACCGTCCCGTCCTCCCGTCTAATTTCAATCCTGTACTAACACCCCATCGGCTGACAGGCAAAGAGTCGCTGCCGGATTGGGTCGGCCTCACTGCCCAACTGAGGAGAATCAGACTTAGAGAGTGGCATCATCATCATTGTCAGGAGTAGGACGTAACGCCTCACATTATTTTCCGCTGCCAGAGTTTTCATTTGTCTGATTAAGTTCTTCCTGGACGGAAACAATCGCGACGAGATCCTGGAATGGAGTGTGGATGAGGGTGGGATACGTGTGATCCCAGGCGCAGCCGGTGCAAGTCTCGCCCGTTAACTGGATCGCTCCACCGGCTTGCTGCACTGTGCTCCGCTGCGTTCTGCAAGTCTTGCTGCTGATCTGGGAAGGTTAGCTTCCCCATAGGAACCAAGCGGACTGGGGCATTGACTCAACGCAGCACAATGTTTTCCGGTTCGCTATCTCATCCCATCATCACTGCGAACCCTCGATGTGGCGAACCACGCCTTTAAGTTCAGCAATCATTGCTGAGAGCCTGTTGCGTGCAGGCTCGGGAATCACCACAGGATCGTATCGTGCGACGGGAATCGAAAGGCTCAACGCATCTTCAAGTTCGCACCGGGCATTTGTCAGTTTCGCGAGCACCTTGGTTCTACGTTCGTGGCCCAACATCAGTCTTCCTTCTGGGGGAAGAAAGGCTATGGATTGTTGCACGACGCTGGCAGGTTCGTCCATGACATTCTGTGCTCGTGCTCACAATCCAGGGCGCCGAGCCCGCTTTCTCATGGGGCATCACGCGGGGCCAGTTTCTCAGAAACCCGCTAAATACGGGCATGGTCCTATATAGCTATCTAGACTTCGCTATTCCGCCTCGCTACTCTCGAAAATCCAGCAAATCGTGCAGCATTGGAGCATATGAACCGAACCGTGAGGGTGTACCGCAGCGTCAAATGTGCTTCCGGTGCGTGGGGCACTGAGTCCGTCCCGGACAAGCTACTCAAGAACCTCAAAGACTTGCCCGAGGGTGAGGGGAACTATTATCTCGCCTACTACGAAGGCAAGCATCGCCAGATGCCGCCCCTGGGCCGCTTCGCCGATGCAGCCAAGCAAACCAGTGGCAAGTGGATCAAAACCTGCTCAATCCTCACGACGATCGCAAATGCGGTGCCCTCAGCCGTCCACGACTGAATGCCCGTCATCCTCGACCCAGAGGGCTATGATTTGTGTCGGCCCCGGTGTGAGGGATGTGAGCGTAGCGTCCGAAATGCTGAAGCCCTTTGACGTCAGGCTGATGCGGTGCTATCCCGTTAGCACTCGTATCAACCACGTCATAAATGATGATGAGGAATGTTCACGACCTGTGGAATTCGCAGCGCCTCAGAATCGCCTCTTTTCGTAGAGGGACCGTTTGGATGGTTTGCCGACGGCTCGCGTCAATTCTCCGGCCAGATCGTAAAGTCCCGGAATGCCATCCGGACGATCTTGCCGTTCATTTCCCGCAACGCCCCGTTTAATTCCAACAGGTGGGCACGGCCCAGTTCCAGTTCGTGCTCCTCTGGCTGATAAACGGTTCCAATCGGATAGTCCAAATACGCCGTCTGCGTCTGTTCAATGTGGTTGCCGAGAACGTGCGTGACGACCTTCGCGTGGGTGAAATTAACCAGCCGTTGAATGCTGAGGGCAAACGCAGCTGCGTCGTCCACATAGAGTCGTCCCGGATACAGACTGTCGCCTGTGAACAGAATGCCTGTTTGACGGTCGTAGACCGCAATGGATGAGGCTTCATGACCCGGAATTGGAATCACATCCAGAACCCGGTTGCCGAGATCATAGGTCACTCCATCGGTAGGCCAGTTCCGAAAACCAAAGAAGGCTTGAACAGCACTCAGCTTCGGCTCCACAACCGTAGTGTGCGGAAGAGATTTCAATTCTTCGTCGCCAGAAATGTGATCGCGATGAGCGTGAGTGTGGGCTACGACCAGCGGAATGCTGTCCCGATTGTTCCGGGTCAACCATTGATCAATCTGGCTCGTTACGGCGCGAGCAACGTCAGTTTTACCCGCGCCCGTATCAAGCAACAGTGCCTTGTCCTTTCCGAAAAGCAAGTATAGGAAAGGTTTTTCATAATTCGAGCAGCCCGACTCACGAAAGATGTGGAGGTCTTGATTGTACTCGTGGACTTGGAACTGCGGATTAGCAGCGCACTGTGGCCCGCTGATCTGCCAAGTTCGAGGCAAAACTCCAGTTCTCACTCCCCCACCATTCGGTTGCGGGGCTTGTGCCTCGACCTGAAAACAAGCTGCAAACAGGAGAATGAGGATTGGGGTCGGGCAGAAGTAGTCGCTCAGCTTCATGTCGCCAGAATTATACCCTTGGGCAGGAAGCTCGCCGATGTGCTCGGGTTGTTGCATGCGAGCCCGAGACCTCCGGTCAGGGGCGCATCTTTTCGAAACTCGCAAATCAGACGCTCTGTCTCCAGAAGATCAAGCGGGTTGCCAGTTGCGAGAGTCTACAAGAGATGTGAAAAGCTCACACCCTGACACTTAGGTCGAGTAACTGTTATCTTTTTGCGTATGCTGATACTTCTGCTCCTGCTGATCGCCACTTGCGGAACTGTTCCTGCTCAGAATTCCAGCGTGGAATCGAACGTGCCGCACCCGGGAGTGAAGGAGGTTCAGGTTTCATTTGCTTCCATAAGGACGTCCGCGACGATCAAGGTTGGCGGAACCGCCGACTGGGTTTTGATAGCCGATGATGCAGTCTGGGTCGCCAGCACAAAGCCATACGGCGTGCTGCGAATTGATCCGGCAACCAACAAGATTGTTGCGACCGTAAAGGTCTCCGGAGAGGCGTGCTCTGGTCTGGCTTCCGGCTTCGGCAGCATTTGGGTTCCGGTCTGCGGCAACAAACCTGCTCTTATCCGAATCGATGCCACCAAGAACACGATCACAGCGAGCCTCCCGATAGCGCCAACAGGCTCGGAGGGAGGGATCACGACTAGCGGCGACAGCGTATGGATGGCGGCAGACAAGAACGATACGCTTACTCGAATCGATCCCTCCACTAACAATGTGCGCCAGAAAATCTCAATCCCACACGGTTCCTACAACCCTATTTTCAGCGATGGCATTGTCTGGATCACCGGAATAGAGAGCAATGTTCTGACGGCAGTGGATGCCGTTACTGGCAAAGTGTTGGAGTCGGTGGCAGTCGGGCCGAAGCCTCGCTTCCTCACTTCTGGCGGGGGTTCTATTTGGACGCTGAACCAAGGGGACGGAACCGTTAGCCGGGTTGATGAGAAAAGCAGGAAAGTGACCGCGACGATTCAGGCGGGGATACCCGGCGCAGGTGGCGACATCGGCTACGGAGCCGAATCTGTTTGGCCGACAGTGTTTGGTGTGCCGCTTACCCGGATCGATGCCACGTCTAACAAGGTCGTGAGGCAGTGGGTTGGCAAAGGAGGGGATTCTCTGCGCTACGGATTCGGTTCGATCTGGATCACCGACTACAAGAAAGGATTGTTGTCGCGAATTGTGACTGAAGAACTGCTGACGCAATAGAACCAAAGTTTGACGAAACGCGCTCACGAGCGGCAGCAAACTCCGAACTGTTGCCAAAGGCGGAACCACGGGCTATGCGCGAGCATTTCGTCGTGCCTTCGATTGGCGGCAGAGATGTCGCTTGCGTTGAGTGGCCTAATGTCTGGAGCTTCGAACATTTCCTGTAGCTGCTGAATCTCGTCAATGATGCGTTCAACGTCCATTCCGTCCTAATATCCGACATGAGCGTGGGAAACGTCAACTTGGCGGTATCGATCTTTCCTGAGCGATTCATGCGCGGCCAGTCGATCCGCCAGCACTGCTGGTGCGGTGGTCGCGGTACTCGACGCTAGAATGTTGGTTGATGTTTAAAGTCGCTAGCTGGAATTTGAACTCTGTTCGCTCTCGGTTGACCCATGTCACGGCATGGCTGAAAGCTCGCGAACCGGATGTTCTGTTGCTACAAGAATTGAAGGGAACGGAATTCCCGTCCGAAGCCTTCAAGTCGCTCGGCTATGAGAGTATCGCGGTGACGCAGAAGGCCTATAACGGGGTTGCCATTCTGTCGCGACATCCGATGAAGACCATTGCTAAGGCTCTCGTTGGAGACGATTCCGACAGCCATGCGCGGTTCTTGGAGGTTATCATCAAGGGCATCCGCATCGTCAATATCTATCTTCCCAACGGCAATCCGGTAGGGAGTGACAAGTTTGCGTACAAGTTAGCTTGGATGGATCGCCTGAATCAACAGATGATTAGATGGAAGCAGGACGATGTGCCGGCGCTAATAGGAGGCGACTTCAACGTGATTCCTGAGGACATCGACTGTCACAAACCGTCATCGTGGGAGCACGATGCTTTGTTTCAGCCGGAGCCGCGAGCCCGATATCGTGCCATGTTGAGTATGGGCTATACGGATGCGTTCCGCTCGTTGCACGTGGGCGAAATTGGACACTTCACGTTTTGGGATTACTTTCGGCAGGCGTTTCAAAACAATCGAGGGATACGAATCGATCACTTCTTACTATCCCCAACGCTGGCAAATCGACTCCAAGGCTGCGAGATCGATAAAGGGCCGAGAGCGCAGGAAAAACCGTCTGATCACACCCCCATAATCGTGACGCTATCTGATCTGCCATAATCTCCCAATGTGCGGGCGCCCCCTGGCTGGCATTTTTCTCTGTCTCTGCCTTGCCGCCCCCGCATTTGCGCAAGGGGCGGATTCGAGCAGTCTCGAAATCTACAACGGCTGCGGAATGGAGGGGGATGCCCGAAGTCCCGGCGTTCAGGCACTGAACCGCCTAAAGAACCGCTATACCGCTCCCCAGCAGTTCGACCCGGCGATCACGCTCGCCGCCATGCTGGCTCCCGGCAGGGACACGGGGCGATGGAAGTCGAAGCAGGGAGCCGAGATCATCGGCTATGTATCTGATGTGAAAGGCGGTGGGATCGAGAGCACCAACTGTCATGCGCGTGCTGCCGAGCAACGCG